>Ga0307372_10007328_pt1 | contig 15841 bp, 9 predicted proteins | sample OX1MG_FD_202533 | JGI IMG/M metagenome (GOLD analysis project Ga0307372, IMG submission 202533) | Soil microbial communities from Risofladan, Vaasa, Finland - OX-1 | ecosystem: Environmental > Terrestrial > Soil > Coastal area > Acid sulfate soil | place: Finland: Risofladan, Vaasa | collected... | reverse complement strand
CGTCAACGGCACCGACTACAGCACGCTTTCCGGCAGCGTCACGATCGCGGCCGGTTCCGCCAGCGCCGCGATCGCCGTAACGCCATTGGACGACAATGCGATCGAAGCCAACGAGGCGGTGGAGCTGGCCCTTTCCGCTTCCTGTGGGTAGCAAAAAACCGGAATGGGGCAAGGAAGCCGTCCATGAGAGGGGATGCCGGGCGCGCGATGGACGGCGTAAGGAACGCGGACCACGAGGAGCGAGGGGCGAGATCGTCGCGATTCAAGGCCGCGAAGCGAGTTTTTCCCTGACAGCGCGTAGGACGACCGTTCGCGCCGATGATTGGAACGCACCGCGTCCTTCCCTCACGCCGCTTGCCGCGTGTAGCGGTGGTGCAGTCCGCCCAGCACGGGAATCGAAATCACATCGCCTTTCTCGGGCGGCTCGACCTCGCGCGGGTTCGGCGAGTTGCAATCGAGCGACATGTGCGTTCGAGAATCATGATAGTAGGTGACGAACGCCGTCAGGAGCCGTTTGAGATACGCCTCGTTGAGAATGATCACGTGGTCGAGACACTCGCGACGAAACGTGCCAACCATCCGTTCGGCGTAGGGATTCTGCCACGGGCTCCGCGGCGCCGTGGGCGTGTCTTCGATGCCAATCTGCTTGAGCCGCACCCTGAACGCCGCGCCGTACGTAGAGTCGTTGTCGCGGATCAGGTATTTCTTCGTCGGCTCGTTGGGGAACGTCTCGACGATCTGTTGCGCGGCCCACGCTTCGTATGGGTTCGTCGTCACGTTGAAATGCAGCACGCGGCGCCGATCGTGCGCCAACACGAAGAACACGTACAACACGCGGAACGTCGCCGTCGGCACCACGAAGAAATCGCAGGCGGCGATGTCGCCGACATGGTTATTCAAGAACGTTCGCCAGGTCTGCGACGGCGGCCTATCGCCGCGAACCATGTACTTGGCGACGGTGCGCTCAGCCAGCTTGTGGCCCAAAAGCGCAAGTTCGGCCCGAATCCTCGGCGCGCCCCAGGTGACGTTTTCGATTGACATTTTCACGATCAATTCGCGGATTTCCCCCGCGATCGTGGGCCGGCCTCGCGCCGGGACAGTGGACCTGATCTTCCAGAACAGTTTGAACCCCTTACGGTGCCAACGGACCACGGTCTCCGGTTTCACGACGAGCAGCACCGATTTCCAGCCGCCCCAGAGCAAGGAAAGCGCCGTCCAGAACACGCGGTCGCGGGGCCACACCCTGATGTGCGGATGTTTGCGTTGGTAAATCGCGAGTTGCTGTTTGAGCGCCAGGACCTCCACGGCCTGCTCGGCCAGTTGCTTTCGCAGCGCGGCGTTCTCCGCGGCGACGTCCACGGAACACCTGGGCGGCGCACCCGCTTCCGTCGCCAAGTCGTCGCCGGCGGATGGCAATGACGCCGTGGTCTGTGGTATGATTTTGGCTGCGAGCTGCGCCGCGACGAATGCGCCAATCGAGTTGATGAGTCCCATGCGATTGACCCTTGACGAACGGATCGGCCGAAACCTCCAGGCGCCAAGTTACGCGGCCGGATGGGAGGTGGCAAGCACGGGCCGGGTCACGATCCCTTTCATCGACGACCTTATCGGCGACGCGCGCCGTGCGGCGCCGTTGCGGCGGCTGTGCGCGTTTGACGAACGCCGCGGCCATTGCTTGTTGGGTCCTTTTGCGCCGGTGGTACATGGCGGCGGTGCCGCGGGCGGACAACGGCCCCAAGGGGGCCGCATTCGAAAGCCCAGGGCGCAGGCACGGACCTGACAGCAGGAGCCAACCACGCGGGCGCCCACTTGGGCGGCGGCGATTCCGCTGGCACTGCGGTAGATCGGCCGCGGCGGCGGTACAACGGGGGCTTACGCCCCCCGGCTCGCCCTCCGGCGGCTTGGAAAGCTGCCCCATGTTGGATCCTAGCGCTGAAGCCGACCGTTTTTTTGTCCTGAATTTTCTTGCTTCCGGTCGCCGTTTGTGCGAGTCTATAGGCTGATCCTGGGGGGTAGCCCCAGGGTGCTTTGGAACGCCAATTCGTCGGAGAGAGGAGCGTCATCATGGCCTCGCAATGGTTTCAACGTCACCGCGGCGGCAACTTTCCGTGGCGGCCGGTATGCCTCGTCGGACTCGTCGGTTGTTGCTTGTCGGCCGTGACGGTCGCTGGGTCCGATGCCGTGCCCGGCGCGGACAAGCTGTTGGATGAACAACTGGCTTCCGGAGAATTTGCTCCCGCTTTCGAACAGGCCCTGGGCGAGTCGGATTCGGCCACTCGCGAGGACCGACTCAAGCGGGTGGCTCAAGCGCAGGCCAAGGCCGGCGAACGATCGGCCGCTCTGGCGACGATCGGCTCGATGCGCGACGACCGAGCGCGCGACTCGGCCGTCGACGACGTTGCCAATCAACCGCACTCCCGCCTGCCGCCAGAGGGGGCATTCGGCGGCGGCGGTGGCGGGGCCACTTTTGGAGAACTCGAAGAGTTGATCACGTCGACAATCAAGGCCGATAGTTGGAACGACGCCGGCGGTCCCGGTACGATCCAGGCATACACCAACGGCGTTTACGTCGATCCCGCGGGCGTCGTTCGACCGGTGACCGACCGCGACGGAGGCGGTCGGCTGGCCGAATTCCGCCGCGCGGCGCGCCGTGCCGTTCATTTCAGCGATGCGCGACGGACGTCGCCCTTGCGAAAGGTGTCGCTCAATCGTCTGGAACGCGATGTGCAATTACGACTTGCCACGGGCCGCGCCTTGGATGAAGACATGTTCGTGCTCGCCGGTTTGCAGCGAATCAAGTTCCTGTTGGTCTATCCCGAAACCGGCGAAATCGTGCTGGCGGGCCCGGCTGGCGATTGGAAATACGACCGCGAAAACCACATCGTCGGCACCGAAACGGGGCGCCCCGTGTTGCAGCTCGACGACCTGGTTGTCTTGTTGCGGCACTTCAACTCCGGGGAAGGCGGTTCTCAGGGAGGCGGTGAGTTCGGCTGTTCGATCGATCCGACGGAGGAAGGCTTGGCCAACGCCCACGCTTTTCTCAAGGAGTCGAGCGCCAAGCCGCTCAAGCCCGGCCAACGTGGCACGTGGCTGGAAAAGCTTCGTAGCCAAATCGGCCTGCAAGACGTACGCGTCTCAGGCATCGACCGGCACTCACGCGTCGCCCAGGTCATCGTCGAGGCCGATTACCGCATGAAGCTGATCGGGATCGGGCTGGAAAAGGGAACGGCCGACGTGCCCAGCTACCTGCAGATGATCAAGCTGGCGGCCGGCGAGTCGCCGCGGCCGATGGACTTGCTCCGTTGGTGGTTCACCGTCAATTACGATGCCGTACTGACCAGCCCCAACCGCGACGTATTCGAGATCCGTGGACAGGGGGTCAAAGTGCTCAGCGAGAATGAGATGCTCACGGCCGCGGGGAAACAGATCCACACGGACAAGGCCGACCCATTGAACGCGGAGTTCGCCCACAACTTCACCAAGCACTTCACGGACCTGGCGGCAAAGTACCCGATCTACGCCGAGCTTCAGAACGTATTCGACCTGGCCCTGGTCGCCTCGCTCTTGAGGTCCGAAGGGCTGGCCGACCAGGTCGGCTGGCACATGCTGTGCTTCGGCAACCCCAATCAGTACGCGCTGGCCCGGTTACCAGTGCCCAAGGCGATCGACACTGTGATCAATCATCGCGAGGTCAACGGCGGCAAGCAGATCCTGGCCGTCGTCAGCGGCGGTGTCACGGCCGATTTCCGCGAGTTGGTCGCCCGCGATGCGATCGCGACCGATCGCAAGGGAGCGTTGGGCAGCGAGCGATCACGCTCGGCGCCGGACGACGTGCCCAACTCGGCCTGGTGGTGGGACTAACCTTGCGGAAACGCGCCGCAAAGTTCAAACAAGATACCGCACGCGGCCAGGAACGTGGAATTCACTGTGGCTGCGGCAGAGTCCGTGGGGCAGGTTTCCAACCTGCGATAGCGATGTGTATGGCAGGTTGGAAACCTGCCCCACGCGCCGGGGCATCGCTTAGGCTCTGCCCCAGCCACCACTTTTTTCTCATGACAAAATGTCTCATTCTCGGCCGTTTGAAATTTCGCTTGCGTTTCACACTTTGAACTGATCCCAGTCGATCGGCCGGTCCTTGTCGATGCGCGGCAGGTCGACGGCCATTGCCTCGGGGTACTTCTGCGCGGCGCCCGTATTGAACACGACCACTTGCTCGTGGGGCGCGATCCAACCTTCGGCAGCCAATCGTTCCAGAGCGCCAATGCACGCGGCGGTTTCGGGACAGATCGCGATCCCTTCCAAACCCGTCCCCAGCGCCATCCACTCGCGGATGCGGCCCTCCTCGACGGACACGGCCCTGCCGCCGCTGGCGCGCACGGCGTCGAGAATCATGAAATCGCCCACCGCGGCGGGCACGCGGATGCCGCTGGCGATGGTCGCCGCGCCGATGAATGGCTCGGCAAACCGGGCCCTCGCGTCGAACGCGCGCACGATCGGCGCGCACCCGGTTGATTGAACGGCCACCATTCTCGGCCGCCGCTCGTCGGCAAGCCAACCGAGTTGCTCCAGCTCGTCGAAAGCCTTCCACATCCCGATCAGTCCGGTGCCGCCGCCGGTGGGATAAAGGATTACATCGGGCAATCGCCAGTCGAGCTGCTCGGCAATCTCCAGGCCCATCGTCTTCTTTCCCTCGATACGGTAAGGCTCCTTGAGCGTCGACATGTCGAACCAGCCGAGCCGTTGGATTCCCTCGCGCACGATCCGGCCGCAGTCGGTGATCAGGCCGTTCACCAGATAGGTTTTGGCGCCCGCCAAGCGGCACTCATACTGGTTGATCGCCGGCGTGTCGGCGGGCATGAGGACGTAAGCCTCCATTCCGGCACGCGCGGCGTAGGCGGCCATCGCCCCGCCCGCGTTACCGGCCGTGGGGATCGCCACACGGCGGATGCCGAACCCTTGGGCCATCGTGATCGCCATCGCCAGGCCGCGGCTTTTGAAGCTGCCCGTCGGCAGGCGCGACTCGTCCTTGATCCAGACCTGGTCGAGCTTGAACCGCGGCCCCAGACGAGGACAGGGAATCAAGGGCGTCATACCCTCGCCCAGCGAAACGATTGCCTGGTCTTTGGCCGGCGGCAACAGCTCGCGGTACCGCCACATCGTCGCCGGGCGGCGGGCCAGTTGTTCCTTGGTCAATGCCCGGCCCACGGCCGCGAGGTCGTAGCGGACCCAGAGCGGCCGATCGCGGTGCAGGGTTTGCACCTGGCCCGCCGGCAGCCGCGTTCCGTCGAGCGCGCTTTCAAGATGGGTAACGAAGGTCGTCACAATCCCTCGTTCAATCCCTGTAAATCGGCCGGCACGAAACGTCCATCCTTTCGGATCAGAGCGTCGTCGAACCAGATTTCGCCGCCGCCCCATTCGGGCGTTTGGATCAGCACCAGGTCCCAGTGGACGCGGCTGCGGTTGCCGTTGTCGCACTCGTCATAGGCGTTGCCGGGCGTGAGATGGATCGAGCCGCCGATCTTCTCGTCGAACAGCGTGTCGAGCATGGGTTTGCGGACGTGATTGTTGCAGCCGATCGACCATTCGCCGATGTACCGCGCTCCCTCGTCGGCGTCGAGCACCTGGTTCAGCTTTCGTTCCTCACCGGCGCACGTCGCCCGCACGATCTTTCCCTGGCGGAATTCGAACTCGATGTCCTGGAAAACCGTACCCTGGTAGCGTGAGGGGGTGTTGTAGCGGATCGTGCCGTTGATGCTTTCGCGCAAGGGGGCCGTGAAGACTTCGCCGTCGGGAATGTTCCGCTGCCCGTTGCAAGGCCGGACGGGCATGTCACGGATCGAGAACGCGAGGTCGGTTCCCGGAGCGACGATCCGCACGCGGTCGGCGGCCTCCATGCGGCGCACCAGCGGCTCCTGGTCGAGGCCCATTCGCACGTAATCGGCCGTACAGACCGAGAAGTAGAAATCGGCGAATCCCTCGCTGCTCATGTTGGCCGCCTGGGCCATCGAGTCGGTCGGGTAGCGGAGCACCACCCAGCGGGTGCGCGGCACGCGGACCTGGCTATGCACCGGGTGCCACCAGAGCCGCTGGTAGATGTCCATCTGCTCAATGGGCACGTCGGCAAATTCGCTGGAGTTGGCCGCCCCGCGGATGCCGATGTAGCAATCCATTTCCTCCATCCGCGCCTTTTCGAAATCGCCCGCCAGGCCGATCGCCGTCTCACTGCCGGTGCGGTAGATCGCCCGCAGCACTGTGTTACTTTTCCAGGTCACGAGCGGATGGGCGCCGCGCTCGGCGGCCAGCTCGACCAGCCGGCAGACGAGCGCCGGCTCGGGCAGGTCGTAGGCTTCGATCAGCAGCTTTTCTCCGGTTCTGAGCTGGCAACTGTGGTCGATCAGGATTTCGGCAAGGTGGTTCAAACGGGGGTCGGACATATCGGCTCCGTCGAGTTCGCGGTGGCAAGGCAACCAAGTCATAATAGGATATGGCCCAGGTTCGAACAACACGCTCAGCCGTCACAACCGCTACCTCCGTCAATCCTCTTTGACCGGGCGAATGCCGTATCCTATAGGAGTATAGGAATCAACCGCGTTGCGTTTTACCAGCGCTGCGATTCGGCGAACGGCCGGATTCGTGCCGCCGCGCGTTTCGCCTGCCACTCCGCCTCCGCATGGAAGAAGTGCCTCCTACGAACGACGCCGACAACCAAGCGTGCGACGAGGTGGTTCGCACACTGGCGGCACAGCGCGCGCAGGTGCAGAATTTCGTCGCCGCGCACCAGCGGCGGCTACGGCAGGCCGAGGCCGAACTGGCAAAGCAGTTGGCGCTGATCGGCGAGGAGTTGGCCCGCGACCATCACCGGACCGCGCAAGAACAATCGCAGGCGGCGCGCTCGCAATCCGAGGTTGCTCAGGGGCGAGCCGAACTGGAGCGGGAGCGAGAGCAGTTCGAAACCGCACTGGCCAGGCTGCGTCAGGAAGAGCGTGAGCTGGACCAACTCCGACAAGAACACGCGGCGAACGTGGAAGAGCTCGCGCGCCAGCGGCAACGGTTGCAAGACAAACAGGCGGAAGTCGAAAGCGCGGGCGAGGAGCTCGCCGCCGAACGGCAGGCGTTGAAGGTCCAACGCCGACGCATCGCGCAAGAATTCAAGGCGCAACGCGCAGCACACTTCAAGGAGCTCCAGTGCCAACGCGATGAATTGAAACACGCCGACGAGTGTCTGAAACGCCGGCACGATGACCTCCGGCAGAACCAGACGGCCCAGGGTGAAGCCTCCAACGACGATCTGGCTGACATGAAGCGGCGCTACGAAATGGCCTTGGAGGACCTCCGCGAACAGCGCCAACGCTCGGCCGAGCTGGAACAGAAGCTGGCCGAAATTCCCAAGGCGCCGGCCGCCGCCGCCGCCGCCGCGGGGGACGGGATGGACTGGGAAGCCCAGAAGCGTCGGATGCTGGCCGCCTGGGAAGCCAACGTACAAGACGACGGCGACGACCAGCGGCGTGAAGAACGCCTCAAGATCCAAGACGTGATCGCCAAGACCGACGCCGCGCTGGCTCAGAAAGAACAGGAACTGGACGACCTGCGGAGGAACCTGGCGGCCGCGTCGGACAACCAGGGCGCGATGGCCGCCAGCGCCGCGGCATCCGACGAGTTACTATCGCACGACGAGAACGTCCGCGCCGAACGCGCTCGGCTCCAGCAGTTGCAACTCGAATGGGAAGAGAAACTCCGTCACGCGGAAGTCGAACTGTCGGTCGAGCGGGCCAAGATGGCGCGCCAGCGAGCCGAGATCGAGGAACGCCAGCGACAATTGCAAGAACTTCAAGCCCAACGCGCCGATGCGCCCGCCGACGCTCCCGCCAAGGAAAAGAAGCCGCAGCGCGGCCGATGGCTGACTCGTCTGGGGCTGAAGGAAGACGAGTCGGAGTAGAGGGGAAGGGGAGGAGGGGAAGGGAGTGTTGCGGCCAGGAACGGTTCAAAGAAGTTTCCAGAGCCTCCAGAACCAACGAAAGAGCGCTACCAGCCATAGCTCGGGCGCGAGAATGAGCCATGGCCACGCACTGCGCTCGGCCTGACGACCCGCTGAAGCGAGCAACTCATCGACGATCGCGAACGTTTCAGCCGTTGCCGGCACGTCCGCGTACCCGCATTCGACAAGGAAAGCTCTCAATTCCCCGGCCGAATCGATGGCTCGTAGGCGATCATAGCCGCGGTAATCAAAGCATTGGCCACGAGCGCCCCTCCGTCCGAGCTCGGCGATGATGCCTTCTCCAAGGTCATGGGCATATTCCAGCAATCCGCGTCCATCAGTCTACCTACCCAGAGCCGCCCTCGTCCTGGAAGTAAGCTTCCTGGATCACGGCCGTCTCGGTGGCGCTGTGCTCGTCGAGCCTTTCGAGCAAATCCCGCAGTGCGTCGCACGTCCTGGCAAAGGCGGTCAAATCCGTTGACGGCAGGCGATCGAGCCGCGACACGATCCGCCTGACGGCCTGACGAAAGCGTTCGTGGTCCTGCTTGAGGGCGTCAACTTTTTCCGCCAGGCGCGGGCACGTTTCGACGACTTCGTCCATGTACCCGTCGCATTCTTCAAGCGCCATCATGCGGTCGAGGTGCCGCTGCAACGATTGAGCGACGAACCGAAGGCTCGACAAGTGTCGAGAGAAATCCCCGCCTTCGACCTTCCAATCGAGCGTGACCCGCAATGCGTTGCAAATGTGCTTCAGCATCGCGTGCTCGACCATCGCCTGCTGTTCCACGTGGTGCGTTGGCATGGTCCATCTCCTGCGCGCTGGCCGGTAGTCATTCTACCCGAAAACCGTCCCGTCAGCACCCCTTGGCTTGCCGGTCGACAATTGCCAACGCACGGCAAGATCGGGACTTACGAATGCGCTGATGGCGGCAATCGCTTCGCCGGACACCTGGTCTAATGCAGCGGAATCGCGTCTTGCAGGACGACGTCGTCCACATAGTAGCCGACCGGCACACCTTGGACCGTGGGCGAGTCGCCTTGTGCGACCATCGTCTCCAGGTTGCGCGTGATGCGTTGTTGAACCAACTTTCGTTGGTCCCGGCGGCGAATGACCGCTCGTGCCCGCTGGATGGCATCGAAACCCAACGCCGCGGACAATCCGAATGCTCCGAAGAGGGCCCACAACCGCCGGACTTCAGGATCGCACATCGGTCCCCATCCGGCGGCCAACAGGCAGATGCTGAGCCAGGCGATCGTGCTCCGCAACGATTTTCGGTCGGCGGAAATGGCGTGTTCATGTCGCATGCGGAAACCCTGGTATGCAACGTTAGCTCTCGCCGCCGACTGAGTCAAATCGGAAGGCGCGGTTCCGATTGGAACGAATTTGACTTTTCGGCTATGCCACCAACTCCCGTACCACGTGCCCATGCACGTCGGTCAGCCGGCGGTCGATGCCGTTGTGGCGGAACGTGAGCTTCTCATGGTCGATCCCCAACAGGTGCAGCACGGTGGCGTGCTGATCGTAGCAATAGACCGGGTTGACGACCGCCTTGTACGACCATTCGTCGCTCTCGCCGTAATGGATACCCCCCTTGATCCCGCCGCCGGCCATCCAGGAAGTGAATGTGAAGGGGTTGTGATCGCGGCCCTTATTTCCCTGGCTGCACGGCATGCGGCCGAACTCGGTGGTCCAGATGACGATCGTGTCGTCCAACAAGCCGCGGGCTTCCAGGTCCTGGATCAAGGCCGCAGCCGGCCGGTCCATGCTCCGGCCCATGTCGCCGTGGTCCTTGGCAATGTCCTCGTGGCTGTCCCAGTTGCGGCGAGGGAAACCGTTGTCGGCCCCGCTCCAGACCTGGACAAACCGCACCCCGCGTTCCAATAGCCGCCGGGCGACCAGGCAGTTGCGTCCGAAATCGGACGTTTCCAGGAAATCGAGTCCATACAATCGCCGTGTGGCCTCCGTCTCCCGCGACACATCGAGTACCTCCGGAGCGCTGAGCTGCAGCCTGGCGGCCAGCTCGTACGAGGCGATGCGGGCGTCGAGCCGCGAATCGCCCTGGCGACCGGCGGCGAGGTGCTCGGCGTTGAGACGCGCGAGCACGTCAAGACCGGCCCGCTCACTCTCGGAGGTAATGAAGTCGGCCCCCGCGGGCGCGAACAGGTCCGCAATCGGGTTCTTGGCGCTGGGTCGGACCAGAGTTCCCTGGTGGGCCGCGGGAAGAAAGCCCGCGCTCCAGTTGCCTGGCCCGTTGGGCGCGAAACCCCGCACGTCCGGCAACACGACGAACGTCGGCAGGTTGTCATTGATGCTTCCCAATCCGTAGGAAACCCAGGCCCCCATGCTCGGAAAGCCGGGCAACACGAATCCGCTGTTCTGCATGAACGTGGCCGGGCCGTGGACGTTCGACTTGGAAACCAGCGAATGGATGAAGGCCATCCGGTCGACACAGGTGGCCAGTTCCGGCACCAGTCCGCTCATCCATTTGCCGCACTGGCCGTATTGTTTCCACTCCCAGGGACTTTTCATGCAGGCCCCCGGCGCGCTTTGGAATAGCTCGACCCTTTCGCCCGGGTCCCAGGGCTGTCCGTGTCGTTTGACGAGCTCGGGCTTGTAATCGAACAAGTCGCATTGGCTGGCGGCGCCGGACATGAAGAGCTGCACGACACGTTTGGCTTTGGCCGGATGGTGCAGGCCTCCGTTGAATTCGGCGGGGCGCGGCGTGGCCGCGATGTCGGCGAGCAGTCCGTTTTCACCCAGCAATTGTGCCAGTGCGATGCCGCCCAGCCCGCCGCCGAGGTGCCAAAGGAAGTCGCGACGGGTGGAGAGGGATTTACACTGAGTCATGTGTATTTTCCTGCGGATCTCAATCCACGAACATGAACTCGTTGCAGTTGAAAATGACGCGGCAAGCGTTGACCAGTCCGAAGCGCGCCGCATACGACGTCAAAAGCTCGCTCTCGATCGGCGTAGGCCGCCGCCCAAGGGCCAACCGGTATGCCGCTTCGATTTGCCCGGCCGACTCGGAGGTCAATCCGGCGACTCGCTCAGCCAGGTGCTGCGACTGCCGCACGCAGAACGGATTGTTGAGCAAGGCCAGCGCTTGTAGCGAAGTGAGTGTCGTGTTCCGCTTGGGCGTGAGGATCGACGGATCGGCGCAGTCGAGGCAGTCCATCAACGGATCGGGCACGCTACGGACGATGAAGCGGTAGACGCTTCGCCTCAGTCCGTTGGGATCGTCGACGTCGAACCGCTCGTAATCGTAGACCGGTGAGTGGTCGTCTTTGAAGAAGAACAGGCGAGCCGACGGGCCACCCATCCGTACGTCGAGCCGCCCGGCGACGAACAACATCGCGTCGCGGACACACTCGGCGTCGAGCCGCCGACGGTTCATCCGCCACAGGTACCGGTTGCCCGAGTCGATTTGCGTCAACGCGGGGACCTCGGCCGACGCCTGTCGATAGACGGCGCTGGTAAGGATCAGCTTGTGCAGCGCCTTGAGCGATTCGCCGTTTTCCAGGAACCAACCGACCAGCCAATCCAGCAGTTCGGGGTGCGTCGGCAGGGCGCCCATCCGGCCGAAATCGTTGGGCGAATCGACGATCCCCTGGCCAAAATGGTACTGCCAAACGCGGTTCACAATCGACCGCCGCACGAGCACGTTGCTTGGATCGGACAACCAACGAGCCAGGGCGGCCCGTCGCTGCCCCTCGCCGCCGGCGTCCGCGAGCTGAAAGTCGGCATCCGGTCCGGAAACGCAAGCCACGCCCCCAGGCGTCATCAATTCACGCGGACTTCGGACGTCACCACGTTGCAGAAGGTGGACGGGACGCGGCGTTCTGGCGGGCGTAGAGCCGCCGGCGGGAATGAACGCATGCGCCGGTGCGTAGACCATCATCGGTTGTGGTAAGGCCGCCAGCTTTCGGCCGAGATCGTCAAGCTGCCGTTCCACCTGGGCAAGCTCGCGACCGACCGCCGGATCGACGGCGGCGAGTGCCAGGATGCGCCGCTGGACCGTAACCTGCTCGATCTCAATTTGTGCCAGCCGCCTGGGCGAGGGGCTGCCTCCGGCGGCCTCGGCCAGTTTTTCGAGGCTGCTGAAGCCGTCGACCAGGTGCTTCATCGCCCACGCCGGAGGGGCTTCGATCGAATCGAGCGATGTCACCTTCGTACCGCCCGCGACGTTGAGATTGTGCGACAGCACAAGCAGTTCTGAAATCGCGAATATCCAATCGTCGGTTCGCTTCCACAGCCTGGTGGCCGTGACGCGGACGTAGCGCCCCATCTTGCCTCCGGCGTCGATTCGGTACGTGACGTCGCCCGGGTGCGGGAAATCAGTGGCGGTTTCATCGGCCAGTACTTGCGATGTCGCAAAACCTGGATCGTCCGAGAGCTCGACCTTGAACCGAGGAGGAAATCCGAAGCCCGGCCCAGGGTGCCCGCCGTACGCCACGTGCGCCGGCACAAGCACCACCTGGTCGATCGCCGGCGACCGGCCCAGATCCACCTGTACCCACTTAATTGCGTCGCGCGTGGGCATGATCTGGCTATGGTAACCAAGCGTGGGGCTGGAGGCGGAGGGTTCGATCGGCAAGGCGACAAGCCGACCATTCAGTTCGGCGAGCTTTCCGTCGAGCTCGGCAATCCGAGGACTGCTAACGCGGTTTACGGCGTCGGTAAGCAGCGTTCGCCTTGCCGCCAACACCTCTCGTTGAGTTTCCAATTCGCGGCGAGCGGCGGCCACGCGCGGGTCGGGGTCGTAGGGTCGCTCGGCACGGTCGACCCCGGCGAACACGGCTTGCATCCGGTAATAATCTTGCTGTTTGATGGGGTCGAACTTGTGGTCATGGCAGCGGGCGCAGTGGGCCGTCAGACTGAGAAATGTCGACGCCGTGCTGGCCACCATGTCGTCGCGGTCGTTGTCGCGGGCAATGTCCTTATCGACCGTCCCCTCGCGCAGCTCGACGTGTCCGACGAAGTCCCAGGGACCGGCCGATATGAAGCCCGTCGCCACGACGCCTCGTGAGTCCAAAGGAAACAGCACGTCGCCCGCAAGCTGCATCTCAACGAACCGCGGATACGGTAAGTCGTCGTTCAAAGCGTCGATGACCCAATCGCGATAGGGCCAGGCGTTGGGCCGGGGCTTGTCTTTGTCGTAACCATGCGATTCGCCGAAGTGGACCACGTCGAGCCAATGCCGCCCCCAGCGCTCGCCGTAACGGGGCGAGGCGAGCAAGCGGTCGACAAGCCGCTCGTATGCATCCGGCGACGTGTCAGCGATGAATTCATCGATCTCCTCGGGCGTTGGCGGCAAGGCGTGCAGGTCGTAGCTCAGGCGGCGAATCAACGTCCGGCGGTCGGCTTCGAACGACGCTACAAGCTGTTGACTCTCGAGTTTGGCGAGAATGAAGGCATCGATGGCCGTGCGGACCCACGCCGATTTCGTCTGGGGAACGGCCGGGTGCGAAAGCGGTACCAGCGACCACCATTTCGCGTCGATCGCGTGCTTGTCCGCAAGCGACAACCCTGTTGGCCATACCGCGCCCGACTCGATCCATCGGCGAATGGCGGCGACTTGTTCGGCCGCCAGGGGCGCCGCCTCCTTGGGCATTTCGGGCTTTTCGCCCGAGACGTATTGGAGCAGCAGGCTTTCGTCGGGCTTGTTTGGCTTAATGACGGCGCCGCTATCCCCGCCGGCCAGCGCCATCACGCCGGTGGCGAGCGACAATCCGCCTTTGGGCTCCGTGCCTTGGTGGCAACGGACACAATGGGCCTCGAATATCGGAGCGATCCGTTCTCTGAAGAAGGCGTCGTCGGCCGCGAGAGCCGGGACCGTGACGGAGTAAACGACGGTCAGCAAGGCCGCACGAGCGCAGTGTGCCCTGCGCGGAGCTCTAGACAATCGGGAGGAGGGGAAAAGGGGAGGAGGGGAAAAGGGGATCATATGGGAGTAGCGAGCAAACCTCGGGATTTCCTTGTTCCCACGCTCCGCGTGGGAATAAGCGTTCGGCCGCTCCGCGGCCCCGCGAACACGACCCGACTCGTTTACCCGACGGGACGCAGAGCGTCGGAGGATACGTTCCAACGCGGAGGCGACGCGCTGCGCGCGTGCCCCGAACAAGTGGCTGCCTTCCGCCTTCTGCCGACTACCGACCGCGTCCTCATCCCTATAGCATATCATATACGATATAGGTAACGCATCAAGCGGACCCCGTGGGGCCCGGTCGCGTCTGTAGGGAACGCCCTCTCCCGGCGCGCCGGGATTCCGGGACGCGGGTGCGGCGTCGTCTGGCAGCACACGCCAGCGCCACGGAGGGCGTTCCCTACAGAGCCTCGCTAAGGCCGTCCTGCCACTGGCCGATCGAGGCCTCGTTAGCGCGGTCCCCATAGTCGGCCCAGAACTCATCCAGTCGCGCATTCTTTACCGCGGAGATTCCGCCCGTGTCGAGGTTGACCGTCTGCGTGCCGCTTTGGACGCCGCTAGCAGTCACGGCCAGCGTGTTGTTTCCCGATGGGCCGTTGACGGTCAGCGAGGTGCCGCCGGTCCCGGTGACGTTGACGGGTCCTGCAAGGCTCCCCAGATCGACCGCTGCCGCCGTGGTTCCGCCTTGGTTTTGCACCGTCACGCCGGCGGCGCTGGTCGAGGTCACGCTCACGCTTGTATTCGCAGTGCCGGTGGCGACGGTCACGCTGGCAATGTTCGCCGGGTAGTTGATCGCCTCGGCGCCGCTGGTGATCTGGGAGCTTGTCGCGCCAATCGAGGCCGCCCCCGTGGCTTGCACGGTGAGCGTGTCGGTGCTCGTGCTCGACGGCTCGATGAAATTGACCGGGGCGGCGAGCGCTCCCAGGTCGACGGTCACGTCGTCCGACCCGGTGCCGCTGTTGATGGTGATGCCTTGCCCGTAACTCGCGGTCACCAGAATCGTGTCGTGGCCGGGCCCGCCGAGGATCGTCGTGTTGGCACCGGGATCGTAGACCGTGTCGTTGCCCGAACCGAGGTGCAGCGTCGTCTGCGCGATGCCCGAATAGTTGATCGTCTCGGTCGCCGGGCTGCCCCAGGTGACCTGCGCGGCGTTCTTGCTGAGGATGTCGTTACCTGTCGTGGCGTAAACGTCCATACTGTCGCCGCCGCCGGCCCCGTTGCCGGCGATCGTTACCGGTCCGGTCAGGCTGCCGAACGTTATGGAATAATTGTTCGGGCTGCCTTCGCCGGTGAGCGTGATGCCGGCCCCGCCGCTGGCGCTCGCGTTGAAGGTATCGCCGTTCCCCAGGCCGAAAGCCAAGACCCTGCGCGGCACGGCGAAGCTGCCGAGCGAGCCGCCGTTGAGCGTGACGGCGACGGTGCCCGACGCGCCCGGCGCGAACGCGAACACGTCGTCGTCGTCGGCATCGCCCACGGCCAAATCATCGCCTTCGACGGCCAAAGTGGACACCTGAACGTTCTGCGTCGTCGGCTGGCTGGTAAGGTACGTCTGGTTCACAGCGGTGACGGTGGCGGCAAAGTCGCCGTCGGCCTGATAAATATGGCTCACCTGGGTGCCGCTGGGCGCCGGGCCGAGGGTTTGGGTCGTGCCGTCGCCCCAATCGATGGTAAACGTGAACCCGGCGGCCTGGTCGGCTACCGAGTCGTCTTCGACATTGAGCGTGAGCGTCTCGGTTTGGCCCGGCACGGCGGCGACCAGGTTCGGCGCGAGGCTCACGACGGGCGTAACGGCGCCGGCTCCCGTGAGCGTGGCCGCGCTTTCGACGATGGTGTCGCTCAAGATGGATCCGCCGAGGAGGAAGCTGCCGGCGTCGAGGGAAATCGTGCCGCTGCCCGCGGCGAGACTGCGGAGGGTCACGGTACACAGCGCGCTCAGGTCCTG
>Ga0307372_10007327_pt1 | contig 15841 bp, 16 predicted proteins | sample OX1MG_FD_202533 | JGI IMG/M metagenome (GOLD analysis project Ga0307372, IMG submission 202533) | Soil microbial communities from Risofladan, Vaasa, Finland - OX-1 | ecosystem: Environmental > Terrestrial > Soil > Coastal area > Acid sulfate soil | place: Finland: Risofladan, Vaasa | collected... | reverse complement strand
CCGGACGCCGCCCGGCGCTCAATCGGCCGGGATCTCCCAACCCCGCGCGCTGGTAGCCGATGAGGGCGGCGTCGGACTCGGTCCCGCCGTCGACGCGGACGGTGAAGGTGCTCTGCCCGATCCATCCGGCTTCAGCTACTCCTCTCACCCCGCGGATCTTCGCCTCGAGAAGCGGGTCGATCACGCTGCCCTGGAGCGTCCGCTCGCCGTCAACGCTGTAGACGAGCACGGGAGCGGACTGCTGCCGGAGGGCGCCGACGAATCCGGAGATCAGGCCGCCCTGGATGGCCTGTTGCGCGAGGATCAAGAAGACCAGCAGTCCGACGGCGCAGATCAGCAGACCGAACCGAACCCTGGCCCTGCTCATCTCGTGGAGCGCCAGGAACATCGTTGAACACTACCTATGCCACTCCGGCACCCGTGTCCCCGGACGGCCCGGAGGCGACGGCTCGTCGGGGTGCAGAGTACTGGGAACCGCTACGCATGCTTGGCGCCCGCGAACAGCCACCGGACGACGCGAGTGGGGCACGCCGCCGGGTCCCCGACCATCCAGTGCCCCGGGAACAGGCTGACGCTCATTTGCCGGTATGGTTTCGGGGATCCCAGGTCGGTCCACCCGTAGGTAGCGCGGCCTACTACGACCCGGAGGATGACCGCTTCGCCGCAGCCTTCTTCGCCGGCGCCCGCTTCGCCGCGGTCTTCTTCGCCGCGGTCTTCTTCGCCGGCGCCCGCTTCGCTGTCGTCTTCTTCGCCGGCGCCCGCTTCGCTGTCGTCTTCTTCGCCGGCGCCCGCTTTCTGATCCGCCGGGTAGCAGCACGGCCGGCATCAGCTGCGTGATCCGCCCGCTCGTTGAGCGACTTCACGACGTCATTCACCATACGGCGCTGGCTCTTGACGACTCGCTCGGCGAAATCGAACACATCATCCAGCATCCGCTCGATATCGTTCGACAGCGGCGTGACCAACCGCTCGGTGCCCTTGTTGATGTTGCTCGACAGATTGCGGCTCGCTTCGATGATCTCCCGCTGGGATCGTTCGACGAGATGCTCGATCTGCTTCCGCATGTCCCTGGATTCGGCCATGAGCCTGTCCTTCCCTGTCGGTCGGTGGTTGACATAGCCCCTGACCCCCATGGTCAACGATTCAGACTCCAGCGGGGAGGGCTGAAAGTCCCATCATCCGGCGAATCGGGTCGGACCAACCGGACGCGTGGGCAGCGCCGGCCGAGCGACCACGGGACGCCGTGCCCCTGATGCCGTGCCCCCGATCCGGGTCGATGGGGCACCTCGGCACGTCGGGACGTGCCCGCACCGCGGTGCGGAGCTGGACGGACGGGGTTGCCGGCGTGGGTATCGCCGGTCCTGACGGGCAGCCGGTCACATTGCTGATCGCTCGACTCGCCGCACGTCCGGGCAGATGGGCGACCGGGAGGACGGGTCCACAGCCGTCACGTATCGTCCTTGGATGGTGACCGTCCGATCGATCTGCATCTACTGCGGTTCGAGCCCGGGCCGTGATCCTGCATACCGGGAGGCCGCAGGCTCGTTGGGGCAATTGCTCGCAGAGCGCCGAATCGCCCTGGTGTACGGCGGTGGACACGTTGGCCTCATGGGGGTGGTGGCGGACGCCGCACTGGCTGCCGGTGGTGAAGTGCACGGCGTGATCACGCGGGCGCTCCAACAGAAGGAGGTCGCTCATCGGGGATTGACCCGACTCACGGTCACCGAGTCGATGCACGACCGCAAGCGGGCGATGGCTGAGGCATCGGATGGCTTCATCATGCTCCCGGGAGGGATCGGCACCCTGGAGGAGTTCTTCGAGGCGGCGACCTGGACCCAACTGGGGATCCAGAGCAAGCCCTGCGGCATCCTCAACGTCAAGGGATTCTTCGACCCCCTGATCTCCCTCCTGGACCTGTCCACGGAGGAGCGATTCCTGCGTCAGGAACATCGTGATCTGATCGCCTCGGAATCAGCGCCGGAGCTGCTCGTGGACCGCCTCGTCGAATGGGAGCCCGTCGTGGTCGAGAAGTGGCTCGACCGGCCGGAAGCGTGATCCCGGCGTGATCGGCCTTTCCCACATGGCCGGAGGTGCACCCGGGCCGGCGGGCAGGTGGGCCGTCGATGTCGCGGCACGCTCCACTCAGCAGTCACACGGTGCTCCGCGCCCCGACCGGAGGGCGGCACTGGCACCGTGGTCGGGGAGAGGCCTACCGGCGCTCGGCAATGTACGGCGCGGCGCCGCCACCTGCGAGTGGGTGCAAGATGAGCCTGCCATCCAGTAGGAGGTTGCACCGGTGGCCCATGTGATCGACCACGAGGCGCTTCGTCGGCGCTACCGCTCCGAGCGGGACAAGCGGCTGCGGCCGGACGGTTCGGCGCAGTACGTCGAGCCCACGGGTCGCTTTGCCGCGGTGCTCGAGGACCACTACACCGAGCGCATCGAGCGCGAGCCCCGACGCGACGAGGTGGACGTCGCCATCATCGGGGCGGGCTTCGCCGGTTTGGCGACGGGGGCCATGCTCGTCGAGTCCGGCATCGACGACTTCCTCATCCTCGACGGAGCCGGCGGCGTCGGTGGCGTCTGGTACTGGAACCGCTACCCGGGCGCGATGTGTGACACGGCCGCAATGGTCTACCTGCCGCTGCTCGAGGAGACCGGGACGGTGCCGTCGATGAAATACGTCGTCGCCCCCGAGATCCATGCCCACGCCGAGCGCATGGCGAGACGATGGGACCTGCACCGGCGCTGCCTGCTCTCCACGCAGGTCTCCCGTCTGGACTGGGTCGAGGAGGCGGGTCGATGGCGGATCTCGACGGATCGCGGCGACACACTCATGGCCCGATTCGTGACGATGGGCACGGGACCCCTGCACCGCCCGAAGCTGCCGGGGATCCCGGGCCTCGAGGACTTCGGCGGTGCCTGCTTCCACACCGCTCGGTGGGACTACGGACTGACCGGCGGGGATCCCGCAGGCGCACCCCTGACGGGGCTCCGGACCGAGCGCGTGGGAATCATCGGAACCGGAGCGACCGCCGTGCAGGTGGTGCCGGTGGTGGCACGCGACGCCGACGAGCTCTTCGTGTTCCAGCGCACGCCTTCCTCGATCGACGTGCGGAACAACCATGCGATCGACCCCGAGTGGTTCGCCGCCCTGCCACATGGCTGGCAGTCGGAATGGCTGATGAACTTCGCCGTGCTCCAGACCGGCGGCGAGGCCGAGGTCGACCTGGTGAAGGACGGCTGGACCGACATCGCGACGCGGATCTGGGCCAGGATCCGTCAACGGACGGATGGCGGAGCGTTCACCATGGAGGACGTGCGGCTCGCCTACGAGGAGTCCGACGACGAGAAGATGGAGGAGATCCGCGCCCGGGTCGATGCCGTGGTGGAGGACCCGGCCACGGCGGCCGCCCTCAAGCCCTGGTACCGCCAGCTGTGCAAGCGACCCTGCTTCCACGACGAGTACCTGCAGGCCTTCAACCGCGACAACGTCCACCTCGTCGACACGGACGGGAAGGGCGTCACGCGCATCGACGCCACGGGTTGCTGGGTGGGCGACACCCACTACGAGCTCGATGTCCTGGTCTTCGCCTCGGGATTCGAAGTGGGCACCGATTTCGCACGCCGCTGCGGCTTCGAGACCACCGGACGGGACGGGATCACCCTGTCGGAGCGCTGGGCCGAGGGGATGTGCTCGCTCCACGGCATGCACGTGGCGGGCTTCCCCAACCTCTTCGTCGTCGGGCCCCAGCAGCAGGCCAATCTGATCTCCAACATCACCCACAACCAGGTCGAGGCCGCACGCACGATTGCTGCGATCCTGTCGGCCGCCGCACAGCGCGGTGCCACGATCGTCGAGGTCACGCCCGAGGCCGAAGCGGCCTGGACGGCGCCCATGGCCGACGTGGAGAGGGTCATGCTCGGCAACCCCGAATGCACCCCCGGCTACTACAACAACGAGGGTGGCCCGATCGGCCGGCGGGAACGGCTCAACGCGGGCGGTTTTCCGGCCGGGCCGCCCGCCTACTTCGCCCATATCGAGCGCTGGCGCAGCTCCGGGGACTTCGAGGGGCTCGTCATCCGCTGACACCCCGGCTTCCGCCGTCCGTGGTGCGCATCGACGGTGGCGGACCGGGCCTGGACGCCGACGCCGTCCCCGCGAGCTGGACAGCATTCCAGACCGGCCTCTGGACAGGTGTCCAAGTCATCCCTAGACTGCCGTGGACGGCGGTCCCGCACGGGTGCCCGCCCGGTTGAGGGGGGATCACCTTGTCGAAGAAGGCGCTGCGAGTCGCCCAGTTCGCCACGGGAAACGTGGGCTCCGAGATGATCGGCCGCATCGTCGAACACCCGGACCTCGAACTCGTCAGCCTGTTCTGCTACTCGCCCGAGAAGATCGGACGGGATGCCGGCGAGCTCGTGGGCATGGCGCCCCTCGGGGTCGTCGCCACCGGTGACCTCGAGGAGGTGTTCCGCGCCGAGCCCGACGTGGTCAACTTCAACGGCGTGTGGCCCGACGTCGACCTGTTCTGCGCACTGCTCGAGCGCGGCGTCAACGTCGTGACCACGTCGGACTGGATCACCGGGCACCACCGCGACCGCAACCACCCGCACCCGTCGGGCACGAAGCCGAGCGAGCTGGTCGAGGCCGCCTGCCGGCGTGGTGGTGCGACGTTCTACGGGACCGGGATGAACCCCGGCCTCGCACAGATCCTGAGCGTGGTCGCCACGGCCGGAATGGGCTACGTGGGGCACGTCACCGTGCTCGAGACCGTGGACGTCTCCTGTCACCACTCCGTCGACACCTGGAAGAACGTGGGCTACGGCCAGCCCGTGGACGACCCCGAGGTCCCGGTCCTCCTCGAGCGGGGATGCACGGTGTTCGCCGACTCGATCCACCTGATGGCGGACTGCCTGGACCTTCCCATCGACGACGTCGTCTTCGAGTGTGAGCTCGGCGCCTGCACCGAGGATGTCGATCTCGGCTGGTGGCAGCTGCCCAAGGGGTCGGTCGGCGGCAGCCTGGCCAAGTTCACGGGGATGTCCGGGGGCGAGCCGAAGATCGAGGTGCACCTCGAATGGCAGATGACGCCGAAGACCGAGCCGCACTGGAACGTCCGGGGGTGCTACATCACCACCATCGAGGGCGATCCGACGATCGTCAACAAGCACATGATCCTGCCCACCTCCGGCAAGCCGCACAGTCTCATGGACGCCGAGTACTTCGCCTCCCTCGGGATGACCATCACCGGGATGCCGGCCCTCAACGCCATGCGTGCCGTGTGCGAGGCACCGCCGGGGATGCTGACCAGCGCCGACCTGCCCCTGCGGGCCTTCGCCAGTCGGTTCCGCGGGGCGCCGGCCGGCGCGGCCGGTTAGTTCCATGGCCGGCCGCTACCCGTTTCCGGCGTCCCCCAACGGCTGGTTCGGCATCGGCGCCTCCGAGGACCTCGCTGCGGCCGACGTACGGGCGGTGCGGTACCTGGGGCGCGATCTGGTGCTCTTCCGCGGTGAGGACGGGGTCGCCCGCGTCTTCGACGCCCACTGCCCCCACCTCGGTGCGCACCTGGGTGTGGGTGGCCGCGTCTGTGGCGACGGCATCGCCTGCCCGTTCCACGGATGGCGATTCGACGGCCGCGGTGCGCTGGTCGAGGTGCCGGGGCTCGAGCGGGTGCCCCGGTCGGGGGCGACGGCGTGGGAGGTGTGCGAGCGCAACGGCCGGATCTTCGTCTGGCACCACGCGGACGGTGCGCCGCCGTCCTTCGACGTGATCGGGTACCGCCAGGACGAGGACCGCTGGACCCCGTGGCGGAGCAGCACCTACCAGGTGCGCGTCCACGTCCAGGACCTGACCGAGAACATCATCGACCGGTCGCACTTCTCGACCGTGCACGACATGAAACCCCCTGCCGAACAGCACTTCGAGGTCGGGTTCTCCGGCGCATCCATGATCGTCGACCAGCGCCTGAGCGTGACCGCGGTGTCGGAGGTCGGCTTCGAGGTGGGCACCACCACGACGACCTGCGGACCCGGCATCGTGGCGGTCGAGGTACGCCAGGACCCGATCGAGATGCTCACCTACATCACCCAGACGCCGATCGACGACGAGCGCACCGAAGTGACCCTGTCCTTCTCCATGAAGCGCCTCGAGGACGACGCGGCCACCGAGTCGATCTCCGAGCTCAACGACCAGGTCACCAATCTCCAGTTCACCCAGGACGTCCCCATCTGGGAGAACAAGGTCTACCGGGAGCGGCCGATCCTCACGAAGCTCGACGGCCCGGTGGCCCAGTACCGCCGGTGGTTCCGGCAGTTCTACTCGGACGGGACCGGCCCGCCCGAACGCTGACGGTACGGACCGCGCCGCCGGCGCCGGGGACGGTGCGCCTACTCGGACCCGGCCGGGGTGGCGGTCTCCGCGTACTCGAGGAACGCGCTGAGCGCACGCGGTCCCCAGACCGTCCCCGGACCGCCGTTCATGAGGATGGCGACGCCCATCACTTCGGCCACCTCGGCCTCGGTGACCCCGTGTTTCGCCGCGCCGCGTGCATGGGCGGCGACACAGCCGTCGCACTCCCGGGTGACGGCGATCGCCAGGGCGACGAGCTCCTTTGTCGCGGCGCTCACCACGCCGTCCGCCATCGCCGCCTCGTGGAGGGATGCGTAGCCGGCGAGTACGTCGGGTATGGCGCGGCGGAGCCGGATGGCCGGCCCCCGGAGCTCGCTCTGCACGTCGTGGGCACGGTCCATGATCGTCCTCCTTCGGGTTGGTCCTGGATCCGACGGTAGTGGCTGGCCCGTGCCGCCCGGCACCGGTACGGGCCGAGGGCGCCGTGCGTCCCGGGGTTGACCGGAGTGGGCACCGTAGGCTCCCGGGCATGACCTGCACACCGGGAGACCACCTCCTCGTCGTCGACGACGGCCGGACCGTGGGCTACTCCGTCTACGGCGATCCGGACGGCCGACCGGTGGTGAATTGCCACGGCGGCCTGGTGAGCGGCCACGACGTGGCGCCGGCCGACGCCGTCGCACGGGAGCTCGGGATCTGTGTGATCTCGCCCGATCGCCCCGGGGTGGCGCGCACCGACCCGCTGCCCGGGCGCGGGATGCTCCCCTGGGTCGGGTCCGACGTGGAGCGCCTGATCGACCACCTCGGCGTGGACCGCTTCGGCGTCATGGGCTGGTCGGCGGGAGGCCAGTACGCACTGGCCGTCGCCCGCGGGCTCGCCGACCGGGTCGACCGGGGCGCGGTCATCGCCGGATGCCCTCCGCTCGACGACCCGGGCGTGTTCGGCGGGCTCAACCGGGTCGACCGGACGCTGGTCCGGCTCGCACGCCGTGCCCCGGCCGCCGCCCGTTCGTACTTCCGGCTCACCGCCGCCCTCCCCGCCCGGTGGCCTTCGGTCCTGTTGCGCACCGCGTTGGTGGGTGTCCCGCCGGACGAGGCCGACGCCGTGCGGGCCCGGGGTGACTGGCTCCCGAAACTGATGGCCGAGGGTGCCCGCCAGCCTCGGGGTGCGGTCGACGAGTACCTCACCTTTTCCGATCCCTGGGGGTTCGCCCCCGAGGACGTGACGGTCCCCGTGCGGGTGTTCCAGGGCGGGGACGACACGCTGGTTCCGGCGGTCTGGGGTCGGAAGCTGGCCGCCCGCCTGCCCGACGCGTCGTACGTCCTCTTTCCGGGGGAGGGGCACTTCGTCGCCCTGACCCGTCGCCGCGAGGTCCTGGCCTGGCTCGGGGGCGGGGACGGCTGACCGGCGTGCCCCCGGACGCAGGTCCCGCACAGGCGCGGGGTCTGGGGAGGCGGGCCTGTCGTGCCCGGGCCCCGCTGCGGGCCGAACCCGGTGAGACGAGCACGGCCGGTGGGTCCGGAGTCACGCCAGGTGGCCGGCGCCACGTCTAAAGGAACCGGTGGCGTCGTCGATCCACCGGTCGGTGCACGCCGGCGCCGCAATTGTGCTGAGCTTGTGGTGTGGCAGCGACCGATGCCAGCCCCAAGAGCGCACCGCGAGCGGTCCCCGACGTCCACCGGGGGGACGGCGGCCTCCGGCGCGCCGCCCCTCCGAAGCGTCCCCCGACCCTCGGTGACCGGCTGAACGAGGCGATGCGCCTCCGGGTGCAGACCACGGACGACGCGGCGCGGGCCCTGGGTGCGACGTCGGCGGAAGTGCTGGCCTGGTCCGCCGACGGGCAGCTTCCGGACACCAGGCAACTGCCCGCCCTGCAGGAGTACCTCGGGGTCGACGAGCGGGAGCTCCGCGCCCTGGTGCTGCGGGGCCAGATGCGCCTCGCCCAGGCCCGCATCCGGGACTGACCGGTACCGGGCGTCAGGTCGCCGGGAGCGGCGCGCCCACGACGACCCCCGCCACCACGGCCACCAGGTGTGCGGCGAGGGGCTCCGGGGCGGCTCCCGCGAGCCAGTCGAACAGGTCCCGGGGCGAGTGCGTCCGTGGACCCTGGAGGATCTCGGTGCGCACGAGCTCGTCGGAGCCCCGCTCCCAGATCCCCAACCACCAGAGCGGGACGATCGAGGCCGACTCGTCGTACCAACGGAGGTCGTAGGCCAGGTCGCGGTCCACGGCCGTCACCCGGACGGCGGCTTCGTGCGCAGGACGGACCGACACCGAACCCCGCACCTCCCACACGCTCGAGCACTGTTGACCCCTCGATTCTCGGCGTCCGGCCGCAGGGTCCAGTAGGGCCGGAAGTCCCGACCCGCCCGCGGCAGGCGCCCGGAGACACTCCCGGGCCCGGTACGACGGGAATACCCGATAAGTTGCGTCAGGAATCCTTCCATCCACCGGGCGGTGTCCGGTGCACGACCCAGGAGGCCCGCCATGCGGATCGCGGACGACATCACCCAACTGATCGGCGGCACGCCGTTGGTGCGCCTGCGCCACGTCGACGACGGGGCCGGGGCGTCGATCGCCGCGAAGCTCGAGTTCTTCAACCCGGCCGGCAGCGTCAAGGACCGGATCGCCGTGGCGATGATCGACGCCGCCGAAGCGGCCGGCCTGCTCCGGCCCGGCACCACGGTGGTGGAGCCGACCAGCGGCAACACGGGTATCGCCCTCGCCATGGTGTGCGCCGCCCGCGGCTACCGGTGCATCTTCACCATGCCCGAGACCATGAGCACGGAACGTCGCATGCTGCTGCGCGGCTACGGTGCCGAGCTCGTCCTCACCCCCGGACCCGATGGCATGGGTGGGGCCATCGCCAAGGCCGAGGAGATCGCCAAGGGCGACGGGGACTTCTTCGTGCCGCAGCAGTTCGAGAACCCGGCCAATCCCGAGATCCACGCACGGACGACGGCCGAGGAGATCTGGGCGGACACCGACGGCCAGGTCGACATCCTGGTGGCCGGTGTGGGGACCGGCGGCACGATCACCGGCGTCGGGCGGACGCTGAAGGAGCGCAAGCCCGGCGTGCAGGTCGTCGCCGTCGAGCCTGCGGCGTCGCCGGTGCTGTCGGGCGGCGTCAAGGGGCCCCACCCGATCCAGGGGATCGGTGCCGGCTTCGTCCCGGCGATCCTCGACACCGGCGTCTACGACGAGGTGGTCACCGTCGGGAACCAGGACGCGTTCGACACCGCCCGCCGCATGGCCCACGAGGAGGGCCTCCTGGTCGGGATCTCCTCCGGGGCCGCCACCTGGGCCGCCGTCCAGGTCGCCCGGCGCCCCGAGAACGCCGGCAAGCTCGTCGTGGTGATCATCCCCTCCTTCGGGGAGCGCTACTTGAGCACGGCCCTGTTCGAGGGCCTCGGCGACTGACCGTGCTCCAGGCCCTCCGGCGCGACGTCGCCACCGTCCGCGAGCGGGACCCGGCGGCCCGGACGGCCGTCGAGGTCGCGCTCTGCTACCCGGGCCTCCACGCCCTGTGGGGCCACCGGGTGGCCCACCGCCTGTGGCGGGGCGGCCATCCGCTGGTGGCGCGTGTCCTCGCCGGGCTGGTCCGCGCCTGGTCGGGGGTCGACATCCACCCGGCGGCCACCGTCGGCCCGGGCCTGTTCATCGACCACGCCGTCGGCGTCGTGATCGGCGAGACGACCGAGATCGGGGCGGACGTCACCCTCTACCAGGGCGTCACCCTCGGGGGGACTGCGCTCGAGACGGGCAAGCGCCACCCGACGGTGGGGGACCGGGTGACCATCGGCGCCGGCGCCAAGGTCCTGGGGCCGGTGACGGTCGGCAGCGGCAGCCGGATCGGCGCCAACGCCGTGGTCGTGCGCGACGTCCCGCCGGACTCGGTGGTCGTCGGGGTGCCCGGCCAGGTCATCGCCCGGAGCCGGCCGCGGAGCCGCACGGCCGCGCTCGACGTCGAGGACGCCCTCCTTCCCGATCTGGTCGGCGTGACGCTCGGGGCCCTGCAGCGCCAGGTGGACGCGCTCGAGCGCGAGGTCCACGGCCGGGTCCGGGTCCCCGAGATCCGACCGTCCGAGTCGGGCGTGTGGAAGGGCGAGGACTTCTCGATCTAGAGGGGACGACCGGAGGATCGACCCGGCCTCATCCGGCGAGGGCGGCGGTGGTGCGCTCGAGGCACCCGGGATCGACCGTCCCCGGCACGAGGATGAACTCGTCGCACCCGGCCGCTTCCGCCGCGGCCAGGGTGTCGAGCAGCCGTGCGGGGGAGCTGAGTTCCACGGTCCGGGAGAGCGCGTCGGCGGCCCGGTCGCCGAAGACGGCCAGGTAGGCGCGGGCGAACCGCTGGAGCTCGGCGTCGGCGTCGGCCCCGCCCAGCAGGTAGAACGTCCCGCTGACGAGTCGGGGGCGCTCGCTGCGGCCCTCCGCCTCCCACGCGTCGAGGGCCAGCTGATTGCCCCGGGCGATCTCGTCCCGGTCGGCCCCGATCGAGAACCCGGTCACCCCGTCGGCCCACCGGGCCGCCCGGGCCATCGACTTCGGACCCATGGCCGCCGCCCACAGCGGGGGGCCGCCCGGCGTGCACGGGGCCGGGCCGACCGGCTGCCCACCGTCGTAGGCGGACTCGCCGGCCCACAGGCGCCGCAGTTCGGCCACCGCGCTGTCGAGCGTCCGGTGCCGTCCCTCGAAGGGGACGCCCAGCGCCCGGTAGTCCTGCTCGCGGCCGCCCACGCCCACGCCCACCACCAGGCGGCCGGCGGCGAGCACGTCGAGGGTGGCCAGCTGCTTGGCCAGCATCGCAGGCCGGTGGAGGGGGAGCACGGTGATGTTGGTGACGACCTGCACCCGCTCGGTCAACGCCGCCGCCGCCGTGGTCGTCACGAGCAGCTCGGGGTTGTGGAAGGTGATCCGCTCCCCGGACGAGATGCTCGAGTACGGCCCCTCGTCGATACCCCGGCACCAGTCCTCGAAGGTCGCGCGGGTGAAGCCGGTCGCCATGGTCGGGAGTGCGATGCCTATCTCCATGGCGGGGGACCCTACTCAATGCGCGTGGGTGGGGGTGTCCGGACCCCGGTCCGTGACCCCGCTCCTCAGCGCAGGTGGGCGGCGGCCCGGCCGGCGTACGCCGGCAGGTCGAGATAGGTCCGGATCCCCGGCGGCGCCGCCACGACCGAGGGGATGGCGCTCACACAGTGGGTGGCCGTCGCCACGACGCCCGGGTTGCGGGCCAGGCCGGCGGCGATCGACTCGGGGTGCCAGCCGTGGAACGTCACCTTGGCCGACGGGTCGCCGGTCACCTCGACCTCGAACCGCTCGCCCTCGGGCCCGAAGGTCCACGCCGGGTCGAGGTGCTCCTGGCCCATGAACCAGTTGGTGGCGACGGTGATGACCGGCTCGCCGCCGACCGTGGCCACCCAGCGGAACTTCTGGGCGGCGATGCAGCCGGGGGCGATGGGGCCGATGGGGGAGTCGACCGGAGCCGTGGCCACGGCCACCTCGTGGGAGATCGACACGTCGGGGTCGAGGGCGAACCCGAGGGCGTGCCCCACCATGGCGATCGACTGCTGGAACCCGTCGCCCAGGATGGCGGGCATCATCGACGCCCGTGCCTCCTCGGGCGTCCGGCCGAACAGCATGATGTTGCCGACGACGTCGGGTGCGTCGTAGGTCCGGATGTCGGAGAATTCCTCGGCCCGGACATGGGTGATCGACTGGGCGAGCGCGGACACCATGAGCGGGAACCGCTCGGTGATCCCGCCCGGATGGATACCGGTCCCGTGGACCGAGGTGCCCCCGGCGGCGCAGGCCGCCTCGATGACCGACTCGTCACGCCCCCCGGCGAAGAACCAATTGAGCGGGGTCACCACGTTCGCCCCCGAAGCCAGGATCCGGGCCACCAATTGCGGGTCGGCCATGATCGGCGAATAGAGGACGCAGTCGGCCCCGAGGGACAACAGGGCGTCGATGTCGTCGGTTGCGGCGACGCCGAGCGGCCCGATTCCGCACAGCTCGCCGACGTCGACGCCCACCTTGTCCGGACTGTGCACCCAGCACCCGACCAGCTCGAGCTCCGGGTGGGCCGCGATGCCGGCCACCGCCGCCCGCCCGACACCCCCGGTCGCCCACTGGATCACCTTGATGGACATGTGCTGGCCTCCCCACGGAACGGCTCGGTGCCCCCTGCACCGGCACACGAGCGTAGAACGGGCGAACCTCGGGCGGTGACGTCGGCGTCGCCCCTGGTCAGCGCCCCGCCGACGTACGCACCCCCGCCCGGGTCGGGAGACGATGCGCGGGAGGGGCCACCCGTACCGTCCCGTCGTCCGTGCCGGACCGTTGCTAGCGTCGTGCGCGATGCGCACATGAGCGACGGACCGTTCCACGGACCGGACTTCAACGACCCGGAAGCGCCGGGGCACTCGGACACGACGCCGCTGCTGGCGACGGCCGAACAGCGCCTCGCCCTGATGGTCCGGAATTTCGACGATCCGTCCCAGGAGTGGCGCCGCCTGATCGCCGAGCTGGTCGGTACGTTCTTCCTCGTGCTGGTGGCCGCCGGCGGTCCGATGATCGACCACGCCGTGCCGGGGTCGGTGGGCCGGGCCGCCGCGGTGGTGGCACCCGGGCTGATGGTGATGTCCGTCATCCTCTTCATGGGCAAGGTGTCGGGCGCCCACCTGAACCCGGCAGTGAGCGTGGCCTTCTGGCTGCGACGGGACTTCCCCGGGCGGCGGCTGCCGGCCTACCTGGTGGTGCAGCTCGCCGGAGCCGTGCTCGCCGCGTGGTTCCTCCAGTGGGTCGTCCACGTCTCCGCCTCCTACGGGGCCACCTACCCGGGTCCGGGCTTCCGGCCGGCGGACGCCTTCGCGATGGAGACCGTCCTGACCCTCGGGCTGGTGAGCGTCATCCTCGGGACGGCGTCCGGCGCCCAGCAGGTGGGCCTGTTCGGGGCGATCGGCGTCGGCAGCTACATCGCGTTGGCCGGGCTGTGGGCGAGTCCGGTCTCCGGCGCGTCGATGAACCCGGTGCGGACGCTCGGGCCCGAGTTCGTGTCGGCCGACCTGGCCGCCTGGTGGGTCTACGTGGCCGGACCGGCGCTCGGTGCGGTCCTGGCCGTGTGCCTGGCCTGGCTCCTGCGCGGGCCGGGCGGCGGCACGTCGGGCTCGCTGGCGGCACAGGGGTGGATCAAGCCCACCATCTCCCGTCCGGGCAAGGCCTGAGTCGGGGCGGACCACACCGAGTCGCGAGACGTCGCCAGCGTCCCCGCGGGTGCGGCGTCCCCGGAGCGGTTCGGTCCCGGACCCGGTCCAGAGGTAGGACGGCGGGGGGCACCCCTACACTGTCGCAGTGGACCACACGACGCCGAGCGGATCGGCACGAGGTCGGGGGGGCGCATGGTGGCCGCTCTCGCTGCGGTTCCGGGCGATCGTGGCATTCGGGGCGGTGTCGCTGCTGCTGGTCGGGACCGTCTCCACGGTGACGTATGCGCTGGTGCGGACGTGGATCGTCAGAGACCGTGAGCACGCGGTGGTGCGGCAGGCCTTCACCGACGCGCGGCTGGTGAGGAACCACCTGCATGCTGGGGACACCGGCATCGTCCCACTCCTGTCGGGCCTGCAGGTCACCGAGAACGGGAGCGCGCTCATCCACATGGGGGGTCGTTGGTACTCCAGTTCGATCGGCTCGGGTCAGGCTGACGTCCCCAGGTCGCTGCGATCGGTCGTCGGCTCCCATCATGCCGGTTGGCAGACGGTGTCCACGGGGTCGGGTCCCCTGTTGGCAGTCGGCGTGCCGATCGTCGACTCGTCTGCAGCCTTCTACGTCCTCGAATCGATGAGCGACGTCGACCGGACCCTGCAAGCCCTGGCCGTGGCACTGGCGCTGGCCGCCGGGATCGCGACCATTGTCGGCGCCGGGACCGGGGCACTGGTCAGCAGGCGGATCCTCCAACCGCTCCGGGACGTCTCGACGGTGGCGGAGCGCATCTCGGAAGGTGCATCGGACGCCCGACTCGAGGAGAGTCCCGATCCCGACCTCGAGCCGCTGATCACGTCGTTCAACCGGATGGTCGACGAGCTCGACGAGCGCGCCCGACGGGAGGCTCGCTTCGCCGCCGACGTGAGTCACGATCTGCGCGGTCCACTGGCGGCGTTCTCCTCGGCTGTTGCGGTCGTCCACCGGCGGCGCGGGACCCTCCCGCCGGAGGCCTGTGCCGCCGTCGACGTACTGGGGGAGCAGGTGGAGGCGTTCAACCGGCTCGTGGTGGACCTGTTGGAGATCTCCCGGTTCGACGCCGGCTCCGCAGTGCTCGACTCCGAGGAAGTCGATGCCGTCGAGTTCGTACGCGCGGTGGTCTCCTCGTCGCGGACGCCGGTTCCCGTCACGTGGCCGCCGGACTTCGCCCCCCGGATCCTGGTCGACAAGCGGAGGCTGCAGCGCGTCATCGTGAACCTGCTGGAGAATGCCGACCACTATGCGGGAGGTCCCACCGCGGTATCGGTCACGCCGGCGGAAGGCGGCCGCGTGTCGATCGCCGTCGAGGATCGCGGACCGGGGGTATCCGTCGATCTCCGGGAGTCGATCTTCACCCGCTACGACCGTGGTCGGGCCGACCGGGATCCCACGATGCCCAAGGGGACGGGCCTCGGACTGGCACTTGCGTCCCAGCACGTCGAGCTCCATGGTGGGTCCCTCCACGTCGAGGACAACCCGGGGGGTGGCGCCCGGTTCGTCATCGAACTACCCGGTGTGGCGCGATGACTCGTGTGGCTCCGGCCGTGCTCGTCGTCGCGATGATCGGTCTCCTGGGATGCGGGGTTCCCACGCAGCGTGTGGCGCATACGGTGCCCGACGGGAGCGTGCCGTCCGGGCTGCTGGATCCTTCCACCCCGACCAGCACCACCCTCCCGTCGTCGACGGCCACCGCGGACGTCACCATCTGCCTCGCGGCTCCGCTCGGCCCATTGGTGACGGTCAGCCGCCAGGTCCGAGCAGGTGCGAAGATCGACGAGCTGATGAACCAGCTCGCGCAGACGCCCTCCCCTCAGGAACGGGCCGTGGGCCTCACCACGTTGGTGACGTCCGGCGACACGGTGAGCGTCGATTCGGGTGTCGCCACCGTGAAGCTCGGATCGGACTTCGCCTCGAGCTCGAGTGCCGACCAGCTCACCGCGGTGGCCCAGATCGTCTGTACGCTCACCAACCAGCCCGGAATCGGGCAGGTGCAGTTCCAGCTGGACAACGCCAACACAGGGGTACCCCGAGGGGACGGCTCGACGACCGACGGCCTCGTGTCCCGCAGCGACTACCCACAGTGGATGCCGGCTTCCCCGACCTGACGCGTCGTCCGTCGCTCCGTCGCTCCGTCGAGCCCGACCCCGGCCGGCTGGCCCCGAGCTGACGTTCGGGCCCACCTACCAGAGGTTTCCGAGCTCCCCGTCGACGAGGTCCGCCAGCGGCGCCTGGACCGACGGCAGGGC
>Ga0307372_10007323_pt1 | contig 15852 bp, 14 predicted proteins | sample OX1MG_FD_202533 | JGI IMG/M metagenome (GOLD analysis project Ga0307372, IMG submission 202533) | Soil microbial communities from Risofladan, Vaasa, Finland - OX-1 | ecosystem: Environmental > Terrestrial > Soil > Coastal area > Acid sulfate soil | place: Finland: Risofladan, Vaasa | collected... | reverse complement strand
CCGCGCGGCCCGTCACCGCGCGGCCCGGCACCGAGCGGCCCGGTGACAAGCGGCCCGGTGACAAGGGGCCCGACGCTCTGGGTACGTCACGCCAGTCCCTGTCTACCCTGGCCTACCTGGCCCTGGTCGCGGTCCCCGCCGTGGCGACGGTGCTCTTGCTGCGTCACGGCGGCGGCAGCGGTGCCGGCGGGCACGCCCGGGAACACTCTGCCTACGACCCCTTCGCGGGCCTGCTGATCGCGGTACCGGTGATCCTGGCGGTATGTCATCTCGCGGGGACGGCGCTGCGGCGGCTGTCGCAGCCCGCCGTCATCGGGGAGATCCTCGGCGGGATACTGCTCGGCCCGTCCGCGCTCGGGGTGGTCTGGCCGCAGGCGCTCCGGTGGCTGTTCCCCGCCCGGCTCGTGCCTGCGCTGAACGTCCTGGCTCAGCTTGGACTGATCTTCTTCATGTTCCTGGTCGGCTACGAGCTCAACCTTCTCCTGGTGCGGCGCCGCAGCCGGGCCGCGCTGGTAGTCAGCAACGCCGGTATCGCCATCCCGCTGCTCTGCGGGACCGGAGTCGCGCTTGCCGCCTACCACTCGCTCGCGCCGAAGGGCGTGAGCTATCCCGTGTTCGCCCTGTTCCTGGCCACCTCGATGAGCATCACCGCCTTCCCGGTCTTGGCCCGCATCCTGGCCGACCGGGGGATGAGCCACACTCCGCTCGGCTCCACCGCGCTGACCTGCGCGGCGATCGACGACATCACGGCCTGGTGCCTGTTGTCGCTGGTGCTGGCCCTGATTCATGGCGGCTCGCCGGCCGGCGCTGCCCGCACGGCGTTGTTCGCCCTGGGCTTCTTCGCAGGAATGGCGCTGGTCATCCGGCCGCTGCTGGCCAGGTTGCTCACCGCCGGCCAGGACCAGCGCCGAGCCGTGCCCGACAGCGCGGTACTGCCGATCCTGCTCGGCGGAGTCATGCTCTCCGCGCTGGCCACCAGCGCGATCGGCATCCACCCCATCTTCGGCGCCTTCCTGTTCGGTGCGGTCACACCGCGTGGCTCGCTGCGGATCGAGCAGACGACTGACCGGTTGCGCGGCCTGACCAGCACCCTGCTGCTGCCGTTGTTCTTCGCCTATACCGGCCTGCGTACGCAGATCGGCTTGCTCGGAGCCGACCCGAGGCTGTGGTGGTGGTGCCTGCTTATCCTGGTGGCCGCCAGCACCGGGAAGCAGCTGGGCTGCGCGCTGGCGGCCCGTGCCACTGGCCTGGGCTGGCAGGAGTCCGCATCCCTGGGCGTGCTGATGAACTGCCGCGGTATGACCGGCCTGATCGTGCTTAATATCGGCCTGGATTTCAAGCTCATCACCCCCACGATGTTCACCATGCTGGTGGTGATGGCCCTCGTGACTACGGTGCTCACCGGACCAGGGCTCAGCCTGGTGGCCCGGCTGGCCCGGCTGCGGGCCGGCCGGGTCGGCGGCGCGGAATTGTGACTTACTGACCCCGGACCTGGCCGCGGTGAGCCCTTACCCGGACCTGGCCTACCCGGACCTGGCCTACCCGGACCTGGCCGCGGTGAGCGCCTGGCGCTGCCAGAGGAGCCCAAGAAGCCGGCCCGTGGTGTCGGCTATCCCGCACCGCCGCGCGGCGTAGCCGATGGCCATCAGGTGCTCCGCGCGCGAGAAGTCGGCGAGGGCGTCAGCCACGAAGAACGGCTGCACGTCCGCAGTGAAGGAGTCGCAGGCGGTCATCAGGCAGCCGACGTGGGCATAGACGCCGCAGATGATGAGCTGGTCGCGGCCCCGGTCGGCGAGCAACTCGCGCAGTCCGGTGCGGTAGAAGGCGCTGTAGCGCCACTTGGTGAGGACGGTATCCCCTGCGGCCGGGGTGAGTTCCTCGATGATCTCCCGGTCCTCCGGGGCGGTGTTCATGCCAGGACCCCAGAAGTCGTGCAGCAGCCCGCGCTGCTCACGAGTCATATTCCCTGGCTGTGCGGTGTACATCACCGGCATGCCAAGGGCGTCCGCCGCCTCCCGCAGGCGCTTGATGTTGCCGACCAGTTCGGTGGCCGGCGACAGTCCGGGAGTGAACGCGTTCATGAAATATCGCTGCATGTCGTGGATGAGCAGGACCGCGCGGGCGGGGTCAGGAATCCAGGACACTTCCGCGAGGGGAACCTCGGCCTCGGTCGGCATCGGGTAGGGGGCAATGATGGGAATAGCCATTGTCTGCTGCTTTCCGTTGGCGGGAGGCCGGCCGCGGTTCTGTGACGTCAGCCCCGCAGGGCCGCGCCGCCGTCGACGTAGAGGTCTTGCATGGTGATGTGCGCCGCGCGGTCGGAGGCCAGGAAGACGACGGCGTCGGCGACGTCTTCCGGGGTAGCCAGCTTGCCCAGCGGAATGCCGACCCGGTAGGCCGCTGGCGTGCCGTCGATGACCGCCTGCGCGTCTCCCTCGTCATGCCACATCCCGCGGAGCATGGGGGTATCGGTAGAGCCTGGCGACACCACGTTGCACCGGATGCCGTGTGCCGCCAGCTCGAGTCCGAGACACTTGGTGAACATCACCGCCGCCGCCTTAGATGCGGCATACGCGGCCATGTGCATGCGCGGGACACCGCCGGAGTTGGAGGCGACGGTCACGATCGTTCCGGCATTGCGGGCCGCCATCCGGGCAGCCACCGACCGCGAGACATGGAAGACGCCGGTGAGGTTGACGGCCATGACGGCAGCCCAGTCCTCGTCGGTACAGGTGATCACCGGGCCGGTACGCAGCACGCCGGCGGCGTTCACGAGAATGTCTATCGGCCCGCGCTCACGCTCCACGCGGTCGACCAGGTCCGCAACCAAGCCGCCGTCCCGCACGTCACCCGGGTAGGCGGTGACCGCGTGCCCGACGGAGTTGAGCGCCGCGGTCCGGCGGTTCAGCTCGTCGGCGTTGGCGTCCACCGCCGCTACGATGGTGCCCCGGCCGGCGAAAGCGCGGGTGACCGCGGCGCCGATGCCCTGCGCGGCTCCGGTCACCAGGACGACCGGTCGGTACCCGTTCACCGTGCCACCGCCGGCTCAGCCTCGTAGCCGAACAGCCACTCCTGGCCTCGCAGCCCCCAGTTCTCGTCCATCGACTGGTCGCGCATGCGCTGTTCCTCACCGTCGGCGAAATGGTGGTTGCGGGCGTTCTCCGCAATGGCGCGCTGTACGTACGCGGTGCGTGGCCTGCGGAGTTCCTCGTACCGCCGCAGCGCCTGCGCCACGTCTGGTCCTGCCACGTCCCGCAGGCAGGCTGCCAGCGTGACCGCGTCTTCGATGGCCTGGTTAGCGCCCTGCGCCCCGAAGGGCAGCATCGGATGCGCGGCGTCGCCGACGACGGTGATCCGGCGGCCGCTCCAGCGGTCGACGGGTGCCCTGTCGTGCAACGCCCAGCGGGTCACGCTGGTGGCGGCGCCGAGCAGTGAACGGACTTCCTCATGCCAGCCCTGGTATGCCTTGAGCACGTCGGCGATCCTGCCTTCCTCGGTCCAGGATTCGGTACGCCAGCCGCCGGCCGGGGTGGTGGCGACGAAACTTATCGATCTGCCGGAGCTGACCGGATAGCAGACGCAGTGTTGCCCAGGACCGAGCCATAGCAGCACCTTCGGCTCTTCGAGCAGGTGGGGGAGCCGGCTCGCCGGTATCATTCCGCGGTAGACCGCCTGGCCGGAGAAGCGAGGTTCGTCGCGGACCAGTGCCTGCCTGACGACCGAGTGGATACCGTCGGCGCCGACCACCACGTCGGCCTGCTCGACCGATCCGTCGGTGAAGCGGATCTCGGCCTGCGCGTCCCGGTCCGTGACCCCGGTGCAGTGCGCGTCCAGCCTGATGACGTCCTGCGGCAGCAGCGTCACCAGCAGTGCGTGCAGGTCGGCCCGGTGCACGCAGTAATAGGGGGCGGCGTACATGTCTTCGCAGGCCTGGCCCAGGACCGTGCGCATCAGCAGTGCCCCGGAGTCCCAGCGGTGCATCTCGATGGCCTCGGGTCGTACCGCGACCGCCCGTAGCTTGGCGGCGGCGCCGAGCCGGTGCAGGAGCCTGGTCGCGTTCGGTGAAAGCTGTATCCCCGCGCCGACCTCGCCTAACCGCGGTGCGCGCTCATAGACCCGGCACCGGATCCCGGCCCTGGTCAGCGCGGCCGCGACTGTGAGGCCGGCGATTCCGGCCCCGACTACCGCCACCCGTATCCCGTTTGCCGACATCATGTCCTCGCTTTCGCCACAGATTCCATCGGGAGGTCAGTAGTAGAGAAGTGCCTTGTCCCAGTCTTCTTCTGGCCCGAACAGGCTTCTGGGCTTCACCACGTCGTGAACGCCGGTGAGGACCGTCTCAGGGACGAGCGTTCCCGGCGGGACGGCATCGATCTCACATTCCAGGCCCGCTGACGACCGCACGGCGGCGATCAGGGCCGCGGTCGCGGCGGCGGCATGCGTCCCGGCGACCTCGATCTGGATCAGGAGCCGCTGCGGCTCCGCCCTGGCCCGCCAGAACAGCACGCCGAAGCGCTGGTCAAGCCCGAAGACAAGTTCCTCGATCTGGTGCTGCGTTACCTGCCCGGTACCCACCGGGTAGACCGAGGCAGCCCTGCCGAGCACGCGTACGGTGGGAAGCAGCCAGCCGCAGGCACAGTCGGAATAGCCAACTTCGACGTAGTCTCCGAGGTCATATCGGACCAGCGGCATGGCCGCATGGAACAGCGGAGTGACGACCAGGTTCCCGCTACCCTCGGCCGACATCCGTCCGGTGTCCGGATCGCGGACCTCGAACAGCATCCGGTCCGCCCACAGGTGCATGCGGCCGTTCGGGCACTCTCCCGCGAGGCTGCCCGTCTCGGTCGAGCCGTATTCCTGGACCACCGGCACGTTCCAGAGGCGGCTGATGCGCTGCCTGCGGGCTTCGCTCAACGGTTCGCCGCCGACGAAGAGCGCACGCAGCGCCGGGAAGTCCGTGCCCGGGTCGAGCCCGCGGGCGCGGGCGGCAGCGGCCCACAGCAGGGTTTCGGTCGGCATCGACCAGGTCAGCGTCACTCCCAGGTCGTGCAGTATCCGCACCACCCGGGAGTAGGGCATGGCAAGCGAACGGTTGTCGCCGGGTATGACGGTCGCACCGTGCAGCCGCGCTGCCGCGTGCGCCAGGTGACCGGTGATCATGAGGGCGTACGGGGTCCGTACCAGGAAGGTGTCGGACGCTGAGATCCCGATCCACTTCCTGGCATATCGCTCGGCGAGATCGGTCCAGTCCCCGGCGGTGTAGTAGGAGGGGGTGGGCTGCCCGGCGGTCCCGCTGGACTCGTGGTACGTGGCCAGTTCTTCCTTGGCCACGGCCAGCAGGCCGAATGGGTAGTTGTCACGCAGCTCCTGCTTGCTGGTGCACGGGAGCGCGGCCAGGTCTGACCGGTCGGCCGGCGGCGGTCCGTGGCCGAACCGGGAGGCATAGAACGGCGACCGCGCGGCGCGGGCCAGCGCCTCGGGCAGGAACTTGTCCTGCAGATCGGTCAGCTCCTCCAGGCTCTGCCACTGCCCGAGCTGCGGCAACGGTGAGTTTCGCGTGGTCATGATGCTTCCTCTCCAAGGATCCGGTGTGCGTTGCGCCAGGCGACCTTGTCCAAGGTCGCCTCGGTCAGCTCCAGGGCGCGCAGTTTGGCCAGCTCGACGCTGGGGTGCTGCATCGGGTAGTCCGTGCCGAAGAGCACCCGGTCCGCGCCGAGCCGCTCGACAGCGGCCGCCGCGACTCCGGTGTAGCAGCCGGAGGTCTCTGCCACGATGTTGCGTTCCGGCCGGACGGTGTTGAGCGCGTACAGGTCGATGCCGACGAACCCGCAGTGCCCGAGTACGAAGGTCACGCTGGGAAAGGCCTGGGCCAGCGCGACCAGATCCGGCGCGCCCGCTCCCGGCCGGCCAAGGCAGACGGTGTAGACCGGATGCCCGAACTCGGCGGCAACGGCTACTAGCGCGAAGACGCGCCTCCCGGTCAGGTCGACCCCGTGCACCGCGGGCGAGATCTCCAGCCCGCGGAACTTGGCGGCCCGCCCGCCGTAGTCCTTCGGGTCCCGGTGCGGGTTGGCGAAGAACATCGGCAGCAGCCTGCCGTCGGACTCCTCGCAGGCTGCCAGGAGCGCGTCGTTGTCGGCGTCGGTCTCGACGTGGCCACCCCGGATGACCTGCTCGGAGAGAAGGTCGGGATCGATGACGCCGCCGATGGTGACGACCGCGCGGTCGATCCTGTGCTCGTCCATCACCGCCAGCAGTCGCCCGGCGGCCCCCGCGCGAGTGGGCAGGCGGGCGTGGAAGTCCATCACCCTGGCGTGCGGTGCGCAAGACGTGGTGGTCACTGTCCGCTCACTTCTCCAGGCAGAATTCGCTGATCGGATAGCCGACGTGCCGGTCCTGCGTCGGCAGGTAGCCGAGCACCTGGTCACCAGGCTTGAGCTCGGTGCTGTTGAGCACCGAGCCACCGGGGCCGAGCACCCGGACGTGCCAGTCGTCCTGCAGGATCAGGTTGGCCGTCCGGCCGTTGGGGGCTACCGCGTCGATCGACAGCAGCGGGCGAGACTCGATCTTGACGCGGCCGACCGTGACGAGCCGGGTCTGGCCCTTGACGTCTACTGCCAGCACCTTGCTCCCGGCGTGCAGTTCGCTGAGGTAGTTGGTGTGCTCGTCGCCGGAGAGGGTGTAGGAGTGGATCGCGCCGGCGTTCACCCGGAATGGCCTGGTCGGCATGTACGGGAGCGGGTGTGTCTCACTGACGCAGAGGATCATTCCCTTGGAGTGCGAGCCGACCAGAATCCCCTCGTCCTCGTGCAGGTACGAGCAGGTGTCTACGCAGGCGCGCTCGCCCATGCCGATGTGGGTGCTGGCGGTGACCGTGAGTTCGGTCAGCTGGAGTTCGGGGGTACCTGGCGTGGCCGCGGTCTTCAGCGCGAACGCGTCACCCACGCTCGCCGGGGCCATCAGCACGCCGTCGGAGCCGTGCTCCAGCACTCCGAAGATGATCTCAGCCTCCTCTGCGTCGGCCGCGATGGTCACCAGGTTTCCCGGGGCATGCGCCGCCGCGGCGATGACGATCTCCAGGGGGATCTTGGTGGGGTCGCGGAACAGCAGCAGGCTCCACTGCTCGGTCCGGGCCGACCGGCAGGCGTCCTCCAGGGTCTTTGCGTCGGTGATCTCGACGAAGCGCCCGAACTCGACCCCCGGGTAGCGCATCGCCAGTTCGCCCGGCTCGCCGTGCTCGGCAGGGTCGACGATCACGACATCGATCCCTTCGATGTCCTGCGGCAGCGACTTCCCCTGCGGGAAGAGCACCTTCTTAACTGTCGGGGGCAGCGAACGGAGGTCGGCCGGGTCGTCGGCGACGATTCCGTCCAGCCGGGCATGCAGTGCCTCCTGCACGATGGCCGCTTTCGTGTCAGTCAATGAACGGATGTCCAGCCAGCTGATCTTCACTTGGTCCTCCTCGGGGGACGGGGTTTGCGTGTCTAGCCGGCAACCGGCTGGAGCCAGGCGGGAACCTGGACAGGAACGGTGTCGAGAGGTGGATGGATGACCTCGGACAGTTGTCGCACCATGGCGCCAGGGTCGGGCGCCTGGAACACGTTTCGTCCCATGGCGACGCCGCAGGCACCGCCGCTCATGGCCGCGCTGACGTAGGCCAGCGTCGACGCGCCATCCTGGCGCGGCCCGCCCGCGACGATGACGGGGACGGAAACCGACCTGATCACGTCGGCCATCGCGGACGATGACCCGACGTAGAGGGTCTTGACGATGTCGGCACCGAGGTCCTCGCCGACTGCGATCGCGTGGGCGACATGCGCGGGGTCTGCCGGGTTGTCCACCCGCGGGCCGCGTGGGTACATCATGGCCAGCAACGGCATGTTCCAGCGGTCGCAGGCGTCCGACACCGTGGCCAGATCGCTGATCTGCTGACGTTCTCCGGCCGAGCCGACGTTGACGTGCACGCTCACCGCGTCCGCGCCGAGCCGCAGTGCTTCCTCGACGCTGGCCACCAGGTACTTGGCGTCTGGGTCGGGTGCGTACATTGTGCTGGCGCTCAGATGGACGATAAGCGCGGTCTCGGTGAACCTGTGATGACCGATATGCCGGAGGCTGCCTTTGTGCAGCACCAGGGCGTCAGCGCCGTTGCCCGCGACCTGTCCGACCAGTGCGTCGAGGTTGCGAGCCGCCGAGAGGCCGTCGATCAGCGGCCCGTCGAAGATCGAATGGTCCAGGGGCACTACCAGCAGGCGTCCGTCTCCGTGCCGGTAAAGCCGCCGCAGCCGCAGCTGCCTGGCGAAGGAGTTGTTGACGAGCATGGGACTTCCTCTCAGCTGGGTTGGTTCAGTTCTGAGCCGGCTCGCGCCCATGCCACCGGCAGCACGTGGCGGTCTTCCAGGTCCACGGCGAACTCGCGATGAAGTACCTCGACCGCCCGGACCACCCGGTGTCTGCCGACGATGGCGGAAGCCCTGAGCTGGGACGTGGAGATCCAGCTAGTGGTGATCTCTTCCGCAGCCAGGGCCGAGATCATCCGGGCCGCGTACTCGGGCCGGCTCAGCAGGCCCATCCCGACGACCGAGACCTTGCCCAGGTCGTCGTCGACTCGCAGCGCTGCTTGTGAGCGCGCCGTCACGTCAGCCAGCGCCAGGCGGATCCGGTCGATGTCGCCTCGCGCGATGGTGAAGCCCATCCGGAACTCTTCCTCGCTGGGCCCCGATCGGGCGACCATGTCGATGGGGACAGCCAGGCTGGCGAGCGCCGACAGCACGTCCGCAGCCAGGTCGGTCCGGCCGAGCCGGGAATGCACGAGCACTCTGGCTACGTCGAGATCGTGGACGATGGCCGATATCGCGCCGTCGTTCTCCAGCATGAAATCGCCTTCCCTGTCCGATGCGGCCGCCCCTGGAACTGGGGGCAGCGAAATGAGCGTTCCTGGGCCGCGGGAGAAAGAGCCGCGCACCCGGAGCTCGATTCGGCTAATTCCGGCGAGTTCCACGGCCCTCGAATGCAGGACGCGCGCTCCGGCGAAGGCCATTTCCGCCATCGTGCCGACGTCAACCGATTCCAGGCGCCTGGCTTCGGGGACGACTCTGGGATCGGCCGTGAAGACGCCGTCGACATCGGTGTAGATCTCGCACCCCGCCGCCAGCACGGCGGCCATCGCCACGGCTGTGGTGTCTGAACCCCCCCTGCCGAGCGTGATGACGTCGCCGCAACCGGTGATGCCCTGGAATCCGGTCACGACTGGGATCACGCCCTCGGCGAGCAGTCGCCTGACCCGGTCGGCCCGCACCTCCGCGATAACCCCGGAACCCGGGTTGCCCTGGGCGCGGATCCCGGCCTGTGCGCCGGTCAGTGACAACGCCGGCACGCCGAGCCTGCTGATGGCGAGGGCGAGCAGTGCGGCGGACGCGCACTCCCCGGTGGCCAGCAACTGGTCGATTTCCCTGCCCACCATGGGCGACAAGACCTGGCCACTGACCTCGTCGACGGCCCTGAGCAGGTCGTCAGTGGTGTCGCCACGTGCCGAGACCACCACTACCGGCGGGCGTCCGTTCCGGCGCGCCGCGGCGGTGTACTCGGCGATGGTCTGCAGTTTGTTGAAGGTCGACAGTGAGCTTCCACCGTATTTCTGAACTACGACGTCCATAACCATTCGGATTTCTAAGCCTTTTCCTGGCGTGTTACTCGTTGCCTAGTTACGGTATTTGCGCTATTGCGGACGTTAAGTCCACGCGTCTATGAGCTCGGCGGCCTGATCGAGATTCAGCCTGGGGTCACACAGGGTGGTGTAACGGGCCAGCATGGAGCCGTTATCGGCGACTCCGCTGCCCACGCACTCGGTCACCTGCGAGGCGGCGACTTCGAGGTGAAGGCCGCCTGGGTGCAGCTTCAAGCTCTCCAGGATCGTGCGGACGCTCCGGGTTTCCCGCGCCATGTCGGTCAGGTGGCGGGTCTTGACGCCAGTGGCGGCTCGTACCGTGTTGCCGTGCATGGGATCGCACAGCCAGATGACCGGATGCCCCGCTCTGCGCACCGCGGCGGCTATCGGCGGCAGTGCCTCGGTGACGACCCGCGCGCCCATCCGGGTAATCAGCGTGAGCCGGCCAGGTATCCGATCTGGATCCAGCAGCTCACACAGCTCGGTTACCTCCGCCGTCGTGGCGCCCGGCCCGATCTTGCAGGCCACCGGGTTGTGGACGGCGGCGAGCAGGTGAACGTGTGCCCCGCCGGGCTGCCTGGTCCGTTCCCCCACCCACGGGAAGTGGGTGGATCCCAGAATCCGCACGCCACTGCCGGAATCCGTCCGCAGCAGGCTGGCCTCGTAGTCGATCACCAGCATCTCGTGACTGGACCATGGTCCGATACCGCCAGGCGGCCTCGACTCATGGACGCCGCGGCGCGACTCGAGCCGGGCCGCGACCTTCCTGCCCGCCTCATATGCCCAGAGCATCCTGCGGGGATCGTGGCGCCGCGCCGCGGGGGTAGCGATCTCCGAGTTGATCAGGTGTCCGCGGAAGACGGGCAGTTCGCGCCCCTCGTGCAGCTCGACCGGCGCGGATCGCGGCTTGGCGAACTGCCCTCCGATCCGGCCGACCTGGACCGCGGGCAAGCCGAGACGGCTCGCGGCGTGGGTTGCGACAGTGTCCAGCACGGCTAGCTTGTCCGACGTGTGCGATTCGGTGCACTCGTGAAAGCTCTCCGCGCAGTCGCCGATCTGCATGAGTATCGCGTCGCCTTCGGCGACCGTGGCCAGCGCCATCCTGAGCAGGTTCAGTTCGGCCACCGTGACCAGTGAGGGGAATTCGCGAAGCAGCGTCTTGGCTTGGTCGAGAGCCGGGTGCCCGCGCCACTGCGGCTGCTGCACGGAGGCCACCTGGTCGAGCAAGTCGCCTTGCACGGTGTCCGCCGCGAGTATCGTCAGGCTGCCCGAAGGCAGAGTCATTGTCATCAGATGATCCGCTCGTCGTCTCGCGAGTTGTCGCTCCATTACCGATCGCCCATCGAGACGACCCTGTCTGAGGACCGCGGCGCGGTAATCACGTGATCGCGTGAACCACAGCGGTTATCTCTGTCGCGGCATTGTCCGCACGCCGTCCGCACGCCGTCCGCACGCCGTCCGCAGCCATTTCGGGTCGACGACCAGCCCGGACCCGACCGGTCGTTCGCCGCGCATACGATCACAGCTAGTGACAGGCAATCTGGCGCCTGCCCGCGCCATCGACGGCCCGGACTCGTTCGCCACAGCCGGGCCGGAGAGGACTGGTAAGGCAATGACGCAAGGTTTCGTCAATACCGAGATCGCCGACGCCGACCCGCGGACGGTGACCGTCTGGTCGGACATCGGCTGCCCGTGGGCCACGCTCGCACTGCATACGCTGCACGCCGCTGCCGCTGCCCGGGGCAGCGAGGTCCTGGTGAACCACCGGGCGTTCGCGCTGGAGCTGTTCAACCGGATGCCGACGCCGAAGTTCATCGTCGACGCCGAGGTCGTGGTGATCGGCGGGCAGCATCCAGAGCTCGGCTGGCGGCCGTGGAGCGGGGCGGAGTCCACGTACCCGGTGACCACGCTGCCGGCCCTTGAGGCCGTGCAGGCGGCTAAAGACCCGTCGGTCGGCGGCCTGCGGGCCAGCGACGAACTGGACACCGCGCTGCGGGCGGCCTTCTTCGCCGACCACGCCTGCATCAGCATCCACTCGGTGCTGCTGGACGTCGCAGCCGAGTGCGAGCACGTCGACGCAGCGGCGCTCGCCGACGCGGTGGCCCGCGGTGCCGGGCGTGCCGAGGTCTACCGGGACTGGCAGTTAGCACAGTCCCCGGCGATCCAGGGCAGCCCGCACCTGTTCACCGCCGGAGGGTTCGCCCGGCACAACCCAGGCGCGGTGTACCACTGGTCGGCCCGCCCGCAGATCGGATTCCCGGTGTACGAGAGTTACTCCGATGGCTGGGCCGCCGACCTGCTGGACCTGCTCGCGGAGCCGGTCCTGTGATCCCGTCCGAGGGCAGCGCAGGCATTGCGGCAGGCGCGCGCTGACGCGCCAGGTTCCATCGCGACGGCGCTGAGCGAGTTCGACTTCCGCGTAGCGACCGGAGCAATCGCCGGGATCGGCGATGCGGGTAACAGGTATATCGAGGCCGTCCGCCCGTGGGAGCTGGCGAAGGCCGAGCGCACCGACCCGACCGTCACCGCGAAGCTGGACACGGTGCTCGGCGAGCTTATCGACACGTGCCGCGATATCGCTGTCCACCTGACGCCGTTCCTGCCGGCGGCGGCGGTGCGCATCGCCGCCCAGGTAGGGGTGATAGGCGTCGTGGAAGCCGGGCGAGGCTAGCGATACGCCTGCGGCGGCCGCCCGCCGCAGCTCGCGAAGGCGCTCGAACATCGCCTGGCCGGCGCCGGCCACCTCGGACCTGGCGTCGATGAACAGCCGCTCGCGCACCTCGTAAAGCCCGGCGTCCGTCAGCGCGGCGCGGCTGGCCGCCTCCAGGTCGGTGGTTGTGCCGGGGTCTTGGACCAGCTGGCGGAGCTGGGCATGGCTAGCGCCAGCAGCGGTGATGAACGCGATATATACCTCGCGCCGGCGTGCCTCCAGGCCACGGTCGTCCTCGTCTCTGGTGCGCAGGCGATCGGCCAGCACGGTGCCGGAGATCGCGATCACGGCGCCGCTGACCGTCGCGGCCAGCGTTCCCCAGTCCACGCTCACCACCCGGTTCGCTGTCGGCCAGATTCTGATGCGGCTCGGGCATGAGACGCGACCGTCAACGTCAGCCGAGCTTGGCGACTCCCGCAAAGAGCGAATCGGTCGGCATGGCGTCGGCAGGTCCGGGATGCCACTGCCTAGGGCGGACAAGACCGGGCGGCTGGAGGGTGAACCCGTCGAAGAACCCGGCGATCTGGTCGCGGGTACGGAAGACCATCGGCGAGGTGGCGTTCTTGTACGCCTCGACGGTCCGGGCTACCGCGTCAGGCGGCGGGCCGTCGGAGGTCAGGTGGGACAGCACCAGGTAGCTGCCCGGGGCCATGACGTCGCGGAAAGACCTGATGAGCCCTGCCGGATCTTCGCTGTCCTTGATGAAATGGAGCACGGCCACGAAGAGCACCGCGACCGGGCGGGAGAAGTCGATGAGTTCCCGCAGGTCCGGATCGCTCAGGATGGTCTGGGGCTGGCGCATGTCGGCGGTGATGACGGTGGTGCCCGGGCTGCTGGCCAGCAGGCTGCGCCCGTGCGCGAGCACGATCGGATCGTTGTCGACATAGACCACCCGGGCGTCGGGAATGGTCTTCCGCGCGATCTCGTGCACGTTGCCCTGGGTCGGCAGGCCGGTCCCGATGTCCAGGTACTGGTCGATGCCTCGCTCGGCCAGGTACCGGACCGCGCGCTGCAGGAAGTGGCGATTCTCCCAGACAACCTGATAGGTATTCGGGACAGCCTGCTTCACCCGCTCGGCGGCTTCGCGGTCGACGGCGAAGTTGTCCTTGCCGCCGAGGAAGTAGTCGTACATCCTGGCCGGGGTTGGCCGGTCCAGCCGGAGGTCGACCGGCTCGCGGGTAGCGGCCTGGCCGCCCGGCGGGAGCGGATCTGTCATCATGCCGTCCTAGTGGGGGGTACGCTGACGCGCTGCTGGGGAAACGGCTCCTAATCGCCATACCCATGCTAATGGTAAATGGCATCGACCGACGGTCGGGCCGGACCCAGGCCAGGTTGGGCCCGTAGCCGTCAGTGCCGGAACATTGGGGTGTGGATCAGCCTCTGCCCGAAGCCCGGCCCGGCCCGGCCCGGCCAGGCCAGGCCAGGTGCAGGAACGCGCCCTCGTCAGTGACTTGGGCGGCTTCCCGGCGATGTCCTGGCAGAATAGGCCGGCGCCCGAGATAACCGGCCAGGTCCTCATCTTGACCGTAAGCGACGCCGACCTCAGCGCGGCCTGGTACAGCAGTCTTCTGGCTGGGAGGAAGGCGGCCGTTACGTCCAGCCGGACGGTCATGTCCAGCAGGTGTGTCTCGCCGATCCGCGCAGCGGCCTGCTGCTATGCCTGGTGCATTTTTCTGGCGCGGGCCGTAGGGACGACCGCCGTCTGGGATCGCCTGACACTTCCAAGCGCGCTGTCGGTGGCGGCATCTAGCCTGTGCGTATGCGGATGCCCGCGATCCGGGAGGAACTTCGATGGCTGACGCCGACGACGTGTGCCGCATTGCCCTGAGCCTGCCTGGCGTCGAGGAGATCGACAGCGATGGTTTCGACTTCCGGGTCGGCGGCAAGGGGTTCGTCTGGTCTTACCCAGAGCGCGGGCCGGGCAAGCCGCGGATCATCCGCACCGACATCGCGGTGCTGTTCGTCGGCGACGAGGCCGAGAAGCAGGCTCTGCTGCTAGGCGAGCCCGGGGTGTTCTTCACCGCGCCCGGTTATGACGGCTGGCCGCTGGTGATGCTGCGGCTCGCCCAGGTGGACGTCGCGCGCCTGGCCGAACTCGTGACCGACGCGTGGCGGATGCGCGCCCCGGACGAAGTGGTCGGCGCGTTCAACGGGGACGGCTGGCAACCGCGTTGACTTCTGGCCGGATTCGTCAATGATTCAGGACATGGAGAAAAACCAAGCTGCAGGCCGCAAAGGCGCTACCCGCCGCGCCTTCTTATCCGCCTCGGCCGTGACAGCGGTCGCCACACCCATCCTCTCCCGCACCGCGTCGGCCAGTGCCGCACTCACCAGCACTGGTTCCACTATCTCCGGGTAGGTTCCCGACCCGGCCCTGCGGGCAATGCTGAATCAAGTCGATCCTGACCGGATCCAGGCCACGATCCAACGGCTCGTTCAGTTCGGCACCAGGCACACCCTGTCCAGCCAGACCGATCCGGTGCGCGGCATCGGCGCGGCGAACGCCTGGGTATTCGATCAGATGCAGGCCATCGCGGCCACCTCGTCGGGCCGGATGACCGTGCAGCAGCAGACGTTCGTGCAGCCCGCTGGTTCCCGGATCCCCACGCCGGTCTCGATTACCAACTGCATCGCGACGCTGCAGGGCACCGCGTCTCCTGAGCGGTTCTACGTCGTGACCGGGCACCTGGAACCCCAACCCCGAGTCCGACCTCGCCGGGTACGAGGTCGTGACGCGGGAGACCACGGTGCCGGACTGGACCGACGTGATCGACGTCGGCAGCGTCACGACGGTCACGCTCGACATCGCCAAGGACAACCTGCAATTCGGCGTGCGTGCTGTGGACCAGGCCGGGCACCGCAGCCCGGTCGCCTTCCCGCGGGTCGCCGGCTAGCACGCTCCTGTGACACAGCGGGCCGGCTTCGCGCCACGACGGTGCGAAGCCGGCCCGCAGGCTACCGGCCCTTAATTGCCGTTAATTGCCGTTAATTGCCGTCCGGATGGAACAGCGGCGTCATCGGCCGCACGCCGTCGGCTATATCGCAGGCATTCGCGAGGCAAGGAAGCCTGAAGGCGTCTTCGAAGCTGCGCAGCAGTGAGTAGTGGTTGTAGGGAGTGTTGTCCCTGACCGGGTACTGACCCTGGTTGGTGATCACGATCGTGACGACTTGACCGCCGCCCGGGTTGGCGCCACAACATCCGGTTCCAGGCGCGCCTATATCGGAGAAGTCATCCTCGTCCCAGGTGATCACGATGGCATTGCGGCCATGCCGCCAGGTCGGGGAGGCCATGATCTCGGCCACGGTGTTTCCGACATAGGTGTCTGCGGCGGAGATGAGCGAGTTGACGTCCGGGCAGGGGCCGATGCCGTGCATGTCATGACATTGGTCGGGGACGATGTAGCTGAAGTTCGGAAGATCGCCGGTTGCCAGGTCGGTGGCGAGCTGGGTGTCAGGAACCATGTTGGCGAGCGCGCCC
>Ga0307372_10007319_pt1 | contig 15860 bp, 20 predicted proteins | sample OX1MG_FD_202533 | JGI IMG/M metagenome (GOLD analysis project Ga0307372, IMG submission 202533) | Soil microbial communities from Risofladan, Vaasa, Finland - OX-1 | ecosystem: Environmental > Terrestrial > Soil > Coastal area > Acid sulfate soil | place: Finland: Risofladan, Vaasa | collected... | reverse complement strand
AGGGGATGTGGTCGAGGCCGAGAACCCACACCTCGACACGCCGCCATAGGCGGTAGGGCGGATTATCCCGCTCGCCCCAGGCCCGCAGGGCCTGGGTATCGCCTAGCGGCACTAAGCGGAGCGCTGAGACTGGTTGGCGATCGCCGCACTCTTTTGACGAAGTGAATCCATGAAGTCGGGATCGTTCCGGAATCGCTCGGCCGAGCGCTCCGTGGCCGCATACCAGTCGGCGATGAGCTTCTCGACCGCCTCGTGATCGCCTCTCAGCCAGGCTTGAGTGGGCGTGAGACCGCCTAGTTCGTCGTAGGCCCGGTAGTTCCACCATTCCGTATCTGCGCCGTTCGACAAGCCGATCTGGCGGAGGAGCTCGTTCACGGCAGCGGCCCGGCGGTTGATCTCGTATGCCTCAGGCTCGGAACCCATGATTGCCCTCCTTGGAGTGGGCACAGTCTACGGCGGTGGGCCGAGATTCGGAATGGATTCAAATGAATGGCGATCTTTATCCCTTAATGAATGCCGCCAAAGTTTCGTCAATTGCGATTTTCAGGTTGAGCCCCTGACGTGCCTGTCGGTTGCGCTCGCGCAACCTACAAGTGTGTCTCTCATCCATCCGTAAATGTGCGTAGGGCGGGTGTCTGAGGGTTGGTGTGGCCCGGTTCGGTGCCATTGAGTGAATAGAGGGCTCTACTGAGGGCATGCCATTTGTCGATACTTACTCAATCGGAGGGTGGATCAGTTGACTTGCTCCCCATTCTGCTTGGGAGGGTTCGGCCACGCGCCGTTCAGCCAACTGCACCCACGCCTCGTCGTGCTTGGGCCAGTGCGCTGTCGCCCACTGCTGTCACTGCTCAATCGAGCAAGCGCGTCCAAGCCTCAGGTTCACACACCGTGCCTATGTTCCGGCGTATTGGGCAGCAGTAGCACGTTTAACAGCGATCACACTCCTGGAGCGGACCCATCTGTCGCTTGCTCAGTGTCCGCCCTTGCGATGCCCATCAGATCACCCTTTATCGACTGAGCTGGGAACGACGCCATCACCCACGACTCCGTATAGCCATCGAACCGACCCGCAAGCGTCTCGGGCGCGGCGATCGCACCATAATCAGCAAGGGAGAGGAGGATGTTCCTTTCCCAGTTGCGGACCAGCGCACCTTGCATTGGGCCCTCCGTGTCGAGGAGCCGCCAACCGCGGCGCTCATGGAGGCCGACTCGCTGTTCTGGCGCGTTGGTGATACCGATTTGGAGGAGTCCCCACCCGTCGTGTTGGACCAAGTACAGCCAGCCCTCCTTGGTCGGGTCGAATCCGTAGGTCGCGCAGGCGGGGCAGCCGCTGGCGAGTTTGCGAGTCCTGGTGTGGACGGCGGCCTCCCACTCGTGCCCCTCGGCGCATCGCCACCGGACCTTGTCCTTGGTTCCCGCATGGAGTTTCGCTGGGTCATGGCTGATTACCTCGGTCGCCAATAACGGGTGCAAGGTAGCCAGGTCGTTGATTCCCGGGGTTACCAGCCGGCCCCAACAGAAGGGACAGCCGCGACCCTCTCGAGCCCGACTGAAAATGAGTGCCTCCCACTCGTGGCCTTCCTTACAGCGCCAGCGGACCCTCTTGTTGCTGGCAGCCTTCAACGTGGTCGGGTCCCAGCCCACTGCCTGCGCGGCGAGTTCGGGGTGAGTCGTGGCCAGGTCATTGACGCCGAGAAGGGCCGTGCGCCCGGAACAGACCGGGCATCCGGATCCATCGACTGCTCGGCTGTTGATCCTGGCCTCCCATTCGTGCCGCTCCTCACAGCGCCAATAGGCCCGGCGAGCACTGCCCGCCGTCTCTGTTGACGGATCCCAGCCGGTGGCCTCTGTCGCCAGCAGGGGATGGGTCATAGCGAGATCATTGAAGCCGGACAGCACCACCTTGTTCGCGCAAACCGGGCAGCCCGTCCCGGCGGCCCGGTGGTTTACCCTCGCCTCCCACTCGTGACCGAGACCGCAGCGCCACCTGAGTCGGGCATCGCTACCCCGGATCACATCGGTCGGATCCCACCCAACTGCCTGAGCGGCCAGCTCGGGATGGGTCGTTGCCAAGTCGTTGAAGCCGGACAGCACCTTCACACCGGCGCATATGGGGCAACCGCTGCCCTTCTTGCGGTCGCCCACCACCGCTACCCATTCGTGACCTTGCGCGCAGCGCCACCGTCGAGACGAGTGGCTACCAGCGGAGATTAGGGTCGGGTCCCAACCGAGGGCCTGGGCTGCCAAAGAAGGGTGGGTCGCGGCCAGGTCGTTGATACCTGGCATTACTCTGCGCCCCGAGCAGACCGGGCAGCCACTTCCACTCTTGGTCCTGTTGTTGACGGTTGCCTCCCACTCGTGACCGAGTGAGCAGCGCCAGAGCAGCTTCTTGTTGCTGCCCTTAGTGACGGTGGCCGGATCCCAGCCCGTGGCTTCGGCAGCGATGTGGGGATGAGTCTCCGAGAGGGGCCCGTATGCCACCCAGCCCATCCTAAGAGTCCGGGTATCTCAATCCCGACGTTCGGAGACAGCGCCGTTAGGGCCTTCGTCCATGAACAGAAAAAGTCGGGCCTCTGCGAGCGTTGCCCACAATGAACGGCCACCCAGATGTAAGTCGTAGATCCGAGCCTTCTCAACGTCATTCCCAAAGTCGTTCTGCACTCGCAGCACGACCTCGGAACTCTTTAGCCACACGGCATAGGTTCCGTCTGGATAGCTGGGACCCAACCCGAGATCATTTTCCGACCGTTCGACTTTTTCGTGGAATGCGACGATTTGGTGGATTCCTTTGTCGCGTACCCAGCAGAGGGCGTTCACAACTTGTCCCCCTGGTTGGTCGTTACGGCGACTTACGTAATCAGGGTCCCTTCTCTGGAACAGTTCATCAAGGCTTCGGATCCACATGACGGTCTCGACGTAGCCGAGGTACATCCGATCTACGTCACCCGCTTCCATGAAGTGAGCGCATCGGCTTAAAGCTTCCCCCATGCCAAGGACGGCTCTTCGCCTGGCGGTCGGCTCATCGCTGTCAAAGACTGGCATCCGTACAAACCGTAGGCGAGAAGGTGCGGAGGGACCGCAGGCTCCGTGATTGTTGTCGCTCGCCTCCACACTGCGGCAGAGTGACGGCCTGGTTAGCCTAACGCCATGATTCGGCATCGAGTCACGCTAAGTGCATTGGTAGCCACCTGTTCCCTCGTCGTCGGCGGATGCGCATCCCACTCGACCACGCCGCCGAGCGCAGCTACCCCAGGACCTACCCCAACAGTTCCGAACGTTGACGGTAAGTCCGTATCTCAGGCAGTCCAGGTTTTGACAGCGGACGGATTCGCTCCAGATGATGCAGGACTCGCCCCGGATGAGATCGTGATCGCCACAGATCCCCCCGCAGGAACGTATTCCGGTGGGAACGCATTCATTCGCATAACCGCAAGCCCACCGACCACCACTACCACGCAACCCCCGACCGTGGTGGTCCCGAATGTTGCTGGCGACACGATTACTGCTGCCACAACGGCGATGGCTGCCGTGGGACTGACACTCGACTCTAATGCGGTGTACCCCTCAAATATCGTGGCGTACACGACCCCGGCAGCGGGCACGAGGACTCCCGTCAATACGGCCGTTCAGGAATGGAGCTGCGCCGCCGGGAGCGAACCCTCCCAACCGACGCCCGGAACATGGATTTGTAATCCCGGGGATTACGCCACCGTCTGGGGCGGGCAGTGATTCGGTTAGACCGCTCGATTGGCGGGCGTCCGTCTGTCGCCATGGTGCCGGTTGAGGCAGGTTAGCCAGCAGCAAACTCCTTCCTCGGTGGAGGAGAACGCCCTCAGGCTGAGGGAGCAGTTTTCGGCAAACACCACACGTAGCGCCAGCAGGCTCTCGGGGCAACGTGTTTGGGCGCGACTTGGGCGCGAAGGAGTCGAGAATTGGTGTCTTCGACGGTCTCAGTCGGTTGTGAACTGTCACTCGACATATGCAGCTTCACCTCGAAGGACACCTGAATATCGAGGTCAAGCTTCGTTGTCAGAATTGTCGTCGGACGGTTTCACACGGCTGAGGTCGTGGGTTCGAGTCCCGCAGCGCCCACCGACCGGGACGGTGCGCGAACCGCGTCGCCTTCATCGTTGTGCGCACCGATTGGAACACGGAAGATCGGGTGGATGGCGTCCCGGCTGTCCACTCGGATTTCGTGGATCAGCGCCTGAAGGTGAACCTTGACGGAAGCCGCTCCCCCTTCTGCCACGGCTTCGGAGACGCGCTCACGCAGCACGCGGAGATCCTCGGGTGTCGGCGCGGTGAGATCAGCCTCGTCCATCTGGTCCGCCAGGTCCTGACGACGGGCTCGCAACGCCATTGCCCGGTTGCCCAGTTCCTTGACCCGCTCGGCGCAGATGGTCTCGGGCATGGCTCCGGTCTCGAAGGCTCGGAGGTAGCGGTCGATTCCGGCCTCGACCTTGGCCAGCTCGGCATCGGTGGCGGCCCGCTCACCTTCGTGGCGTGAACGACCGAGCTGCGCCCGTCCCTGGGCTTCGGCCACGGCCGTGGTGAAGAGGTCGGTGTCCTCGTAGGCGGCGAGGAGGGAGCGCACGACTGCATCGTCGAGCGCGTCGGCGGGGAGCCGGTCCGCGCCACAGGTCTTCGTCCCGTAGCGCTGGCGCCCGCCGCAGGTGTAATAGCGGTAGGTCGAGTTGCGTCCGGTCGCCCTGGTCCCGGTGAAGTGGCGGCCACAGCCACCGCAGACGACCAGTCCGGTCAAGAGGTAGTCCGAAGCGTTGGAGGCACGCTTGGACACGTCCTCGCCCCGTTCGGAGAGGATGGCCTGGACGGCATCGAACAGGCCCTCTTCGACGAGTGGGGGATGACTGGCTTCGCTCCAGGTGCCGCGGAAATGGACCTGGCCGAGGTAGGCGCGATTGCGCAGGACGGTGAGCCCGGCCAGGGCGTCGCGGCGCGCAGATCCTCCTGGCCGTGCGCGATCTCGGCTCGGGGGTTGTAGGGCGCGACGGCGAAGAGGTGGTTGGAGACCCACCCCCGGCTGAGCGCGGGGTAACCGGCCTCTTGGAACAAGGTGTCGTCGGCCAGCAGGAAGGAATGGTCGACGGTGACGCCCTGGGAACGAAAGACCGTGAGGGCATAGCCGAGGCTGGTGGACTCTTCGAGGTAGCGCTCCGTGAGGGTGACGTGCTGCCCCGAGGCCAACGCTGCGACAAGGGCACCGTGGCGCCGGACGACGGCCACGTCACCCTGCCCCGGGCGAACGTCACCCTCCCTGGCGTCGGACAGGGTGACGTTGAGGGGCATCAAACGATGCAGGAGTGTGTCGCCAATTGTCCTGCGCTCACACAAACGAGGGTGACGTTGCCATCGGTGGATATGGCGGGCTCGGGAGCAACGACGGGGTCAATGCCTCGCCAGAGAGCGGCAGAGTGTCCGCTCGGCCGGGAGTGGGGCGATCGGTGAGTCCAACTCTCCGCACATCCCCTCCAGCGGGGCTGGAGAGGATTGCAATCGTGACCAAGGTATTCAGGGGATGGGGTCGCTCACCGGACAGCGGGATGCGGGCAGAGAGCGAATCACCGAGTCCCAATCAGTCCGCGAAACTGCCAAGGGCGTGCAATCCGACGTGGGCCACGACCCCCGTCCCGCCGGGTTCAACAATCACGTGGGACGCGCTGATACAGTTCACTTTGGAAGTGCCCTCCTGTTGCATGGTCGCTTTTGCCTTGAGAACAACAGTTTCCCTTGTGCGGAGGGCTTGTCCGCGGACGCGGGCAGGTCAGATCAGGCGGCCTCGTGATTGATCAGGGTTAGGCGAATAAGTGAAAGGCTTGTCTATATGGGTCCTCGTCATGGAATCTCAGGATTATCGCACGCAGCGCCACGTTCTCTTGGGGAAGGGGGTCGTATCGGCGTCCGATTGGCTTCCGTGGTCTTTGCCGCGCTTCTGGTCGTAGTCGGTGCAGTGATTGTAGGTACTTCAGAAATAGCCTCCGCCGCTTCGGTGACCGCGACGATCAACGTTGGAGGGGCCCCGTACGGGGTGGCGGTGAATCCGACCGGAACGCTCGCCTACGTGACGAACATTAGCTCGGGCACGGTGTCGGTCATCGACACCGCCAACAACTCGGTCACTGCGACGATCCCCGATGGAGGGGGCCCGTACGGGGTGGCGGTGAACCCGGCCGGGACGCTCGCCTACGTGGCAAACTACGGGAATACGGTGTCGGTCATCGACACCGCCAACAACACGGTCACCGCGACGATCTCCGTTGGAGGGAACCCGCTCGGGGTGGCGGTGAACCCGGCGGGGACGCTCGCCTACGTGACGAGCCGCAACTCGGCCACGGTCTCGGTCATCGACACCGCCCACAACACGGTCACCGCGACGATCCCCGTTGGATCGATCCCGTTCGGGGTGGCGGTGAACCCGGCCGGAACGCTCGCCTACGTGGCGAACGGTGGCTCGGGCACGGTGTCGGTCATCGATACCGCCAACAACACGGTCACTGCAACGATCCCCGTTGGATCGAGCCCGGCCTGGGTGGCGGTGAACCCGGCCGGGACGCTCGCCTACGTGACAAACAACGGCTCGAACACGGTGTCGGTCATCGACACCGCCAACAACACGGTCACCGCGACGGTCCCCGTTGGAGGGGCCCCGTACGGGGTGGCGGTGAACCCGGCGGGGACGCTCGCCTACGTGACGACCGACGGCTCGAACACGGTGTCGGTCATCGACACCGCTCACAACACGGTCACTGCGACGATCCCCGTTGGATCGCATCCGATCGGGGTGGCGGTGAACCCGGCGGGGACGTTCGCCTACGTGGTGAACTTCAGCTCGGGCACGGTGTCGGTCATTTCGACTGCCACCGCAGCTCCCGGCACCCCGGGTACGCCGATTGCAACTGGCGGCAATGCTCAGGCCACCGTGACGGTCACCGCTCCGATCACCGGTGGCACCCCCACCTCGTACACGGTGACCGCGGTCGACTCCACCATCCCGGGAAACGGCGGCCAGACCTGCACCGTGACCCCCCCGGCCACCTCGTGCACCGTGACCGGGTTGACCAACGGTGACAGCTACACCTTCACCTCGACCGCAACCAACAGCGTCGGAACCAGTTCCTCTTCGGCCCCGTCGAACTCGGTGATCCCCCAGGTATCCGCACCATCGAAGGGCTACTGGGAGGTGGCGTCCGACGGGGGCATCTTCGCCTTCGGGGACGCGTCCTTCTCCGGCTCGATGGGCGGCAAGCCGCTCAACGCCCCGGTGGTCGGCATCGCCGCGACCCCCGACGGCAAGGGCTACTGGGAGGTGGCGTCCGACGGGGGCGTTTTCTCCTTCGGGAACGCCCAGTTCTACGGCTCCACCGGGAATATCACCCTCAACAAGCCCATCGTCGGCATGGCCGCGACCTCCACCGGGCTCGGCTACTGGATCGTCGCCTCCGACGGCGGCGTCTTCTCCTTCGGCGACGCCCGCTTCCACGGCTCCACCGGGAACCTCACCCTCAACAAGCCGATCGTGGGGATGGCAGCCACCCCCGACGGCGGTGGCTACTGGCTGGTGGCCTCCGACGGAGGCGTCTTCTCCTTCGGCGACGCCCGCTTCCACGGCTCCACCGGGAACCTCACCCTCAACAAGCCGATCGTGGGGATGGCGGCCACCCCCGACGACGGTGGCTACTGGCTGGTGGCCTCCGACGGGGGCATCTTCAACTTGGGTGACGCCAACTTCTACGGCTCCCAAGGTGCCACGGCGCTCAACAAGCCGATCGTCGGCATGGCCGCCACGCCTGATGGCGGTGGCTACTGGCTGGTGGCCTCTGACGGGGGGATCTTCACGCACGGCGACGCGTCCTTCTCCGGCTCGATGGGCGGCAAGCCGCTCAACGCCCCGGTGGTTGGGATGGAGGCCTTCCCTCGGTCGGTGCCGGGATGACCCCGGGCCTCCCGAAGGTCGGAGGGGCGAGACGATGACCTGGCATCTGACAGTTGGGCGACCGTTCCCGTGTTCTGTCGGGCAGTCGGTCAGTCGGGTGCCCTGAGCCGGCGTCGATACTCATGGCACCCCGCATGCCACCGGGACGCTGATCGAGTGGACTCGCATCGAGCACTTGATGTCCAGCCTCGTCACCGTTCTGCCATGAGTACTCCTCCTCACGAGTGACCGGGCGGGGCGTATGGGAAGACAGAAGGATTTGTGGTCGGTCGAGTGCCGCGGTGAGGCCCCGATTCCCGGACAGAAAGGGTTCACCATGGAGGCGCTCGTCTCCCACGAGAGCCGGGGCGGTCGGACCCGCCGTGCCGCCGAAGCAGTGGCCGATGTCATCCGGGCGCGGGGTCAGGGGCCACGGTCGATGCCCTGTTTCGGACTCGTAGGACGTAGTTCAGGCTCGGCCCTAGCGGGACGCGGCAATACAGCTCGCGGCCCTGAGTCGTCAACAGAGGTCGATTGTGGGACCAATGATCGATGGGTTCGTATTGTGTCCGCTCACCTCCACCAAGCCGATGACCTGCATCGTCGTGTTGGCAATCGGAACGGTGCGCGAACCGTCGGGCACAATCGGGCACATGCAATTCACGGCAGCGATCACTCACGAAGATTCCTGGTACGTGGCCCGTTGCCTGGAAGTAGAGGTGACGAGCCAGGGTGAGACGGTGGAGGGGGCTCTCGAGAATCTGAAGGAGGCTCTCGAGCTCTACTTCGAGGACGAGGCTCTGCCCGAAGAATTGGAACCACCGATCATTGCGACACTTCGCCTTTCCGCGTGAGCCCGGCACTCCCGGTCGTCTCAGGAACAGACACCGTCCGGATTCTTGCCAAAGCGGGTTTTGAACGGACCAGCCAGCGAGGCAGCCACGTCAAACTCCGCAACACGAATGGCCGAGTCGCTATAGTGCCGCTCCACAAATAACTGGCTCGCGGGACACTGTGCTCCATTCTTCGCCAGGCTGGGCTCTCAGCAGAGGAGTTCGCTGCGCTGATCTGACGAAGAGTCATTGCCAGGTGGAGCTTCCTTCTCGAAATCACCGATCCAAAGTCAGAGGCGGACCGTCCATGGTGAGATGCCGGTTCTTATTGTGTCCCCCAAGGTCCACCATTGTGATGTTCCAGATTTTCTGGGACAAGTGAACCCTCAGACGATATCTCGATCTCGTCGTTGGTAGTCAATCGTTGGGTCGAGTTCGAGATGCCGGTGCCGCCCGAGGCGACGACACCGGCACCAGCGAAATCGATCTCCTCGTCGACCTTGAACCCGACGCCAACCCGCTCGACCTCGGTTGCGATCTGGAGGACGAGCTTGGAGTGAAGGTCGACGCCGTTCCCAGCACCATCTGGTGCCGGACGATGTTGGTCCAGGTGAACCTGAGCAGGTAGGCGCCGCTATCACGGACACCGAAGACCCACCGATCCTGCCTGGACCTGTTGAACGGGCCGAAGTACCGGTTCACTACCCAGTGCCTCGACTTGTTCGGGTGGCTACGTTTGGCCCACTTGTAGGTGAGCGTCCACAGATAGTTGTCTAGCTTGGCGAACACCCGGCTGGACACCACCGACCGGTAGTAGGCCGACCACCCCCGAATAATCGGGTTCAGTCGCATGATCACCGCCTCGGCGTTGGACCCATGAAGGGCCGACATTTCGGCGACGAGCCGTTTCCGGTGCCGTTGTATGGCCGCCTTGGATGGCTTGATCAGCAGCTTGTCCTGATAGCGGCGGACGTTGAATCCCAAGAAGTCGAAACCCTCGTCGAGGTGGACGATTTTCGTCTTTCCCTCGTTGAAGGCCAACCCCCTGGGCGCCAGCCATGCAGCCAGCCGTGCTTTGACCTCTTCGGCCTGTTCATGACTGGCACACATTGCGACCAGGTCGTCTGCGTATCTCACCACCACAGGGCTGCCGCCTGCCGTCCTTCCAACCCGTGAGCTGGAACGAAGGGAGACAGACCCTGCGGCCTCCTCCATCCCGTGCAAGGCCACGTTCAACAGCAACGGGGAGACCACTCCCCCTTGGGGAGTTCCCTCCTCGCTGGGTGCGAAACGACCTTGGTCGACCACCCCGGACTTCAACCACGCTTCGATGAGTCCCTTGGCAGGGAAACCACCGAGGGCGGAGAGAAGGTGAGAGTGGTCGATCCGGTCGAACGCCGCGGTCAGGTCTGCGTCGAGCACCCAGCAACGGTGAGCGGACTTGCCGCGCACCCTGACGAAGATACGTTCGACTGCATCGTGACAGCCACGGCCCGGCCGAAAGCCGTAAGACTTCGGCTCGAATCGCGCCTCCCACTCAGGCTCGAGTGCGTTGACGACCTGGGCTTGTTTCACCCGGTCGACGATCACTGGTATCCCGAGAGGGCGCCGTTTCCCGTTGGCCTTTTCTATGTACACCCGCTTGACGGGTTTGGGCTTCCACGAGGCATCGTGGCGTTGCACCGAGTCAGCCAAAAAGGCCTTTCCCGGTGCGGTCACCACGACGCTGCCGTCGACACCCGCCGTCTTGCGGCCGGCGTTGCGCTCGGTCACCCGCCGCACGCTCAAGAGCGCATTGGCACGAGACCGGAGCATCAGCTTCTGCAGGTTGCGGACCTTCTTCAGGTCCCCAGCCCTCGATGCCGTGAAGATGCGTTGCCGCAGACGCCGTACGTCGGCTTCGACCTGCTGCCAGTCAATCGACAGCCAATCAGAGTCGTCGCCCTCAGGTCCGTTCACCAGAGCCACGCTCTGGCGTCCAACTTTTCCTTCGGTTCTGGTGTCGTTGGTCGTCGTCTACCTCACAGGCCCACCTGACCCGCGTCAGCACCCTTTCGGATCGGGCATGCGCCCGTGTCCGGCCAGTTATGCGGGACGACCAGCGGAGGAGCTGGTCATTGGTCCCGGTTTACTGTTGCCTTTCGGCCACCGGCGTTCGCTTCTCGGGTCATCCGTTCCCCGCTGGGGAGTTGGGCCTTCCTTGCGGTCGGCTGACCGGGCTACGCCCGGACCCCATCGGGATTCCACGTTTCGCACGTATGAGTTGCGACCGGGGAGGGTGCACTCTCTACCCCCAGGACGGCGGTGCTCACACGACCGACAGCAAGTCCTCGGCCGCCACCTGCCGCATCCCAACGGCAAAGTCCCTGTACCCCAGGCCGACATCCATCTTCTGGGGCTGAACGTTACGAGGCATCACTGAGGGTTCACTGCATTCACCCGTCCGGTCTTCCCCTGGCCTGTGGTCCCCGGATGGAACGGGCACCCTCGGGCTTTTCTCCCGGAGCTTCACACCCCGCCGTTACCAGCGACGCACGTCCGGGTGGGGACAGGCCTTGAGCACTGGCCTGGGACTACGCAGTTGACTTCACGAGTCGAACCTCCTTCCTGCGAGTCCGCTCATCACGTGCGACCTCGTGTCGCACCTCGCTCCCGTTGACCTGCTGCCAGGCGGCACTTTCGGGCGTTTGGAAAACCCGTGTAACCACACTTCTGGGCGATGCTGGGCCAGGCGGATGACCGATGCGCGGGAGACGCCAACACAGCGGTTGACATGCAGACATACGGCTGCTTATCTATTAGGTAGCCAATCAGCTGCCTATCAGAGGAGCGTGAAATGCCGGACATCAGACATCGAGTAGTCATGTCAGCCCCGCTCGACCGGGTGTACTCGGCGATCGCCACGAAGGAGGGCCTCTCCAACTGGTGGACCCGAGATGGTGTCCGCGGGCAATCGGCGGAAGGATCCACAATCGAGTTCTATTTCGGTCAGCCGGAGCCTGGGGCCGTCATGGAGGTCATTCGACTGGATCCCGATGGGCAGGTGAGTTGGAGCTGTGTTGCGGGTGCTGACGAGTGGGTCGGGACCAAGCTCAGCTTCGCGCTCACCCCGAAGGAAGAAGAGACCGTGTTGCTGTTCACCCACGCTGACTGGCGGGATCCGAGCGACTTCATGGCTCATTGCAGCGCACGGTGGGCCTACTTCCTTCTCAGCCTAAAGAGCCTCGTCGAGACAGGTAAGGGCACCCCGTCCCCCGAGGACCTCAAGTTCTGAAACCAGGAGACAGGCCATTCGTGGTGGACGTCTTTAGGGCACTGGCGGACCCGAGTCGTCGTTTGCTGTTGGATCGTCTGAATGTCCGCAACGGACAGAGCCTCCGGGAGCTGTCCGAGGGCCTGGACATGGTCCGCCAGTCGGTCAGCAAACATCTGGACATCTTGGAGGCGGCCAACCTCGTGACAACCCTCCGGCGGGGTCGCGAGAAGCTCCACTACCTGAATGCGGAACCGATCAACGAGATCGCCGAGCGTTGGATCCATCGTTACGACCGAGCACGGGTCCACGTACTGGCAGACCTCAAACAAGCACTGGAGGAGACATCCATGGAGCAACCGGAGTTCGTCTACACGACCTACATCAGAACCACACCCGAACGCCTATGGCAGGCCCTCACCGAGTCATCGTTCACCAGCCGCTGGTGGCAAGCCACCTTCGATACGGACTGGAAGGTGGGATCGACGATGACGTGGAACAACCACGGGGTCGTCATCGCCGACCCCGAGCAGGTCATCCTTGAATCTGATCCCCCCAGAAGGCTGGCCTACACGTGGCACACCTTCACACCGGAACTAAATGAGCGTCTCCAGTTTGGAGACGAGTTGTTCGCCAGGCTCTCCAGTGAGCATCGATCACGCGTCGCGTTCGATATTGAGGAGGTGGGAGAGCTCGTCAAGCTGACCGTGGTCCACGACGACTTCGAGCCTGGGAGCACCGCAGCCACCATGGTCAGAAATGGCTGGCCCGTCTTCCTCTCAAGCCTCAAGACGTTGCTCGAAACCGGGGTGCCGCTCCCCTCGACTCGGATCAACCGGGAGGCGAAGTGAATCTCATCCATCACGTCTTTGACATCCAGGCACCGCCAGAAACGGTGTTCACGTCAATAACGACCACCGACGGATTGTCCTCCTGGTGGACCACCATGGTGCAAGCGGATACTGATGAGCGTGGTTCGCTTTTCCTATTTACGTTTCGTGGGCCTTTCAATCCTCGGCTCCGGATCGCGGAGATCGAATCACCCTCCCTTGTGCGCTGGGAGGGTGTCAGCGGTCACGATGCCTGGGGCAGAACCACGCTCCGTTTCCAACTTGACCGCATTGAAGGCGGGACCATGGTGAGCTTTTGGCACCAGATGGGAGCCGATCGACCCGACGATGCCGTCGCTTCAGCCAACTTCAATTGGGGGTACTACCTCGATAGCTTGCGCCTCCTCTGCGAAACGGGTCAGGGCAAGCCATTTCAATCCGGCACTCCCGGCGCAAGAGTCGGCGCCACCACATTCGAATGATCGCTGTAATTTCTCGATCCTGTTCTCGGAAGCCACAAGCTTTCGGCATCGCTCGGCCCCCGCGAAGTTGGCCGGCTACCGGCGAAAGGAACGGTGCCATCTTCGAGATCGGTCCAAACGAGGTCAAAGACTGAGAGGCAGTGTTCACTCTGAAGGCACCAGTGCCAGGTAGGTGAGGGTCGCCCCGAACGCCTGAGGTCAACCCGACACCCGTGGATGTTTGCTCCCGTTGACCTGCTGCCAGGCGGCACAATGGGGCGTGTGGATAACGTGAGTTGGCCCACGACACTATGTCGGCCTCAGGTCAAGCCAAGTCCTGCGTGGCGCTTCCTCCCAAAGATCAGATAGCCGATCGCTCCGACAAAGTGAGCCACGATGATGAGGATGACCCATGCCCACTTCGGCAGGTGGTTGACCTCTTCGGAGCGGTAGAGATCGACAAAACAGAATATGTCGAGCGCGAGCACGACAATAAAAATTGGAAGGAGTACTGCCATAGGAACCTCTTTCTTATGATCTCATGGTAGTTGCTCGAGTCACCTGCCCCAGTGCGCCGGGATTAGGACACCGGAGATCGAGCAGAATCTGGTTATGAGCCGACAACCAGATCACTGGGTGACGAGGGAAGAGGTGATCGCCGCTTGCGAACGATACGAATCAGCCATCCCTGGTTGGGCTTGCCCGCGGCTCTTTGGGGTGGGACTCAGGGTTGAAGATAGAGAACCGTGGTTCCCGTTCGCGTGCCACGGAGACCATCCCTTGCCAGCTGTCGTCTTGGCCACGGTCTTGGGCCACAACGGTGGCACGAACAGCTACACACTGTCCCTTGATCAACTCGATGAAGCCATTGAACGCTTGACTCCGGCGGAGGCGTGCCGAGGCTTCGAGCATCCAAACTTGGCCGCGTGGCGAGAGGTTCGGAGTACGGCCGTCCGAACGAATGGCAGCATCCTTGCTGTCTTCGATGCCGAACCAGAATCAAGGACCGAAGACCCGACCATCCTGGCCCTCCGTCTCGCTCGTGGAGCAGGAGATTGAACGCGGAGTTGCCCAATCCGCCGGGGTGGAGGGTGTACCTGATCGACACCGGGAGGCCCACCGTGAACGGCCGTCGACTTGAGTGATGTCGGTGCGCACGAACAGGCTGAGGACTCACCGTTTCTTTAGGTAGTTGACACTAACGTAAGTAATAGCTTACACTAAGGTCGTGGACGCAGCCCTCAAGGCCCTGGCCGAACCCCGACGGCGAGAGATCCTCCGGCTGGTGTGGGACAACGAGCTTCCGGCGGCTCACATTGCCGCCCAATTCGAAGAGGTCACCCGATCGGCCGTTTCCCAACACCTCGGCGTGCTGCGGGAGGCCGAACTGGTCATAGAGCGCCGCGACGGGACGCGCCGGCTCTACCGGGCCAACCAGGCCCAAATGGTCCGGCTCCGCCAATTCCTCGACGAGTACTGGACCGGAAGTTTGCAACAACTGCGATCCTTGGCCGAAGCGGCCGAACGACAGAAAGGAAACACAAATGGCTGAACTGACCCGAGAGGTGGTGATGGATGCCAGTCCGGCCACCATCTTCCCCTTCCTCACCGATCCCTCCCAGCACGTCCGGTGGATGGGCACCGAGGCCGAGGTCGATCCTCGGGCCGGCGGCATGTACCGGGTGCTGGCCCAAGGCAAGCACCCGGGCGTCGGCGAGTTCGTAGAGGTGGTGCCCGACCGCAAGGTGGTGTTCACCTTCGGGTGGGACGAACCCAACCATCCGATTCCCGCTCGCAGCACCGAGGTGGAGATCACCCTGACTCCCGACGGTGACAAGACCAGGGTCCGCCTCGTCCACCGGGGACTGCCCGACGATGCGATAAGCGATCACACCCAGGGGTGGGATCACTACCTCGACCGCCTGGCCACCGTCTCTGCCGGAGGTGAAGTCGGGCCCGACGTGCCCTCTGATGGCACCTGAGCTCTCAGCCGGGACGGCCTGACCGGACCGCACCGATGGGGCATTCGGGCCCTTTCTACGCGCTCAGGTCCCACGTACGCACGCCGTATCGCCGCGCTGAACCCAAGAGGGAATCCCCGGCCGCCGGGCTGACGTCACCCCGGACGGTGTCACTGTTTCCTGGCGTTCACCTGCTGCAAGTCGGCACCATGGAGGAAGTGCTGGTGCACAGGCCGGCGCGCGAGGGCCCGTACGGCGCCGCACGTACCAAATGGTTGGCAAAGAGCACGCCCCGCTCGGCCAGCTGGTCCGGCGTCGTGGTCTTGACGACGTGAAGGCCCAGTACCGAGAGTCCGTCACCCCGCCATTTGTCGACGGTGATGATGAGCACTTTGCGGGGCGCAGTCACGGCCTCACTCTTGTCGATCCACTTGCACAGCGCGAATCGTCCGCCCAAGGGTGGGTCAGGAAGCTCGCATGGATGCACCACCGATGCGGGCGCCGGCTCGAATCAGCCAACTTCCCACGTGGTACCCGAGGGCACGGCGCTCGAGGGTGCGCCTTCTGGTGGCGTCCGCCGCGGCCATCTGTC
>Ga0307372_10007317_pt1 | contig 15862 bp, 9 predicted proteins | sample OX1MG_FD_202533 | JGI IMG/M metagenome (GOLD analysis project Ga0307372, IMG submission 202533) | Soil microbial communities from Risofladan, Vaasa, Finland - OX-1 | ecosystem: Environmental > Terrestrial > Soil > Coastal area > Acid sulfate soil | place: Finland: Risofladan, Vaasa | collected... | reverse complement strand
CTGAGCAGCAGGCCCACCACAAGCAAGATGATCCCGAGCAGCCCGGCCGTGATCGGGGCGATGCTCGTTAGCGCCTCGATCACCGACTTGGCGGAATTATCGGTCTTCACTCCGGCCGCGAGACTCGCGGGGGTGGTCTTCAGGTCCGCGCTGACGAGCACCAGACGGGTGGCCCCCGTGCTGTCCTGGAGCGTCTGCTGGACGTTCTGGTCCACGTAGAGCGGCACGCCGGTCACCGGGTCCACGTCATACGTCTTCTTAGCGCTGTAGAACTCGGGAAGCGTGACCTCGGCTGCTTTCATGCCGACCAGGGAACCGGGCAGGGACTGAGTTCCGACCTGCTGCGAGGCAATGTCGGCGACATATACGTAGGTCTGCACGCCGTCGGTCGTCGCCGTACCGTGATAGCGGAACGTGACCGGCTTGCCCAGCGTGGTGTCGAAGACCTGGTAGTCCTGCTTCTTGGCGCCGAACGGCCACAGGCTTCCCTGGCCGCTCACGCTGACGTGACTTCCGCCGACCTCGTCGCCGTTCCAGGGGACGAGCACACCGGTCTTGCGATTGAAGGCCAGCGCGTCCCCTTGGGCCGGGATCTGGACCGGCGTGTGGTCGGTCGTGTCTTCCACCGCCGCGTAACTGTCCCAGACCGCGACGTTGCCGGAGTTGCCTGTCGCCTTGGCCGCGGCGACGTCGCCCTTGGTGGTGTTCGTGGCCTGGAGGGTCACGCCGCTCATTTCCTCGACGAACTTCGGGCTGAAGTAACTTGCGCCCGTCGCCTGCAGAGTCGTCACGCTGTACTCATTGAGCGGGAACTTGATCGCCTGGCCAGGGATGAAGAACCTGGACAGCAGCGCAACCACGATAAAGAAGGCACCAAGAGCTGTCAGCACTGACCAGACGACACGGCGCATCGGTCCTCCTGGGTATTGGCGCGAATCTGGCGGGCCAGCACGGATTATCCAAGTTTGACGCATGATACTGGAGATGGCTGGCGATGTCACCAGTGCTCCGGCACACGCCCGTTACGGGTTAACCGTTCTTCACCTGATTACACCGTGTGGCTCGCCCGTGTGGCTCGCCCGTCCGGCCGGCCAACCCGCTGTCGCGACCGCTTCGCCATGTGCCGCCCGCTTGACCAGTCGCAAGTGCTCCTCCTCGGGTGCGGGCTCAGCCTGGTCCGCCAGCATGACGGGCCGACCTTCCACGATCCGGTAGATGCGCCGCAGGCGGGGGTTGTACAGCACCGCCTCGTCGGGAAAATACAGCAGGCCCTGCTTGTCGATCGGACAGGCGAGCAGCCGCAGCAGCGGCTCTTCAAGCACGAGGTCGTTCTCCATCCTCACCTTCCCGTGGTCGACTCATCCCGCAATCGGCTCGGAGAACCGCCTGTCGCCTGGGAGCCGGTAGCCTCCGCGCTGTCGGCACCTGCTCCGATCACCGCCGGAGCCTGCATGGATAGCACGGCGACCACCATCCCGGCGGCCACGATGCCCGCCACCCTGAGTCCAAGCAGGACAGGATCGGCCGGCAGCCGTTCTCCGAACAGCCAGGTACCGGAGATCATGAAAAACACGCTGCCTGTGACGTTCGAGACCGGGCCGACGATCGCCACCCGGCACCGCTGCAAGCCAGTCTGGAAGACCATGAACCCCGCAGCCGAACAGCCCACGGTCAGGTAGGCATAGGGGGATACAGCTACTGCCGCTATTGTCTCAAGCCACGAGTAGTGATTTGCCAGAACTGCGGAAAGCGCCTTAATCCCCAAGGTGGCGACGCCGTACAGCAGGCCGGACGCCAGACCGTAGGACACTCCCGATTGCGGCGCTCCGCCTCTCCCGGTCGTCGAGCGCACGGAGGTCAGCCCGAGCGCGACGCCGAGCACGCAGGCCGGGCCGCTCACGGCGGCGATCCAGATGCCGCTGGCCTGGTGACCGACGCGGCCGGCCGAACCTGAGGCGGACAGGGCGATGACGATCACGGCCGCTGCCATCACGAGTACGCAGGTCAGCTGTTTCCGGCCGAGACGCTCTCGCAGCATCAGCCTGGACAGGACCAGCAGCACGACGACACCGGAGCCAAGTATCGGCTGGACTACGCTCACCGGGGCGAACGTCAGCGCGACAACCTGCAATCCGAATCCGCTGAGCAACAGCACGAATCCGGCTATCCAGATGGGCGCGGCAAACAGCGTACGGAGCAGCGCGAGGGCGTGCCGTGCGTCGACCGGCGGCAGCCGGCCGAGCGCCTGCTTCTCCAGGACGAGGCCAAGCTGGAAAGCGGCGGTGGCGGAGATGGCCGCCGCGATGGCGATGCCCGTCCAGGCCGTCATGCCAGCCCCTGCTGGGAGCGGAACTCCTGGAGAACCTGCTGGTACACGCCGGCGAACTCGGCCGCGGCCGCATCGCAGAACAGCGCCCTGCGGTACCGGAATGTCAGCCGGACCTGATCGCCTACGGTCACGACCCCGATGGACAGGCCGCGCGGCATGTGAGCCGAGGTCGAGAACCACACTTCGGTCGCCGTCGTGGATCCGAACCGGAGTGCCTCCACGACGCCAAGATTGGACAGCAATGACGTATCGCAGTACACAGGTCCAGGCAGCCGCAGTGCCACCGCGAGCAGACTGCGCTTGACCGCCACCGGAACTGGGATGGCCGCCAGCGCGCGGGCCGGCAGATCGACCTGGGGTCCGGGGTGGTCCTTGGCGTACCTGGTCTGTCGCGCCACCCCTGCGAGCAGCTCCCCAGCTCCGGCCCCGGCCGGTACCCGGGCCGTGATAGCGGTCAGTCTCGACTGGTTACCCCAGCCGCCAGCCGGACTATCCGTGCGCTGACCACCTATGGGCATGGTGATCCTAATCCGTGCGGGCCGCTTACCGCAGCTGTCATTCCAGCGGCGGATAGCGACGGCGAGGACCGCGATCAGCAAGTCGTTGACGCTGGCGCCACGGGCTCGCAACTGCTCTGCCGCGACATCCACGCCATCCCACCTGACCAGGAATGCGCCGTACCCCGGGCGGGAACCCGGCTGACCGGAGTCTGGCCGCGGCGCGATCCTGCTGACCGCGCCGGAACCTATCCGGGCGAGCGTCGCGGCGATCCCGCGCGCGGCGGAACCAGCGGTCCGCTGGCGTGCGACCGTGCCGACCTCCGTATCGCCACCATCAGCTTGGTCACCGCGGCCCGCGCCCACCTGGCCCGCGCTTCCCTGGCCCGCGCTTCCCCGGTCCGCGCTTCCCCGGTCCGCGCTTCCCCGGTCCGCGCTTCCCCGGTCCGCGCTTCCCCGGTCCGCGCTTCCCCGGTCCGCGCTTCCCCGGTCCGCGCTTCCCCGGTCCGCGCTTCCCCGGTCCGCGTCGCCGGGCGGCCGGCTGGCAGGCCAGCCATAATGGCGCGCCACCGCACGCACGAGCGCCAGGCAGGACCGTCCGTCGAGTGCGGCGTGGTGAGCGTTCAGGATCACGTGATCAGCGTCCGGCCCTGATGCCAGGAGGAACCGCAACGGCGGGGCTGTGTCCAGCGAGGGGGATACGGAAAGAAACGCATCCCGCTGCCGGGCGAGGTCAGCCTCGTCTGCCCACGACACGACCCGGACCGGGTCCGCGTCAGGTACGGCACGGCCCTCCCACTCGTACTGCTGCCGCCAGCGGCCAGCGACTACCCGTCGCGCCAGCAGCCGGGGCTCGGCGGCGAGCACGCTCAGGACTGCGGCGCGGAATGCCAGCTCGTCGAGTCCGCCAGGTACCCGAACCTCAAGATGGACATTGGCCGGCTCGGATGCCCGGTCGTAGTAGCAGCTCAGTTCGTCAGGCACGGCGAACCGGGTGCGCGCTGGCCGGACTCCGGCGCCGCGCAGGTCCTGGCCCGCCGACCACCCGATCGGCGGATGCGATCTCCGGGGAATCAATCGGATGCGACCCGGCAGGGCCGGAGTCAGCGCGGCCGTCAGCGCGATCAACGCGCACGCCTGGGCGGAGGCACCGAACGCGCCGATCCCGATCTGCGCCGGATGCGCGGCATATACCGTGATCACGCCGACTGCCGTCATCGCCACGAGCGCTAGCACGCCGGGCCAGCGGGGCTTCGATGCCGCGAGGACGGCGAGCGCCGGCGCGGCCAGGGCCATCGGACCGCCGACTACCAGTATCAGCGCGGACACCGCCAGCAGTCCGAGCCAGGCCGTGACGGCGCCACGCCGAGTGTCCGCCGGGACTTGCCAGCCGGCCTGGTACCGCCCGCCCAGTGCGAGGGCTCCCTCCCGAGAGTCCGGCCCAGGCAACGCCCTGGCCGATCCGCCTGGCACTCGGCGCGGCCTGCCCGCGAACGCTCCGGCCAGCAGAATCATGACACCGAGCACAGACAGGAAGATCCAGGAATGGTAATAGGGAGTCGGTTCGAACGAGAGCGAGACGACTCCCCCTTGGCCAGCAGGGACAACGTATCCCTGCTGCCAGCCGTCAAGTCGCACCGGCTGAAGCGACCGCCCGTTCATCGTCGCGGTCCAGCCGCGGCTGGCGTTCTGGTGCAGTTCCAGGTACGAGGCAGGCCCTGGGCCGATGCGCACCTGCCGGGACTCGGCCTGCCAGCCGAGAATGCGGACCTCGCGAACCGGGCCGCCGTCACGGAGCCCGCCTGCGGCCGGCCGCCTGCCGTGGGTGACAGCTGAACCTGAGCCAGACAGGCTGACACCGGTAATGCTGAATGGCCCGGTGCGCCCAGCCAGCAGCCAGTGCTGTCCTCCAGCTAGCCGCAGCACGGAGTCCCGGGTACAGAACTCCACCATGACGGGCTGAAACCGGATAAGCTCGCCGACATTTCCTGAGACTCTTGTCGGATAGCCGCGCCCGTCGACGGTCAGGCGAGGCCCGCTACCGCACGGCAGCGAGAACCGGGCTTTCGGGTCGGGAGCACTGACTCGCAAGTCGGCGAGCGCTGGAATGGTGAGACGTGACAACCCAACTGGCAGCTGGGCAACCCGTCCGGAAGCCGGCTGTGCCGCCGGGTCATACCGCACCACAGGGAAGCTGATCGCCATCCGGTTAGCGGACAGCGGCGGGACGATCTCGGTGATCCCGTCCAGGCCGACGCTCGCGAAGCGGATTCCGTCCGGGCTGCTGATCTCGATGACCTCGGGCGCCGCCGAGAAACCAGGCACCGGCTGTATGATCAGCTGCCTGACCAGCCGCTTACCGCTCCAGCGCAATCGGATCGTAGGATCAGGGCCGCCCGCAATCCAAGATCCAGGCGTGCCGCCGCTGAACAAACCCGTCGGCGCCAGGCTCGGCAGCGAGCCCAGGGTCGAGTTCGCCGTGACCACGAGCATGTGCTTGCGCCTCGGTGTGAGCCGCCGCAGCAGCGCGTCGAGCGCTCTGCCCGGCACGGCTATCGCGGTCGCCGCCAAGTGGAACGCACGTTCCGCGCGCGTCTCGAACGTCCTGGCCAGCGGCGGGAACGCGGTCACATCGGCGAGGCTGGCCGGGGACGGGATCTGCCTGGAGAACGAGAAGGCGGTCACCGGGGCGTACTTGCCAGCGTCGCTCTCCGGCGGACGCAGGAACCTGGTCACAGTGACACCGCGGATGATGACACTGCTCAATCCGGCGCCGAGCCCGCCAGCGACGCCGCCGCGGACTCCGCTAATGGTGATGCGCAACCACCGGGTTGTGCCCGGCGGAACCCGCAGCGGCTGCGTGGCTTGGGTCCGTCGCATCGCGCTGGTGACTGTGCCGGTGGCAGTGCTGACGGTCAGCGCGCTGGCTACGGCTCGGAGCGGGTTGTCATCGAGCAGGTTCACGCCGATCGTATCCGGCAGGCTCATCGGATGGTCGAACCTGATCTGCACCCACTGCCCCACGGCTGTGACCGGGCTGGCCTCGACCCAGGCTGTGCGCGGATCGCCGTCAAATGCGTTCACCGGATCGAACTGCGAGGTCTCGCCAGTCCAGGATCCTGCCGACGATGCGGTGACCGAGGCTGCCCCGGATAGCACGGCGACGGTCTGATGGCCGGTGCCGGGAACCGGGTCGAGTAGCCGCGGCGGCCCGCCAGCGCCGCCGAGCGGATCATCGACCGGATTGGTCTCGGTCGCCGTGTAGGTATACGAAGCGGCATCGCCGATCAGGCCGAACGCATGGTCCGCACGCCGCACGCTGTCGGTCACCGCCCACAGCGCCGGCCGGGTCACCAGAGTGTCGCCGGCTGTCACAATCGGCTGGGAGGTCACGATGCGCTGACCGGTGAGTTGCAGCAGCGCGTCAGGGCCGCCATCCGCCAGCACAGTCTGACTGACCGGAAGGGCAACGGCCGCGGCCGGAGGCGCCTGACCAAGCGCTGACCTGGCCACGAATATCTCCACCGCACGGTACGACGGCTCGGCATATTGTATTTGCGGATGTCCAGGGTCTGTCTGTGCACTGGTGACGAGCGGGCCGAAGGCGGCGACCCGGCGGAATCCCGATGTCAGCATCGTCTGATGGACGGCCTCGGGCGGCGTATAACCGATGACACTGGGATTCAGATCATTTCGTACCACGACGAAGCGGATTCCAGAACGAGCTAGGGTCCCGGCCAGTCCGGCCACCGGCCCCCCGGACGATATCGCTGCCACGAGCGAGCTGATCAGGAGCTGGGACCCGGGTCCGCCATACGGCACCAGTCCTTGCGCGACCCAGGGCGAGCGTGCGAGCGGCTCAAGCGGATCGTCAATCGGCTGGCCCCAGAGAAAATCCGCATGCGCGACGGCGGGCACGACCAGCGCGGGGGCACGGGGCGAGTGGGCTCTCAGGTAACGAGCTACCTGGTACCAGTACCTGGGCACCGCCCTGAAGGAACCCGAATTGAGCACCTGACCGGACAGGTACGGGTACGCCAGCCCGACGAGCACCAGCGCGATCACCGGCGTCAGGAGCAATCTCCTGATTAGTCCGTCAGCCGGATCTCGAACCGCGGCGACTCGTCCGCGGGTGAGCGCCAGCGCGTGCGCGATACCGAGCGCCAGCACCGCGGCGGCCACCGGCTCTACTTTGTATACGCTCCGGAGCGGGGCGAGCCCGGCATTCATCAGCCGATCTACGGCCGGGTAGAAGACTCCGCCCAGCGGTCCGGGATAGCCGGCCAGCGCGATCAGCACGGCCACCCCCAGGGCTGACCGCAGCCACCGGCTCCAGCGCAGATCAGTGCGAGAGAGTCCGAGCAGCCCGGTACCTGCCGCGATGGCACCCGCCAAGACGGGAAGCGGATAGGTCACCGTCGCCCATCCCCCGCTCAGCCACGGCTGACCGAAGTTGAGGTAGGCGGTCCAGTTACCTGACCCACGCAGGAAGGAAGCCGCTGACATCGTCCCTGTCGTGGTGGCGGACTGCTCCACGTACGGCAGGAAATTGAACGCGTATCTGGCCTGCAGGATGAGCGGCGCCACCCACCAGCTCGTCGCGAGCGCCGCAGCGCCCGCCCAGCATGCGGCCAGCTGAACGCGGCGGCGGCCAGTCAGCTCGGTGAGGATGAACATCACGGGCAAGACGAGTGCCTCGGTCGTCGACGCGGCGTTGACGCCGCCCATGAACAAGACCGCGATGCCAGATCGCGCGGCGGCCTTCGGCAGCGATCCGCCTCGCGCTGCCGACACGAGCGGCAGGACTGCCCAAGGAGCGACGAGCCCGGGAATAATCCCGGCAGAGGTGGATCCGATCACTATGGTGAAGGTGGGCCACAACACGAACACCAGGCCAGCCACCAGCCGCGAGCGCGCCGAGCCGATCCCCAGCGCACCGGCCAGCTTGACGAGCCCGCCGAATCCAGCCGCGATCAGAACGGAGAGCCACAGCCGCTCCGTCAGCCAGACGGGCACCTTGAGCAGCTGGCCGACGAGGTAGAAAGGCGCCATGGGGAAGGCATAGCCGATGTACTGATCCTGCAGCGTGCCGAGCCATTCCCACGGATTCCACAGCTGCCAGAGCTGCCGGTAAAAGCCGAGCGGGTCAATATCGACGCCCAGCTTGGTGTCGAAGAACATCTGGCCGGTATGGCAAGCGAGCAGCACGAGCAGGGCCACCAGCCAGACAAAGAATGCCGGGGCAGCCACGCGTGTCCGGCGTCCGGACGCCGCAGTTCGGTAGCTGACCGGAAACTGAGAACGCACCAGGTCGCGTGACGCGCGCTGGGCGTCACCAGGAAGTCGAGGCGCAGGCGAAGGAACGACGCGGCCGGGCGGCCGACCCTGCGTCGCAGTCACTCCGTCCGCCGCAAAATCAGCAGCAGGTTCCAGGTCACAATCTCGCGCAGCCCCGGAACGAACAGCAGCGCCCGGCACCAGAGCGGGTAATAACGAGGCCGCGCCGCGATAATCTTGACATCGGTCCGGTCCCGCATCATCCGCAACACTGGTCCGATATGCACTGGGTACAAGCTAGTGCCGACCCGGTTCTTCGGGAATCTACCGTGCTTGCGCAGGTATCTGCGCTCGGCGCGATCAGCACCGAGATAGTGCCAGGGCGACATCTCATGTCCGCCCCATGGTGAGTACCAGTTGGTGAAGGAGAGATAGATCAGCCCGCCGGGCCGGGTCGCCCTGACCATCTCGTCGACAAGCCCGCGCGGATCGCTGACGTGCTCGAGCACATTCGAAGAGACGCAAATGTCGGCACCGCTATCGCAGACCGGAAGCCAGTACCCGTCCGCGACGACGGCACCACTCGTGACCTCACCACGGCTTGTCATCTCGTCGGGATCGATCTCGAGCAGGTAGCAGTGGGCGCCTCGAGACCGGAACTCCCTGGTGAAGTATCCGGCGCCGCCGCCTATGTCGAGAACGGTCCGATCACGCACCGTGCCGTAGCCTGCGAGCTGGTCGGCGGCGTCCTTGGCTAGCGCGGAGTAGAAGCCGTCCGGATCTGTCTGCTCGGCCAGAAAGAGCCGGAACAGCCGGATGGACCTCAACATGCTCCTGCTCCTTGGCTCGGCATACCGCGACGCAGTCGACCCTGGGCTACGGCGCACCGCGCCGCCATGGTCGTAATAGCCCCACATGCTACTTCCGAGTACCGTCCGAATGTCGGCTTAGCTGGTGTTTGCGAGGCCCGACCGGCTTACCCACGGTCGGGTGCACCGTCGCACCAACTGGCCGTTCGAACCCAGATTGCTCGATACCCTGGCCGACGACCTGCTGATACCGGCACAATGTGGATCTAAAATCCGGTATCGCATACAGGGCAGACTTGGTGGAAGGGCCAGTATGGACATGCTAGGTGCAAGGGGTTGAATCCCGGCAGACACATCGTGTTCATCGCCTGGCGCGACCTTGCGAATCCGCACGCGGGCGGATCGGAACTGCTAGTCGACCAGCTAGCACGAGGACTGACGGCACGCGGCGACCGGGTATCCCTGCTCTGCGGGGGGCCGGTGGGCGAGCGACCCTACGAAGTCGTGCGCAGCGGCGGTACCTATGGCCAGTTCGTTCGCGCTCCGGTTGCGTTCGCGCGACACTTCCGCGACTGCGACCTGGTGGTCGAAGTCTGCAACGGCATGCCCTACCTGGCGCCGTTGTGGACCAGCCGACCCGCGATCTGCCTCGTCAATCACGTGCACACCGAGCTATGGCGGCTGCGCTTCCCGCCGCCGGTCTCGACCGTCGGCCGTCTTACCGAGTCCGCCGTGATGCCCTGGGTGCACCGGAACAACCTGTTCGTGACCGTGTCTCAGTCCACGTTCAGCGGCCTGCGTGAAATCGGTGTCGAAACCGACCGGATCCGCCTCATCTGCAACGGCGTCGAGCCTGCGCCGCCGCCAGCGCCCAGATCGCCTCAGCCTCTCTTCCTTTCGCTGGGCCGGCTCGCCGAATACAAGCGGATCGACCTGCTGCTCCGGCTCTGGGACCGGGTACGGCAGGTGGTCGGCGGACGGCTGGTGATCGCCGGCGACGGCCCGGAACGCGCGAAGCTCCAGGAAGCCGCGGGTCCAGGCGTCGTATTCACTGGCCGGGTATCCGAGGAGGAGAAGCACCGGTTGCTGTCCGCCGCCTGGCTGCTGCTGCATCCTGCGAGAATCGAAGGATGGGGCATTGTCGTCGCTGAGGCCGCGGTGCGCAGCACGCCAGCGATCGGCTTCAACGTGCCCGGCCTGCAGGACTCCGTCATGCACGGTAAGACCGGGCTCCTGGTCCGCACCGAGGGCGAATTCGCCTCGGCCTGGGCATCGCTCGCGATCGATGACCGAACCAGGCACGCCATGGGCCGCGACGCGCGCGAGCGGGCGCTGCGACTGCACTGGTCCGCAGCGGTCGACGGGTTTTCCCTTGTTGCCGACGAAGCGCTCGCGCGGGCCAGGATAGCCAGGCGCCGGCACTCACAGGTTCCGGTCGCCGAACCCGCCGTTGCCTTCCCTCAGCCGGCTTCCGACGCTAGGCAGGGGGAGCAGATCTGATGACGCCGCAGATCCGGGCACGCGATGCGGCTGCCTCGCCACGACCAGAATCCGGCGGATCTCTGGCCGGCTTGCGCAATCCGCTGCGCGAGTTCTACGAGGACCCGGGAGTCCCAGCCAGCTCGGGGCCGGACCGGGCGTACCGGCAGGCCGAGATGCTGGCCACTTTGCTCGGGACCGCGGACTGCCCGGCACGAATCGTGGACGTCGGGTGCGGAGACGGATTCGCGACCTCAGTCGCGGCCGCGCGGAACCCCGCGCATCACTTCGTCGGCATCGACTGGTCGGCCGCCTCGATCGCGGTGGCTCGCCGACCCGGCCTGAGCGTGCTGCGCGGCGAGATCAATGCCCCGGGCTTGCCCATCGCCTCAGGCAGCGTCGACGTTGTCGTCATGAGCGAACTGATCGAGCACCTGCTCGACACCGATTTCGCCGTCGAAGAAGCGAATCGGGTACTCAAGCCGAACGGCTCGTTGCTGCTCTCGACGCCGAATCTCGCCGCCTGGTACAACCGAGCGCTGCTAGCCGTCGGCGTTCAGCCGGTCTTTTCCGAGGTAAGCCTGCGATCGGTCTTCGGCCGGCCCGGCAGCCAGGTCGCTGGGCATCTGCACATGTTCACTCGCCGGGCACTGACCGAGTTCCTCGGGGCTTACGGCTTCACGTGCGTCCGGGTAGCCGGGGCGCGTTATCACGACGTGCCCGTTCTCCTGCGGCCGTTCGACAAGATGTTCTGCCATTGGCCGTCGGCCGCCTCCATCCTGCTGGTTCACGCCCGCAAGTCGTGATGTGGCGCCAGCTCGCACGGCATGCCCGCCCGCACGCATGGTCAGCCACGACCGGCCTGGCCCTGGGCCTGCTAGCCCTCGGCCCCGCGCTGAAAGCCGGCTTCATCCTCTCCTACGACATGGTCTTCGTGCCCGACCCGCCGCTTGGGCGGGCCGATCTAGGACTGGCAGGCGGCCCTCCGCGTGCGGTGCCGAGCGACCTGGTCGTTGCTGTGGCCGCCAGGATCATCCCGGCCGAAGTCGTCCAGAGGATTGCCTTGCTCGCGATCTTCGTGCTGGCGTGTTCAGGTGCCGCCGCGCTGCTCGCAGCCTGGCCAACTCTGCCGACCCGCGGCGATCCGCCTGCCTTGCTCGCGCAACTGGTGGCCGGCGTCTGTTACGCCTGGAATCCGTTCGTCGCGGAGCGCCTGATCATGGGGCAGTGGGCACTTCTGCTCGGTTACGCCGGACTCCCCTGGGTGCTCCGCGAGATCCGCCGCGGGGATCAGCGCATCCGGCCAGGCCCGCTGTGCGCCGCACTGCTCCCAGCCGCGATCGGCGGTTTCGCCGCGATGTCGATCTCCGCTCTTGCCGCCTCGGCGGTCGCGCTGTGCGCTCCGCCGTCCTGGCCGGCCAGGGTCCGCGGTCTGGTCACCGTGCTCGGAGTCGTGCTCTTGCTAAGCCTGATCTGGCTGATCCCGGCGTTCGCGGTCCCATTCCATGCCGATCCGAACGGCATCGCCGCGTTCGCCGCCCGTTCGGACACGCCCTTCGGCCCGGTGGGCAGCCTGCTGATGCTCGGCGGAATCTGGAATGCCGAGGCCGTTCCAGCAGGCTACGGAAGCTGGGCATCGACTGGCTGGCTGCTCCTGGTCCTGATAGCTGCCGGGTGCTCCGTGCTGCTCGCCGCCAGGCAACGGATCTGTCCTGGCCTGGGAATCGCGGCAGTCGGCGGTGCGGTGCTGGCGGCACTCGGGCTGTCCGCGCCGGGGCGGGCCGTCCTGGCGGCCGCGATCTCGCTCTGGTCCGGGTTCGCCGTACTGCGCGACGGCCAGCAGTTCCTGGCGCCGTTGAGCCTCGCCTACGCGGTGGGCCTTGGGGCCGGGGCGAGCTGGCTGCTCGGTCACGCCCGGCGGACGCGGCCGGCCGGGTCCGCCGCCGGTCCGGCAACGGCTCTGGGCATCCTGGCACTGCTCGCCCCGGTGCTGCTGCTGCCCGGACTCGCCTGGGGCGCGGCAGGCAGGCTGCACGCGGTGCAGTACCCCGCCGACTGGCTGAGAGCCAGGCAGATCATGGCGAGCGACCAGCGGCCTGGCTCGGTCCTGCTGCTGCCCTGGGCCGAGTACCGGCGCTATCGGTGGAACAACGGCGAGGCGGTATTCGACCCCTGGCCCCGCATGCTTGCCAGGACCACCATCTGGAATGACGCACTGCGAGTGGGACCGCTGACCGTCGCGGCCGAAAGTCCGCAAGCCCGCATGCTCACGCCGATTATCACGTCAGGGCAGCCCATCACCGAGGCCCTGCGCGCGGTCGGCGTCCGCTACGTGGTGATCGATGCCGGGCCGCTTCTCGGCGACAGCGGGCCGCACCTCGCCTCCCTTGCCGGGCTGCCCGGCGCGCAAGTCGTGCTGGCAAGCCGCGACCTTATCCTGTGCCGGATACCGCCACGGGCCGGAAGGGAGTAGTATCCCCCGGAAGGCCCTCGTTAGCTTCGTTTCTTCTCATCTAGCTGATCAGGTGAGAACAATCCCTAGGAGGCCTCGCCCGCCCGGCCCTGAGCAGGGTTCGGCCAAGGAGGATGATCATGACGCGACTTGGACTGATGCTGATCTCGCTCGTGGTCGGCGCCGCTCTTGCAGTCGGCGCCGCATTTACGATCACCAGTGTGCTGGCCAACTCAAGCCAGAGCCCGGTCAATCAGCAGCTCTATAACTACGGCACCAGGTAACCTCTCGCAGCCCGCTCCGGGAAGCGCCAGGCTCGAAGCGCCAGGCTCCTGGCGTGAACGCGAGGCCCGGCGCCCGTCTAGATCGATCGCCCGTCTAGCCCGCAACACCGGGGATCCAGGGTCCCCAAGCCGACGGGGCCACAACTCCGACCTGTGCATCGGTGATGCATGGCACGCTCCCGGTCAGGCTGGTCACCAGGATCGACTTGCCGCTGCCGCGCACCGGGAGATAGGCCTTGTGCGCGCCCTTCTCGACGGAAAGCACCTGCGTATGCCCGCCGAACTCGACGACGACCTGGCCCGCCGACTTTGCCTGGTAGTCAAAGCGCATCATGCTCGGGCGTTTCGCAATCGAGTACAGGCCGATCAGCGCCTGGCCGTGCCGGACTCGCCAGCACCGCCCCGGCGGCAGTGGCTGACTGGGTACCCCCTCGACCACGGCCGCGGCAAGGCTCCCTGACGAATCGAACTCGAACAGGTCGTCGTAGCTGCCGTCGGGCCGGGTGACGAACCTCGGCCGGCTCGCGGCGGGGCCGCTTGTCCACGGCGCGAGCAGGTAAGAAGGCAAGTCCGCAGTGCCCACGAGAAGCCCGCCGCCCACGTCAGCCGAGATCGGCGCGTCCAGGATCTCGGCTCCCTTGGGCAGCTGGGCGATGGCAGCCGGCGCGGTCGCCAGGAAAGGCTTACCCAGCGGGGTGATCGTGCTGGCCTCGTAATCATGGAACGACCAGATAGACCCGGCCACCAGCGCGGTCACCACACCCGCCGCCGCGTAACGAACGGGACCGCCGCCCAGCCGCAGCGCCCGCCGTTCCTGCCGCTCCCCGTCCAGCGGCAGGAACGCCAGGCCCAGGCACAGCACGAGAACCGCGACCGCGTCCGAGGAATACCGAGTGGAATCGCCCAGGACGTGGCCAGGCCAAGACGCGGCGCGCTGGCCGATGACGACGGGCAGGATATCCGCGAAGACCAGCCAGCCAGCCAGGATCAGCCACGCCCGCCAGGCCCGCGGGAACAACCACAAGCTCAGCAGCACCACGGCGGCAGCCAGCACCCACGCGACCCGCACCGGGCCAGCCGGCGGGCTCACCACCGCGTAGTCGCCTACCGCAAACCATCGCCACGGTCCGCCGAACACCCCGGGCACGAAAGCATCGCCGATCAAAGTGCTGGCGAAAGAGAACACATTGGAGAACGCTCCTGGCCTCCCCGGCCCGAGGTTGTCGGCCAGGCCGGAGACCGCAGGACCAGCCTTTTCGCTGAGCTGGACGAGGTAGATGACCGCATAAGCAGCCAGCGGCACCGCATAAAGCAGCCACGCCCGCCAGTGATCACGCAACGCCCGCCACGCCGCCCGCGACCAGGCACCCGCCACGAAAAACGCAGACGTGACAGCGAACAGCACCAGCGGAAGCGCGGCACCCCGCAGGCTCGCCGCCATCCCGAACACCATCCACCCCGCCGCCGCCACCGCCGACCTGAACCGCCCCGCCCGCAGATAACGCACATGAGCAGTCACCGCGCAGAACAACGCCAGCTGAAGCGGCAGGTTCTCCAGCGTCACCGCCCACCACGACAAATCCGGGAACGACAACGGGCTCGCCACATACACCAGCAGCAACAGCAAGATCCCCGGCCGATCACCGAACAACGTCCGCAGCATCCGCAGCAACGCCAGGCACGTCACACCCAGCAAGACAAGAATCTCCGCCGACGTCAGCGTCCAGTCATACGGCGAGACCCGCACCAGAACCCACGCCGTCGCCCAGGCAACAGGGTCCATATGACCGCCGTCATTCCACATCAGGTAATTCCAGCCCAGATGACTATGGAACGCCCGCTCCAGCAGCACAAAATCATCCAGCCGGAAAAAAGACCGCCCGACCAGGCCAGCCTTCCACCACAACTGCACGCCGATCATCACCACGGCCGTCACCACAACCGCGTTCCTGCGCAACCACTCCGACGCCGACACCAGCTCCGACGCCACCGCACGCTCGAAACCAGCACCCTCAGACGCCACCCGCGGAACCACGGACCTACCCGGACTAACCTGCCCCACCGGCCCTCCAACCTGGCTCACGCAGACACTAGCCAGAGACTGCGGCCGACGGGAGCCAAGGACCCCAGGCAGATGGCAGCAGGACGCCTGCCTGGGCATCGCCCAGGCAGGGCACGCTCCCGGTCAGGCTGGTGACCAGGATCGACTTGCCGCTGCCGCGCACCGGGAGATAGGCCTTGTGCAGCCCCTTAATGAACCTGAAAAGCTGCGAATGGCCTCCGAATTCCACAATGGCTTCCCCGGCAATTCCAGACAGGTAGCTGAAACTGATCATCGTGGCGTGGGTCGCCGTCCCGAACAATCGCATGGTCGCCTGGCCATGCCGGACGGGCCAGCACCCGGTGCTTGGCAGCGGCAGGTTCGCCACGCCCGCGACCACGGCCGACGCCAGGCTCCCCGAGGAATCGAACTCGTAGAGCTTGTCGTGCGTACCGTCAGGCCGGGTGACGAACCTCGGCCGACTGGCTGCGGGGCCGGCGATCAGCGGCGCGAGCAGGTAAGACGGCATGTTCTCCAGGCCGGTAAGGAGGCCGCCGCCCACGTTGACCGAGATCGGCGCGTCCAGGATCTCGGCTCCCTTGGGCAGCTGGGCGATGGCAGCCGGCGCGGTCGCCAGGAAAGGCTTACCCAGCGGGGTGATCGTGCTGGCCTCGTAATCATGGAACGACCAGAT
>Ga0307372_10007315_pt1 | contig 15868 bp, 17 predicted proteins | sample OX1MG_FD_202533 | JGI IMG/M metagenome (GOLD analysis project Ga0307372, IMG submission 202533) | Soil microbial communities from Risofladan, Vaasa, Finland - OX-1 | ecosystem: Environmental > Terrestrial > Soil > Coastal area > Acid sulfate soil | place: Finland: Risofladan, Vaasa | collected... | reverse complement strand
GACACTGCGCCGCCGTTCTCTTTTGCTTGCCCTGCTCGCGCTCAGCGCCGTCGTGGTGACGGGCGCACGCGCGCTCGCCGGTCCGGCGCCGTTTGATCTGGCCGGACCGAATCTGGAGGTGAAGGTCACGCGTGGAAAGGCCACGCTACCGATTTCCGCCGTGCCAAATCTGGCGGCCGGTGATCACCTGTGGATCCGGGCGGCGCTGCCGCCCACGCAATCGGCGCATTACATGATGGTCGCGGCGTTTCTGCGCGGCTCGACCAATCCGCCGCCGCGCGGCTGGTTCCATCGCTGCGAGACATGGGGCCGGCGCTGCGCGGGCGGCCTGCGCCTCACCGTGCCCGACGGCGCGCAACAGGTGCTGGTGTTCCTGGTGCCGCAGACGGGCGGTGACTACAGGACCCTGGTGAATGCCGTGCGCGGACGCCCAGGCGCATTCGTGCGCGCCTCGCAGGATTTGAACCAGGCAACGCTGGATCACTCGCGCCTGCAGACCTACGTGCGCGCGCTGCATGGCCTGGATGACGACGATCGCGCGCGGCTCAAGCAGGTCACGCCGCTGCTGGCGCGCAGTCTTTCGATCAAGATGGACCCGAAATGCCTGGAGAAGATTCCCGAGCTGCAGATCCCCTGTCTGATGCAGGGACAGGATGCGCTGATCCTCAATGACGGGCACAGCACCTCGATCGTCGAGGCGCTCACCTCCGGCCCGGCCACCGACCTGGCGATGGAGGCGAGCTATACGCCACAGCTCAGCTACGGCTACTACAGTCCTTACATCGCCTCGGTGATCGACATCGCGCGCATCCTCGGCTCGTTCGCGACCGCACAGTTCCAGTACATCCCCGCGCTAGCATCCCAGCACGGCGATGCGATGTCGCTGGCGCTTAACACGCCGCCGTCATTCAATAACCCTCGCTCGGTGCTGGTCATCGCGCTGCCGGCGGTCGAGCCGCCGCAGCTGCCGCCGCTGCATGCGGTGGACCCGAAGCAGATGTTCTGCGCGCGCAAAACCTCGCTGGTCCTGCCGGTGGAAGGTGCACCGCTGGTGTTCTCCACCGCGTATGCGCGCGACCTGAGCCTGCGCCTCACCGGCAAGGGCGGACGGGTCATCGATCTGCCCGCCCACGCCGATGCGCGGCAGGGCGGCTTCGTGGTCGACACCGCCGGGCTCGGCGCCACCGATCTGGGCGCCAACATTCACGGCTCGCTGCACGGTTACTGGGGTTTCCAGGACTACGATGGTCCCGAGTTCGAGCTGGTCAACACCCAGGCCCGCTCGCTGAAATTGACGCCCGCTGACGATGGCGCACTGATCGTGGGTCGCGAGAACACCGTGCACCTGCAGGCAGTGAGCGTCGGCTGCGTTGAGGACGTGATGCTCAAGGATGCCAGCGGCAAGGAGCTCAAGGCCGATTGGAAGAAGGTCAAGTTCAACGAGGTGGAGGTCAAGCTGCCGCTGCAGGAGGCCAAGCCCGGCTCGCTGACGCTGCTGGTGACCGAGTACGGTGCCACCCATCCGCAGCCGGTGTATCTGCATGCCTTTTCCGAGGCGGGCCATCTCGACAGCTTCACGATCCGCGCCGGGGATGCGCAGGGCATCCTGCGCGGCAGCCGCCTGGACCAGGTCGCGAGCCTCACGCTGAAGGGCGTGGCGTTCATGCCCGGCAAGCTCTCCTCCATCCAGGGCACCGACCAGCTGGTGATGCTGGCGCAAAACGCCCAGCCGGTCGATGCACTCAAGCAGGGCGATAGCGTGAATTCGCGCATCACCCTGAAGGACGGACGGGTATTCGATCTGGACGCGCTCGTGGTCGCCCCGCGTCCCAGCGTCGCTCTGATCGGCAAGAGCGTGCGCCTGTCGAGCGCCGGCCGCGCCAGCGACATCGCGCTGGGCGCGCAGGACGAGCTGCCGCAGGATGCCACGCTGACCTTCTCGTTGCGCGCACACGCCCCATCGGCATTCACGCTCGATGAGACGGTGCAGGTCGCCACCGCCGATGGATCCTTTTCCACCACGCTGGGATTCGACACCGGCGGAATCACGCTCGAGGATGCCCAGGTGGCGGTGGTCACGCTCGATCCGGATAAGGCATTCGGCCCGTCCGCCTTCGGACCGCTGCAATTCCGCATCACCGCCGATGGCGTGATGGGCGACTGGCAGCCGCTGGTGACGCTGGTGCGCCTGCCGGTGCTGAGGAAGCTGACCTGTCCGGCGACGCCGGACCTGGCCTGCAAGCTGTCGGGCTCGCATCTGTTTCTGATCGACTCCATCGCGACCGACCACAATTTCGCGCATCCGGTGCAGGTACCCGACGGTTTCCCCGGCTACTCGCTGCCGGTGCCGCATCCGAGCGGCGCGCAGTTGTATGTGAAACTGCGCGACGACCCTTCCGTGATCAACCCGGCGACACTGGTTGCGCAGCAGCTGCCGCCATCGGCGGCCGAGCTCGCGCGCCAGGCGGCGCAGCACGCCGCCAAGCAGGCGGTCGACGAGGACGCCGCCGCGAGCACCGCCGCGAGCACCGCCACGCCCGCCGCCCCTGCATTGCCTGGCGCCCTGGAAGCACCGGAGGCGACGCCTGCGCCGGCCCCTGCCGAGGTGGCCGTGGCAGCACCGGCAGCAGCAGCCGCGCCATCAACCGGGGCAGCAGCACCGCCACCGCAGGCCTCTCCTGTGCCGCAGCAGGCCCCTCGGCAGCAAGCTGCGCAGCAGGGCGACCAGCGCGGCGGTGCCGTCGGGCACCCAGGCGACGACGCATCTGAACCGGAGTAAGCTCCTGCGCGCCGCGCACTGCTGACGCGGGGCACATTACGGTTCGAAAAATAGGGGGGCCTGCCATGACGAGCGAGGACAGGAATCAGCCGCGCGAGCGTGCATCACCGGAAGACCGTTCGAGGCGCGAATTCGTCGCGCTGTCCGCAGCCGTAGGGCTCGCAGCGACGGCGGCCGGCGCGGCCTCCGCCGCGCAGATGAAGGTAGTCGAGCATGGCGTGACTATCCGCACGCCGGACGGCACTTGTGATGCCGCATTCTTTCATCCGGCCAGCGGCAAACATCCCGCCGTCATCATCTGGACGGATATCTTCGGGCTGCGGCCCACGTTCCGTGCCTTCGGGCGCCGGTTGGCGGGCAGCGGCTACTCGGTGCTGGTGCCCAATCCGTTCTATCGCACCGCCAAGGCACCGGTGTTCACCGAGAGCGCCATCGAAAAAATAAATTTCCGCGACCCGGCCACGCGCGCGAAGATGGCGCGGATCACCGGCCCGATCAATGCTCCGGGCGCGATCGAGACCGATGCGAAGGCGCACATCGGCTTCCTGGACTCGCACAGCCAGGTCGACACCTCGAAGAAAATCGGCACCCAGGGCTACTGCATGGGCGGCCCGCTGGTATTCAAGACCTGCGCGGTCGATCCCGATCGGGTCGGCGCCGGGGCCACCTTCCACGGCGGCGGCCTGGTGACCGATAAGCCCGACAGCCCACACCTGCTGATTCCGAAGATGAAGTCGCGCATGTACATCGCGATCGCGACCAGCGATGACGTGCGCCAGCCGGACGCCAAGACTACCTTGCGCAAGGCCTTCGCGGACGCGCATCTGCAGGCCGAAGTAGTGGTGTACCAGGGCATGCAGCACGGCTGGACCGTGCCGGACATGCCGCACCAGGCCGACGGTAAGCCAATCTACAACAAGCCTGAGGCCGAGCGCGCCTGGGGCAAGCTGCTGCAGCTGTATCGGGACACCCTGGCCTGAGGAAGGGGCGCGCCGGGGCGCCGGGCGCGCCGCTACGGCGTCGGATCGGCGTAGGCCTGCTGCACCGAGCGCGGCAGGTTGGCCAGACTCTGCCAGCACGATGAGCTTGGGCAGCAGCACGCCGTCCTCCGGTACGAAGACGATCTCATCCCCCTTCGTATGGGCCGCTTCGAAATACCGCAGCTGCGCTGCCGGCATCCTGCTGCGCCCGATTGCGGATCATCACGGTGTCGGGCGGAAAGCCCGGCTGCCCGGACGCATGCTCCGGATGGAAGTGAGTGGTGGTCAGGTACAGCCTCTGCCCTCGAGTCGACAGTCTCGCTGCCGTCAGGCGGCTGGTGCGCCACTTACTTGCCGCTGCCGCCGCCGCGGCGCAAAGTCACCGGCGATGGGACCATCGGCGCGGACGAGGGGAACGGCACGATGCGCCATATCGGATGGGCGCACAATCGGAGCGTCAAGGCACCGAACCAACATGGCGAAGCGCAGCGACCGCAACCCCGACTCCGCGCCGGGCGACTGGTATATTGATAGCCGATGCATCGATTGTGCGGCGTCGCGCGAAGTCGCGCCCGGCCTGATCGTGCACCGCGACGGCAAATCGGTGTTCGCGCGCCAACCGGCCAGCGAGGATGAGGAGCGCGCTGCGTGGCGAGCCGCGCTGCTCTGTCCCACCGCGTCGGTTGGAACCGAGGGCCGCCGGCAGCAGCCGCTCGGGCTGTTCCCGCAGGAAATCGCGCCGCGCGTCTACCGCTGCGGCTACAACGCCCACACGTCATTCGGTGCCCACGCGTACTTCGTGCGGGCCGAGGGCGGCAATCTGTTGGTCGACTCTCCGCGGTACGTGCAGAGCCTGGTGCAGGCGTTCGAGCAAATGGGCGGGATCGCCGACATCCTGCTCACGCACCGGGACGACGTCGCCGCCGCGGATCGATACGCCCACCAGTTCCGCGCGCGCGTGTGGATCCACGAGCACGATCGCTCCGCGGCACCGTATGCCACCGACCTGCTGACCGGCGCCGAGCCGGCCCCGATCCGCGACGGCCTGATGGCGATTCCGGTGCCCGGCCACACGCGCGGCAGCGTGGTCTACCTGTGGCAGGGCACTTACCTGTTCGCGGGCGACTCACTGTCGTGGGACCGTCGGCACGAGCAACTGGCGGCGTTCCGTGACGTATGTTGGTATTCGTGGGACGAGCTCGAGCTCTCACTGGGACGGCTGGCGCAGCATCGGTTCGAATGGCTGCTGCCCGGACACGGCCACAGCGTGCACCTGGACGCGGCGCAGATGCAGGCGGAGCTGCGGGCGCTGGTGCAGCGGATGTAAGCGAGCGGGCGGCGAGCGCGGCTCGGGCCACGCGATCCGGGCGGTGGCCGTTCTAATCGCGACAATTCCTGCAGAAGCCCACAGTATTCACAACAGCGATTCGCACGCGTCCGGACCAAGAGGCGCAGCGCGGCATCCATGCGGAAACGCGTCTACGCTGCGGTTTGAAGAAAGGCCCTGGCTTCGGCCTTCAATACGCTCACCATCAGGTTCGCACGCACGAACGAAGCGAGTTCCTGCTGTTCTGCAGCCGTCAGATGCCCCTCGGTGTTTCGCTCCGCTAAATCTTCGTAGCGCTCTTGAGTTTCCGCGTCCGCCTGCATACGCAATAGGGCCGCAGCAAGGTCGCCTGTTAGCTCGCGTCGCAGCGGCCGCAAAAGGCGCTGAAGGCTACTTTGGTCAGCATCGTCTTCCATAAATCTCATCCGACAGCACAGGGTCCGTCTTGTTTCGACAGTGGCAAACGGGCACCTGATGTCAAAGCCGTGTCAGCCAGTAGTTGGGCTGGCGGCGCTGTGGCGCGATTGCAAGTACCTGCACGATCTCATTCGCTTGCCGATAGATCAGATCGAAACGGAAGATGCGAAAACGGATCCGGCGGATCGTCGGGGGAAAGGCGACGCGGTAGCGCAACGGCGCCTCACATGCCAGCGCGAGCATGGCGCGAAACTCGGCGTGGTAGCGCTGGCCGAGGCCTCGCTGGCGCTGCTCATAGTAGGCCACCTGTCGGCGGTGCTCGGCGGCCGCCTCCGGATGTATGCCGTATTTCACCGCAGCAGCGCTTGGACCTGCTGCTCCAGCTCATCGCCATCCATCAACTGAACCTTGCCTTCATCGATCTCATCGGCACGGCGTCGCGCCTCGACCAGCCAGAGTTGCCGGGTTTCCTCTTCGGAGAGCTGATCCAAGCTCTCCAGCAATCGCTGCACCAAGCGGGCACGGTCCTGCGCCGACAGATGCAGGGCCGCTTCTTCCAGGTCCGAGGACGTCATAAACGATATTTTACCACTGTCGACTGACCCGCCGCTCCACCGTGATTTTCGCCGCAGCACCGAGCCAACCTGGGTGGCGGTCGCGCCGGACGGGGCGACAGACGAGAATGGGCCGCACCTTTGAGCCCGGTAGCAAGCAAGCAGCCGCGACGATCCGCGGCGGCCCGATCGAATGAAAGTCAGCCTCGATAGCCGCTCTGGGGTGCCGGCAAGGCAGGCATCTGCGCCTCCACATCGCGGCCTTTGCGGAAGGCAGAGTGCGGCTGCCATTTTAACGAGCGGCGATCGCCACCGAGCCCTTCAGGCGCGTCCGCGGATCGAAGGTGCAGCAGTACCAGGTAGTAGTTGGTGGCGAGCAGCAGCGCCGCGGTACAGCCTACCGCGCACAGCCACGCCACGCTCGATACCACGGCATGGACCAGCATGGTTGCCAGCAGCACGGTGATGTAGCCGGGGTAGGTCAGGCGCACGGATTGCGCGATCCAACGCTGGTTCGCGCGGCTGGCAGGCCGTCGGGCGCGCCGGCCGCGAAGCTGTGAATCGACCGCGGACTGCAACGCGACGAAGGCGGCGATCAGCCATCCGGGCAGCGGCAGCGAGGCGGCGGGGGCAAGATGATGGACCGCCAGTGCCAACAGCAGCGTCGCGGTGCCCGGCAGCAGTGCGACGACCTGCAGCACGATGGCCAGCTGCGTGGTACTGAGCGGCAGGCAGCGCCAGAACCACAGCGTCCCGAGCCAGCGCCGTGTGGCCCATCCTGACCACACCGAGACGGCCACGAGGAACACCCAGGTCAGCGCGTCGGTTGCGCGTGGATAAAGCCAGCGCAGTGCCGAGACGCCGCCGATGCAAACGATGGCCATCACCACGGTGCGGCCGAACAGCGGCCACGCGAGCTGGGCCCAGCCCCGCAGACGGCTGACCGGCGTTTCGCGGACATCCGCCTTCGAGTCGCGGTGTCGGCCGCCCGGCTCCGCCATAGCCTGCGGCTGCGCATTGAGCGCGCGCAGCAGCGAGCCGAGCAGCAACCCCAGGCCCAGCAACAGCGGTCCCGCCACGAAGACGAGCGTCTGCTGACGCAGCGGATAGCCATACGCCGCCAGCAGCGCGAGGGCGCCCCAGCTGATGATAAACCTCGTGCGGCCATGAGCGCCGCGCTGCCATCGCGGCAGCGGCGGCAGCCACGCCAGCACGCCGAGCACCGACCAGAGGACCGCGACCTGTAAGGCAATCACGCCGATCGCGGGGGCGTGCAGCCCCATGCTGGGATTGTCGAGTGCGACGAGGACGAGCGTCGCGGTCAGGGCCGCTCCGGGCACCCCGGCGACCGCCCACCAGCGCGCCAGGGCGATCTCGCGGGTCGAGATCGGCAGCGCCCGCCAGGCCAGCGTCTGCCGCGACAGCGTGAGCGCGGCGCCGATCGCCGCCAGCGCAATGCCCGGCAGCGGCTCACGCTGCATCCACAGCGCCCAGGCAGCGCCGGTCGTGAAGAACTGCGCGATCACCGTCGCCAGCAGCCACGCGCCGCCACCGGAAGCCAGATGGGCTCGGATCAATCGCGCGACGTCGCGGTTCATGGGGCGTGCTAAGCGGGATGCCACGGGCGGGCGCTGTTGTCGCCGTTGATCAGCGCCAGGAACAGCTCCTCGAGGCCGAGCGGCGCGCTCTCGAGAACGTCGAACCCGAGACCGGCGAGCGCGTCCGGCGAGGTGACGCCGGCGTCCAGCAATAGTTGTACCCGCTCGCCGTCCCGTTGCAGGATCGCCGCGCTCGGCAGCTGCTGCAGGCGGCCCTCGTTCATCACCGCCAGGTGATCGGCGAAGCGCTCGATATCGGACAGCTGATGCGATGAGATCAATATCGTATGGTCCTCGCGCTCCATGAAATGCAGTAGCTCGGTGAATATCTGCCGACGCGACACGGCATCCAGGCCCACAGTCGGCTCGTCCAGCACCAGCAGGTCGCACTGCCGCGAGAGCGCCAGGATCAGCGACAGCTTGATTCGCCCGCCGAAGGACAGCTCGGCAATCTGCTCGCCCCGGTGTACCCCCAGCTTCGTCTGCAGCCACTCGCAGTAGGTCTCGTCCCAGTCTGGGTAGAACCCGCGCACGAAGTTGATCGCGTTGCCCACCGACTTCCACGCCGAGTAGTCCAGCTCTGGGCTCACATAGCCGACGCGGCGCTTGATCTGCACCTCGTGCTGCGGCAATGGAAGGCCCAGGATCTCGATCTCGCCGCGATCGGGCCGACCGGCGCCCATCAGCAGGCTCAGCGTCGTGCTCTTGCCGGCGCCATTGGGACCGACCAGCGCGTAGATGGCGCCCTGCGGAATCTGCAGATCCAACGGCCCGAGCGCGAAGCCCGCGCCGAAGCTCTTGCGCACCCCGGTCAATCCGATCGCGGCGCTCATCGGCCGTGTCCTCCCACCTTCCCCAGCGGTGCGGCCGGCGCCGAGGCTAACTCGGTGCGCAGCATCGCCAAGAGATCGCGGTCGCCCAGCCCCGCGTCACGGCCCGCCCGTACCGCGGCGCGCAGCGCCTCGGCGGCCACACCGCGCCGCTCGCTGCGCGAGCGATCGCTGGCGCGCGGCGCCACGAAGGTCCCCAATCCCTGGTGCAGCACGATGATTCCCTCCCGCTCCAGCTCCTCATAGGCGCGCTTCACCGTGATGAGGCTCACCGCCAGCTGCGCCGCCAGCGCGCGAAACGAGGGCATGACGCTGCCCGGCGTCAGCCGGCCGCCGGCGACTTCGCGCTTGATCGCCTCGACGATCTGTTGGTAGAGCGGCCCCTGGGCGCCGGTGACCAGGGGGCCCATGACGATTTTCAGCTTGGCGTCGTTCACGCCTTACTGTATATACTAGATATACCTAGTAATCAAGAAATGCTCCCACCGACGCGAACCGCAACCCATTATCGAATAATCGCCCCCCAATTCATCGAAGGAGGACCCATGAAAATTCGAACGATGCTTTTCTCCCTCACCGCAATCTCCATGTGTTCTGCCGCGTTGGCGAAGAGTCCTTTTGACGGAAGTTGGACCGCCATTATCGCCAAAAGCCACATGAACCCGGAGATCCTAAGTTGGAAAGATGCCGGAAATGGCAAATTGAAATTCACAAATGCAAACGACAGCTACACATTCAAGCCAAATGGCCAAATGTTCAACACCCCCCTGGGGGAGCAGCAATCCTTCAAAGAAATCAGCAATGGCGACTATAGGATCGCTACGAAGCAGAATGGCATCTTACGAATCACTGAGATCCTTAGGATCTCACCTGACGGCAACACTTTTCCCTGGAGGGCAAGGGCACTATGCCGGGTGGGCAACGCTTCGACAATCACAGCACCTATACGCGGACATCCCCTGGCAGCGGGCTGGTCGGGGACTGGAAGAGCACCGCGCTGGCTAAAGTCCCGCCTAACACGCTCACGATTAGGACGTCGAGCAACGACGACGTCACCTTAACGCTCTCCGCCATCAAGGCAACAGTCAACGGCAAATGGGACGGGAGGCCTTACCCTGTTCGAAGCCCTATTGCACCAAAGGGCGCCACCGCGGCGCTTAGCAAGATCGGGACTGACGGGTTCAAACTGAAGCACTATGTGGGCGCAATGATAGTGGAAGTCGATCAGTTCACGCTGGTTAGCGACGGTAGATCTATGGTCGAAGACGGCACCAACGGCAAGGGACGGGAGCTTTTCGTAAATGTCTGGGACAGGCGTCTCACCGTATCGCCGGCCTTCGCGCAAGTCCAGACATCCAATGATGCAATATTTGGGACCTGGAAGCTCGACGTCGCGAATTCCAAACTCGCAGGGTCACCGATAAAAGGCGACACGCTGACGATCGAGCCGACCGCCAACGGTTTCCGCCTTACGCAGCAAAGCGAATTTGCAACCGGCAAGCTGCCCGCCCACGTAACCGTTTGCAATTTCGATGGACGACCCTGTCCAACCGAAGCCGACAACTCGATCTCGACCAGGCGTGTCAATGGATACGAGATCCGGACCGAAATGCTGCACGCAGGGAAACAGGTTGGTCACCAGACGACGCGCGTCTCGAAGGACCGGAGGACGATGACGGTCGACAGCTGGGAGCAAGGAGCCGCCGGCAAGCCGATACACAGGGTCCTGGTCTTCCAGCGCCAGCAGCAGGCTGGCGCCCCGTAACGCCTGATGACATCGACACCTGTGCAGGTCAAATCCACTCGGGTGTTCTTCGTGCGATCCATGAGCCGGATTGTGTTCGCGAGCATCGTCGCCGCCGCCGCCTCGATCGCGACCGCCGCACAACCCACACTGCTGTTCCACTTCGTTGCCAAGCCCGGGCCCTACCGCGTCGGTCTGAAAGTCGTCGATCAATACGACTATTCCCGTACTTTCCGCAGCCCCGCAGCCCCCGCGCACCGATGATCTCGGCAAACCGTATCACGGCGAGCGCGCCCGGCCGTTGCAGACGCTGGTCTGGTATCCCGCCAAGCCCGGCGCCGCCAAACCGATGACGGTAGGCGATTATGCGAACCTGATGGCCAACGAGACCCAATTCGATCATCCGCGGATGTCCCCCGACGCGAAACGGTGGATATCCGGCCTGACTCCTACCTTGAAGATGCCGCTATGGGCGGTGCGTGACGCACCGGCGGCATCAGGGCGCTTTCCGGTCGTCATCTATGCGCCGAGCTTCTCCGCGATGTCGTGGGAGAACGCCGACTTGTGCGAATATCTCGCGAGCCACGGCTACGTGGTCATCGCCAGCCCGGACATGGGAGCGAGCACCCGGGACATGACTCTCGACGTCGCCGGGATCAACGCACAGGCGCGTGACATCTCCTTTCTGGTCGGCTACGCGCGCACGCTGCCGGATACGGATCTATCCGAGGTCGCCGTAGCGGGATTCAGCTGGGGCGGGATATCCAACCTGTTCGCCGCCGCGCGGGACAATCGGATCGATGCCCTGGTCGCCCTCGACGGCAGCATGCGGTTCTACTCCGCGCTCGTGCAGCAAGCGGACGACGTGCATCCCGGACAGATGACGATCCCGCTACTCTACATGGCCGAGGGAGAAGTCACGCTTGATGACTACGCTCGCTTCCCGAGCAAGTACAAAGGTCCGAGTGTTCTGAACGCGTGGACCCATGGAGATCTGATCACCGTACACATGCTGGGTATGGTGCATACGGAGTTCAGCTCGATGTACCAACGCAACGAAGACGTTTGGAAGAACTTTCCTGAAGTACAGAAAGCAGACTACGGCCGCGAGGACGGTATCACCGGGTATGCCTGGGTCGCGCGTTATACGCTTCAGTTCCTCGACGCTTACCTCAAACACGACGCCGCGGGGATGGCATACCTGAAGAAGACGCCTGCGCAGAACGGTGTACCCAGGCATTTCATGTCGGTGAGCTATCGCCCCGCCAACGGTGTCCCATCCTCTTTCGATGGCTTCCGCACCGAGATCGGCCGCCTGGGCTTCGATCATGCTGCCGAGATTTACGCGGCGATGAAGAAGGAAAAGCCCGACTTCAAGCTCGACGAGGTGGCCATCGACGATTGGTCAGACGAACTGATCAGCGACGACCGCCTGCCCGAGGCGATCAGCCTCCTCGAGCTCGACTTGCAAATATATCCGGACAACGCAGCCGCAAAGGACAAGCTGGGAAAGCTGGCAGGCGGATTACCCTCCGCGGTCACAGCACGATGAGATGGTCCGGCCTCGCTTTCCGCACCGCCGACAGAGGCACCCCGGTATCGAAGGTGACGAATCGTGCGTCATGCTCGACGGCGAGGGCGAGCAGGTACAGGTCGGTGAGCTGCCGCGGGCCATGGATGCGCGTCGCGTCCGCGACGTCAGGATCCAGTAGGCTGATCCCGTCCGGCCAGAACTCGTGTACTTCATCCGCGCAAGCGCGCGCAAGGCGTTCGATGACCGCCCGGACCGGCACCGCGTTCGGATAGCCGGGATTCGACATGATGCGGATGCACCCGTTCTGGGTGATCGGACAGGACGCCCAACCCTCACGCGCGTGCTTTGCAAACCAGTCCCATGCCACGTCGTGCGAGACGTGGTCGGAGTCGAGCAGGGCGATGAGCATGTTGACGTCGAGCAGCGCGCACACTAGCCGGCATCGTCCTCGCGCAGCCTGTCGATCAGCTCATTGGTGACGATTTCGCCGCGCGGCGCGAACGGCCGAAAGCCATGAATGGCCTCCGGCTCCCGAACGGCACGCGGTTCCCGCGCAGCGGTCAGGCCGCGCCGGGCGAGATCGGATAGCACTGCGCCCAGCGCTTTCCTGTCCCGCCGTGCCCGTTCTCTTGCGGCATCGAGCACATCGTCGGCGATATCGAGCGTGGTGCGCACGCATCAGATGCTACTGCATCAAATGTCAGTTGTCCAACGGCAGGGTTCGGGACCACCTGGCGGGGTGACTGGCGGAGCCGAAGGCGACGACTCTTACGCGTCCTTTATGGACGCGTTGGCGCGCGTTTCCCCTCCATCAGGACACCCTGAATTTGCTGACCCCGGAGATCGCCGCCGCGCAGGCCTGTGCCGCCTCCGCTCCCTTGACCGCGAAGTGCTGCCGGAAGAACGTCCGATGTTCATCGTGCTGATGGAACCGCCGCGGCGTGAGCACCGCCGATATCACCGGTACTTCGCTCTCCAACTGCACGCTCATCAACGCATTCACCACGGCGGCTGCGACGAACTCGTGCCGGTAGATGCCGCCGTCGACGACCAGGCCGGCCGTCACGATGGCCGCATAGCGTCCCGATTTGGCGAGCAGCTTGGCCTGCAGCGGAATCTCGAATGCGCCGGGGACTTCGAGGCACTCCACCTGCTTGCGTACGAATCCGTGCTGCTCGAGCTGTCTCAGAAAGCCGACGCGGGCTTGATCGACGATCTCCCGGTGCCAACACGACTGGATGAAGGCGATGCGTATTGCATCGGTGCCACCGCGAGAAGGGGTAACGGACGGTCGACGTACCATGCTGCGATTCATTGCCACTCCCGAAACTGAAGACAGCATCGGGGCGCAAGGAACTCGGCAGCGGCGCGTCGGCGCGGCCAACCGCGCCACCGGCAACGTCTCCAGATCCTCAGCTCTCGTACATCCGGACTTTCAAGGAATCTGCACAGCGATTCCTCACCGTCGGCTCTGGATTCACACCAAATCTGCTGCCTTGTCGAGATCCTCGACAAGCGCCCGCGGGCTCATGCGATCGCTCGCTATCACCGCCGGTGGAGCCCACGCCGACGTGCTACGGCTTCTTGGCGACGACTCGGCCGTTCTCCCACACGTATATCGGCGTCCCATACATCCGCGCGATCTTGCGCGCGCTGCGCGCCGCCATGCGCAATCCCCGGCCTACGCCCGCGGCGAAGCTCTCGGGCTTCTTGCGTCGGGTGGGCTTCTTGCGTTGAGCGGGCTTCTTGCGCCGCACCGGTTTGTTCGCCGTCTTCTTCATGGCCAACGCTCCAGCAGCCGCGGTGAATCGCCTGAATTGTCGTAAATAGCCCATTCGTCTGCCAGCGGTCGATATACCTGCTGGAAATTCTCCCATCCGCGCACCAGGCGTCGCAGCACGTCCGCACGCGGCACGTCGTGGCCGCCTTGACGTACACGGGCGGCAATCCGGCGCAGTGCCAGCCGCGGGGACTGCAGGCGTTCGTACGGCGACGGCGATATGGCATCTTGCCCCACATCGGCACGACACAGCTCGAGCCCGGGCACGCGGTTCGCGTACCGGGTGCCGACGGCCTCGACATAGGCAGGGTTGATATCGAGTGCAACCAGTCGTTCGAGCTGGCCCGGCCCGATTCGATCAATGCCATTACCGCCGGCACACCCGATGATGGCGGCGCTACGCGGCGCGTGTCGCTCGATCAATAGACCCAGCTGGTTGGCCAGCATTTGCGCTTGGCCGACCGAAGGAAGGGACATGTGTCCCTCGTAATCCTGCAGCGGAATGTCGAGCCACGGATTGCGCATACGCATACGTTCGCCGGACGTGGTCGCGCCGGGGCTTTATCGAGGCGCCGTCAACACCTGCGCTCGCGCCACCGCCGGACGCGTGTCGCGCTGGTACTTCCACGGCAGGCTGTGCAAGTGCATGAGCAGCGCGCGCACGAACCGATCCTGGCGGCGCCTGGCCTCGGGCACAGGAACATCGTGATCGAGAATCGCGAAGTACACCGTACCTCGGTCGCGGGTGGGAATGGCGCCGACCAGGGCGCTGGCGCCGTAGCTGCCGTAAGTGCCCGTCTTGCCCGCCACGCGACCCACCTCGCCCGGTGCGTTCAATCGATTGCGCAATGTACCGTCGTCGATCCCCGCGACCGGCAGCACATCGACCAGCGAGTGCCCGGAGGCGGCGAGCTGCTGATCGAGGGTCTGCAGCAGCTTCACCGCGGCGCGCGGACTGAGCCGATTGCGCGGATCGGTGCCTGCGCCGTCGCCGAGTGTGATCTCCGAGCGCATCGTGGCGGGTACCGCGCTGCGCGCCAGCGCTTGGACCGCGGCGGCGCCGCCGGCCGCATCCGCGAAGAATTTGAAAATATTGTTGGAATAGTCGTTCAGGGATTTGAGCAGCGGCAGCAGCGGCTGCGAGCGGTAGATGACCAGCGGCCGACTATCAGGCATCTGCGCGCTCGCGACATCGGCGGCTCCGGCAGCATCGACGACAACCGCGACCCGGCGCACCGCGGTGGCCTCGAATTCGATAGCCGGCGGCGTGGACGGATTCGTGGCCGGCGCATCCGACACGATTGCCCCGGCCGAGGTAACGTTCAGCGCCCGCACCTGCGCCCACGCCGCCGCCGGCGTCAGCCCGGACAACGCCCGGCGCAGGCGCGCCCCATCCGCGTCACTCTGCCAGTCGAACGTCAACGGACCCAGCGGCCGTAGGCTGCCGGTAATCTGCCTGATACCCAATGAATTGAGCCGCTCGGCCACCAGCAGCGCATCCTCATCGACCAGGGACGGATCGCCGCCGCTCTCGACTAACAGATCGCCTTGGAGCGTGCCATCGAGGACGAGGCCACTCGCCGCAAAGGTCGTGACGAAGCGGTGTTCGGGCCCGAACTTGCGCAGCAGCGCAAGCGTCGTGGGGACCTTGGAAACGGAAGCCGGATGCACCGGCTTGGCGGCGGCCTGCGCGAGCAGTACCGTGCCGTCCGCGGCTTCAACGTAGACGCCCTGGTCGGCACCCAATATCGAGCGGGCGGCGGTAGCCAGACCACGCAGTCCGCGGCTCGATGCGGCCGGAGCGGCGAGCAGTCCCAGCAGGGCTATCAGTACGTAGCGCAAGGTGACGGGCGGCCCGGCCGCGATCATGTCAGCGAAGCGCGGTCGGCCCTGGGATGCAGCACGAATGCGGCCTTCGCCGTTTCGTGATAGGTGGTTCCGAAGCCCTCCAGGAGTTTTCGGGAGGCGGCGTCCGCATCACCCCAGCACTTGCAGATTATCCTGGCACATGTCTCGACCAGCGCCGCGAGCGGCGCTTCACCCTTCGGATCATCGAGGTGTGCCTTGAAGACAGCGTTGCTCGCGTAAATCTCGGTCCATTCGCTGACGCCCGACGCCGGGTAGTCGACGTGGTAGCAGATGACACCCGGATGGTCGGCGCTCATCACCGCGCACAACGTCTCCTGGTTCTGACGGAACTCCCGTTCCCTGCCCTGCTTAATATCCCAACGAATCTTCAGCATGATGGCCATCTTGCGTCTCCGGCATGGCGGACGGTGGGGCGGAAGGCAGCGCGACCGTACCACCCCATACATAGGGACTCAA
>Ga0307372_10007313_pt1 | contig 15868 bp, 10 predicted proteins | sample OX1MG_FD_202533 | JGI IMG/M metagenome (GOLD analysis project Ga0307372, IMG submission 202533) | Soil microbial communities from Risofladan, Vaasa, Finland - OX-1 | ecosystem: Environmental > Terrestrial > Soil > Coastal area > Acid sulfate soil | place: Finland: Risofladan, Vaasa | collected... | reverse complement strand
GCTGGGGACGACGAGCGTGATGTATGAGGGAGTGCCGCTCTATCCGGATGCCGGCCGGCCCTGGAGGATCGCCGAGCGCCTTGGCGTGAACATCTTCCACACGGCGCCCACGACGATCCGGATGCTCCGCAAGTTCGGCCCCGACGAGCCGGCGAAGTACAACTACCACTTCAAGCACATGACGACGGTCGGCGAGCCCATCGAACCCGAGGTGTGGCGCTGGTATCACCGGGTCGTGGGCAAAGGCGAAGCGGTCATCGTCGACACGTGGTGGCAGACCGAGAACGGTGGGTTCCTCGGCAGCACGCTTCCCGCGCTCGACCAGATGAAACCGGGCAGCTGCGGCCCTGGCGTCCTCGGCGTCTATCCCGTGATCTATGACGAGAATCGCAACGTCGTCGAGCCGGGCAGCGGTCGAGCAGGGAACATCTGCATCCGCAACCCGTGGCCGGGCATCTTCCAGACGATCTGGGGTCAGCCCGAGCGGTTTGTCGACACCTACTTCAGGAAGTACTGCCGGGACCCGGAGAGCAAGGACTGGCACGACTGGCCGTACCTCGCTGGTGACGGCGCCGTCCAGGCACCGGATGGCTACATACGGATCCTCGGTCGTGTCGACGACGTGATCAACGTTGCCGGGCACCGGTTGGGGACCAAGGAGCTGGAGTCGGCGTGCCTCACGGTCGATGAGATCGCCGAAGCGGCGGCGGTCCCGGTGATTGACGAGCTTCGCGGCCGCGCGGTGGAAATGTATGTGGCGCTGAAGCCGGGTGTGCAACCGAGCGACGACATCAAGAGGAAGATCGGCGAAGCGATCGACCGTGAGATCGGGAAGATCGCCCGCCCCCACAATGTCTGGATCGTGCCCGACATGCCCAAGACCAGGTCGGGAAAGATCATGCGGCGGGTGATCGCGTCGATCTCCAACTTCACCGACATCGGGGATGTGACCACGCTGGCAAATCCCGAGATCGTCGAGAGCATCCGCCACCAGGTCCAGACCGAGAAGGTGGCGAAGGGCGATCAACCGCGCGAGCTGTCGCCGCAAGAACTTGAGGAGATCAAGGCCTTCGGCAGCGTTGAATAGGTAGGGGAGTCGATACGGGTCGAGGCGACTCGACCCGTATCGATGGCTCAGGCTGCTTGCTTGGTCCGGGTCTTGCTCGCTGTCCCGGCACCGGCGCTCAGGAGCCGAAGCGTCATGTCGCGCTGGGTGTCGAGCACCTGGGTGGCGAAGTCGAACGACTTCTCCACCAGCTCGGCGGGCGTCAGCTGGCCACTCTCGAGCGTCGCCGGCACGTCGCGGACTGCCTCGATGAGCTTTGCCTGAACCTCGCCCACCTTCTGGACGGCGGCAAGAAACTGCTTCTGCAGGTCGGTCACGTAGGTCTGATACTCGGCCATGGGTAGTCTCCTTGGAATCGCGGTTTGGTCTACTTGGCGCTTAGTATACCAAGCAGGCGCTGCTTATGTCAACCATCCCTCGGTTTGGCTCCCCAAGCGCTAGGATTGGCGTATGCCCACGCCCACGCCACCGTTCAAGTCGGTCGGCGACTTCATCCGCACGCAACGGGAGCTGATGTCACTCTCGATGCGCCAGCTCGCAGGGATGGCCAAGGTCTCGAATCCCTACCTCAGCCAGATCGAGCGCGGCGTGTACACGCCGTCGGCGCAGGTGCTCAAGGGGATCGCGGATGCACTCGATATGTCCGCCGAGACCCTGTACCGAGAGGCCGGCCTGCTCGATGAATCGGTGGAACGTCCCCTCCTGAGCGTCGAGGATGCCATCCGGGTGGACGGGCGGCTCACCCAGGAGGCGAAGCAGGCGTTGATCCAGGTCTACCGCGGCCTGGTGGCCACCCAGCAGCCTTCAACGGCGACCCCGAGGCCGTCGCGTCCGGCGCGCAAGCCGGCCGCCAAGGCGGCGTCGCCCAGAGCAAAACCGAAGCCCCGCTGACGCGCGTCGCCATCCCGTTTGTCGAGAACCGGGGCGACCCGTCGCCACCCCGGCTCCAATCACTGACTCTTCGCGACCGAGCTGGAACCGGCGCGCTGGGCGCGGCGCGCCGGCGATCGGGCTTTGAAGCGTCGAGCATCCTCGCCCCTGGCGTAGCTCCCGGGTGCCGGATCGCCGGGCGGAACCCGCGGGGGCGCCACGAGTTCCCCGGACCGCGCCGCGGCCCAGTCCACCCAGTCGTCCCACCAACTGCCATTCACCCGCTCTGCTCCATCGCGCCACGCCTGGGCGTCGACACCGCGGTCCGCATGTGGTCGTGTCCAGAACGCCGCCTTGGGGTTGCCGGGAGGATTGACGATGCCCGCAACATGCCCGCTCGACGTCAGCGTGTAGCGCACCTCGCCGCCGACATGCTGGGTGGTCAGGTACGTCCCCTTCCACGGGGCGATGTGGTCGGCCTCAGCGCCCAGCACGTACATCGGCTGCCGGATCTTGCCGAGATCGATCGGGGTGCCGGCGATCTGAAACGCTCCTGGGCGAATCAGCAGGTTGTCGACGTAGCAGGCGCGCAGGTATTGCGTGTGCATCGTCGCCGGCATGTTCGTGCTGTCCCCATTCCATGCCAGGAGGTCGAACGCGGGTGGGGTCTTGCCCATGTACCAGTTGTTGATGACATAGCTCCAGACCAGGTCGTTGCCGCGCAGCCAGTCGAACGTCTGCGCCATCGCGGACGCCTCGAGATACCCGCGCTGCCGCATGTTCTGCTCGAGGCGTTTCACGCTCTCGCGGTCGGCGAAGACGCCGAGATTGCCGGGGATGCTGAAGTCGACCAGCGTGTTGGTGATGGTCATCCAGCCCACCCGCTCGGCTTCGCCCCTGGCCGCGAGATGCGCCAGGCCGATCGTCGACATCGTGCCCCCGAGACACAGACCGACGATGTTCACGACCGGCGATCCGGTGAGCTCGCTGACCTGGTCGAGCGCTGCCATCAGGCCGAGCCGAAGATAGTCGTCCCAACTCACGCCCCGCATCGACGCGTCGGGGTTGCGGTAGCTGATGCAGAACACGGTGAAACCGTGCTGCACCGCGTACTCGATGAAGGATCGGCCGGGCGCCAGATCCATGATGTAGTACTTGTTGATCCATGGTGGGCTGCAGAGGATCGGTTGCGCGTGGACGAGATCCGTCTGCGCCTCGTACATGAGCAACTCGATGAGCGAGTTGCGCATCACCACGCGCCCGGGTGTCGCGGCGAGGTTCTTGCCGACGCTGAACGATGTTGCGTCGACCTGACGCGGCCGCCCGCCGTTGTGCATGAGGTCGTCGACGAAGTTGCTCGCGCCCGCCATCAGGCTCTGGCCACCCGTTTCGAACGCCTCCTTCCAGACTGCGGGGTTTGCCCATGGGATGTTGGTGGGAGCCAGCGCATCGAGCATGAGGTCGAGCGCGAACCGCGCCTTGTTCCGCTCGAGCGCGGGTGCGTGCGAGGTCTCCACCAGGTGCTGCGCCCACTGCACGGTGCAGAGATAACTCTCGGCCAGCGTGCGGAAGGCTGGGTTCGCCTGCCAGGTCCGGTCCGCGAAGCGGTTGTCGCTCGGCGCAACGGGGCCGGCGTTGCCCCGGCCGAATGCGCGCTGCGCCGCACGCGCCGCTACCGCGGTCTGTCCCGCTGAGAGCTCCAGACCGGCCTTCGCGAAGTGCAGCGGGCGACGCATCGCGTCAGCGAGGAACACGCTGCGCAAGGCCCCCCCGAAATCACTCTGGTCCACCTTGGCGAGGAGTGCCGCGTACGCCGAGTCCTCGCCGGTTTCGTCGCTCACGAGCCGTTCACATGAACAGACCGCCGTTGACGGCGTACATGGCCCCGGTGATGTACGACGACTCCTCCTCGAGGAGGAACCGGACCACGCGAGCCACCTCGTCGGGCCGGCCAAGTCGCCGGATCGGCACCTTCTCGATGATGCCGTCGAGGATCGGCTGAGGGATCTTGGCCACCATCTCGGTTGCGATGAATCCGGGTGCCACGCAATTGACGGTGATCCCCTTGCGGGCCGTTTCCAGCGCGAGGCTTTGCGTGAGTCCGTAGAGCGCTGCCTTGGAGGCGGCGTAATTGGCCTGTCCGATGTTCCCGGTCTGGCCGATGACCGAACTCAGGTTGACGATCCGTCCGCTGCCTCGTTCGAGCATGTGGTCGAGAACGGCCTTCATCATGTAGAACGCGCCCGAGAGGTTGATCCGCATCACCGCGTGCCAGTCCTCGATGGTCATCTTTCGGACGGTCTTGTCGACGGTGATGCCGGCGTTATTGACCAGGAAGTCAATCTGGCCGTAACCGGTCAACACCTCGTCGACCACGCGGGTGCAGTCCGCCGGGACCCCGACATTGCCCTGATGCACGGAGATCGAGTCACCCTGAGCGGCGATCTCGTCTCGCAGCACCGCCGCAGACTCGGCGTCGCGGTGGAACCCGGCAGCCACATGCGCGCCGTGGCGAGTGAGCTCTCTGGTGATCGCAGCGCCGATGCCGCGGGTGCCCCCGGTGACGATGGCCACTTTTCCAGAGAAAAGGCGCGGCGTCACCATTTCGCCGGCGGCCGGCTCGACGACTGCCATAGTCGGAACATCGTAGTCCAGACTTCGGGCGTCTCGCCAGGGTACGAGCTATGGGCGACCGCCGCCGAACGATCGGGCCCGCCTCGCGCCGGTTCAGTCCCCGTCGATGTCCGTGCGCCGGAGGCGCGCGCATCCAACGAGGAACACCAGGAGGACGCCGCCGAGGATGGCGACATACCCCAAGGACGTCGATGGCGTCGCATTCGCTCCGGCGTCCGGGGTGGGCGGATCGTCGTACACGGACAGCATCAGCGTCGGCGACATCGAGCCGGTCAGGGCCGCGTCACCGCTGTAGACGGCAGTGATCGGGTGCGTGCCGGTGCCCGTGAAGACGACACCGCACGATGCGGTTCCGGAAACGACCGGCTTCGCTGCGCAGCCGGGGATGGGGGAACCGGCGTCCAGGAACGCAGCGGTCCCGGCCGGGGCAACATACGCCGGCGAGACTGGAGACACGATCGCCTTGAAGATCCCGGCTTGACCCGCCGCCCACGTGCCGTCCGGCGACGTCACCGTCGTCGTCGAGTCGGCGAGCGCAACGTCCTGGTTCAGTGGCGCCGAGGTGGCGCCGCTGAAGTTTGAGTCACCGTTGTAGACGGCGGTGATCGCATGGGTGCCGGCATCGGCATAGGTCACGGTGCACGACGTCGTCCCGGCGACCAGTGGTTGCGTCGCGCAGCCGGCGATGGTCGAGGCGCCGTCCAGAAACGCGACGCTGCCGGTCGGGGTCCCGCTCGCCGGGGCGACGGCGGTCACGATTGCGACGTACGAGACTGACTCACCCGACACCGACGGGTCCACCGACGGGGCAGCCCCCGTCGTCGTCGCGCCCTGGTTGACTGTCTGCGTGAGGACGGGAGACGTCGCACCGGTGAAGTCTGGGTCACCGCTGTAGACGGCGGTGACGGCGTGGCTGCCGACTCCGGGGTAGGCGATGCTGCATGACGCCACGCCACCGATCAGCGGCTGCGCGATGCAGCCGCTGATGATGGTGGCACCGTCCATGAATGTGGCCGTGCCCGAGGGCGTGCCGCTCGCGGGGGCGAGAGCGGTGACGATCGCTGAGTAGGAGATGTCCTGACCGGAGACGGAGGGGTCCACCGACGCGGTCACCAGAGTCGAGGTCGCTCCCTGGTTGACGCTCTGCGTGAGGAGGGGAGACGTTGAGGTCGCGAAGTTGGCATCACCGCTGTAGACGGCTGTGATCGGGTGCGCGCCGGCGGTGACGAACGACGTCGCGCACGATGCGGTGACCGCGGCCGACAACGTCTGCGCGGCGCAGCCCGTGATCGTGACGCCGCCATCCTCGAACGTCACCGTCCCCGTCGGCACCCCGCTGCCGGGGGCGATGACACTCACGGTCGCGGTGAAGGTCACCGGCTGACCGGACACCGAGGGGCTCGTCGACGATCCAACCGCCGTCGTGGTCGAGGCCGGGTTCACCGTCTCCGTCAGGACGGATGAGGTGCTGGGCACATCGTTCGAACTGCCGTTGTAGATACCGCTGATCGAGTGCCCACCGACGTTCAGCGTGGTTGTGGTGCAGGTGGCGACACCCGCGGCCAACGTCACCCCACCGCACCCCGCGATGGCGGCCGTACCGTCGTCGAATGCCACCGTGCCGGTCGGAGTGCCCGATCCGGGAGCGTTGGCGGTCACGGTGGCGGTGAAGGTCACGGACTCGCCGAACAGCGTCGGATTCACCGTCGCCGTCAACACCGTGGTGGTCGGGTCGGCCGTCACCACCTGAGTCAGAACGAAAGAGGTGCTCTTGGCGTTGCTCGCGTCACCGCTGTAGACCGCGGTGATCGTGTGCGAGCCCACCGCCGGCGACACGTCGCACGATGCGGAGCCGGCGGTCATCACCACCGCGACGCAACCGGCGATGTTGGCGCCACCGTCGCGGAACGTGATCGTGCCGGTCACCGTCGGGTCGCCGGCAACGGTCGCCGTGTACTGAATGCTCTGCCCGAGCACGGACGGGTTCGCGTCGGAGGTGACTGTCGTCGTCGTCGGGCCGACCACGGTCTGTGTGAGCGGCGCTGACGTGCTCGTGATGAAGTCGCCGTCGCCGCTGTACACCGCGGTGATGGTGTGCACGCCGGCCGCGAGTCCGTTGGTCGCGCACGTCGCGGTCCCCACAGCCCCCAGGACCTGCGCCCCACAGCCCGCAATGGCGACACCGCCATCCTCGAACGCGACCGTTCCGGTGCGCGTCCCCGTTGCGGGAGCGACCGCGGCGACCGTCGCGGTGAAGGTCACCCTGACACCGGCGCTCGAAGGATTCAGCGACGACGCGACCCTGGTTGTGGTCGCGCCCTGGGTCACCGTCTGCGTGAGGGCCGGCGATGTGCTCGATGAGAAGTTGGCATCACCGCTGTAGGCGGCGGTGATCGTGTTCGCGCCGAGGTTCAGCATCTTCGTGACGCACGTGGCAGTCCCCGACGCGGGCACGACCTGCGCACTGCAACCCGTGATGTCGACGCCGGCAACCTGAAAGTCGACAGTCCCGGTCCGCGTCCCCGAGGCGGGGGCCGCGGCCCTGACGTTGGCGGTGAACCTCACGTTCGCGCCGGTGCGCGAGGGGTTGGCCGACGATCTCAGCGCGATCGCGGTCGCGCCGAGGTTGACCGTCTGGATGAGGTCTGAGGACGTCGAAGCCGCGAAATTGGCGTCACCGCTGTAGATCGCGGTGACGGTGTGCGTCCCCGGTCCTGCGTAGGCGATCGCGCACGTGGCCGTGCCGGCGACCGCGACCGCCTTGGCGCCGCAGCCGGCCATGATGACGCCGCCATCCTGAAACGCCATTGTGCCGGTGCGCGTCCCAGCGGCGGGCGCGACCGCGCGGACCGTGGCCTTGTACGTCACGGTCTGACCGCTCACCGATGGGTTGACTGACGCGCCGACGACTGTCGTGGTGGACCCCATGGTCACCACCTGCGTCACCGGCGCAGATGTGCTGGTCGCGTACGTCGCGTTACCGCCGTAGACGGCGGTGACGGTGTGCGATCCGACGGTGAGAGCGGTGGTCCTGCAGGTGGCAACCCGGGCTGCGACTGGCCTGTTGACGCAGCCGGCAACGTTGATCCCGCCGTCCTGGAAGGTGACTGACCCACCCGGCGCCGGTGCGACCGGCGTGATCGTCGCGGTGAAGACGACTGCCTGCCCCCCCAAGGAGGGATTGGTGCCCGAGGTCAGAGTCGTGGTCGACGTCGAGAGCGCGTGGCCGATGATGCCGCCGGAGAAGAGCGAGAGCGCCCCGGCGGTGAGCGCAGCGCCGGCCTGGCGAACGACTCTCGTGCCGCGATGACGCCGCGCGCTCATGGATCTGACCCGACTTCCGCTCAAAGCCGTCGACAGCCGCACGACCCTCCCCTCCATGACCCTGCTTCCGGCTCAGACGACCTGCAGCGCAGTCGACGTGTCGTGGATGCGCAACGCCGAGACGTGCGCGAAGCAGCGGGTGAACTCCCGCAGACAGCCCCCTCGATTCAGGGTCGGGGCGGCGCGTTCGGGAAGCATGTGCGAGTCCCCTCTCGATTTCGGTTTCATCTGACTGGTCAGAGAATCGCGCCGCCAAAACCCTTTGCGGTGCACGGTATCTCAGCGTTTGAACATTCGTGACCAGGGAGCGACCGCGCGTGACTTGGGCCCAACACCGTCATAGCTCGGCGGTGGTTTCGCAGTTGCCGGGAGCGCACGTCACACTCCCGCGACAACCCTCTGAAACGGGTCGGTGCGATCGGGTATCCACGCCTTGCGACTGACGCGCGTCCTGGTGCTCGGCCGCGAGAACCTTGCGGCGCGGACGACCGCTTGAAGGAGACACCGGCGGCCGCGCCCCGCCAGGCCCGCCCTAGGGACCGGTCGGCCTTCGGGCCGGGTGGTCGCTCTCAGTAGTAGTGCCGGCGACCAGCGACCGCGTGCCCGGCCATCCCCATGAGCTCGAGCACGATCCCGATGATCAGGAGAATGATCCCGACAGTCCAGAAGATCGGGATCGTTGCAACGAAGCCGATGATCAGCAGCACGACACCGAGAAAGATCATGTGCACCCCTTGAGTGGTCGGTAATACAACCCGAGCCTGTCATCAGGCTTGGGCTTGGTCAGACTGTGCCCGCCCTCGTAACATTTGCAGCAACAGCGGAGTCACGCGAACTCGGGGCGGCGTGGCTGCCTGCGCTGTCGAGGCGCGACCCTACTGCCGTCTGCGGTTCACTGTGAAGATGTTTCGAGAGCTCTGTCGACCGGTCCCGCAGAATCCCGGAGCGAGTCCAGATGACCGTGGGTTGCCAGTCCATACCGCGCGCTCCATATTGTTCGCAGCACCTCCAGAAGGCCAGTCGCGGTCGGAACGTGTGGCGACCCACGCGGCCTTGATAAGAAACCGTTCGACCCAACATCGAGTTGCAGCGCCCTCAAGCATGGCTGCCCGCGTTGTAGGGCAGGGTGCGGGCAAACGCCGCGAACGCACGACGCGTGGTGCTCATCGGCACCAGAAGGCTCCCACGAGTGCGTGCTCCTTGTTGCCGCTGGTGCGGGGATGGCGATATACCGTTGAGTGGTCTCGCCGGAGCTGAGTTGTCGGCGACCGCCGTGTCGCCGTCGCAGACGAACGCATGACGTTTGTCCGTCGATCTGGCTCGGTCGAACTCGACAACCAGCCTGGCGTGTGCTCTCCAACCTCTGCCGGGGTCGCGTTGTCTGCTTGGACGCTGTCGTCCTGACGGGAATATAGTTGCCGCGCTGCGCGAGGGCATCGGAGCAGAGATCTCGGAGCCGGCGCACGCCAGTGGAGGTGTGATCATGGTCAGGAAGCAAACCGGACGAGTCCTTTGGGTATTGCCATTCCTGGCGCTGGGCGTGGTGCTGGCTGAGACCGGAGGAACGGTGTCCGCTTCAACGGCCCCGCGATTGGTGGCGAGCCCGCTCGCGGTTGGGATCTCGGGGGATGTCATCCCTCCCGACGACTGCACCGTCGGAGGGACCACCTTCACCGCGACCTGCCACGTGACCCTGAGCAACCCGAGCAGCTCGAGCGCCGGTCTGGTTTGGTCCGCACAATTCACCGCTCCTGAGGCAACGGCCACTCCGGCCGGCGGCACGCTCGCACCCGGCAAGTCCGTGAAGGTGACCATCGTGACCAACAACTGCGGCGATACGTGGACCTTTCTGGCCACTTCAACCAAGGGGTATGCAGGCTTGGAAACGGGCGCGTCCGTCGTCTACATCTGCGGCTGATCATCGTCCGCGACCCCGGGGCCGGCGACGACCGTCGAGCACACCGTCGAGCGGTAGCCGGGTCGCGCCCGCGCGCTCCGGGTGCCGACGTCTGATCTGCGCAGCCGGGATCGCATCAGGGCGTCGCAGAACAGTTGTGGCGCGAGCCGGAGGATCACCCGCCCCGTAGCCTTCAACCCAGCGAATCAGAAGCGGGGGAACGGTGCCGCAAGCCGGCACGAGATCGGGGGGTTGCCAGGGGATGTCTCCTGTACACGGCATCAGCTGGGACGATCGCAAGCGCCGCACGGTCAGCGCGCTGGCGGCAGCCACGGTTGTTCTGCTCAGCGCCTGCGGGCTGGCCATCACGGCCGACGCCGGCACACACCTCGTCTCCGTGATCGTGCGTGCGCAGCCAGGCCAGGGTGGCGTGGCTGACCAGCAGATCACAGCCCTCGGTGGACACGTCCAGCAGCAGATCGCGCTGATCAACGCCGTCGTCGCGGATGTTCCCGCCGCAGCCGTGCAGGAGCTCGAAACCTCCCAGGCCGTCGCCCAGGTCAGCCTCAACGCTCCGGTCCAACTCCTCGGCAGCTCCTACGCTTCCGCGAGCAGCTCGTACAACCCCGCCACCGACGTCAACTCCATGTACAACATCGAGCAGATGGACGGGGCCCATGCGTACTGGAACGCGGGCTACACGGGACAGGGAGTGGGCGTCGCGCTGATCGACTCGGGTGTGGTGCCGGTCGACGGCCTCAGCACCGCGGGCAAGGTCGTCAACGGTCCCGATCTCTCCTTCGAATCACAGAATCCGTCGCTCGAGTATCTCGACACCTTCGGTCACGGCACCCACATGGCTGGGATCATCGCCGGCCGCGACACTCAGGTGACGTCGGTGAGCTCGAGCGACACCACACATTTCGTCGGCATGGCACCTGACGCGCAGATCGTGAGCCTGAAGGTTGCCGACGCCTTGGGACGGACGGACGTCTCGCAGGTGCTCACCGCCATCGACTGGGTCGTGCAGCACCAGCACGACAACGGGATGAACATCCGCGTGCTCAACCTGTCATACGGCACCAACAGCTCGCAGAGCTACGTGCTCGATCCCCTCGCCTACGCGGCCGAGCAGGCGTGGCTCCACGGCATCGTGGTGGTCGTCGCCGCGGGCAATCAGGGCAATCACTCCAACGGGCTTGACGACCCGGCAATCGATCCTTACGTGATCGCCGTCGGTGCGGCCGACACTGAGAGCACCACCGTCGTGACCGATCACCAACCGGCGAGCTTCACGAGCGAGGGCGACGGCACTCGCAACCCTGACCTCTCCGCCCCTGGCGTGCACGTCGTCTCCCTGCGGGATCCGGGATCCTTCATCGACCATCGATTCGGCACCATCGCAACCGTCAGCAGCCGCTTCTTCCTCGGGAGCGGCACGTCGCAGGCAGCCGCCGTCGTCTCTGGCGCGGCGGCTCTCCTGCTCAGCCAGCGACCCGGGCTGACGCCCGACCAGGTCAAGTCGCTGCTCACGGGCCAGACGCAATCCATGCAAGGACCCTCCGACCTCACGGGCGGCGGGGAGTTGAACCTGGCGGCAGTGCTCACCGCGACGACCCCGAACGCCGCACAGACGTGGCCGGACTCGAACGGGAGCGGCGGCCTCGAGGCAACGCGCGGTTCGCAGCACTTCATCGATCAGAACGGCAACGTGGGCGACGGTGCACGCGATAGCTTCGCCAGTGCCGCTGGAACCGGCGCCTCGGACGGCGCCGGCGCAGACGCTGCCACCTGGTACCGCAGGAATTTCAAGGGCTCGTCGTGGTCCGGTTCGTCGTGGTCCGGCGGGTCCTGGTCCGGTGCGTCGTGGTCGGGATCGTCCTGGTCCGGGGGGTCGTGGTCCGGCTCCTCATGGTCTGGGGCGTCCTGGGTCGGCGCCTCATGGTCCGGTTCCAGCTGGTCCGAGTACGACTGGAGTTAGGTCCGCGACCTTCGGCCGACGGCTGCCCGGCATCGCCACGCCACGTCGAAGGGCGCAGCGCCGATACCACTGCTACTGCTTGGCAACAGGGCTGGCACGGTGAGCTCCGTTCACCCGGATGTCACAGAGCATGGGGGAATGACGAGCGAGGTCAAGGACCCCGCGTCTGCAGGCGAGACGGGGCACACCACTTCGAGCCGGAGGGGACACCGAGTCCACCTCCTGACCGTCGTGCTCGTGGCCACCGCGGTATTCTTCCTCGTCGAGATCGTGGCCCCGCTCCGTGTGCTGCCGGCGCCACGTCAGATTCCCTGGTGGGCGCTCATCGCGCTCTTCTGCGCGGCGGAGGTGTTCGTCGTCCACATCCAGTTCCGCCGCGATGCCCACTCGTTCTCGCTCAGTGAACTGCCCCTCGTCGCGGGCTTCTTCTTTGCGCCGCCGCTGGTCGTCGTGCTCGCGATGGTCGCCGGCACCGCGCTGGCGCTGTCGGTACATCGCCGCCAATCACCGCTGAAGCTGGCATTCAACCTCGCCAATTTCACCGTCGCCAACAGCGTCGTCGCGGTGCTGTTCATGCACCTGGTCGACCATCACGACCCGTTGAGCGCGACGAGCTTCCTCGGCGTGCTGTTGGCGATTCTCGCCGGCGGGGTGGTCCAGTCATTGGTGATCCTCGCCGCGATCTCGTTCTCCGAGGGGCGGGTCGACCAGGCAGGGATCGCCGCCACATTCGGGTTCGCGCAGGCGGCAACGATCGTCAACACGTGCCTCGCGCTGATCGGCGTTCGCATCGTCTGGGAGAACCCGTCAGAGATCTGGCTGCTCGCGGTCCCGACCATCGGCGTCTTCGTCGCCTATCGGTTCTACGTCGCCGAGCGCGAGAAGCGCGACCAGGTCGACTTCCTCTACCAGTCGAGCAAGGAGTTGCAGCGGAACGCGGCTGTCGACGACGCGGTTGCCGCACTGCTCACCAAATCGTGCGAGGTCTTCCGCGCAGAGCGTGCGGAGATCACCTTCCTCCCCACGCGCGAACGCGATGCCGTGGTGCGGACCTCGGTCGACAAGGAGCAGACGACAGAGTTCATGACGCCGGTCATCCTCGATGACACGGAACTGCAGTTCATGAGCAGGCTCCTGCTCGACTCGCCACTGCTCCTCAGTACGCACGGCAAGACCGATGGCGACCCGGGTGGATTCCTCGAGCGGCGCGGGCTCCGCGACGCCATGGCCGTGGTGCTGCGTGGCGAGAACAACATGGTCGGAACCATGCTCATCGCGAACCGCCTCGGCGAGGTCACGGGGTTCGACGACGAGGATCTGCGCCTGCTCGAGATGCTCGCCAATCAGACCGGCGTCATCCTCGAACGTGGACGGCTGCAGCACTCGCTCTCGCAGCTCACCGTGCTCCAGGAACAGCTGCGGCATGAGGCGTCGCACGATCCGCTGACCGGCATGGCGAACCGCCTGCTCTTCGGCTCCCGCGTCGACCAGGCCCTGGGGCAGACGGGTCAGCACGTTGGCGTGCTGTTCATCGACATCGATGACTTCAAGACCGTCAACGACAGTCTTGGCCACGCCGCGGGCGATGAGCTCCTCCGCGCCATCGCCGACCGCATCGGGCAGTGCCTCCGTCCCGGCGATGTCGCCGCCCGGTTGGGCGGCGATGAATTCGCAGTCCTGCTCATCGGCATCGATGGACCGGCCACCGCCGTCCGTATCGCCGAGCGTGTCATCGAGGCACTCCGCGAGCCATTCGCCATCGCCAACGAGGAGGTGCTGACGCACGCGAGCATCGGCATCGCGACGGCGGTCGACACGGGGTGCGACGGCCAGGAACTGCTTCAGAACGCGGACCTCGCGCTCTATACGGCAAAGAGCTCGGGCAAGTCCCGCTGGGAGCTGTTCGAGCCCGAGATGTACGCCGCGGTGCAGCATCGCCACCGCCTCAAGGCCGACCTCTACCACGCCGTGGAGTCCGTCGAGTTCGAGCTGGTGTACCAGCCGATCGTGCGCGTCTCGACCTGCTCGGTCGTCGCGGCGGAGGCGCTGCTCCGCTGGCGACATCCCACGCGCGGGACGGTGCTCCCCGACGACTTCATCAGCCTGGTCGAGGAGACGGGACTGATCACGCAGTTGGGCGCTTGGGTGCTCCGAAGCGCCTGCGAGGAAGCGCACGCCTGGCCCTCGGCCGACGGCGCCGACCCGGTTTCGGTGAGCGTCAACGTCGCCGTGCGCCAGCTGCGCGAGCCCGACTTCGTCGACAGCGTGCGCAGCGTCCTGCGCGAAACCGGCCTCGACGCACGCCGCCTGATCCTCGAGGTGACCGAGGCCGACATCATCTACGACACCGAACCCATCATCGGCTGCCTCAACTCGCTTCGCGAACTCGGGGTCCGCATCGCGCTCGACGACTTCGGAACCGGCCACTCGTCGCTCAGCAGACTCCGCGATTTCCCGGTCGACGTGCTGAAGATCGACAGGTCGTTCACCGCCTCGCTCTGCGGCCCCACGACGTCGATCGGGTTCGCGCACTCCGTGTTCAACTTCGGAGTCGGTCTCGGTCTCAGCGTCATCGCCGAGGGCGTCGAGACCGAGGAGTGCCTCAACGAGCTCCACGACCTGGGCTGCGAGCTGGCCCAGGGCTACCTCTTCGGACAACCCTTGGCGCCGCTGGCGATGCGACGCCTGCTCGAACACAACATCGCGGTGCCGGCGGTTGCGCTCCCGGTCGGGGCGGCGTCCGGCGCCCGCTGAGGCGAATCCGCCGGTCCCGAAGACGCAGGTCTCAAGCGCCGGCGCGCTGCGCGCGCAACGTCATCCCCGCCGCCCGCAGCCGCTCGACCAACCGCATGCCCATCGCAGTCGCCGGGGTGAGGACGCCGGCGCGCGCAGGGAGCCGCTCCTCGTCGAGCGCCAGGCAGAGCGCCGACTCGCCCAGCATCAGCGACGTCGCGGCGTACCCGGGGTCACCACGGGCTGCGATGCGGCCGGCGTATCGAGTCCCGCTCGATGTCCTGGCGTGGATGTCGATCCGGAAAAATCCCGCCTGGCGAGCCTTCTCGCTCGGGCCCTCTCCGGGGGCCGGCAGCATGCGCCCCAGGAGCGCCCGTGACGGGCCGAAGCTGAGGCCCGCGGCCAGGCCGATCACCCCGGTGGCCATCGCTGCTCCCCTGACCGGCGCGAGGAGTCCGGTGCCGTAGCCGGTCACCTCGCGGTACCGGAATCGCCGTCCGTAGGCCCATCCCTGCAGCGCGTTGCTGCGACGCACCACGCGCGTGTTCGAGCCGGCAAGGAGAAATGGACCCACCCACATTCCCAGATCCCCGTCGTGGTGGACCGTCATCAGGTCGCGCTCGTCCCCGAGCGAGGGCTCCTCGGCACGGTCGGGGCTCAACGCATAGGGGTCACCAACGAGGCGACGGATGCGAGGATCGGCCCGAGCCTCCTGGAGCTGCACCTTCATGGAGTCGATGGTCCCGCCGCTCAGGCTTCCCTTGAGAGAAGACACCACGAGGGTGGTGTCCTCGAGGTCGCCGGTACGGTCGGTGTGTGCGGCTTCATGGAGCAACAGGACGCCGAGGTCGGACGGGATCGAGTCGAACCCGCACGCGTGGACGATGCGCACACCGCGCCGTGCCGCGCTGTCGTGGCGCGTGTCGATGGTGTCACGCATGAATGCGACCTCGCCGGTGAGGTCGGCGTAATGGGTGCCTGCCTCGACGCAGGCCGCCACAAGCGGTAGTCCCAGCATGCGGTACGGGCCAACGGTCGTCGCCACCACCCGGGTGCGTGCCGCAAGCTCGCCGAGCGACGCGGGATCGCCGGCTTCGGCAACGATGAGCGGCCATGACGCGGCCCGCGCGCCGAGACCCGCACGGACCGCGGCCAGCCGCTGCTGCGACCGGCCGGCGAGCCCGACGCGCACGCCGTCCGGTGCCTTGACGGCGAGGTAGCCGGCCACGAGCCGGCCGACGAATCCGGTGGCGCCGAAGATGACCACGTCGAGGTCGCGCTGCTCGGCCACGGCGGCCCAGCATAGGACCACGGCGTAGCCACCGGCGTGCCCGTGCTCGTCATTGATACGCTCGAGGACCCG
>Ga0307372_10007312_pt1 | contig 15869 bp, 18 predicted proteins | sample OX1MG_FD_202533 | JGI IMG/M metagenome (GOLD analysis project Ga0307372, IMG submission 202533) | Soil microbial communities from Risofladan, Vaasa, Finland - OX-1 | ecosystem: Environmental > Terrestrial > Soil > Coastal area > Acid sulfate soil | place: Finland: Risofladan, Vaasa | collected... | reverse complement strand
TTGCCGTTAAGTGAGTTTCCTAACCCACACTGTCACGCAGCTTGGCAAGCACTTTCGCCGGAAAACTCATGGTCTTTTGCGCAGGAAAATCGAAGCACACCGCGCCGGTTTTGGCTTCCGCCACCACGCGGCTGTCGTCAATATGGGTGATGCGGTAATAAAAGTCACAGCCGCGGCTGCCGAAATTCCCGGCCGCCACTTCAATGCGCAAGCGGTCGCCATAGAACGCCTGGGCGCGGTAGACGACTGCGGCATCGGCGATCACAAAACCCAAGCCGTCTGCGCCGATTTCTTCCAGGCCCAGGGACTCCAGAAAACGCCGACGTGCTTCGTGAATCAGAGTTAACACGCTGTCATTACCCAGATGGTTGCCGTAGTTCAAGTCACTGACGCGCACCTCCAATTCAGTGCTGAAGATAAATGCATTCGGAAGATGGATAGTCACGCGTGACATATTGCGGCCGCCATTGGCAGGTCGGGAGTACCCTGGGAGGGCGGATGCTACCGTACATGGGCATTTAATCAAACGTCGGAAAGGATTATGCTGCGGTGCGTAATTTCCCGGACGGGAGAGACCCATCATGGGACCGGTTAGAACGGGCCGTGTGTCGATGGCCCCTGTTCTGGCGGCGGTTGGCTAGGAATCTGAATATCAATACCGCTATTCTGACTGCATCCGCGCTACCCCACAATCCTTGAATATTTATTGAAAGGAGATTCCACGTGCTGAAATTTAGATTGTTTACGCTGCTCGCCTGGTGTGCGCTGGCCCTGCCGGCCTTCGCGGTGGACAAACCGGCCGCCAAAGCGCCCGCAGCGGCATCACCTACCGCGGCTACGTCACCCCAGGAGTCCACCACCCAGGGTTCGGTGACAGTGGAAGGTCAGCGAATCAACTACAAGGCGGTAGCCGGCACTCTTATCCTGAAGAACAAGGACGGCAAACCCACGGGTAGTATGTTCTATGTGGCCTATTTAAAAGATGGTGTCAATCCCGCAAACCGGCCATTGACTTTTTTCTATAACGGTGGTCCCGGCTCTTCAAGCGTGTGGCTGCACATGGGCGCCTTCGGTCCACGCCGGGTGGTAACCGCAGATCATGCCCACACCCCGGCCGCGCCTTATCAACTGGTCAACAACGATTACAGTCTGCTGGACGCCACCGATGAAGTGTTCATAGACGCCATGGGCACCGGGTTTAGCCGCATTCTCGACAAGGACAAAGGCGGCGTGGGCACACCCAAGGATTTCTACGGTGTGGACCCGGATGGTAAGGCCTTCGCCCAGTTCATCACCGAATTTCTCTCCAAATACGGTCGTTGGAATTCGCCCAAGTACCTGTTCGGCGAGAGCTACGGCACCACGCGTTCGGCGGTGTTGGCCAACGATCTCGAGACCGATGATGACGTGGATCTGAACGGCGTCATTTTGTTGTCCGAAATCCTCAATTTCGATCTGAACGCGGATTTTCCGCAAATCAATCCCGGCATGGATCTGCCTTACGAATTGATGCTGCCCACATTTACTGCCACGGCTTGGTATCACCACAAGCTTCCCAAGCAACCGGCGGAACTCCAGCCGTTGCTGCAGCAGGTGCAACACTTTGCCATGAACGATTACGCCAAGGCCTTGCAGGCAGGCTCGACCCTTGATCCAGCAGCCAAGCGGCAGATGGCGGAGCAATTGCACAACTACACCGGTCTGCCGGTGAGTTACCTGCTGAAAGCCAACCTGCGGGTCACCGGTCCGGAGTTCGAGCATGAATTATTGCTGGATTCCGATGAGCTTACCGGCCGCCTTGACAGTCGTTTTGCCGGCCCGGTCATGGATCCGCTGGCTGAACAGGCGGAATACGACCCCCAGTCTGCCGCCATCAGTTCTGCTTACGTCTCGGCTTTCAATGATTACGTGCGCAAGGACCTGAAATTCGGTAAGGATAGGGTTTACCGCCCGGAAATTAACGTGTTTCCTGAATGGAGCTTCCTGCACCAACCGCCGGGCGCACCCTTCCCCTTGCCGTTTGGCGTCAACGTGATGCCGGACTTGGCATCTGCCATGGCCTACAACCCAGATCTCAAGGTGCTGTTGAATGCCGGTTACTTCGATCTGGCCACGCCCTACTATGCGGCGGTCTATACCATGCATCACCTGCCGATGCCGGATAAACTGCAAAGCAACATCCAGTATGCGTTCTATCCATCAGGCCATATGGTGTACGTGCACGTGCCTTCTCTCAAGACATTGCACGACAATGCCGCTAAGTTCATTGACTCGACCCATAGCAGCGCGCGCTAAGTCTGTACAGTCGCGGACAACAAAAAGGGCCACAGTGGTCACTGCGGCCCTTGTCTTTTAATTGGTAGTTGCGGGAATTTATTCAGCGCCCAGCAGATCCTTCACGCCGGCGCGCTCTTCCAGCAATTCAGCTTCGGTGGCTTGCATGCGTTGCCGCGAAAACGGGCCGGGCTTGAGCCCCTTCACGATCTTGTACTGGCCCTTGGCGCACACCACCGGGAAGCCATAGATGATGCCTTTCTGGATGCCATAACTGCCGTCGGAAGGCACGCCCATGCTGACCCACTGATTCTTGCTGCCCATGACCCAATCGCGCATGTGGTCAATGGCGGCGGAAGCCGCGGAGGCGGCGGACGAAGCCCCCCGCGCTTTGATGATGGCGGCTCCTCGCTGCTGCACCGTGGGGATAAACTCATTTTTCACCCAATTCACATCCACCAGCTTCACCGCCGGTTTGCCCTTGATGGTGGCTTGATGGATATCGGGATACTGGGTCGCTGAATGATTGCCCCAGATGACCAAGCGCTTCACATCGTTCACAGGTGCGCCAGTTTTGGCGGCGAGCTGCGAGGCGGCGCGGTTATGATCCAGGCGCATCATGGAGGTGATGTTCTGCTTGCTGATGCGCGGCGCGTTGGCGGCGGTGATCAGGGCATTGGTGTTGGCGGGATTGCCGACCACCAACACCTTGATGTTTTTCCTCGCCACTTTGTTGATGGCTTTTCCCTGTGCCGAAAAAATTCTGGCGTTTTCCAGCAGCAGATCTTTGCGCTCCATGCCGGGGCCGCGGGGCTTGGCGCCCACGAGAATCGCATAATCGGCGTCCTTGAAGGCCACTTCGGGATTGTCAGTGGCCACGATACCGGCGACGGTTGGGAAGGCACAGTCGTTCAGTTCCATCACCACGCCGTTGAGGGCGCCCAATGCCGGCGTGACTTCCAGCAGCTGCAGGATCACCGGCTGTTGCACGCCGAACAGATCGCCGGCAGCGACGCGGAAAATAAGCTGATAGCCGATCTGGCCGGCGGCGCCGGTGATAGTGATACGAGCTGCTTTCTTGGTTGCCATGTAGGAATAAACTCCATTGGTTGAATGAGTGCGGGCGCCGTTGCGAGGCACCCGTGGGTGATCGGAAAGGCGAAGCGCGAATTTTAACACCCGGCGCATCACCGGGTTAGGTCAAGGTAGATCGGTAATGCGTGCACCCAGCGCCAGCACGAAACCGATGCCGAAGGCACGCGCGGGCGTCTGGAATCCGGGTTTGATATCACCGGCGAGCACGCGCCGCGCGGCTGCCACCGCCGAGCGTGCCGTAAAACTGTAACCGTTGGCGCAACGCAGGCGGCTGTGCGCAAGTTGGCCCTGCGGGTCCCGCACTTCACCCCAGACAACACTTTCCGTGCTTCTGCGGGTCGCGGCATCGGGTCCGGTCGCACCGGTCTCAATGCGACGTCGCAACTGCGCACGTACCGGTTTGCTGCGCAGCAGCCAGCCGAGGTGGCGGCTCAAGCGCAGCGCACGTATATGGGCCGGCGGTAAGGCGGCATAAATCTCGATGTTGGGGATGCCGGTGCTGTACCAGGCAGTCGCCACGTCGCCCCAGGGGATGCTCACCGCTTCATGCGCGCGACCATCTCCAAAATCCACCGGGCGTACTTTCCAAGCGGCTGGCACCCGCAGGATGTGCCCGTCGCTGCGCACCGCGCCGCCGCGGCCAAGCCCCTCCAGCATGGTACGGCGGGTGCCGCGGGAAAATCCGCCGCCTGCACGGAACGCCAGCGCCAACTGGGTGGCCGAGGGCAGACGATCTTTGAGATGGGCGGCAAGACAATCCGTGGGCACCACGTCGAAGCCCACACCCGGCAACAGCATCACACCGGCTTGCTTCGCTTCTTGATTCATCGCTGCCAACGCCTCGAATACTTCAATTTCGCCGGTAATGTCCAGGTATTGGACCCGTTGGCGCAGACAGGCAGCCGCTACCGGCAAGTAGGTTTGAGTAAAGGGGCCGGCACAGTTGAGTACCAAACGCTGTTCTTTGAAGGCCTCATCCAGAGCCGCCGCGTTGCGCAAATCAAAAACCAGGAAGGGCAGGCCGTAGCGTTCGGCCATGCCTTTCAGTTTGTCGGCATCGCGTCCCGCCAGCAGTGGGCGCAGACCTTGTTCCAAGGCGGCTTCCACGATGAGTGAAGCGGTATAGCCGTAGGCACCGTAAATCAGCATGCGCGGGTTCCCTGTGAACGAGCGCCCAAGTATGCCAGAGGGGCTATTTGCGGGACCTGTGTTGAGAAAACGCTCGACTGGGGGTTGGGGTGCTGGCGACAGCAACGGAGCGTTTGTAACTTATTGATATTGAAGGAGTTTATTCTCATAAAAAAATTCCTTCTCAGATGCTTGTTTTTTCTTTTGCTAGTGTTATAGTTGTCTATAACACCATTACTGAAATGGCTCTGGGCCGAATCTAATAAGGAGCATTACCATGAATACCACCAGCAAAGTTATTCTCGCCGTTGCTTTTGCCTTGAACGTGACCGCCCTTGCCGTGGTCAGCGATATGGCTCTGCACCCGCACTCACGGCCACAGGCTAACACCATTCGGCTTGGCGCCATCGTTGTAACACCGGCGGAGGCCGAAGCCGGTACGGTAAATCTCGGCGCCGTTCTGGTCACGCCCAGCGACGCCGATTGGCGCTATGCGGAAGTTCGCGGCGGCGTGCAACGCCCGCTGGCAACCAACATCGCACTCGCGCCCATTACTGTGCAACCCACCGCCGAACAGTTGGCGGAAGTTGCCGCCGTCAAAATGACCAGCAGTGCGCCAGCAGCTCAGGCCACCATCGTGGAAAATACCGCCAGCGCCTCTTTGGTCAAGGCTTTGGAAGCGGTTTCCCCCGGTCAGTACCTGGATACCAACGCTACTTTGCGTGTACTCAACGCGCTGGTGTTTGAGCGCGCGGGCGGCTAAGGTACGCCGGATTTAGCGCTCTAGTACGCTAGAGCAGCAAGGGAGACATGCATGGACCCGAATTGGAGCGACAACCAGCCAATCTACCGCCAGCTGCGGGATCGAGTGGTGGCCATGATTCTTGAGGGCACACTCAAGGAAGGCGACCCATTGCCTTCAGTGCGAGCGGTGGCCGCGGATTACCAGATCAACCCGCTCACCGTGCTCAAAGGTTACCAGGCGCTGGTGGACGAGGAGCTGGTGGAGAAGCGCCGTGGTTTGGGCATGTTCGTGAAACCCGGCGCCAGCCGCGCACTCATGAAGAATGAGCGCGAAGTATTTCTCAAAACCGAGTGGCCGCAAATGGTGCAGCGCATCGGCCGTTTAGATCTGGATGTGAAGGAATTGTTGAAAGCCGTGGATGACGGCAAACGGAGCAAGTCATGAACATGCTGATACAAGCGCGTGGGCTGAGCAAGCATTACGGCGGTCTACGGGCGCTCGACAAGGTGGATTTCGATATCGAGGAAGGCCGCATCGTAGGCTTGATTGGCCCCAATGGCGCCGGCAAGACCACGGCCCTCAAAGCCATCCTCGGGCTCACCAATTTCGAAGGCGAACTGGATGTGCTGGGTCATGACCCGCGTATCTCGCGCCGCCAGCTAATGCAGGATGTATGCTTCATCGCCGACGTGGCCACCTTGCCGCGCTGGCTCAAGGTGGCGAACGCCATCGAATTTGTGGAAGCGGTGCATCCGCGCTTCAGCCGCGAACGCGCCCGGCATTTCCTGGAGCGCACCAAGATTTCGCAAAACAGCAAGGTGGGCCAATTATCCAAGGGCATGGTCACACAACTGCACCTGGCGCTGATCATGGCGATTGACGCCAAGCTGCTGGTGCTGGACGAGCCCACCATCGGCCTCGATATCCTGTACCGCAAGGAGTTTTATTCAAATCTCCTGAACGATTATTTCGATGAGAAGCGCACCATCTTGATCACCACTCATCAGGTGGAAGAAGTCGAAAAACTGCTTACCCATCTGATGTTCATCAACAATGGGAAGATCGTATTGGATGATTCCATGGAGGCTGTGGCTGAGAAGTTCGCAGAAGTACTGGTAGCGCAGGATAAGATTGCTGCCGCACAGGCTCTTAATCCTATCAATGAGCGTGAGATATTTGGTAAGAAACTGTTCCTGTTCGAGGGGGTAGAACGCGACAAATTGACCGCACTTGGTGAGATCCACACGCCGAGCATTGCCGACCTGTTTGTGGCGAAGATGCGAGGAGCCGTGCAATGAATACAATGCGAGCCTATTCTGCCCTCGCCAAACGCGAGATCTGGGAGCACAAGTCCCTGTGGATTGTGCCTGCCGTGATTGGCGGCCTGGGGATATTGCTTGCCCTCTACGGTTTCGGGGCGCTGCTGCTTGCCGCCCACCAGGGCATGATCAACATCAATGGCGACATCACCGGTGTAAATAGTGTTGAAGGGATGCGTGCGTTCATCTTTGGCAGTGCGGCTTTCTTCAATACGGTGATGCTGTTCATGGTGTGGTTCTATCTCATGGACACACTGCACGCCGACCGCAAGGACCGCAGCGTGCTGTTCTGGAAATCGCTGCCGCTTTCGGATACCACGACGGTGCTCTCCAAGCTTTTCACCGGTATGGTGACGGCACCGGCATTGATGCTGGCGGCAGTTATCGTCACCGAGATCATTACCGGCATTCTGTTTATCATCGCCTTATCTCTTATAGGTGTGAACGTTCTGCCGCTGGTTTTCCAGCCCGGCACCATCATTCTCGCCTGGATCACGTTGGCGTTCGCCCTTATGGTGCAGTCCCTGTGGCTGGTACCTTTTTTTGGCTGGTTCCTGCTGTGTTCTGCCTGGGCCAGGAAACTGGTGTTGGCCTGGACCGTGTTGATTCCACTGGGCGCCATGCTCGTGGAACGCCTGTTTATCGGTACCCATTATTTGTTCAATGCTGTCTTTGGCCATCTTGGCAAGTTGTTCACCTTGGTCATGAGCGGCCGTTACTCGGTCAATGGCATGACCATAGGCCCAGGTATTGGGTTCGGCGAAAAGCCCGGTGTATTTGCCGGTCATAGCGGTCTTATGACTCTGGGTTCGCTGGCGCGTGTGTTTGCCCAGCCGGAGATGTGGATTGGCGCTGTCATCGGTGCAGTCTTTGTGGCCGGCGCCATCTGGCTGCGCCGCAATCGCTCTGAAATCTAAGCATTCGTTGGATGAAATTCCACGGTCAGGAGATTGCGATTATGAAACGCATCGCCATTTTAGGATTGTTGCTCGGGTTGCCACTGTTGGCGCAAGCAGCCGCCCCCCGAATGCTGAGTGCGAACATTCCCGCTACCGGAATTAATACCCTGGCCATCACGGTCGGTGTCGGTGAGCTCCGCATCACACCGTCCACCGACAATACCGTGCATGTGCAAGTCAGCCTGGAACAAAAGTCCCGCGAGTTCCTGTGGTTTTTTCACTGGCGGAGCCGTGCCACGACGCAGGAAATCCAGGCAGCGCAGATCGCCCGGCAGCAGCAGGGCCAGCGCCTGCTACTGTCGTTGACCACGCCCGGAAAGTTGAGTAATGACGATGTCAAACAAAAATGGATTATCCAGGTACCGGCGCGACTGGCCGTGGACTTGAACATGAAAGTAGGACAGGCGACCATCAGCGGCGTTGCCGGCGGCGTACAGGCCGATCTGAATGTGGGCGAGCTTGATGTGGACGTCCCGGGTGGAGCCTTGAGCGCCAAGGTCAACGTGGGTCAGATCAGTGCCACCACCGGCACCACCCGGCCCGGCGCCATTGCCTTGTCCAGCACCATCGGAGAAACGGCGCTGTACCTGCATGGCAAGTACATCAGCCATGCAGGCGAACACAGTGGTCTCGGCCGCCGCATCAATCTTAATGGCAACGGTCCCGACAGCATGAAATTGAGCGTCAATGTGGGTGAAGTGGATTTGCGGGTTGAATCGGCGGTCAAGGCACAAATCAAGCCCTAAATTAAGGCCATCCTGGCCGTGGCCAAGATGGGCGGTGTCTTTTTCCGGTTCAATTGGCTACCTGCGCCACCCAGAGCAAATCCGGAACAGTTGCAGGTTATCTGATTAACATAGACAGGTTCGGGCCGGAAGCTTCTATCGTGGCGGGGTTAATCTGGCTTGCAACAGGGATCGGCTTCATGATACTGGCATATTGAAAATACGATATTGCGCGACCTTTCTGGAGTGGTCTCGTAAGGACTAATCAATGAATCCTACTGCTGAAAAAGAAGTACGCTGGCCGCATGCGGTGATTGGCATTCTGTGGGTGCTGGTTTATATGTCGTCGACATTGTTTATCAGCGGCAACACCGGGCGCGCGGCGAACGATCCCTCGGGGTTGATCAAGAGCATTTGGATTACCCATTTAGTGATCATCGCCCTGCCGTTGTTTTTCCTGTGGGTTATGCGGCGCAGTTTTCCCATTGGTGGCTTTTCCCGCGAGCAACGACGTCCCTGGTATCGCTGGTGGCTGGTCTTTTTTGTCCTGGCGGTGGTATTCGGTTTATCCACGGGCTGGCACTCCAAACTTAGTGATTATCCGGGACTGGCCGTGGTGGGCTTTTGGATAATCATGATGTGCTTGTTCGTCGGCTTCAGTGAAGAATTTCTGTTTCGCGGCGTTATTCAGACCGGGTTGAATAACTCCCGTCTCGGAAGCTGGAAATTGTGGCGGCTGCGCAGTGGGACGCTAGTTGCCGCAGCGGTATTCGCCAGCATGCACCTGTTTGGCTATCACGCGTACCGAACCATGGCCGGGATGTCCTCACGGCAGGCTTTGGGCATCGTTGTATCCCAATTTGTCGCGGCGTTGGTACTGGGATTGATTTTCGGGCAGCTCTACGACCGCAAACGCAATATCTGGGGCGTGGTGGTGCTGCACAACATTGTGGATGGCGCCTCCTATGTTGTGCCGCTCATCGTAGCGTTGATCCGTGGTTAGCCGTTCGGCTGCAGTCCACCTTGGATTGGGCGCGTGTAGCCTAGGCAGTTCCATGGCTCTAAAATGACACCAGCGCAAACATCGGTTGTCCCTGACTTGTCATGCAACTCATCGGCTCACTGACCAGTCCTTATGTACGCAAGGTGCGCGTAACCTTGATGGAGAAGGGCATCGAATGCCCCTTCATGCTCGACGACGTGTGGGCGGCGGACACGAAAATCCAGCAAAGCAATCCGCTCGGCAAGGTGCCGTGCCTGATCCTTGCCGATGGCAGTCCGCTGTACGATTCGCGGGTGATTTGCGCATATCTGGATTCGTTGCCACCTGCCAATACACTCATTCCCGCAGGCGGCCGTGAGCGCACCACGGTGTTGCGCTGGGAAGCGCTGGCCGATGGCGTGCTGGAGGCCGGTGTGCTGATTCGTCTTGAACACACCCAGCGCGATCCGGCTCAGCGCAGTGAAACATGGCTCGAACGCCAGCGCCGGAAAGTAACCGCTGGACTCGCAGTCATGGCGCGGGATCTCGGTAGCAGTGACGGCTGCGTGGGCGGGCGCTTCACGCTCGCCGATATCGCCGTGGGTTGTGCGCTCGGCTGGCTTGGCTTCCGGCTTCCGGAACTGGATTGGCGCAAGATCCATCCCAATCTCGGCCGTCATTTTGACAGGCTTTCGCTGCGGCCGTCGTTTGCAAGCAGCGCGCCGCGGACTTAGTCGCGGAAATTCACGAATTGCAAAGGTTGCTCCAGTTTCGCGTTGCGTAATAGCGCAATGGACGCCTGCAGGTCATCACGCTTCTTGCCGGATATGCGCACTTCCTCGCCCTGAATGGCGGCCTGAACTTTCAGGCCGCTGTCTTTGATGAGCCTGACGATTTTTTTCGCCAGTTCCTTGTCGATACCCTGCCTGACATTGATGCATTGCTTGGCTTTGTCGCCGCCGATGGCCTCGCTCTTCTGGGGATCAAAGCTGGCCACATCAATGCCACGTTTCGCCGCGCGCTGATACAGGATGTCCTGTATCTGTTTGAGCTGAAACTCGCTGTCCGCGAACAAAGTCAACACATTGTCCAGACGCTCGATTTGGGCGCTGGAGCCCTTGAAGTCATAGCGTGTGCCGATTTCGCGGCTCACCTGATCCACCGCATTGGTGAGTTCGGCGGTTTCAACTTTGGAGACGACATCGAATGAAGGCATATTTGCTCCTTATGGATAAGGACCGATCGCGGTGGTTCCGGTCGCGACTATTTCGTGTTCCGGCACGATGTCATGAGGTTTACCCAGTTCCACCACGCGCCGCACATCCGTGCCGTCCAGCATATTGATGACATGCGAACGGTGCGCCACCTGCATGGCCGGTGCATGCGCATAGCGGTCCACGGCGATGACTTCCACCCCGAAACGCTGCGCCTCAATAGTGACTTCCTTGCCGAGTTCTCCCGAGCCCAGCAACAGGATGCGGGTGGCGTTGGCGGTGAGCGGAGTGCCGATGTTGACCATCTTTATCCTGGTTCGGTCAGGGGGTTATTCTCGCCATTCATACCCACACTCCTGACATTTTTGAAGGTTGCGTCGAGCCGGGTAGCCTGCGCCGGCGATCAGGGTTCCTAGCATAAGCATCCAACTGCGAAAGGAAAATCTGGCTTTGATGTCATGGGAAGCGCATTTCGGACACGATGGAATGGCAGTATTGCCCATCTCCGCATCGAGAATCTGCGCAAATTCGTCTTTGCCGAGTGCCGCGATGATTTTTTTCGCTTCATCCGCGCGATCCACCGGAACTTGGATTTTCACGCCACCTAATGCTTGAGAAATCGCCCAATTCTGCAAAATGTAGTTCTCGTCAACTATAATGGTTGGGATGCCTTCTGCCTCCAATCGACCACTTGCAATGCGAGCATCCCAGGCATTGATATAGCTTGAAACCGTAACCAATTTTGGTGTACTAGTCATTCAAACACCCCTTAACAGCCTTGCTTCACTGGATTCCAGATCTTCCGGTGTGCCCCAAAGTACCAATACGTCGTCTTCCTTGAGAACCGTATCCGTGGGCGGTTGCCGGCCTACCACGCCTTCACGGCGCAGAGCCGTAACCACCACTTTCGCGGCTTTGAGATTCAGTTCGCCGATACTTTTGCCGATGGCGTGGGTGCCAGCGGTGAGCGTCACTGTATAGAGTTGTTCGCGGAAGGCATGGCTGGGATCGATCGGCAAGGCATCCTGGCCGCGGAACACGCTGCGCAACAGGCTGTAGCGATGGCCGCGCACTTCCTGCACCTTGCGCAGAATTTTCCCCATGGGCATGCCCAGCAGGTGCAGCAGGTGTGAGGCCACCATGAGACTTGATTCCATGGTCTCGGGAATCACCTCGGTGGCGCCGGCCTGCATCAGTTTGTCCAGGTCCACGTCGTCGCGGGTGCGGACCAGCACCGGCATGTCCGGGCGCAGCTTTTTGACCTGTTCCAGAATCCTGAGCGCCACCGGAATCCTGAAATACGTGATCACCACGGCGCGGGCGCGTTCCACGCCCGCGGCTTTGAGCACCACGGGGTTGGTGCCGTCGCCGTAATACACCGGGTCGCCGGCTTCGCGCGCGTGTTTGACGCGCACCGGATCCAGGTCCAGGGCCACGAATTCGAAGCCCTCGGGTTCCAGGAAACGCGCCACGTTCTGACCGACACGTCCGTAGCCGACGATCACCACGTGGTTATCGAGATGCAGCTGCTGCCGGCCGATATCGTGCTGCAAGCGGTCGTGTTCCGCCGCGGATTCGTCCAGTGGAAACAGGCGCGCGGCCAGCACACCGCTGTAGCGCAGGCAGAATGGGCTTATCAGCATGCTGAGCACAATCACTGCCAAGCCGAATTCCGCCAGCGGCGCGCGGATCACCGCTTGTGCAAGGCCCAGGGCCAGCAATGCGAAGCCGAATTCGCCCCCTTGGTTGAGTGCCATACCGGTACGCAGCGCGCTGGCGCGATCGCCACCCAGCAGCCGCGCGAGTAGCGCTACCAACACGGTCTTGAACAGCATCAGTGCCATGACGCTCACGATCAGCAGCCACCAGTGGCGCAGCACGGTATGCGGATTGAGCAGCATGCCGACCGTGACGAAAAACAATCCCAGCAGGATGTCACGGAACGGCCGGATATCGGCTTCCACCTGATGGCGATACTCGGTCTCGGCCAGCATCATGCCGGCCAGAAAAGCGCCCAACGCCAGCGACAGGCCGAGCGCCGCGGTGCTCCAGGCAGCCGCGAGCGTGAACAGCAACACCGCCAGGGTGAACAATTCTGCGGAACGGGTGGTGGCGATCTGGTGGAACAGCGGTCGGAGCAGCCAGCGGCCGAAGGCCAGGATGACGATCACCGCCAGCGCACCCTTGACGAAGGTCCATAACAATTCGGTCGCGAACTCGGTACCGATGCCATGGGCAAGTCCCGGGATCAGGATCAGGAAGGGGATGACCGCCAGATCCTGGAACAGCAGCACCGCAATGGATAGCCGTCCGTGCTGCAGATTGAGTTCGTTCTGTTCCGCCAGCTGTTTCACCACGATGGCGGTGGAGGACATGGCGAAAGCGCCGCCGATCACGATCGCCACCGGTGCCTTTGCGCCCAGCAGCCAGGCAGCAAGCGCTGTGCCGGTGGTGGTGAGCAGAACCTGCAATCCGCCCAGCACGAACACTGCCTTGCGCATGACGATGAGTCGCGGCAGCGAGAATTCCAGTCCCAGGGTAAACAGCAGAAACACCACCCCGAATTCCGCCAGGTTGCGGGTATCCGCGGAGTCGGCGATCCAGCCGAGGACGTGAGGCCCCACCAGAAAGCCGGTGGCCAGATAAGCGATGATGGCAGGCAGCTTCACGCGCTTGAGCGCCGCAACTATGAGCACGGCCACGGCCAGCAAAATCAGAATCGAGCGAAGTGTGGCGTGTTCCATGGCGTGCGCATCTCCCCAAGCACCTCAATCTTACCGGAATGAGCGGAGATGCTTGCTAATCTGAGCGTATATTGTGGTTTTCTTAGATCGATTTTTAATAACACAGGCAGGGCTATAATCTGGGAGCCGAACGGCGGACAGGAATACGCTCTATGCTCACGCGAGTCATACATATAGCGGGGGTTGCTGTATGCGCTGCACTGTTATTGGGCGCCACCCAGTGTCAAAGCAGCTCCAGCAACGGTATCGGGCCGAACGGACCCGTATTTGTCACTACCCTCGCGGTTGAGGATGCTAATGGCGTCCTCTCGAATACTTTTTCGTCTGGGGAAACCATCCAATTCGTATTGAGCGTGCGCAACCGCAGTAGCTCGAGTCAGACCCTGACATTCAATACTTCGCAGCAATCTAATTTTGCAGTGCTGGACAGTGGCACCGCCACGGAAGTATGGACCTGGGCGCTGGGGCAGTCGTTTTCCCAAAGCACCACCAGCCTTACCATCGCGGCGGGACAGACCCAGACTTTCACCGTCACCTGGAACCAGACCGACGATAACCAGCAACTGGTACCTAGCGGCGCTTATGAAGTGATTGCCGGGCTGACCTGTACCAACGGCAGCAGTTCTGCCAGCTCGTCAACCTCATCCGCGAACACCCTGTGCATGCCAACAGGTATCCCCACGTCGGGTCAGCTGGCCCCCAGCGTTTACATTTCCACACTGGCGCCGTTCACCATCCAGTAACGCTCCGGTGGAGAACGTCGCCCCCATGAAGTTATCTCAGGTACCGGGCGCCTTCCGCGGGAGATGCATCATGCGCACGGTGCCGATTGCCTTGTTTGCAATCCTGCCGTTGATGGCGTTCACGATCCCGCCGGTGACGGCTGCAAACGTGCCGCATTGCGATTCGCACAACGGCGGCATCACGTTGCCGGCGGGGTTCTGTGCCACGGTATTCGCCGATGACCTCGGTGTTGCCCGTCATATGGCGGTCAACAACAACGGCGATGTGTATGTCGCGCTGCAATCGCCGCATCACGGCGGCGGTATTGTGGCCTTGCGTGATACCACCGGCGATGGCCATGCCGATACCGTCAAATATTTCGGTGAGACGGGCGGCACCGGCATCGGTATCCACGATGGCTATCTATACTTCGCCAGCAATACCGAAGTTGTGCGTTATAAATTATTGCCCGGCGAACTCCTGCCGCAGCTATCGCCACAGGTGGTGGTCAGCGGCTTTCCTGAGCAACACGAACATTCGGCCAAAACCATGGCCTTCGACAATAACGGACATGTGTTTGTGAATGTGGGCGCGCCTTCCAACGCCTGTCAGCGTGAGGACCGGGTGCGCGGTTCACCGGGCATCAATCCATGCCCTTTGTTGGCACAGCACGGCGGTATTTGGGAGTTTGACGCTGACAAACTCAACCAGGTGTTCGGCAAGGATGGCAGGCGTTACGCCACCGGTATCCGCAATGCGGTCGCCATGACCTGGAATGCACCGGTCGGTGCCCTGTATGCGGTGCAAATGGGCCGTGACCAGCTTTACGACAACTGGCCGAAATTTTACAGCGTGCAGCAGAGTGCTGAGTTGCCGGCGGAGGAGTTTTTCCTGATTCGCCAGGACGATAATTTTGGCTGGCCCTACTGCTATTATGACGAGCTGCAACACAAGAAAGTACAGGCGCCTGAATACGGCGGCGACGGTAAAAAAACCGGCGATTGCGCCGACTATGGACAACCCATCCTGGCATTTCCGGGCCACTGGGCCCCGGAGGCAGTGCTGTTCTATACCGGTAAGCTGTTTCCGGCGCACTATCGCGATGGCGCATTCATCAGTTTCCACGGTTCCTGGAACCGGGCGCCGCTACCTCAGGCGGGCTACAAAGTGGTGTTCGTGCCCTTCGACGGGCTCCGGCCCTTCGGCGAGTATCAGGTATTCGCACAAGGATTTTCCGGTGAAAAACCCATTTATTCGCCGGACCAGGCACGCTTCCGACCCATGGGCCTCGCCCAGGGGCCGGACGGTGCACTGTATATCGGTGATTCCCAGCAGGGACGAATCTGGCGCGTGATCTACACCGGCAATTCCTGAGTCTGCTTGCAAGACCGTGAGGTGTCGTTATCATGGGTGTCCCTTCCGACGGGCAAACCCGCATGCTGCTGGCGCTGTTAATTCTGATGATTTTAGTAATGCTCGCCGGAGTGACACTCGCGACCTTGGGGATGCGCGCACGCCAAGTGCCGCTGCCGGTCAGCGGCTTGCACGGCGTTGCAGGTATCCTGCTCATCGTGCTGTTGGTGATCCATGACCTGCATTTCCCCCACAACATCCCGTTGAATGCCGCCGCGGTGGTGCTGATGCTCACCGCCACCGGCGGTCTACTGTTGTTCGGTTTCCGCGCCGGCCGCCAGGCGGTGCCTGGGCTGGTGGTGAGTTTGCATGCGGGTTTCGCCGTAGTCGCGCTGACGCTTATGATTGTCGGCTACCTGCGCGGTTAGTTATGCAGGCCACAGCTAGCTCCGCTCGCAGGTGCGTATCCGCAGTTACCTTACAGCTCGTGGCAACCCTGCTGGGCCTGATGGGCACGGCGCTGGTAATCGTTCAGGCACTATTCTGGATCCCCAGCCGCCACGCGAATCTTGCGGTGCTGATACTGACAGCGTTTGTACCTCTGATCG
>Ga0307372_10007309_pt1 | contig 15878 bp, 14 predicted proteins | sample OX1MG_FD_202533 | JGI IMG/M metagenome (GOLD analysis project Ga0307372, IMG submission 202533) | Soil microbial communities from Risofladan, Vaasa, Finland - OX-1 | ecosystem: Environmental > Terrestrial > Soil > Coastal area > Acid sulfate soil | place: Finland: Risofladan, Vaasa | collected... | reverse complement strand
TACTTCGCATAATTAAAAAGTGCGGATAATCAGCCTTATGCTAATATTAGCATAAGGCTGATGCACTCCTTGACAGATTGACAGCCAGATGTCATCGCCTGGAATTGAAAGGTGAATCCAGAAGAAAGAAAAAACAGTAGAAATAAAAACGAAAATTATATCTTCACAAAACACAAAAAGCTCTTTCACTTATTGGTTCCTCTAAGGGGGGGTACCATGGATCGGAATGAGGGGGTACCATCATCGGAATAGACATATTGGAGAAAAAGGCTTATTGCAAGTGTGCTTAACAGAAACAGAGACAGGCTTATTCCAAACAATAATTTTAGAAATAAATGATCTTCGCCTACATTATCAAGTTTCATGATAAGCTCTGAAAAAGAAGCACCTACTATTCCAAGTGTGGCCATAGCTGGAATATAAAGTAATGACATTACCTGGCCTTTTAAAAATCCGCTTTTAATTTCCCTGTCTGCAATCAATGCAAAGAATACCCACCACAATTCAAACATAATCAATATGCCAAGGGCAAAGCAGGTCCAAACATGCGAACTCAAAATAGCTACTTCTCCTGTACCGTTTATAACCCCCAGAATGGCTTCGCCAAAAACAATTATGGTAAACAATCCTAACCTCTCTACCATACTTGAAGAAAGTTTCAAATTCAAATCTCTTTTTGCAAAAAGTGGAGATACTACAAAAGGAGGTAAGTAATTTAAAGCAAGCACCCCACAAAATAATATCCTTTTATAAGGTTGCTGCACAAATAGGGTAGCAATAATGAGAAAGAGTGCAGCGAGGTAGCACAAGGTATAAGGCCTGTTGAGTATGCGGTGATTTTTATCGTAAATACCAACACTCCACCACAAGTAAGTAATATACCCCTGCAAAAATATCAAAGCAAATATGATTTTTGGTATAAAAAGCGAAGTGGGTGTGCTCATAGTTACTGCTAATGCTGCTACAGCAAGCATTTGCCAAAGCGTCATCAATCGCGTACGTATTCCCTGGCTTCCATGTAAATCATGATACATACTCCCATTAATCCATCCCCAAAAGATCATAAAGAAAAATAAAAGGTAATCAAGAATTCCATCAGCTCCCGGATAAGTGAGAAGGTGGCTGGTAGTACGGGAAATAACGATCACATACACCAGGTCATAAAAAAGTTCGAGCCAACTTATTTTCCTTTCTTTAAAATCAGTAGAAAATTTTTTAGGCGGCCCCCACCATATATTGTATTGGTTTCCTTTTATACTTTTCATTTCATTTGGCAATTGAGTTTTTCTTTCTGGCAAAAGTATAATAATCACTTTGTTCAATAAAGGGATGAAGGCAATAGCTATTTTCGGATTCCGGTTTAGTCAACAAAAAAGAATAAATGAACATTCTTACCTAATCCTGATTGGCAACTGATGAATCACGATTTCCGGTGAATAAAGTAAATATCCAAATGTTATAGAAACACCAATTATAAACATTTAAAAATTACTGGCAATGTTTTTGAATCAATACTTTTAAATACATTGTTCAACATTAAACATATAAATATGAAAATCTCAAACGCCTTATTATTGTTATTTACAGGATTTACCGCAGGCGCGGTTACAGGAATGCTTTTGGCTCCGGAAGAAGGGTATAAAAGCCGCAGAAAACTGATGAAAAAAGCAAAAAAATATAAAAGAAATATTGAAAGAACTGCAGGGGATTATAAAGATAAGGCTGTTGACTTACGAGATAGTCTTGAAGGCGCTGTACATGATGTAAAGAAAAGATTTAGCTAATGGCATTTCTTATTTTAAAGGGAATTTAATCCTTATTTTTATTTTGACTGTTAGGGTTCTTTATTTTATATTTAGCGAATTGGAAATAGTATTACTTTCCGATACAGAATTTACTAAAGATAAAATCCAACCTGTCTTCGTTGGTAACTTGCCCTGATATTTCGCCGATAAAATGAAGGCAGCGATTGATATCTATTGAAAGCAGATCACCTGATATTTTAGAAGATAAGCCGGTTTTTATATCCTGGAGACTTTTTGAAATTTCCTCAAGTGCAGCATAATGGCGAGCATTGGTGACTATTACATTTTCGTTATTAAGAGATGCTCCGCCTGCCATTGCAAAAAGAATATTTTTTAATTCTTCAATTCCCGTTTTTTCTTTTGCGGAAATAAATAATTCATTGACAGACTGTATATGCAAACCCTGGTTGAAGATATCGGATTTATTAGCAATAGCAATTACATTTGGATTTTGGTTTTTCAAAGAAGCTACCGTTTCTAATAGTTCTTCAGCGCTCATCTCATTTATATCAAACAAATACAAAACGATATCAGCCTGTTCTATTTTTTCCTTACTTTTTTTGACACCCATATTTTCAATTACGTCTAACGAATGATCACGTATTCCGGCAGTGTCAATCAACCTGAAAAGTATGCCGCGAATATTGATCAGTTCCTCTATTGTGTCGCGGGTAGTGCCTGCAATCTCGCTGACGATAGCGCGGTTCTCATTTAATAAAGTATTTAATAATGTTGATTTTCCCGCATTTGGTTTTCCTACGATCGCCACACTTACACCATTTTTAATAACATTCCCTAGCTTGAAGGATTCCAATAATTTATTTACTGTTACATCAATATTTTTGATAAGTAAAGAAAATTGATGCCTGTCGGCAAATTCCACGTCTTCTTCGCCAAAATCGAGTTCCAGTTCTATAAGGGAAGAGAACTTTACCAGTTCTTCTCTTAATCCTGAAAGTACATTTGAAAATCCTCCCCGCATATTTTTTAAAGCAGCATTTTGTGATGCTTTTGTATTGCTCGCAATCAAATCAGCAACGGATTCTGCCTGGGTGAGATCTAATTTTTTATTCAAAAAAGCTCTTTGAGTAAACTCGCCTGCCCTGGCCAATCTTGCACCATTTTTTATGAGTGCGTTCAGTACCTGCTGTTGCAAATAAGGTGATCCGTGGCAACTTATTTCAATGATATCTTCGCCTGTATAAGAGGCCGGTTTCTTAAACAAAGAAACTACTACTTCATCAAGTAGGTTTTCTCCATCCTTTAAGTAACCTACATGAAGCGTATTGGGAGGTTGTTCTTTTAATTTTTTTGATGGAAAAAGTTTTTGAACAATTTCAAATGCATGTTCCCCGCTTACACGCAAAACACCTATTGCTCCAATGCCGGGTGGTGTGGCAATCGCAGCGATCGTATCGTCCCAATCAGAAAATTTTGTGTGCATTTTACGAAGATAAGTTGCATTGTTTTATGTTGGCATTCTTTATTATTCAGAAAATCTATTGATTATGATTGAACACAAAATATTGCCATCCTCATCCTCAATTTCATCAATGATATCCATAAAGTTTTTATAAGTGCTTTATTTAATAAGCTAATAATAATAATGGTTTTCTAAAGAATTTATTCATTTGGATCGATCAACGTTACAGGTTGTGTACGATACGCATTTACATAATGGCCGTTTTGAATAGCTGGTATCCAGTTAGGGCCGTTTCTAATTGCATTGACCGCAATCTCTGCAAGCCTGGTCCCTTTCATTGTCAATGCCTGCACATTATTTACTTTGCCTTTTTTATCTACAATAAACTGAACGTTGCAGGTGCCATAATCGGATTCTGTAAATTCATCAAGTTGAGAACTAATAGCTCTTTGAATATAACGCTGCCAGGCTTGCGGACCACCGGGGAAAGTTGCTTCTATTTCTTCTACAAAAAAAGTAGAATCATTTGAAGTTTTTTTAACAACCGGAAGTGCAGCAACTCCTGTTCCTGTTATGTTTGACGCTGGAGCCACTATTCCGATAGCAAGATTATTTCCTTCCAAAGTCTTTAAACCAATTTCTGCAGTTGCAATTTCCTTTTTATCCGGTGGCGGATCTATTACTGATTGGTCAATTACTATTATAGGTGGAGCAACTTTTAAGGTTGAAGCATGTAGAGGTGGGACTTTTTTAACTGGAGGTACAAAAACTTTGCGTGTTTCGGGTTTAGGCTGTAGAGTCCTGTCTGCTACTTCTATTTGAATATTTATTTTATCTTTTTTGAATTTACCGGCAAATACAAAACCAATAGTTAAAAGCAAAACCAACCCGAATGTTACCATAAGCGCTAAAAAAATTCTTTCATTATAGGTTTTGCGTAAATCGTAAGCACCATACATTTTATTCTTTCCATCAAATAAAATGTCAAGAAAATTTGATTGTAAAATTTGATTCGCTTCCATAATTTTATTTTTCAATAAGATACTTGAAGCAAAAATTTCCATAAAATAATTTCGAAAATTATTCTTTGCAGAACAGTGAAAGATTTAATTCAACCCCAAAAAATTAAAACGGTATTATTAGTAATCAAAACTCTGATTATATGTTAGGTCACGATATCATTAAACCAGCTTGTTGTAATGTGCAGAATAAATATCCTGAATATTTATTACCGGGGGATTTCATTACTCTCTAATAAATTTTTACTTTGACTATAATCAATAAACGAAATAAAAATTAATGGAAATAAAAAATGGAGATTAAATAAATCTCCATTTTAAAAAATTTTAAATAATTATTGCTATTGATCAGGGTTAGTCAGGGTTACCGGTTGTAAACGATATGCATTTACATATCTTCCATTTTGTTGCGCGGGAGTCCAATTTGGTCCATTTCTAATAGCATTTACAGCAACTTCGGCCAATTTGGTTCCTTTCATAGTGGTGGCCTGTACATCGCTCACTTTACCTGTTTTGTCCACGATAAATTTTACTATACATGTACCATAATCGGCATCTGTAAATTCATCAAGGTCTGCAGAAATAGCCCTGGTTACATATCTTTGCCAAGCTGCAGGTCCTCCAGGGAAAGAAGCTTCAATTTCCACTTTTGTAAAGATCTTATCAGGATCTTCTTTTACAGCAGGAGGTGCTACTACATTAGTTCCTTTTTCTTCAGTTGGCGGAGCTACTATACCCAAATCTTTAGTACCTGCCACAGTTTGCACGTCCACTTTAGCTGCTTCAATTTGTTTAATTTCTGGTGGCGGTTTTATAACTTCCTGGTCTTTTACAATCTTAGGAGGCGTAAACTTGATAGTTGCAATCTTAGGAGGCGGCGGCAATTTGGGAGGAGGTGGTGGTGGTGGTGGTGGTGGAGTATTAGGTTTTATTTGTTGCAATGTGGCGTCTGTTACCGTAATTTTCAGCTTCGCATTATTATTGTTCAAATGGTTAACTATTGCCGAAGCAACAAGAATAATTACAATTAACAAAATTGTAGCTATTAATGCTTTGGTAATCCTTTTATTGTAGGTTTTACGCAGATCATAAGCGCCATAAGATTTATTCTTCCCCTCAAAAAGAATATCAAGAATATCCGATTTTAGTATTTGATTAGCTTCCATGATTTAATTTTTTTTAATTCAATTTCATGAGTTTTAAATTCTACGTAATTATTTAATACCCGCTGCTGCTTCCGTTTGTTCTATTTTGCTATATTCGTCGGGCGACGGATCTACCATCGCATATCTGCTAATATCATCTATTTTCATTTCATCCAACATATTTACCGCATTTTCATAAGTGGCATCTTTATCGGGTTTAATAATAATGAATAAATCAGTTGCGGGAGTAGATGCCTTCTTCTTTAAAATGACATCTCTTACATCTTTATAAGTGGTCGTTTGCATAGTAGCCGGGTCATTTTTAAAATAATAATAGATCACATTTCCTTTTCCAAGTAACAACGTAAGCGAACCAGATTCTTTTACCTTCATATCCAGTTTAGGGTCTTTAGTGTCCTTAGGCATATTGAGATCCATAGCCGTAGCCTGGGATACTGTGGTAGTAAATATGAAAAAAGTAATCAGCAAAAATCCAAGATCAACCATAGGAGTAAGGTCAACACGAGTAGAATGTTTTTTACTTTTCTTGACGCCCGGGCCCTTTTTAGAACTCTCCTTTACTTCCATTTCTGCCATAATAATAAATTTTAAGTTTTAAGTTAATAATTTGTTTTTAAACAATTCTTATTCACCACCTTTCTTACCTTCCTTCTGTTCTTCTAAACTCCTTTTGTACAACTCACTTCCTTGGGGTACATCCTTTGCGTTTGTTATAAGATTATATTTATAAACATCATTCTTTTTAAAGGCATCTATTACATTTTCAAATGTAGAATATTTAGACGCGTCATCTCCTTTGATTAAATAGTTCAATGGTTCTCCCATACGAACCGTAATAGTAGCAGAAATCCATGAGGTTAATTCATTGTTAGCGCTATCAACAGGTATTCCCGGGATAATAGTAGCTTTAATTTGTTCGGGAGTAAGTTTATCAAACTGAGTTAGCTGACTTATGGGAGTTCCAATATAAGCAGCCTGTTCAAAATCCTTTATTTCCTGAGGTGTAAAAGTTATATTTCTTTCTTTTCCTAATTCTTCAAGCACAGGAGCTTTAAGTTCCTGAGACATATAAAGATATACCTTATTATTCTTATCAATGGATACATTTAGGAAATTTTTCTGCGGCGCTACTTTTTGAGAAACAGAACTGGGAGGATTTATTGGGACTGCACTTGCAGGCTTAAACTGGGCTGCAAGAATGAAAAATGTCAACAAAAGAAAGGCAACATCACACATAGGAGTCATATCTACACTGGTGCTACCGCGTTTTATTTTTGCTCTGGCCATTATTTTTAATTTATAATGATTATAGATTCAGAATTGCTAAAATTCCATACAATTATTTATACAAAGAGGCGAAACTTTGTGTTAAAGTAAAGCCTGACTCATCAATACCATAAGTGATAGCATCAATTTTGGTAGTGAAAATGTTATATGTAATAATTGCAAAAGCAGAAGTACCGATACCGAGAGCCGTATTATACAAGGCTTCAGCAATACCTATTGATAAAGTACGGGCAGCATCACTCCCACCAGCTTCACCCAAAGCTCCAAATGCCCGAATCATACCAATTACAGTTCCCAACAATCCAATCAAGGTTGATACAGATGCAAGTGTAGAAAGGAAAACCAGGTTTTTTTCAAGCATAGGTAATTCAAGCGAGGTGGCTTCTTCAATTTCTTTTTGAATAGCCAGCACTTTCTGATCTGTGTCCAGTTCAGTATCTGTAATCATTTGTTTGTATTTGCGCAAACCGGCTTTCATTACATTTCCAACAGAACCTTTTTGCTTATCACATTCTGCGATAGCAGAATCTATTTTTTTATCGGCAAGAAAAAACTGCACTTTTCTGATAAATTCTGCATTGGAAGTTTTGCCGGCTGCCTTTGCAACAGTTAATGATCTTTCAATTACAAATGTGAATACTATCAGGAAGCAACCAATCAAAATGGGTACTATAATTCCACCTTCGTACATCCTATCAATGTTTCCTTTTGGTCCAAGTTGATTTGGCCAGAAACCTCCTTTAGGATCAGGAGTGGTAAAATTACTGTCAGCGCCAATAACAAAGCGCCAAATAATATAACCGAGAATAATACAAATAATAGGGGCTAATAAAGAAATAATGTTGTTTGATTTTTTAGCCTGCACCGATGTTGTTGCATTTACTGTTACGTTTGCAGTAGTTTTTAAATCTGCCATGTTGTTGCTTTTTTAAATGTTTAAGATTAAGATGTTTTTAAAAAGAGAATTTGATATTGCAATTCTAACGAAAAAAAAAATTAAAACTACAATTTTCTGAAAAATTTTTTATTTGCGATGCACAAGTTAGTAAAATATTTGAAAGTTAATTAAAACAAAAAAAATATTTTAAAAAAACTTTCATTGTAAAAAAAATAGTACTCAAAATTAAATTTTGATTATGGCTGTGGCTTCAGATTATATTGAATCTATAGACCTTTATTCATAACGAAGTGCTACAATTGGATCTAGCCGGGATGCTTTTACAGCAGGATATAGCCCTGCAAAAAGACCGACTGCAGAACATACAACGATTCCTATGAACATCCAAACCCACGGAATTACAAATCCTGTATTGAGAAATAATCCTACCACGTTTCCGACAATCACTCCAAGAATAATTCCTAAAACAGCCCCTATTAAACTGATAAAAATAGATTCAAATAAGAATTGTTGTTTGATACTCTTGCTTTTCCCTCCAATAGCTTTAATCAACCCAATTTCCCTTGTACGTTCATTAACCGCTACCAACATAATATTCATTAATCCGATAGCGGCACCTAATAAGGTTATTGCCCCAATAAATGCAGCCGCCAAACCGATAGAGCCCAGAGCACTTTTAAACACTTCAGCAATGCTATCGCTTTTGTTAATGTAAAAATTATTGGCTTCATCAAAGGCTAACTTCCGAATCGGCCTGAAAGTTCCTTTCGCTTCTGCAATAGCGGCATCCATTTGCGATATATCGGTTACCATTACCCCAATATTATAAGTAATGCCATCCGTTGGGAAAAGTCTGCGGATATTATTATAGGTAGTAAGAACAATATTATCTGCATTAAAAAAAGCACTGGAGCCCTTATCTTTCAATACCCCGATAACCCGGTATTTTTCACCATCCGCTTTTATCACTTTATCTAAAGCACGCAGGGTATTATCTCCGTATAATTTTTTAGCTACACTATTACCAAGAATGCAAACACTTCTTCCACTTTGCACATCCAACTGGTTAATATTTCTTCCTCCCGCCAGGGTATAGCCATTTTGCATAAGATAATTTTCATCACCTCCGGTCATGGAAATATTTGGGTTTGTTTTTAATTTATCATTGGTTACGATAATACTTTGAGGACCATTTATGGAAATGCTTACTCTAGCGGGGAAATCATATCTTTCTTTAAAAAGTTTCGCTTCCTGGTAGGTAATAATTTTTCTGGCATTAGATTTTTTTTCTTTCAGTGCGCTCGTACTCGTTTTCTTTATTTCCCTGCCGCCGCCACCTATCCTTATCATTTGATCGCGATATACTATGCTGAAAGAATTGGCACCCATAGTAGCAAAACTTTCTGACAGGCTTTGGTTCATAGATGTAATAGCAGTAATGATTCCAATAAGGGCCATAATACCAAAAGCAATAATAGCAACGGTGATGCCTGTTCGAAGTTTATTACCTTTTATGGTACGAAAAGCCAATGAGAGTGAATCTTTTAATCGCATGATAGCAAAAAAAATTATAAAACTATTCGATCGATAAATAGATGGTGAAGGTACTATTTCAAAACTATTTGCACATTACCATTTGTATATAATATTTTTCCACAAACTAATTTAAGCCCGATTTTTATTTTAAGAAATAAGACAGGAATTATGTATTTTCATTGGGAAAACTTCGCAACCAGGTAATCATTGCAAAGGAATTGAATCTTCAAACCTTTAGATTAATGTGGACAAAGAGGCTTTAATAATAAATCCAATCAACCAACAATCCGGGAAGGATACCAAGCAAAATAATAAGCGCTGCTGTAATTACAAGCATCCATTTGAATGAGCGGCTAACCACAATTTCGTCATTCAAGCCCGGTAAAGGTTCTTTAAAATAGATAGCCTGAATTACTTTGAAATAATATATGGCGCCAGTAGCTGCGCAAATTACTGCTAAAATTACAAGCCATATCTGGTGCCCGTCTTTTACGGCAGCCATCAGTACATAAAATTTGGCTGTAAACCCTGCCGTTAATGGAATTCCGGTAAGTGATAAAAGAAAAATAACAGCGGTTAATGCCAATAGAGGTTGCTTTTTACCTAAACCATTAAATCCTTCAATAGAATAATCCGTCATTTTTATAATGATGGCAAAAATTCCGATAGTGGCCAAACTGTAAGCTCCGGCATATAAAAGCAATCCATCTTTGGAAACTGCTTCATTAATAGCAAAAAGAGTAAACATCATAAAACCCGCATGTGAAATACTTGAATAAGCAAGCATGCGTTTTACGCTTCGCTGGAAAACTGCAGTTATATTTCCAATTAATAAAGTGGCAGCCGTTATTATTGCAATCAACATTTGCCACTGATATTGCATAGCGCCAAAGGAAGTTTCAAAAAGACGAAAGAAAGCAGCAAAAGCAGCTACTTTTGCAATCGTCATCATAAATGAAGTGATTACCGAAGGCGCTCCGTCATACACATCAGGAGCCCAGAAATGAAAAGGCGCAGCAGACACTTTAAATGACATAGCTACCAATAACAAAACCAGTCCTGCAGCAATCAGAACAGGAAGATTCCCTTTGCCTAAATTAATAGCATCAATATAAAAAGAGCCCAGGCTGTTACCCCCATATATCAATGCAATTCCCATCAGTAACAGACCGGTGGAAAATGCACCCATTAAAAAGTATTTTAAGGATGCCTCATTTCCTTTTAAATTTCGTTTATCGCTTCCAGTTAGTATGTATAATGGTATGGATAAAATTTCAATCCCGAGAAAAAGCAGCAACAGAGTATTGAAAGAAGATAAAATAGAAGCACCGCATAAAACGAAGAAAATCAAGCTAAAATATTCTGAAACATGAAGACCTATTTTTTCAAAATCACTTCCATTCAAAAGAAATATTAATAAAGTGCAAATAAAAATAACCGAATTAAAAAGAAGGCCAAATGAATCGAAATGTAACATCCCTTTGGTATCAATATTGAAAATAGAATGCCCGAAAAATTCAAGAATATTAGCAATCAATATAATTAGAATGCCCGCTATGGCCCAATATTTTGGCGTGGTTCGTTTTTTTAAAAACACGCCACCAAACATCATCACTACCCCCCAAATTGCAGTCAATATAATTGCATTCATAATGTTATTCTAACACCCAAAGGGTTTTATTTTATAGTTATTTAAAAAAATCTTCAAATCAAAAACTACTAATCCTCTCCTACCTGATATTTACTCTACTTAAAATTTCTGAAACGCTTGACTGAGTTAAATGAATTACAGGTTCGGGGTAAATACCTAATATCAAAATTGCTATTACCAATATCACCAAAACAATGCTTTCTCCTGCACTCATTTTCTTTACCTTATCAACTAATGCATTTGCTTTACCATAAAAAGTTTTTTGCACCATTGAAAGCATATATACGGCTGATAGTACAATGCCAAGAGTAGCAAATGCCGCAAACCATTTATTAAAATGGAATATCCCATTTAACATCAGGAATTCACTCACAAATGAATTGGAAAGAGGGAGGGCGATATTTGCGAAGGCGATGATCACTACGAAAATAGCAAGGGTAGGTGATTTTGTGCCAAGCCCGCTCAATTCAGAAATCTTTCTAACGCCGGTTTTCTTTTCAATAATATCTACTACGACCCACAAAGCAAGAATATTAATACCGTGATTGAGCATTTCGAGCATTACACCCTGAAGACCTAATCTGTTTGTTGAAAAAATGGCAGCACCCATTAACCCAAGATGGGCAATGGAAGACCATGCTACAAATCTTTTTAAATCATTTTGATATAAGGCGATACAACTTGCGTAAAGAATTCCTATGATACAAAGTATCATTACAAAATGATCAAACTTGCCTACTGCCACAGGAAAAACAGGAAGAAGCCACCTGATCATACCAAAAATACCCATCTTCACCATAACACCACTCAATATCATTACGGAAGGATAGTTAGATTGTTCATAAACATCAGGCTGCCAGGTATGTAAAGGGAAAATCGGGATCTTAACCGCAAAGGCAATAAAGAAAAGCCAAAATAACCAATCCTGTTGGTGTGGCGATAAAAGCACATTATAAAAAGCATGTAGTGAAAAAGAGTGATTAGAGTCAGGAGATATGGATATGGTATGTACATATACATATATAATACCAACCAACATCAGTAGCGAGCCTAAAAATGTATAAACGAAAAATTTAAAAGTTGCCTGTATTCTTTTTTCGCCACCCCATTTGCTGCAAAGAAAATAAAGTGGAATCAAAGCCAGTTCCCAAAAGAAATAAAAGAGTAATGCATCAGTAGCAACAAAGACACCCATTATCCCAGCTTGTGATAGTAGCATCAATGCAAAAAAAACATTCGCATTTTTTCGTTCAGATTTATAAGTGGCCGCAAAAATAAGAGGGTAGGAGAAGGCGGTTAAAAAAGTGAGTAGAAATCCCATACCATCAAGGCCAACAGAAAAGCTCGACCCAATATAAGGCATCCACACATAAGATACATTACTATAATAGAAAAACTCAGGGTGGTGAGCTATATCGGAGTAAAATAAGCTGATAACAGATACCACCAGTGTTGCTATTGAAGATAAGAGCGCAAACATTTTTACGCTATTACTGTTTTTAATAAAAATAGCAATCAAACCGGTCACAAATGGTATCCAAATCAATAATTCAGGAAAAGTATAGTAATTGCCCAGCATTAATATTATTTTGTAAACAGTTGAATAATAAATAAAATAAGTAATCCAATAACCATTAATAATAAATAGGACCCCACTTGTCCGCTTTGTAATAATCTCAATTGCCGGCTTCCATAATTAACCCCGCGTCCAACACCATTTACAATTCCATCAATTCCTTTTTTATCAAAAATATTATTTAAGAAAGCGGATAAAGAACGATAAGGTTTTACAAAGAGGAAGTCATACGCTTCATCCACGTAAAATTTATTTTTAATTGCTTTTACAAATCCGTTTTCTCCGGGAGTAGAAGATGCATAATTTTTAAATTTATTCCAGGTCCAGATAGAAACAATAATTACCAACAAAGCCGAAACAATTACCAGGATCCATTCTGTTTGATGTGGAATCCCCTTTGTAGTTAGTATTTGATTTGAATGAGCAAAAACAGGAGATAAAAAATCATCTATTTTATTTCCATTTTTTGCAAAAATTTCTGGTAAGCCTATGAAGCCACAGATTGTAGCAAGTATGGCAAGAATAATTAAAGGAATCGTCATTATTGCAGAGCTTTCATGAATATGTTGTTCCTGTTCTGCAGTTCCTCTAAACTTTCCATTAAAGGTCATAGCCATCAACCGGAACATATAAAATGCTGTGAGTAAAGCGCCTCCTAAACCGAGGATATATAAGATCGGGCTTTGGGCATAAGTGGCCGAAAGAATTGCATCTTTTGAAAAGAAACCTGAAAATGGCGGAATACCAGAAATTGCAAGGCATGCGATAAAAAAGGTAACATAAGTAATTTTCATTTTTTTACCCAATCCGCCCATTTTGGTAATATCCTGTTCACCGCCCATAGCATGAATAACTGAGCCTGCTGCCAGGAATAAAAGCCCTTTGAAAAACGCATGTGTCATTACATGAAATACCGCAGCAGAATAAGCACCTACGCCCAATCCAAGAAACATATATCCTAACTGGCTAACTGTTGAATAGGCTAAAACTTTTTTAATGTCATTTTGTTTCAAAGCGATTATGGCGGCGACAATAGCTGTTGTTAAACCTATACTTGCGACACCAGCCATTGATATGGGCGCCAGAGAATACATTATGTTGCTGCGTGCAACCATGTAAACACCCGCAGTAACCATTGTGGCTGCATGTATCAAAGCTGAAACAGGAGTGGGACCGGCCATCGCATCAGGAAGCCAGGTATATAAAGGGATCTGAGCACTTTTGCCAATGGCTCCTACAAATAATAATAAAGTGATTCCTACAATTACAGGTGAGTTAATTGTTGATATGGAAGTGATAATTCCGTTTTGCGAATTAAAAAGTTCATGGTAAGAAACTGTTCCAAATGAAGATACCATCCAGAAAACAGCCAAAAGAAAACCAACATCTCCAATACGATTCATTATGAATGCTTTTTTACCCGCATCATTGTTGGCCTGATCCTTGAACCAGAAGCCAATAAGCAGGTAGGAACATAAGCCAACCCCTTCCCAACCAATATACATAATCACATAATTACCTCCCAACACTAGTAGCAACATGGAAAAAACAAATAGATTCATGTAAGAGAAGTACCTTCCAAAACCTGATTGCGTTTCATCTTTCATGTAAGAAACGGAATACACATGGATTAGAAATCCAACTCCTGTGATAATTAAGAGAAAAATGGAAGTAAGCTGATCTATCTGAAACTCAAAAGGGATGCTCAATTTACCCACATGAATAAAATCAAAATAAGAAATATTTTGTGTTATAAATCCTTCCTTTGAAACTGTTAGAAATATTAAAACGCTGATGCAAAAAGGTATAAATACAACAAGACTGCCAATAATACCAACTATTTTTTTAGGAAGAATATTCCTTCCAAGACCATTAATTAAACACCCAATAAGCGGAAAAAGAGGAACCAAATAAATAAGTTGAATTGCATCCATAAAACAGGCTTCAGTGTTGTTTTAAAATTTTAAATTATTTATTGAGTTTCATTTTTGAAATAAAATCAGTTTTTAGTTTTTTAACCTGTTCAAAAAATTAATATCAATGGAACGGGTGTTTCTGTATAACATTACAATAATAGCCAGCCCAACACTTACTTCGGCTGCAGCAACAATCATAATAAAGAAAACAAATATCTGGGCGCTTGTTGCCATTGAATAGCTGAAAGCATTTACTTCCCCAAGATGCATTTTGGAAAATGCAACTAATAATAAATTCACCGAATTCAACATTAACTCAATACACATAAAAACAATGATAGAATTTCTCCTGGTAAGCGCTCCGATAATACCAATACAAAATAAGGCTAAAGACAAAAATATATACCACTTAATTTCCATAATTTATTTCATTTTAGAAACACATTTTTCGTAAATCTTTTACTGCATTTTGAAAATTATGCTTTAACATCCAACGTCTTATTTTTTTTTACAGGATCTTTTTTACCAATTAAAATAGCGCCTATCATAGCGCTCAAAAATAAAACACTGCTTATTTCAAAAGGAACTACGTATTTATTAAATAAGGCTTTTCCAAGATTTTCAGTAAGTCCAACACTTGTTCCCCGTCTCATAATAATATTTCGTGTGTCAGAATGAGACAGAGCCGCAACCAAAACAATCATTAACATCAGGCCCGAAATAACTCCCGCCAGTTTCAGGTAAACATTTTTAATTGGCTCAGTCTCTGTATTCAAATTCATTAACATGATTACAAAAAGAAACAAAACCATTATGGCGCCTGCATATACTATAATATTTACGATCGCGAGAAATTGAGCGTTCATTAAGATATAATGGCCAGATATGGCAAAAAATACTATAATAAGAAATAATACGCTGTAGATAGGGTTTTTACTGGCCACCACACCTATTGCGCCAAATAGTGCCAGCGCAGATAAGAACCAGAATAGGATTTGTGTTATCTCCATTTTTTAAAATTCATACCGGCCTCCTTGCCATCCATCCCGACGACTATCGGAAAGAATTTTTGATAAGCAGGGTTCTTTTATTTGTTCGTTTACTTTTTTATTATTCTTCAAATCATTTTTAATGTTCATTGCCATGACCTTCAGGATGCGCTATTCTGTTACCTTTTGCTTTTGCAAAACCCTCGGGGTCTGTTTTAGGATCCGGAATCAACAAATCTTCTTTTCCATAAATAAATCCTTTACGCTGATAATTGGCCGGAGCAAAAGTTTCAGTCAAATAAACAGCGTCTTTCGGGCAAGCCTCCTCGCAATATCCACAAAAAATACACCTAAGCATATTGATTTCATATTTTGCCGCATATTTTTCTTCACGGTATAAATGTTCTTCTCCCGGCTTACGTTCGGCGCATTCCATAGTAATAGCTTCTGCAGGACAAGCTAAGGCACACAAACCGCAGGCAGTGCATCTTTCACGCCCTTCTTCATCCCTGTTCAAAATCTGTAAACCGCGGAATACCGGGCTGAATGGCCTTTTTTGTTCAGGATACTTGATGGTAACTTTCTTTTTAAAAAAATGACGAAATGTAATTG
>Ga0307372_10007302_pt1 | contig 15885 bp, 21 predicted proteins | sample OX1MG_FD_202533 | JGI IMG/M metagenome (GOLD analysis project Ga0307372, IMG submission 202533) | Soil microbial communities from Risofladan, Vaasa, Finland - OX-1 | ecosystem: Environmental > Terrestrial > Soil > Coastal area > Acid sulfate soil | place: Finland: Risofladan, Vaasa | collected... | reverse complement strand
GGCGAGGACGGAAGCGCGAGGGGCTCGGTCCCGCGAAAGCGGGGCCTCCCCTCCACCCCTCTTCTTCTCGGACGCGACTACATGCGAAAAGCATCTTGCCCGTGGGCAGTAAGAATTTTTTACATCTTTGGGTGCCTGGATTCGGCCCGCCGTTGATGCGTGCGCGGAGGAGACGCTCGACCGACCGAAGATTTGGCGAGCTACAAAGAATTTAAGCAGCGTTGAGAGCTAGGCTGGTATGGCGAAATCGAAGAAGGTCAAGAAGAAGGCTACAAAAAAGGCAACCAAGTAGGCGCTCCTAAGGCGAGCACAACGACACCCTGGGTTGATGCTTGCGGCCTTGGCAACACCCTGACCGCTCTTGGTGTTTTGGGCACGCATGCATGAGGGTTCGTCGCGCCTCCGCCTGGACCCTGAGAGTGGTTGCCGCCAGCCGGGCGTTGACTCCATAGGTATTTCAGGATGGTAATGAAGAGATATATAGTGTAATACCTATTACAATAGTATGTCGAACGCACAAGCACAGGCACAGCCTATGAACAAGAAGGGCGAGCTCATCGGAGAGCTTCGCGGAAAGACGATCACTACGACGGTCAAAGCGATATCACCTTTTGGCGTGACTCTCTCAAGCAACGGCACCGGCCAGTTCACCGGCAAGTATGCCGCATCTGACATTGAGACGATGACCGTATATCTTAACCGAGACGGCAGCGTCCAGTACGAGGTGAAGGCCATCCAGAACACGATGGAAGGGGACATGGTGGTCATGACCTCCAGAAGCCATGGCAAGTCCACGGGTCCGACGACCGCGCTCGAGGGAGAGGTCGTCTTCATGACTCAGTCTACGAAGCTGGCGTGGCTCAACACGACCAAGGGCTGGGCGGAAGGCTCCATGAACAACGCCACCGGCGAATTCCAGGCAAAGTTCTACGCTCAGAAGTAGAAGCGGGCAGTTCTGTCGGCGTTTCACCACTCGGGGCGGGGGCTTGGGAGGAGGGATGCCCCCTCCTTGGTTGGGTGAACGCGGTAGCAGCGGGAGACTGGGACGAAAGGTTTTCACCATGCACGGATTTCATCGCGCCTCCGCGGGGGAAATCAAGACTTTGGGCAATAGCCACGGATGTTTGCCCGCCCTGTGGGCGTCTTCCCAAATCGTCATGAAGTAAAGCATATAAGTAAAGCAAGTCCTTCCATTTGGTAGGTATCGACATCATGTCTGAGGTAGGCGTCTCTCCGGTGAGCGAGAAAGGCCAGGTGACCATTCCCAAGGAGATACGGGATTCGCTCAAGCTGAAGAGAGGAGACCGCGTGGTCTTCCTAGAGGCAGGCGAGCAGGTGATCCTCCGAAAGGCAAAATCCGAGAAGCTCTCCGAGGCCCTCCAGAATCAGAAGCCCTGGAAGGCCGGCGCGCTCCAGTTCCAGAGGAAGCTGAGGAAGGAGTGGGACTGAACGTATCCCTGGATACCAACGTCTTCGTCGGCGTTGTCAACAAGGAGCCTCTTTCCGACGACTCGAAGAAAATCCTCGACCGGATCGACGCCGGATCCCTCGATTGTGTCGTGTCCACCATCGTAATAGCGGAGATGTGCGCCGGATACCACATCGCGGGCCAGACCAAGGAAAAGGACGATTTTCTTACGCACCTCGAGGCCTCCCAGAGCTATGACATAGTCGAACTCTCCGTGGGCGTGGCCGACCAGGCCGGAAGAATCAAGGCGGAGACGGGGCTCAGGCTGCCGGACGCGATGGTCGTCGCCTCTGCCGTCAAAGGCGGGGCGGAATGCCTCATCTCGAACGACGAGTCTCTCAAGAAGGCCGCGAAGTTCATCAGGGTCGTGAGCTCGAAAGAATTCGTGGAAGAGACGGCTCAAGCAGATGACCGCGCGTGAGCGAGGATTCGTCGCGCCTCCGCGTCGACATCGTTCTGCGTCCCTTTTGTTATGGGCGCGGGCAATCCTGGCCCGAACCGACCAGGGTGTTGTTCACGTTGCCGGTGGCCGCCACGTCACGAAACGCGACGAGCTGTCCGGAGTCCGTCGTGACGTATAGCTCATCCGTGACCGGGTCGAACGCGAGCGACAGCGGGGAGATCGGGCTCGGGAACGAGTACATGTTGACCAGGCTGCCCGAGGTTCCGTTGTAGACGAGCAGGTAATCGGAGAACTGAGGGACCATCAGCACCTGGTTCGACGACGGAACGACTGCCATGACGGGGAACGGTGCGCACGCCAGGGGGTTCACGTCGAAGATGGTGTCCCCGTTGGTCCCGTTCAACGCGAGCAGCGATTGCAGGCCCGAGACGTAGACGACGTTCGTCGCCGAGTCTACGGCCATCGTCGGATAGTCGCCGGAATTCCAAGAGTGGATTGTCGTCACGAGGGTCTCGCTCGTCCGGTTGACTATGGACAGCGGCGATAGGCAGACGAGGCCGGACGCTTCGCACCCGACGGTGTAGACCATGTTCGTCCTCGGGTTGAGCATCGCGAACGCCCCGCTCCATCCCGGAGGCCCTACCGAGATGTTCGCGACTATCGAGCCGGTCCGCACGTCAGCTCCTATCAGAAGGCCCTCGTGCGCCGCCGAAAAACCGTAGATGATGTGAGTGGAAGGGTTGTACGCCAAAGAACTAAAGTCGAGCGGCAGCTTTCCGACGACGGCGTTCGTCGAGCCGTTTATCTCCGCAACCTCACCCGAAACAGAGACGTAGACGATGTTCGCGTTATCGTCCATCGCGATTCCTCCGAGGGCAGTCCCGGGCAGCGTGATGTTCGCTATCACCGAGTGGGACGACGCGTCTATCACGAGCAAGGACGACCCGCCTGCAACGTAGATTCTGCTCGAGTTTGGACTGAACGCGATACTCCGATAATCCCCTATTGTCATGTTGGCCGTTTCGACGCTTGAGACAGGTATAGGCTGCCCATTCAACAAAGACCTGGTAGTAATAGAGACGGACTGCCGCGACGCCGTGGTGGACGTCGTCGGAGTTTTGGTTTGGGTATTCGCGCCGTTGTTGGCTGCTGCCAGATAACCAACACCTAGACCGGCAACGACCAAAATTGTGATGACCATTGCGACAGTCCTGGTCTTCATCGCTCCTCGAACAGGTCAAGGAGACGTGGTCATTATTCAACCTAGCAGTTAGAACGGCCGCAGAGAGTCAAGAGATGAGTCGCCGTGCATAAGGGCTCATTGTGCCTCCGCCAGGACCGGGGTTCTAGTTACGACTACCGAAACAGATTATTTCAATAGCTTTCTTGGCCGCCGCCCATCCCCACAGGATTCTTAAGCCTCTGACACCTGGTTCTGGCGCTTGTGGCGAAGATCCCCTTCTACATAGTTGATGTGTTCGCCATTGGCAAATACACAGGGAATCAGCTCGCAATATTCAGGAACGCGCATTCGATTTCTGAAGGCGATATGCAGTCCATAGCGAAGGAGATGAATTATTCGGAGACAACTTTCATTCTCTCCGACGCGAAAAGAGATGGAGGGTACGACGTCCGAATATTCACTCCGGAGGAAGAATTGCCATTTGCAGGGCATCCTACGCTGGGGACCGCGTATGTGATCATGCGTGAGATTATCAGAAGGCCTGCAAAGAATGTGGTGCTAAACCTCAAAGCGGGGGCAATTCCGGTCTCGGCCGCGTATCACGACAAAAGGCACTCCATGCTGTGGATGAAACAGAAGCAACCTGTTTTTGGAAAAACAGTCGATGCCAAGCAGATCTCCTCTGTCCTAGGGGTGAGCACCCGTGACGTAGACCGTCGTTTCCCAACTCAAGAAGTCTCTACCGGGTTGCCATTTCTGATAGTTCCGCTGAAGTCTGGAAGTGCGGTCGCGCGATGCAAAGTATCTTCGGAGAAGTATGACAGAATCATGGGAACGCTTTCTGCCAAAGCGATATTGGTATTCTGTGCCGAACCACATGATTCGAATAACGACCTGAAGGCTAGGGTGTTGTTCTGACCGCGTAGTAGTATCCCAGAAGATCCAGCGACTGGTAGCGCTAACGGGTGCTTGGCGGCCTATTTGGTGGAGTACCGCTACTTCGGCAAACCGAATATCAGCGTCAAGGTGGAGCAGGGTTTCGAGGTGGGACGGCCATCCCTGCTGCATCTGAAAGCCAAGAAGGAAGAGGAGAAGATTTCGGTTAGCGTGGGCTAGCGTGGGCGGAAGGTGCTCCATGGTCGCGAAAGGCGAACTCATGTGAGTATTCCAATTCTCGCGGGGCGTTTCATTCGCACGTTGGCCGATAGACAGCGGCCTAAGACCTCGCCTGGAGTGCCGAAGAATTGACAGCATCCTATCGAGCGAAATTCATATATTTTGAGATTTTGAGCGGCGTCCCTAATGTGGCGGCAGAAAGGATGAAAGAGCTGGTCAAGGACAGTCAAAATTACACGGCTACCTTTACGGTAGACCAAACTCCGAAGAAAGTCTTCGATGCCATCAACAATGTTCGTGGATGGTGGTCGGGAGATATTGAAGGTGGCACCGACAAACTCGGCGACGTGTTTACGTACCGTTACGAAGACATCCATTATTCCAAACAGAAGATAACGGAATTCGTCCCTGGCAAGAAAGTCGTTTGGCTCGTTTTAGACAGCAACTTGGATTTCATTAAAGACAAAACCGAGTGGAATGGCACAAAAATCGTCTTTGAGGTCTCTAAAAAAGGCGGCAAAACGGAAGTCCGCTTCACTCACCAGGGTTTGGTTCCAGTGGTCGAATGCTACGGCGCCTGTTCAGACGCATGGGGCTCTTACATCAGAGGCAGCTTGCGGGGTTTGATCACTACGGGTAAAGGGTACCCCAACCAGAAAGAAGAGGCTTCTCCATGACCAAGGGGGTGCCGTCAACTCCTCGGCACTCTAGACGACATTTGAACTCGGAACGAGGACAAGCGCCGGCAAGTTCAGCTTCGTAACTCGCGGCGAGCCAACGACGGTGAGACCTTCTGCTATGCATTTGGGGGTTCATCGTGCCTCCGCCGGCGCCCACCCTTCAACCAAGATACAAGGAACCGACGTATGCCTCGTCGGTAGCGTTTGCGCCCGCGAAGGAGACGCTCAGGGTCAGCATCGAGCCGTCCAACTCTGAGGGACTGATCCCGGACGGCAGATCGGGTGCTATGTCTCCGTTGAAGAGGGTCCAGCTGCCCTGCCGGGTGGACAGGCAGTGTGTGGCGGCGGACGTCCCCGGTGGACGGGAACTTAGCAGGTCGCTGCCGTAGGTCGAACACTGCTGGGGAGAGGCGAGCACCAGGTAGTAGACCAAGATGTCGCTGTAGCCCGTCTGCCCCACCGCCGACGGCGACAGGCCGAACTCCAGCGTCACCTGGAACGCGGACGGGTACTGGAACGCCGGGTACACGGCGAACGAGAACCGGGTGCCCTCGGAGGCGGTGAGGTTGTAGACGTTCTGGTATATCGTGGACGTGTTCAGGATGCCGCAGCCGACCCCGACCGTGAGGCACGGGCTCGAGAGCCGGGGGTCGTTGGTGGGCGTCTGGAATCGTGCGGCATAGGAGGACCCCTTCGCGACTATCGACGACTCCACCGCGGGGAGGTAGGGAGGGACGGTCTGCCAGCCCCGGAGGTTGCCCGTCTCGAATCCCCCGTTCGCAAAGAGGTTGGAGGGTGCCGTGGCCGAGTCGGTGACCACGACGTAAGCGATTCCACCGATGACGAGGATGACGATGACGACGGCCGCGACGACAGCCCGACCTCTCGTTGCGCCCTTTTGGACGGGGCTGGCAGCCGAAGGTGTCGGCGGGGGCGGTTCCGAGCTGGCGCGGAAGGTCTTCAAGAACCCCTCGTTCAAGTCTGGCTTGACATTGAGGGTAGCGGCTTCTAAAGCCTCTCCACCGCTGGCCTGGATTGGGTTCAGTCGCGCCTCCCGCCCGGGACCCTTGTCCCCAGCGGATTTGCCAGAAGGCAAAAACTGAAGGAAAGACAACGGATAAAGCTTCGATGCGTGATGAGGCCCTCCAACGAGGCCGGCACGAGCATGACGGATTCTTCCAACCTGCCAATCGGTCCGACTACCGACCCGATGTCCGCGAGGCGCCCTGAGAGGGTCGTCCTTCACGGCCGCCTCGTCGACCTCGTACCGCTCGACCCCTTATCCCATGGAGAATCCCTCTTCCAACTCACGTGCGGCCCAGGCAAAGAGTATCTGTGGACGTATCTTTTGAGAGGTCCATTCACCGACCGCGAGGAATTCGACGCATATCTGCGGCAGCTGGCCCCGTCGGAGGACCCCATGTGCTTCGTCATCGTCGAAAGGGGTTCGGCGAGGGCGGTCGGCTGGGCGAGCTACATGCGGATCGAGCCGGCGCACAGAGTGGTCGAGGTGGGCAACGTCATGTTCTCTCCCGTGCTGAGGCGCACCTCCGGGGCGACGGAGGCGATCTATCTCTTGGCGCGAAATGCTTTCGAGGCGCTGGGCTACAGACGGCTCGAGTGGAAGTGCAACGCGCTGAATGCGGCTTCCAGGAGGGCGGCCCTCCGGTTCGGGTTCAGCTTCGAGGGGATCTTCCGGCAGCACATGGTCGTCAAGGGGCACAGCAGGGATACGGCGTGGTTTTCGATCATCGACGCGGATTGGCCGAAGCGCAAGGAGGCGTTCGAGATGTGGCTCCGGCCATCGAACTTCGACGGAGAGGGTCGACAGAAGGTCTCTCTGTCGGCTCTCAACGGACTCGCGTGAAGGTCGAACCTAGGGCCGCGGAGGATGGGGAGTCTTCCGGCTCCGTTGGTGGCCCTGTGGCGCTTCGTGCAGGGTTTCGTTGCCATGCGTAGGGGTTCATTGCGCCTCCGCCGGGCTTGGCGAGGCGGCTTCCATGAAGTCGGGCCTCAAATCATTTCCACGTTGGGCAGATTCTTGAAGTGTTGGTCGCCGGTGACGACGGCCATGTTTCTCAGTTCGCCGCTCGCGTAGACTATCGCGTCTACTGTGTGCAGGCCGTGCTTGTGCTTCAAGTCAGCAGCCAGTAGCGCAATCTTCTGGTCGAGCGGCACGACAAAGCTCCTTTCGATGATGAAGTTCAGGCTCTCCGTAGGATCTCTCCCGTCTCTGAGGTAGCGCGTCTTCACTTCGGTGAGACATATCGAGGGAGTGTAAAGCGGCTCGGCCCCATCTACGTGCTTCTTCACCTTCCCGCCTTTTTCGGAGCCGCTGAGATACTCTATCCAGGCAAAGGAATCAAGCATTCTCATGAGGTTCTTTCTCGTCCCTCAATCCCTTGACCGTCAGCCAAGGGTCGGCGCCGAACATGCTCTCTCCCGACTTTGAGAACTGGTTCATCAAAGCATCGTTGATTGTCTTCGAGATTTTTCGTCTCCCGTACTTCTTGACCAGATGATCATAGAGTTCGTCTTTCAGAATTATGGTAGTCTTGACTGGCACCAGCTTCACCGTAGATGTATTACATAGATGTAATATTTAAGCGCCTCTGCCGGGAATTTCCCTCGCACGTTGAGATGTGGCGGAACGGGTATCTCGGCTTTGCATGAAAAAGAGCGAAAAACTTGAAAACAGTCGTATATCCATCAGTGAATCAACAGCTGACGGGCGGCCAGACTGACAAGAGGCGAAGACTTCTCCAATAATCGCTTGAAAGGTTCCGTCCGATACGCCAGGGTTGTTCCCCTGGGGCCGGGCAGAACGCTTCAAATCGAGTGGCATGAGGAATTCTATCTCGGGACAAAGACTGCCGAAGAAATAACGTTCTCCATGGAGGCAAGGATGAGACGGATCTTGCAAGAAGCTGGAGTCATTAGGTAGGCTTGGCTCCATTGGCCAATTCCAGAGAAATGCTCGAATCGCTAGTCGCTTCTCCTAGGCTGCAGACCGGAAGGTGTTACGAAGTCCGGCACTCCTCAAGGTCATCATCCGTGGTCCTAATTGCGAGCCCCATGTCAGTTTGCCGTTTCAACACCGGGCAGTGCTCCCCCGGCCAAATATGAAAATTCGTCATGTGCCAGCTGAATTCCTCGTCCAAGAGCTCGCGCTCAGGAACTGCGTTGATCTTGACAACCGCTGTCGCCGAAGAAGCCTTCGGAGCGTGAGATTCAGCCGAGTTCAACACTCGTCCGCAAGAGCTCTTTTGTTATGGCTCTTCTTTGATGGAATTAGCTAGATTGTCATGCGAAGCCTAGAAACGGGGCACGATGAGACTTTCAGGTTCCATGACTCTACCTTTGGGCGGGAGGAAGAGTCTATTGCGCCTCTGCCGGGGCATTTCATTCACACGTGAGCTATAGTGGTGAACGGATAGACTGGGTCTTTTCAATCTTCGGGAGAGCCACACCATTCTAAGGATGTCAAGGGGTCATTCATTCGGCTCGTCCGGATATTCTCGAACCAATCTGCTGATTAATGGTCTGGGCCCTGGCCCGAAGGGCATTTGTGGTCATTATCTCTGTCGCGTGGATTTCAAACTGGCGACCCCAAAGCCATGTGTAGAATCTCTCAACCTTAGAGAAGTATCGGACGGCGAGTTCCCCGACGTCTATCGTCTTGCCCATCCTTGCAAGAATCGTGCGTTCTTTGGTCGTCCATCGATCCCACTTTAGGAGCTCGTCGGTAGATAATTTGAAGCCATCTGATTTGATTTCGATTGCTTGCTGTATGACCTTCAATTCAGCTGTGACGGGGAGAATCCCGTGATGGAGCGAGTAGTTGCGTAGGCCACTGGCTATATTGTGGTCATCGTCCTTGGCAAAGCGCCGCTCGATCTGTTCTTCTATTTCTTCGTCGAACTCTGGGTTATCGTCGAGTGAAAGGCGTTGTCGTCGCGCATGATCTACCAGACTGAACGCAGAGGCAAGAAAGTTTGCCGAGAGACGTCCGATGTCTTCGATCACTCCAGTGAGGATTGGCCTGTTGGTTTCAGCATGCAGTTGTAGAATCAAATCATCTTGCCTCAACACCTCTAATGCGCGGATCAGCTCGACCTTGTTCCGCCCGACGAGTCTGACGCTTGCCTGGAGTCTTGCCACTTCGTCCATGACTTGTTGTCCTTTCGAGGACCTGATTTCCTCAATCAGGAGCGAGAGTTCCTCGTCAGGATTCACAAAAATAGCGGTCACGCGCTCCGATATTAGGGGAGCGGTCACGTCGGGTTTGGACGATTTCGCCATGCAAAGGGCTCATTGCGCCTCCGCCCGGGCGTTTCGCCCTTCGCGAGCCTTGACTCGTTCTCGCAGGCTCACACCTGATGCGCCTGAACGCGAGCACGGCCACAACGAACATCATGGCCGCTTCGGCGCCGAGGGCGGGGACAAGGAACCAGCAAGCTACGGTGTTACCGGTGGACTGGATGAAGGGGGATCGATAGCCCGCTGGATAGGATTCCCCGTCAGGTTGTGGAAGCGCGTGTTTGCCTGCCTACAGCGGCGGGTTGCAGCTGGCGGGGACAAATTGCGCGTGTTGGAGGTTCGCACCTGACGCTGTGATGAAGTTGGGGGTTCCACACACTGCGCCGGCGAGGTTGGCGTGCTGCATGTTCGCTGAGTCGAAATCGGTGCTCGTCGTGCTGGTGCCGGTGAGGATCGCGACAGACAGGTCCGCGTATTGGAGGTTCGCGCCATCGAAGTTGGCGCTGGAGAGCGTGGAGCCCGACAGGACCGCGTTCTGGAGGTTGGCCCCCTGGAGGGTTGCACCCTGTAGGTTGGCTCCCGCGAGGTTGGCGTTCTGGAGGTTCGCGCCATCGAGGTTGGCGCTGGAGAGCGTGGAGCCCGCGAGTGTCGCGTGCTGGAGGTTGGCGCCTGCGAGGTCAAAGCCTTGAAGGTTCTGGCCCTGAAGGTCTGCGTATTGGAGATTGGCTCCCGGGCGGAGGTCGGCGAAAGTCAGAGGCGGGGAGGACAGAGTGACGACCTCCACGTTTCCAGTGCCGGTCGACGGGCCCATGCCTGTTATGTAGAGGTCGTTCCCGAGGAAAACGGAGGCTGTTGGGCCTGCCAAGCTTGTGGTCGTGCTGTCAAGGACCAGCGGACTGGCAGAACCGTCTGGGGCGACTAGGTAGATCGCATTAGAGAAAGGAGCGGTGACAACGAGGTTGGCCTGGTCGAAGACCACTCCGTCCCCGCCGGGGACGGCCGTTGAGAAGACGCTGATCGCCCCCGCACTTCCGCCGAGCTTTATCTGAATCTTCACCACCGTGTTCTGCCCCGTGTTCGTGGTGTAGAGCGCGCGTTGGCCCGCGTTGTACGTGATGTCATTCGGACCGATTACGAACCCCATCAAGTTCCCCGGCGTCAGGGGACCTCCGGTCGCAAACAGAGACAGAGCGCCGCTCGGGGTGACCTTGTAAATCGAACCGGCGAAGTCGGCGACGAACAGGTTGCCGCGGTAGCCCATCGTCAGCCCGTTGGGGCACCCGGTCGGAACGACTGAGAACGCTGTGTTTACGATGCCAGTGTTCAAGTCTATCTTGACCACGGCCCCACTCGAGAGGGTAGCGTCACAGGCGACCACGAAGAGCGCGTTGCCACTGATGACCTCCTGCCCGACTATCGGAAGGCCTGGGATGGTGTACGTCTTTACGAGGGTCGCCGCCTGGTTGTAAACGTAGATGCTTCCGTCGGCCGCGGTGAAACCGATGGAGCTGACGTAGAAGAGGCCTCCGCTGATCGCGAGCCCTTCTGCAGTCCCGGCCGGAACGGCAGGGACGAAGGGACGCAACGCGCCCGTCTGGCTGACGGCGGATATCGGCTGTGGCAGCGCAAGCAGAAGCATGGCGACGGCGATCCCCAAAGGCAGCACCCTGTTCATGAGGCCCCGCTGGCTCCTCCCCGCATATAAACATCAGCGAAGTAATTTTCATGGGTGCTCAGGCTCAACTTCGCGTCTTCTTCTTTCCTTTGATATCTCGCTGGCGACCTCTAGCATGGCATCCCCGTCGGCGCCGAAGCTCTCCTCCATGGATTGGGAGGGCTCGATCGTTATCCTGCCGCCCACATCTGCTGTGACGACGACCGCCCGACCCAATCTTGTGCTTCTTTCTGAGCGCGGCGGAATCACCACCGGGCCTTTCATGGAGACGGCGACCAGCCTGTCCATGAGCACATTCAGGTAGGCGCTTTCTCATATGTATTACATCGGCGTGCGTGCTACAAGGTCGTTCATTGCGCCTCCGCCGGGACATTTCACGCGGCTGAACCCCGAAGGTGAGTGCTAGGACTTTCTGCGAGCCGTTACCCTGCTTTCTTCCTTGTTCTTCTCTGCCAGAGCTATCAGAGCTCGGTATGATGCGTCCGCGAGAACTCGAAGCCCCTTCATTTTCGCATCGCTCAGAGACATCGTTCGCAATCTTCCTCCGAATCTCTCCGCTGCCCTCGCGTCAAGCCATCGAAAGGTAAGGCAATCGGCGTTCCCTCTTTCCATCCTTTACGACGATCGACAGCTCCCCAGTGATCCTTCCCTGCTTCCTCATCTCGTCGATGTACTCACGGATGACGGCCGCAGAGCCGCTCGCTATCTTCCTTGCGACCCTCAGATCCCCAGCGCTTTCCATGTGTCCTCGTCAACTCCTAACTCGCGGCCAAGTTCTTTAAGGCTTGCCTTGGCAATCCTCGAATCTAGGAACTGGTAGCAGACCATCTTCGAGCGCCTTCTCCAAGCCAAGGTCAGGACGACCGTCCCACCCTCGTCAATGATTTGAATCTCGACCAGGTGGAGTCACCGCAGATTCCATGAATAGGGGACCGATTAAAGCGCCACCATCGTCGACTTTTTGCTGTCGCAGCTTCGCAAGGTACCCTTCAGCGCCATCTTCTATCGCCGCTCTCCTCAACCTCATCTAACGGAGGCGTTCATTAGGGCGGTGAGACTTTGGTCCATGATTGCGCGACTACAGCAAGTTCAGGATAACGGTGAAGGGCGAGCCAAAGTTCGCATCGTTCTTCCTGAACCTGAGCGACAGGCAATTGAAGAAGAGGATCGGCGAGGTTTTGAACGCGCTCAAGGAGCATCCAGATTCTGGCGACCTGGTCGAACACGTGCTATGGCCTGATGAATACAAGAAACTCTCGCTTGACAACCTCTTCCGAGCGGAGGTCGGAAAGGGTCAGCGCATGACCTACACGATAAGGATCGAAGGCGACAATCTCGACGTAGACGTAATCGAATTCTTCAAGACGCACAAAGAATACGAGAAGCGGTTCCACTATTAGCGCAGCTTGACGCTTCTTTCGAACAGCTGTTTCAGCTTGGGATTGTCTGCCGCGACCCAGACGATCCTGTCATCCTTGTAGATTATCTTGTTCGAGGCCTCGAGATACTCCAGGATTTGCTTGAAGGTCTGGTACTCCATCCCTTTGGGTAGCGACCTCCAGAGTTCGGTCCTCGTGGGATAGTCCGCCTTCTTGATCAGGTCGACTATCTGCTTCTCCACCATCAGCATGGTGTCCAGCTTTGGCGAGTGCGTCATGGCCACTAGTCGGGGATGATCGCCGTGTAGTCATATAAACTTATGTAACTCGCGGTTACTTGGTCTCCGCCTGGGCATTTCATTCACAAGTCGGCTAGGGGAGGGCGAAAGTGGTTCGAGCTAGCGTCTCGATTGTCTACGAGCCGGCGAGACCAGCTGTGCCTTTATCTCCTTCTTGAGGGTCGGCGGCAAGAGAGGCTCTAGCCCGAGGACTCTCTTCTTCTCGTCTAGTTCGACCATGATGTTGTCTGCCAAGGGCTCTGTTGAAGAGACTTTCCCCTTCCTCAGTGTCAGGTACATGGCGTTTACCTCGCTGTCAAACTCTAGTGCGCTTCTGGTCCTTTGCATCGCCCTCTCTATGTCCCTTGCCAGTTCCTCGTCCGCCGGCGAGTCTCTGAGGTGCTCGAGCAGCGAGCTCGCCCTGCCGCTCTCTGAGGCAAGCCTGAGTATCACCTTCGTGAAAGACTCGTTCTCTTTTCTTGATTTGGCGAGCGCCTCGTACGCGTCGTCAGAAATCGTGATTGTCTTGGGCCCCATGGAATTGTTATGTGCATGTATGTGTTTTTAAAATATACGACGCTTTAGGGGCTCATCGCGCCTCTGCCGGGGCAATTTCATTCGCACGTTGAGCCACGCAGGAGCGTCAAATTATTAAGTTCCCTGGAAGCACAACGACGCGCGTGGAAACGCCACGCGACGGCGGAAGGAACGCAAGACCTGAGTTCCCACAGGTCTCCGTAGACGACGCGTGCGCCGACCTAAGGGCGATGAAGGTCCGTGGCGGAAGCAGGGTCGCTAGGTACGCCGTGCAGGCCCTCAGGGACCACGCCAAAGATTCCGCCGGCGCGAAGAACCCGACAGAATACTTGAACCCCATACTCAAGGCAGGAGAGAAGCTCAAGTCGGCGAGGCCAACGGCCTTTGCGCTGACCAACGGCGTCAATTACGTTCTCAATGCGGGAGCGAGGAGCCTCGAATCGGGAGGCCCTGTCGAGGAGATAAGGAATGCGGTGGTGAATGCCGCGAACGACTTCATAGCACACAGTCTGGATGCGGTGAGAATCATCGGAGAGATTGGCGCCCGGCGCATCAAGAACGGCGACACCATCATCACCCACTCGGATAGCGAGGCCGCGATGAGCGTCATGAAGAGGGCACACGACATCGGGAAGGGGATCAGGGTCTACTGCACCGAGACAAGACCAAACTACCAGGGGCACAGGACGGCCGCGGCGCTCGCCGCCTACGGCATAGACACCACGCTGATCTGCGACTCGGCCTGCAGGGTGATGATGGGAGACGCGGACAAAGCGATAGTGGGGTGCGACGCGATCTCCGGGAACGGCGCGCTGGTGAGCAAGATAGGCGTCTCTCAGGTGGCCATGCTCGCACAAGAGGCGCGAGTGAATTTCATCGTCGCCGCCGAGACCTACAAGGTGGATTTTAGGACGCTGACCGGGAAGCTGATTGATGCCGAGCAGAGGGACCCCAACGAGATCGCTGCGAAGGAGTGGATGGAGCGCAACCCCAAGGTGAAGCTCAGTAACTATGTCTTCGATTTCACGCCGCCCGAGTACATCGACTTCTACGTGACAGAGAAGGGCATTATGCCGCCGGCTGGGATCTTCACGTTGATGCAAGAGCTACGCGATGAGTACGCCCCGCGCTCCTTCGCGTAATCGTTGTGGCCGCCCCTACTGCTGTGCCGCTGTGATGCCTCCGCGAACGCTGGGACTTTTGCCATGCATAAGGCAAGCGGGAGGAAAGAAAGGCGGTGCGGTATCTGACAACACCCCACCTCGGTCCGAAATATCTAGGTGGTAGTGTATCGCGAGGAAGGCGCAAGAAGATCATGATAAATGCTTGCTTATTTTCGGATTTGAAGAGAATCAGAGGTGAGGTGATTTGGAAAGCCTAGTTCTGAAGCCGAAGAAACTCGACATAGAGTACGATGAAAAGAGCGATGTCCTTTACATCTCGGTAGGCAAGCCAAAGGAAGCAGAGGATTCCATAGAGGCACGGGAGGGTAAGGTCTTCAGAACTAGAAAGGGCGACGTAGTTGGAATCACGATAGTCGGGCTCATGAAATACTCGCAGCGAGAACGGCGGAAGGGCAACTAGACGTGCTTGACCCATCAATCATCTATCTTAGAAGGCTCCGCCTCACCCTCAAGTACGGAGACGCGGAAGTCGTGCACGCGGTTCTATGTCACGACCTGTGGGACGCCCGCCCCATAGCGTTCCGCCGGCTGCCCAAGATCGTGCTCGATTAACGCCTTCATTGAGTCGAACTCGATATCGCACGCCTCGCACCTGAACCTTCCAACCAGTTCGGTTGTCATGAGAGGTTTCTTACCTCGGCTTCGAAAAGGGGTTATCCAATTTCCACTAGTTGATTCTTCTGAACACAATGTAACATCGGAAGAGCAGAGCTTTTTCTCGCCGACGTATGGACAAATCGAGTCGGCCAGCGTTGATGGCGCAGTGGACCGATGCCACCGCCACGGCGTTGCTCTCCGATGCGCCAATCGCATACTGAGCGACGTCGAGCATCTCCTCGGCCTTACGCAGATAGTTCCCGTAGAGTTTCTTATCGACCGACTTTACCACCAGCGATGATCTCCTTCAGGTCTATTCCGCAGGCGGCGATCGCAGTCGCCCGTTCTTCACGGAGCCCGAGCTGCCGCGGTCATCCCGCCTGGATGACCTGCCTTATGTTCACGTTGAGCACCCCCGCCGAGTTGTAGAGCTCGCACAGCGCCTTGAACCTCTTGCCCTTCTTCATCAGCTCCCTCGGCCCGGCGTAGTTGGCCGATTCGAGCCACGCGGACCACTTTCCGTCCACGACCACGTTGGCCCCGCCGAGAGCCACCTTCTCCACCTCTATGCTCATCGGCCTCGCGCCCGGGATGTCCTTCACCGCGAGCGAGACCCTGTCTTTGGGGTTCGAGAGGTACCTCCCCTTCAGGAGCCTCCGCAGCGCTGCCGCGACCACCGGCCTGGGGAGGCCCTGGCCTTCCATCTCCGAGTAGAGAAGGGCCTCGTCGAAGCCCTCCGCCCCCTCCTGGAGCATCCTCATGTAGACGTCGTGGACCGCCCTTCCCACGAGCCTGTCGAACCTCTTGACCCTCTCGTACTCCTCCTCCTTGACGGCGGTCAGCGGGGCCTCCGGCCTGAGCTGCTCGAGCTCCACGAGCTGCCCCTCGCTCATGGGTTCAGGGGGCGGCCTTCCCGTCGACCTCGCCACCGGCTTCAGCCTCTGGTTGAGGGAGGAGGCGATGGCCCTCATCAGCTCGATCCTCCTCTCCGCGGCGTAGAGGTAGACCGTGTCGGCAGTCCCCTCGGTGGCAAGGATGATCGCCCTCCCCGCGGCCTTCCTCCCCGTCCTCCCCCTCCTCTGGATGTACCTTATCTCGGACGGGATGGGCTCGTAGAACACGACG
>Ga0307372_10007295_pt1 | contig 15895 bp, 19 predicted proteins | sample OX1MG_FD_202533 | JGI IMG/M metagenome (GOLD analysis project Ga0307372, IMG submission 202533) | Soil microbial communities from Risofladan, Vaasa, Finland - OX-1 | ecosystem: Environmental > Terrestrial > Soil > Coastal area > Acid sulfate soil | place: Finland: Risofladan, Vaasa | collected... | reverse complement strand
TGTCTCCTATGACCCGCAGGAAACCATGCTTGCCTGCCGGCTTCTCCGGCGCATTGAGAAAGGACAGATCCACCGGAGACGTCCGCCAATCGACGCGGTCAACGGGCCAGGCGGCGGCCGATTCCTGGTGTGGATCCACACGAGCCGACGGCGCGCCCGCCCAGGTAGCCCCGATGTTCAGAACGCATGCAGCAAGCAGAACGAACAGAGCAGAATGCCGACGGGCGCCAGCGCAATGAACGCCGAACACCCCAGGCATGCGACAGGCGGAGGATCGCGCGCCTTGCCGGTCCAGCATCGGCGGGCTACGTCCCCTGCCTCGACCGGATGAGCCGCGCCAGTGCCGCATCGAGCACGAAGACGATCGCGAGCGCCACCATGACCAGCACCAGCCCGGCGGCCGAGTGAAGAAATCCCTGCCCGGCCGCGTCGCCGAAGCGATACGTGATCAGCGCCAGGACTACAACCCGGATGACGTTGGCGGCGAACGCAATCGGCAGAATTGTGGCAAGCATCAGTGCGTTGTGCAGCCAGCTCCGCCGGTGCATCAGGTAGAGGTACAGTAGGCCGAGCGCCGAGAGGCTGAACATCGAGTTGAGCCCGGAGCAAGCGTCGGCCACGAGAAGCTGATACTGCCCGATGTCGAGCACCACACCGCTGCGCGCGATCGGAAATCCCGCGGCATAGAGCAGGTGCTCCGCACTCGCCGAGACGTGCTGCTTGAGCGGTCCGGTCAGCGCGTCGACGAAGCTGGCCGGCAGCGGCACCATGAATACGGTGAACAGAAGCGGAAACCAGAGCGCCCGAAAAACCTGCCGCCCGCGCATCGCGAGCAGCGCGCCGGCCAGGATCGGCAGTAGCGCGCCTACCTCGACACTTCCTATCTCTTGGGACCGCCCCAGCACGTAGAGCAGGAGGCCGAACACCAGAAGCGAGATGCCCACACCCTGCGCCGTCCCGTTCGGGGGCGCTTCCAGCGCGGCACGCTTACGCCACGCCAGCCACACGACTACCGCCAGGATGATCGGCCCTTGGGCGTTGTCATCGGTCTGCCAAAGGCCCGTGGCGAGGCCGTAGAAGACCGGGACATAGAGCAACAGCAGTCCCGCGGCCACCGGGAGCCATTCCAGCACGACGCCGCGGCGGCTGCGGGCATCGAGCACAGCGGCCATGGCGAGCGCGTCAGAAATCGTTGAGCACCGCGCCGACCACGGTCGCCTTGGCTTCGGCGACGTTATCGGAGACGCCCTGCACCCGCCAGATGCGGCTGGTGTTCTTGCGCACCACGATCATGGCTGCGCCCGCGCGCACGGCGACGATCTGGGCGTCGGCGGATTCGGAAGCCGCCGGGGAATCGAGCAGGATGATGTCGGCCTGCGCCGCCAGTTGATCGAGCAGCTTGCGAAAGAGCGGCCGCGAAAGCAATTCCTGCGGATTGGGCGGCAGTGCGCCGGAAGGAAGCACCGACAGGTTGGGCAGACCTGGGATGCGCTGGACGGCCTCCGCGTCGCCGCGGCCGGACAGCAGCGCGGACAGCCCGGCGCGGTTGTCCAGGCCGAAGAGCTTGTGCTGGCAGGGGTTGCGCAGGTCGGCGTCGATCAGCAGGGTGCGCTCGCCGAGCTGCGAGAACGCCACTGCCAGATTGGCCGCGATGAAGCTACGGCCCTCGCCGCGCGCCGCGCCGACGATCGCGAGCGCCTTGCGCCCTGCGTCGGCTCCGAACCAGCGCAGCATGAGCTGCGTCCGCACGGCGCGCAGCCCCTCCACCTGCGGGTGCGAAGGCGCGTAGGCGGCGACGACAGTCTCGCTCACCTCGCTCGCGCCGCGCACGAGGTACGGGTAGTCGAACTGGCGCGACAGCGCGAAGTCGATGTCGTCCTGGGTCAGCAGGCCGAGCTCCAGCCCCGCTTCGCCGAAGCGCAGGCCCTTCTCGCGCTGCAGCCGAAGGATCTGCTCGGCGCGCTCCAGGGTGAGCCGGCCCGCGTCGACCAGGACGACTCCCATCGCGCGTTCGCCCTCCCCGGGCACGACGCTGCGCATCGCGGCCGGGATGACATTGCCCTGGGTTATGGCCACGCCTTACCTCGGTAGCAACGCGGGTTTGCGCCGCGGCAGGTAAAGCCCGCGCCGCCGCCGGCCACTCTGGATCACGCCGAGCACCGGCATCTGCAGCATCTCGGCCAGGTCCGTGGCGCTGCGCACGCGCCGGTCGATCATCTCCATGAGCAGAGCCGCACCGACGCCCAGCACGGTGCCGAGGAAGAGCGCGATGATCAGCATGATGCGCATCGGCTTCGGGAACGAGGGCGCTCCCGGCGCCACGGCCGGGGTCAGCACGGTGACGTTGGTCTCGGTGGCGTGGCTCTCGAGCTGGCTCTGGGTCAGGCGCCTGGCGACGGCATCGTAGGTCGCCTGCGCCGTGTCGGCGTCGTGCTTGAGCACGTCCACATGGTCGCGCTTCATTTTCAGATCGAGAATCTTTTGCTTCTGCGCCTCGATCGCCGCCTTGAGCTCGGATTCGGTATGCTGGCCGACGGTCCTGGCGACCGAAAAGCCGGTGGTGAGATGAGCGGTCTCCGCGGCAAGCTTTCGCTTCAGCTCGTCGAGCTGCGCCTGCATGCTGCGGTACTTGGGGTAGTTGGTGCCGAAGTTGACGGCGGCATCCTGCAGGTCTGCCTCCTTCTGATCGATCTGCGCGCGAAGCTGCTCGATGATTCCATTGCCGGGCACCGAAGGCAGCGACGCCGCTGCGTTGCCGGTACGCTGCTTGCTCAGGGCATCCACCGTCTTGCCCTCGACAGCGGTGAGTTGGCTGCTGAGCTCGTTGAGCTTGGCCGTCTCCGCATCCATGCGCGCGTCCGTGACGACGATCCCGGTCTGCTGCTGGTAATCGGACAGGCGAGCCTGAGCCTGCTCGAGATTCGCGCGCAGGGTCTTCATCTGCTCCTCGAACCAGCTCGCGTACTGCGCAGCCGGACCGACTTTCAACGCGACCACCGTGTCGATGTAGGCCTGCGCGAACGCGTTCGCGACCGACGCCGCGAATGCGGGGTCAAGGCCCGTGTAGCTGATGTCGATGACGCTGGCGTCGGGCTCCGGCTGGACCTTGAGCTTGGTGTCCAGGAGCCCGGCCAGCCACGCCACGATGTCGCCCTTGCCGCGGGTCAGCTCGGCCCACTGGTTCTTCACGGTCGGATTTTCGTCGAGCTTGAGAAGCTTCACCGCCTTCTGCGCCACCCGGTCGCTCTCGATGATGGTCACCTGCGTGGACAGGTTGTTGGGCAGGAAGATCGCCGACAGCGGGTCCGGAGAGCGGGAGTCGATCACCAAGGAGGTCGTCGCCGTGTATTGCTTCGGCAGCCACGAGCTGACCCCCACCGTGACCGCCACGGTCGCCAGCAGCAGGAGCAGCGCGATCCGGTAGCGCGCGCGAAGGATGAACAGGAGCTGGCGCAGGTCCATCGTGCACGCCTCAGAAAAGGCTTTCGCCCACCCTGAGGACGTCCTGCGGCTGCACCGGGTCGTCCAGCTTGGGGGCGATGACCACCACCTTGCCTTCGGCGTTCCGGCGGTACACGCGCAGGTCCTTCTCCGTGCCGCGAGGCGTCAGCCCGCCGCCCTGGACAAGGGCCTGGCGCATCGTCATTCCCCGCTCCAGGCGATAGGAGCCCGGGCGTTGCACTTCGCCGTAAACGTAGAACATCGGCGCGCGGGGCACGTAGATGACGTCGCCGCCTGACACCACCACGTCGTCGGCGGAGCCTTTGTCGCGAAAGATGCCGGTGACGTCGATTTTCTTGCGAAACGGCTTGCCGTCGCGCTCCCCGGTCAGGATCGCGGTGTCGGCACCGGCCGGGGAGATGCCTCCCGCCATAGCGATCACCGCGGAGACGTGAGTGTCGAAGGTGTCGAGCGGGAAGCGTCCCGGATGGCCCACCTCGCCGAGGACCGAGACCTGATGACTGCGGATCTGCGTCACCAGGATGCTGACCTGCGGCTCCTTGATGAAATGGCCGCTTTGAAGAGCGTTCGCGATGGTCTGCTCCGCCTGGGCGACCGACAGGCCTCCGATCTTCACCTGGCCAATCAGCGGGTACGTGATCCTCCCGTCGCCGCCGACGCGCGTCTCGAGCGTCAGGTCCGGATTCTGGAATACCGTGATGCGGATGCCGTCTCCGGCTCCGAGGTGGTAGTCAGGCGCCGCGCTTTGCGCTTGCGCGACGGAACTGAACGTGACGGCGAGCATGAGCAGCGCCGCTTCGAGCATGCGCCCAAGGGTCATCGCGATCTCCTTGCAGGCCGTCTGCCGGCCACCTGTGTGCTCACTTGAACAACCCCTTGACACCCTTTTCATCGGAAGGAGGCAGCGCCTGGTCCTCGCGCGGTGCGGCATGTGCGGCCGGCTCCTTGGCCGCCGAGACACCGCCCGCGAATTCGCCCAGATAGGTGATCTTGGCATGATCCCTCAACCGCCTCATTTCCGCCGCCACAGCTTCGCTCGCCCGCCGGTTGAACAGATACTCGCGAATGCGCGGGGCGGCGGTCGCCTCATCCACCGGCGCCGTTGTGTTGGCCACAAGCTGAAGCACGTCGATGCGGCCCTCGCCCACAGAAACGAGTTGAATCTGGCCGTCCTTCATCGCCTGCAGTTTGGGCAGCAGCTCAAGTGGGATCTGCTCCGCGGGACGCGTCACGCGGTTCTCGGTGAACTTGATTCCACGCCCCTGCAGCCATTTCGCCAGCTCCGCCATCGAGGCCGTTGCGACCTTGTCCTTCAGCTCGCTTTCGATGCCGTCTTTGTCACGCAGCGTGATCTCGTCGAGATCGAAGACACGTCGCTGGGCAAACAGTTCCGGATGCTCCGAATAGTACTTCTTCACTTCCGCCTCGGTCGGCCTGGGCTGGCGGGCCGCGATCCCGTCCAGGTATGCGCGCGCAAGCACGTCGCTGCGAGCCTGCTCCAGCGCCGACAGCACCTCGGGAGTGCGGTCGAGCTTGTCCTTCACCGCTTGCTGTTTGGCGAGCTCCTGGTCGATCAGGTTATTGAGAATCGCGCGCTTGGCACGCTCCACGTTTGCGGCGGTGACCGCTGGCGTGTGCGCAAGCACGTAATTGATCTGGTGCACGGTGATCTCGTCGGAGTCGACGCGCGCCGCCACTTGGCTCGGCGACGCCTTTTCGGCGCTCTGTCCGCATCCAGCTACGATGAGCGGCACGAGCACCGCAGCCGCGAAACGACGCCAGCATCTTCCCACGGGCACTCCTAGCACACCTTGCTGCCCGGCGAGCGCCCAAGCTCGCCCGGAGGCCGATTGAACAAAACCTGGGCAGTTTAACGCCCGGCGGTGACCGCTACAACGGCTGATATGTCAAAGAATTACAGCAGACAGGCCGGAAATCGCACGAGGCGCGTCGGTGTGGGCTCGACAGAAAGCAAAAGCCCCGCCACGTGGGCGGGGCCCGCAATCCTGCCTGCGACTCGTGCGACTACTCGCGATCCTCGGGCAATCGCCCACGGCGGCGCTTCGCGACGAAGCCCATCAAGCCAAGTCCGGCCAGCAGCATCAGGGAGGTGCTCGGCTCCGGAACCGGCGCGAACACCGCCAAGTTCTGCGTCGTGCCAGCGATGTTCTGCTGCCAGACGTTGAGCTGCTGGTCGATCGCATAGGTTCCCGTGGTCACGACGCCCAGCCACGTGTTGGCCGTCGCGAGCACGTTCGGGCTGGCGCTGTTGTAGTAAATGGTCGCGTAAAAGTCGCCCGATGTCACGTTGTACTTAGAAGTCCCACCGGCCTCGTCCGCGATCTCCCACACGGCAAGCTGGAAAGCCGCTGACGCGATGTTGTTCGTCAGCAGGGAGTTGTCGAAAACGTACGACGCGAGACGCTCGAGATCGGTCGCCATGTACGAATTGGTGCCGCTGTAGAACGTCGTACCGGATTTAAGCGTGTAGCCGGTCCCGGCACTGCTCGTGTTCATGTCGTCGTAGATGTCGACGCACCACGCCATGAACGAGGAGCCCACCGGAAGCGTCGAGCCGGACTTGTCGGTCATCTGGAACGCGCCGGCGTAGGCCGTGACATTCACGAGCGGACCGGGAATGCTGTCGTGGACGGTGTAAGTGCCGTAGTACGAGCCGAACGCGGGGCCCGTGTACTGAAGCGTGTCGGCCAACGCCGCCGGCGCCGCAGCGAGCGCCGCGGCAGCGGCCATTGCGCCTAAAGCAGAGCGAAATTTAGCCGTTAAAAGGGGAGCCGTGCGACTCACGGGCACTGAGCAAAGTGGGTTTTTCATCGTTCCCTCCATGGGCGCGATGTTGAGCACTTTGCTGCGGAGCATCAATAGGCCGAACGGGCTAACCGTCAAACAGCTGACGTTAGTGCAAATGGACTAATTGCTACGGTGCAACGCTGGCGAGACGCGGCCTGTTACTGCGACTGTGATCAGAACGCGAGCGCGGCGCTCAGCTGCGCGGTCGTGTCGCCGTATTCGAACGCGGCGTCGGTGGAAGATTGTTGGGTGCGTTGCAGGCTCGCGCTGAGCGACAGCGTGCGCAAGGGCGCCCAGTCGAGGGCGAGCTGCGCGCTGCGCTGCGTGTCGTGGCGCGCAGGTCCGACAAGTTGGAAGACCGGATTCTTGTAGTCGCTCCCGGTTCGGCTGAAGCTCGCGTGCACGGAGGTATTGCTGGTGAGCTGCCAGGAAGGCCCGACCGAAACGGTGTCGGAGGCGACGTAGCTCGACGTGGTGTCGGCGTAGGGAACGAGATTTCTGCTCGCGAACAGGTTGAACGAGAGCTTGCCGGTCGGCCGCCAACTGTAGCCGAACTGGCCCACGGCGCCGGAGAAGTCGCGCTGCGAAAAGTGATTGCTGCGGTAGTCCATCCAGCCCACGGTCGCGCCTACGCTCGACTTGCCGGTCAGCGCCCACGCCACGATCGCGTCGCTCTCGCTGCGCCGAAAGCCGTCGTCGCTCAGGGTCGCAGGATCGAGCGGCTGATTCAGATAGTCCGCACGACTGGACTGCGTGGTGAGCGTGATCGAATTGCCCGCTCTCGAGACGTATTTGAGCCCCGCATTCGCGCCGAGCGCATGGTAGCTTCCCTGCTGGGCAAAGGGTACCGAGTTGCTGACCTGGTCCTGCGTTGCACCCGCGAGGACGTGCCAACCGCCCGAGAGCCAGCCGTCGACCGAGACGAGGCGATTGTCGGTGGTGACGACGTTGCGCTCCGCGGTGTTCTGGAAGTTGCTGTAGTTGACGAGCGTCTGGCTGCGCGCGGCGCTCAGCGTCCCGCTGATGCGCGGACCGACCACCCAGTTCCATGCGCCCTGGTACTGCAGCGCATCGAAATTCAGGTAGGAGAAGTTCTGGTGGCGGTACGCCGTTTCGGTCATATCCAGGTAAAAGCGCTGTTGCGCGTAGGGCTTGTCGATGCGCAGGCCAGCGTAGGTGGCGTTGATCTGATCGGACTTGGTGGACGTGCCCAGTCGGACCTGCGGATCGACGGAGTTCGGGAGCAGAAAAACGTTCGAATCCCATGTCTCCGAAGTGCCGAGCCGCATGGTCAGGACTTGCTCGTTGCCGGATACCGCAGACGGGGCGACGGGGCTATTCGAGGCCGCACTCGCCGGAGCACTCGAAACGCTGTATTGATTGGTCACACCCGGTGCCGGGAGCGCACTGCTCGAACCGGTTCCCGTCGTGGTCGTCGCAGCGCCAGTGTCGGTGGAGCTGGCCGAAGCCGCGGACGCGGCACTCGCAGGTGTCGTCTGCGCGTGAACCGCGGGCGGCCCCGCAAACAACGCGGCAACGATGCAAAGCACCGGCGCACCGAAGCGCGTTGCCGCGCGGAGGACGCGAGGCGCTTGCTCATCAACCCCAGTGCTGCGGTTCTGTCCCAGGTTCTGTCCCATCAACCGCCACGACCCTCGCGCGCCCGGGATCTGTGCCAGATCCGACCCGGCTCCATCGCTCGCCCATTTACATAAGAATTATTGCAAATTAGCAGCTTACAGATCTTTTTTCAAGTAGCTTAGAACGTTGCGGTCACTGCAGGCTCAAGTCGAAGGTCCCGGGGCTACGCTCGACCGAGATCAGGCGAAGCAAAGGAGAGAGTTGCTGGCGGTATTGCGGTGGAACTCGCGCCGTCCCGCGGAACGCGGGGCGGGCACGTGTGGACCACGATCCGCGACCATCGATCCGGATCGGCCCCTGCAACGTGCGGAGCGCGACAGTAACCCTCACCCCGTCGGCATTGAAACGCAGCTCGTAGCTCCCGATCGGCGCCACCGGGCTCAGCGCGGAGCCGGCATCGCGCCACTCCAAAGTGCCGTGGCCGCGCAGCGATTGCCGCTTCACCGACAAGTCCCGCAAGAGAATTCGCACGTGCCCGGTGAGCTCGAGCGGTGCGAGCTTGGGCACTGCCAAACCCAGCACCGCGGTGGGCAGACTCACGTCCGCATTCTCGACCGCGAACCCCTCCAGCGAGAGCGTGACAGGAAAGCGACGTGCCGTGTCCCCCAAGCCCACCTCGCAGACCAGGCGGCCGCGCAGCAACGAAGCCGGCCTGACGCGCCACACCAGAGACCGCGCAATGCCGGCGCTACCACCCGCATCGAGAAATTCGAGCTCCCCGACTCCGGACCACAGAGAGCCGGAGGCATCCGCAAGTCGAACCCTGCCGTTGCTCGCGCGGCCAAGCCCCGCGTCGAGCAGCGCCGCCGGGGCGGTGACGACGAGCGCGACCGCGTAGGCGCACAGGCCGAGCGCAAGCAGCCGCCAGCGCATCAGCGCGCACGCAGGAACGTTGCGGTGACGCTCACCATTCCGGGCGCGGAGAGGGCTTCGATCCGGCAGGTGCCCAGGCGAACCTGCTGCGCCTGCAGATTCGCCACCCACGCAAGCCATCGCGCGAACGGGACCGCGCCAAGCGCGACCTGCACCTGGTCGGCGCCCGAGGAATCCATTCGCACGATCGAGCTGGCCAAGCCGGCGGCGCCGGCCTGCGCCTGCACAAGCGCACGCAGGTCCGAACGCGACCTCGTTGCGGGTGGCGCCGCGTGCAGGCGCTCGTACTCGAGCGACTGCGTGTTCAACATGACGGCCTGCGCCCGAAGCATCGCCACCGAGCCGCCCAAGCGGTGGCGGGCCTCGCTCGCCGCTTGGATCAGCCACAGGTAGGCTGCCACGCCGGCGACCGCCACCAGCAGCCCGAGGACCGCGCGCTCCCGCGGCGTCCGGGACTGCCATAGACCGAGGAGCCGCGCTCTCACAGAACCCTCAGCGTGAGGGTCAACGTGGCGCCGCCGGCGCGCGGGGAGCCTGGCGCGACGCTTACGCCGAATCCGGCATGACGCAAGCGCTCCACGAGGCCGCTCGTGGCCGCCGGCTCCAGCGCATCCAGCTCCAGCGTCATCCGCCCGGCCTCGTAGGAGACCGCACGCAGCGAATTCGCCGGCAACGCATTCAAGGCGGCGGCGACATGAACGATCATCGGCAGAAAATCCCCCGGATCGGGCCGACCCGCCACATGGCGCGCCTGCGCGAGCTTGCGGCGCATCTGCAGGGCAGGATCCACCACTGCAACCGCGTCGGGAAAGGTCGCGCGAAACTGCGACACCATCTGGCGGCGCAGATCACGCTGCTCTCTGGCGAGCGCCGTCCAGTCCACCACCAGCGCCACCGCGTGCACCGCGAGCGCGGCGCCGGCAATCCAGGCCGCCGGCCGCAGGCGCCGCAGAATTTCCGACACGTCGCCCCAGCCTCGGCGCTCCTGGAACAGGGTCGCACCGTGCTGCGACTGTGCTATGCGCCAGTCCCAGGCGCCGGCCAGGCGTATCGGGATGCCGAGCTCGCGCTGCCACGCCGCGATGTCTGGCACCGCACCGGCCGCAGTCGTGTAGAGCACGATCGAAGCGGGCGCCGCCGTGGGTGCGACCGCATGCGCTCTCGCCTCCTCGAGCATCAGGCGCAGCGAAAGCGGAGGCATGGCGCGATCCGCGCAATCGCTCGCCGCACCTTCGAATTGCCCCGTGCGTACGAATCCCTCGCGACCGTCCCAGGCCAGGCTCCATTCGCCCGCTTCCCAGGGCAATAGCAGCGTCTCGCACACGACCTCGTAGCCGCGGACGCCGGTTGCGAGCAGGGCATCGCGCCAGTGGCCGAGCTGCGCTCGAGCGAGAACAGCGAGCACGTCGTCTTCGCCGACGCTGCCGAGCCAGGTCACCCGCGCGACCTCCGGGTCCTGCGCAATGCGCTCTTCGACCGCGTAAGCGAGCACAGCGCCAGCACGACGGCGCGAGACCGAGCGCGGCAGGCGCGCGCGAATCATGACCACCTGCGCAGCGGGAATCATCAGCTGGACGCGCTCGAGGTGGCGCGGCAGCTGCGCAAGCGATCCCTCTCCGGCGAGCGGCTCGCGGCCTTCGTCGATGAGCGCCCATTCGCACTGCTCGGGCGCTTGAGCAAGCGCACAACGGATCCGAAGCAGGCTCATAGCACTTTGCGCCACACGATGGTGGGCCAGGCGTCGCTGTCGCGCTCAAGCAGTGCCGTGCCGCGCGCCCGAGCCCCGCCGATCGCCACACGCATCGTCGCCCTGAAAAAGCTGCTGTCCACCGACACGTCTTCGCTCTTGACGGTCAGCCCACGCGAAAGCTGGCTCGAGAAGTCGGACACGCTGCGATAGTAGATTCGATCGCGCTGCGCCGCGAGCGCCCGTGCGCCGTCGATGTCCAATCCGTCGACGATCGCCGCGAGCACTTCGGGCGGCGCGGTGTTCACGTTGACCGGCGTGAACCGCGGCAACGCCGTCACGAACGGCCGCAGCCGCACCCGCACATCTTCGTCGAAACCGCGCACCAATGCGAGCTCGCTCAGGTCGGTCAATGGCCGGTGGGCCGCGAAATAGGGCAGCCGCAAGGCCAGATAATATTGGTCTTCGGCACCATCCGGCGACTGGCTCAGTCCGTCGGCGTCGATCCAGTTCGCAAGGGAGTCGGCGAGCGCTTCCGGCAGGCCCAGTATCGACAGCAGGCGCCGGAAGTGCGCGAGCTCGGCGAGGTTCACCTTGCCGCCGGTCACGATGTCGTTGAGGTTGAACTTTCCCTGCTCATCGTCGATGTGGCCAGCGAGGCTGCCGTTGTCCACGGGGATCGCCGGCAGGCGCAGGGCCCAGGGCTCTCCCAGATAATCGACGTTGCTCGCGCGGCGGTCATCGCTCAACACGGCGCGCGCCCAGTTGATACCGGCCTGGACCAGTGCCTGCGCCTGGATGTGCTCGGTGCTGAGCTGGACCTGCCTCGACCAAGTGCTTTGCGACACCATCATCGCGCTCACCGCGAGCGTGGCGAGCGCGACCACGCCCATGGCGAGCACGACGGCGATGCCGCGCTGTCTCGGTTTCATGACGCAAGCGCAAACACGCGCACGATCTCCTCGCCCGACATCAGCACGAGACGCACCCGCACCGCGCGGGGAAGGGGCGCATCGCCCGCCGAGGCCGGCCACGCGGCTACCCAGTCGAGACGCGAGTCCAGATACTGAAGACCGAAGCTCGCCACGCCTGTCAGCACCGTGTAGTGGGCCGGCACCGCGTTCGGCGGCGAATCCAGACCCGGCCACACCCACAGTTCGATCTCGTGCTTGCCGTTCAGGCCGTAACCGATTCGCCGCGGCGTATCGACGCCCTCGACGGCGGCGAAGCGGCTGAATTGCAGGCACGGATCGAGCCGCTGGTCGGGCTGCCCGAGCCATGCAGCAGCGATGCCCGAGGCGCCGCGCACGGGCCGCGGCGAGGCGAGGTCGAGGTCGCGCTCGAATCGGGCGAAGAAGGCCTCCACCCCCGCCATTTTTCGGTCTCCTGCATGACCTGATCGCGCGCATCGAGTACGGCGCCCAGCGAGCGGTACGACATCAGCGCCAGCAGAGACAGGATCAGCAGCGCCGTGAGGAGTTCGACCAGCGTGAAGCCGCGTGCCGCAGGAGCGGACCTCATCCGGGCACCCCCGGGGGATGCACGATGAATCCTGTGAAGTGCGCAAGCAGGCGCGACTCTCCGGGCCCCGCGAACACGAACACGTCCAGCCGGCGAAACGCGGGGTTCGGCGTCGCGACGACCTCCTCGCGCCACGCAAACTCGGTGCCCGCCTCACGTGCCGCGCCGCGCCGAATCCCCAGAGGCAGCCAGTCTTCCCGAGCGCGGTGCTCGGCCATCAAGTTCTGCGCCACCCAGTCCGCCAGAACACGCGAACGCAGTTCACCGACATTGGTAGTGTCCTGCCCCGCAGCGCGCAGTGCGGCCATGAGGGCAATCGAAACGATCGCGAGCGCCACCAGCACTTCGATCAGCGTGAACCCCGCGCGCCTACCGCAGTGCCGTTCGGCCATCCGGATTATCCGCGCCGCGCTCGACGCGCACCTCTCCGACCGGGGAGCCGACAACCGTGTAGCGTTCGTCCCCCAGCGACATTTCGATGCTGAACCCGGGCGTCGGACCGTAGGCGCCGAACTGCAGGCGCATGCCCGCCTGCGGGGGCATCATTTCGACCCTCAGACTCGAAATCCGCATGCCGCGCGGCAGCGTTCGGCGCCGGAGCGTATTGCTGTCGCGGACCTCGTACCAATTGCCATCTGCGCTGACGCGCCAGAAGCGGTAGCCGCGCCCGTCGGAGGTCCAGCCGATCGATCTGCCCGTGAGACGCGCTTCCGTGGCGGCCAGATCCAGCAGTTGCGCCAATCGATCGGCTTCGATGCCGAGCAGCGCACGATCGTCAGGGCGCACGACGGCACTCACCAGCCCCACCGTCAGGCCCATGATAACCAGCACGACGAGCAGCTCGAGCAGCGTGAACCCTTGCGCCCGTCCCGCCACTTCGGTCCGTCGCACGCGAGCGGGTGTTCCCGCTAAAGGCTCCACGAGCCGATGTCGGCGTCGATGCCTTGGCCACCGGGCGCGCCGTCCGCACCGTAGCTGAAGACATCGATCTCGCCGTGCAGCCCGGGGTTCAGGTATTGGTAAGCGTGTCCCCAGGGATCCATGGGCAGACGATCGAGATACCCCCCAGGCTTCCAGTTCGGCGGAACCGGGCTCGTGGTTGGCTTGACCACCAGCGCCTGCAAGCCCTGCTCGGTCGTGGGGTAGCGCCCATTGTCCAGGCGATAGAGCTTGAGCGCCTGCATCAGGGTGGCGATATCCTGCTTGGCAGCGATGATGCGCGCTTCGTCGGGGCGGCTGATGATCTTGGGCACGATCAGCGCGGCGAGAATTCCGATGATGACCATGACCACCATCACCTCGAGCAACGTGAACGCGCGCTGCCTGCGAGCCGTGATCAACATCCCCGAGCCGCCTGTGCCAATTCAGTCCCATCGCACACGGAAAAACACCGGGCGCGATTATATAATGCCCTCGAAAGCAACGCATTTGATCGATCATCGCAACTGCGTCCGGCCCGCGAGTTCTCCGGCGCGCTCACGTCAAAGAGGCGATCGATGTTTCTCGAACGATCGAGCGTTGGGCAAAGGGCCATCGTCGCGGGGGTGACCTTCGCCGCGCTTGCGCTGCTTGGCTTGGTGCTTGCGTATTGGACGTGGGCTTGGCTTGCGCCCCGCCCCGTACCGCGCGTGCAGCAGAACGCGGATCAGGGCCGTAGCCTTGAAACCGCGAACGGCCTTTTCGGCGGCGCACAGGTGAGCGCGGGCAACCCACCGCCAACGCAAATCGCGATCGCGCTTCTGGGAGTGGTGGCCGCCTCGGGCGGCCGCACGGGCTACGCGGTGCTGCGACTCGACTCCAAGAAGACCATCGCGGTGCCCGAGGGCAAGGAAATCGAGCCGGGCGTACGCCTCGCCGAGGTCCGTCCCGACCACGTCGTTCTCGAGCGCAACGGAATGCGCGAGACGCTCGCCTGGCCCCGGAAGCAAAGTTCTCCCGCGCCGTTCCCCTCCCAGCTGCCGGGCAAGTGAGATCCGGTCAACGCCTCGCGCTTTGCCAGCACGCTCGGCACCCTGGTCGGCGGCAGAGTCCCGCTGCTGTCGGCGCTTCAGTCCGGCGCGCAGGTGACGAGCAACGTGGTGATGAGACTTGCGATCGAGAATGCATCCGAGCGCTTGCGCGAAGGAGCGAGCCTCGCGCAAGCGCTGCGCGCTACGGGGGTATTGCCCCCGTAGCTTGCTCACTTGGTGGCAAGCGGCGAGGTGAGCGGGAAGCTCGAGCAGATGATCGAGCGGGCGGCCCGGCTTGAAGCCCAGGCGCTCGAGCGCCGCTTGGCGGTCCTCCTGACGCTGCTCGAACCGCTCATGATCCTGACGATGGGAGGATTCGTCCTGCTCATCGTCCTCGCCATCCTGCTGCCGATCATCGAGATCAATCAGCTGGTGCGTTGACCCGCCGGTGACACCGCCCGAACCGTCACGGTGGCCTGAACCAAGTCAGGTACACGCGGGCGAATACCACGCCCGCTAACGCGCCCGCTGCATCGACGATTACGTCGCGCAGCTCCAACCCGTGAGAATGACCGAAGATTTCGATGACCTCCTGGGCCAGGCCGAACCCCACGACGGATAGCGCGATCAGAACCGCGGGCACTCGCGGCAGTGCGAACGACCAGGCGATCGCGAGCACGGCAAATGAGACGAAGTGCGCCAGGTGATGCAGCCTGCTCGGTTCGAGCTTGCTCGCCGACGGCGCTACGCCGGCCCAGAGCAGGACGATCGTGAGCAGGAGCGCGCAGGTGAGGAATGCGCGTTCGAAACGGCTGGTCATGCGTCACACGGAAGGCAGCAATCCCGGTGGCTCACGTATGCCCCGCGTTCGTGTGTTCCGCCAGTCCCAGCACCTCGCGGATCGTTGCGGCGAGGATCGTCTTGCTGTAGGGCTTCGTGACGTAGCCGTCCGCGCCGAGGGCCAAGCCCTGCCGGACATAATCGTGGCTGGCCAGCGCCGAGAGCATGATGATCCTCACCAACGCAAGCTTCGGGTGACGCCGCATGCTTGCGAGAATTTCGAACCCATTGCCGTCGGGAAGCATGGCGTCGAGAAGAATGAGATCCGGGAGCGGGCGCGCGCCGAATTCCTCGAGCAGTTGTTTGCAGTTGTTCACGACGCGCACCTGGTAGCCAGACATGGTGACCCTCAGGTCGGCGAGGGCTGCCTGATCCGGGTCGTCTTCGACGATCAGCACCGTGGTGTCGCTCGGGCTCCTGGCAAGCGGTTCGCGATTGCGAAGTCGCTCCAGCGACAGAAAGGCCCCATTGCGCTCAAGGGCAGTGCCCGCGCTCGTCGCCTGCATGTTAATTCGCAGAAGATCCTCCGCAAGCGCTGGAGTCTCGCTCGTCGACTGCCCCGTCCAGAACAGGCCTGCGAAGTCCTGGTTCTGCGTCGCGGTGACCGGTTTGGAGCTCAGATAACCGAGCTCCTCCAGTTCAGATAGCCAATCCCCGATCAGCGAGTCCGCATATTGGCGAAGTCGACCTCGAAGGACATCCGAATGCGTATCGCCTTCGACCACCCAAAGAAGGCGTCGGTAATCATTGGGGATTGCCACATCGTCAGAGGCAAGCGCTTCCTCGCCTACCTCGGTGCAACTATAGACTCGATTCTCGAGTAGCACCCCGTCACCTTAGCCTGATCGAGTCAATATCGTCCGAGGCCCCCGCTCAAGACTCGGGGGATCGCGCCTGCGCACTCGGCGCTTGGCCGATTTCGGTAACGCAATATCGGTAGCTTTTCATCACGTCGCCGTCCCGTAGCGGCATCAGGCATTGCCCTTGCATTATGGCAGTTAAGGGTGCCCTGGAATCCGGGTTTTGGTAAAAGCGGGCGCCCTGGCCACCCTGCGCGAAACATTCTTTGCTGCGCACGCCCCAGCGGGGACACCGCTGGGGCGCAGCCCTCGGA
>Ga0307372_10007293_pt1 | contig 15897 bp, 17 predicted proteins | sample OX1MG_FD_202533 | JGI IMG/M metagenome (GOLD analysis project Ga0307372, IMG submission 202533) | Soil microbial communities from Risofladan, Vaasa, Finland - OX-1 | ecosystem: Environmental > Terrestrial > Soil > Coastal area > Acid sulfate soil | place: Finland: Risofladan, Vaasa | collected... | reverse complement strand
CCATGACCGGACAGACGGGACCCTCGAGAAGGTGCACTTTCTCATTCCGGCAGTCGGATTCGGAATCGCCTCAGGTGTGATCATCGCCCTCGGCGCCCTCGGCTTCACGCTGCAGTTCGGTCTGAGCGACACGTTGAACATCGCGTATGGCGCCTTTGTGACTGCCGCGGCCTTCCTCGGATATTTCTTCATCCGGCTCGGGGTGAACGTCTGGATAACCATGGTCATCGTCTCACTGCTGACCGGCATCTTGTCCATCGCGTACTACGAGTTCTTGCTCCGCGGCCTCATCCGCCGGGGTCTGCGCTTTGGTGGCCTCGTGATCGCGACGCTTGCCGCGGGCATCGTGATCGAGTACGTCGTCGTGTTCATCTCAGGGCCGCAGGCGCTTAGCTACGGCAACGAGACAGGTCGCACCCTTCGGCTGTGGGAGATCACTCTCTCGAGCACGCAGGTCGTACTGATCGTCGTCTCGGCGGCGCTCATGCTCGGTCTGCACCTCGTCCTCTCGCTCACGACGCTCGGACGGATGATGCGTGCGACGGCGGTGAACCGCACGCTCGCCCGAAGCTGCGGCATCCGCACCGAGTGGGTGACGCGCGGGGTGTGGGGAATATCGGGGATCCTCTGCGGCTGTACCGGCGTCGCGCTCGCGATGACGACCGTCGCCTTCGACTTCACTGTCGGCTCGACGTTTCTCATCTCTATGATCGCCGCGGCCGTCGTCGGCGGGATCGGACAACCCTACGGGGCGATGTTCGGAGGCCTCGTCATCGGCCTCACCGAGCAGATCAGCGCCGCCTACTGGAACCCGTCCTACAGCGACGTCGTGGCCTTCGGGCTGCTGATCGTGGTGCTCCTCATCCGGCCCCGCGGCTTGTTCAGCGTGGAGGCCCATCGCCACGGGCTCGCGTGAGCCTGTGGCTCGCAGGTTGAGTTGAAGAGCCACCAGCAATGACGTTCTACGCCATCGTCATGCTCGTCTACCTCGGCACCGATGTCATCGCGACCTGGGGCCTCAACCTGCAGTTCGGGATCACTGGTGTGCTCAATCTCGCGTTCATCGTCGAGCTCGCCGTCGGTGCCTACGTGTATGCGATGTGCACGCTCGGCCCGCAATCCAACGATGGTGGGTTTCAGCGCTACCTGTTCGGACTGCGACTGCCGATCGTCGTCGCGCTGGCCGTCGCGACGCTCGCCGGATCGGCGGCTGGTGCACTCATCGGCCTGATCGGGATCAAGCGCCTGCGGCCGGACTACCAGGCGATCGCACTCCTAGTCGTCGCGGTCGTCGCCTCCTCGGTCGCCACGACCGACCTCGGCGTCGTGAACGGCAACCAGGGACTTACGCTCATACCGAACCCGCTCGGTGGGACCGGGCCGAACCATGGCTGGCTGTACGTCGGGCTCGTCGGTGTCATCTGCGTCGCCGGCTACCTCGTGCTCAGGCGGATCACCGACGGCCCCCTCGGGAGATCGCTCCGCGCGGTACGCGACGACGACCGCGCCGCGCTCGCGATCGGCAAGAGCGTGACCGGCCTGCGCCTGCTCGTTCAGGGCGTCGGCGGCGGCTACGCCGCGCTGAGCGGCGCGCTGCTCGTCGGGTTCATCGGCGCGTGGTCGCCCTCGGCCTGGCAGTACGTCGAGACGATGTCGCTTCTCACCGCGGTGGTGGTCGGCGGGATGGGCAACAACGTTGGCGTCGTCGTCGGCACCTTGATCGTCCCGGTCCTGCTCCAGCAAGGCGCCCAGTACGTCCCGCAGATCGCCAGCCGACCCGGAGGAGCCGAAGACATCGGGTGGGTCGTGACCGGGATGCTGACGATCACATTCCTCTGGCTCCGTCCCCAGGGAATCGTCCCCGACCGCCGTCGGCGCTACCTCGCGCCGTCCCCGACGGGCCCCGAGGGCGAGCTCGAGCCGGGCGCGGACCTGCGCGCGTCCGGGCGCCGACTCGAGCAGCGGGTCCTCGTGGGTGCCCACGCTGATGGCACGCCCACCGGACGAGCCGCACCAGTCGTCGCACTCGGGCGGACCGCCACAGCCCTGCTCACCGTGACCGACCTCGAGATCGCGTTCGGCGGCCTCCACGCCCTCGATGGGGCGACGCTCCAGGCGCGCCAGGGCGCGGTTACCGCTCTCATCGGTCCTAACGGTGCCGGCAAGTCGACGCTCATCAACGCGGTGAGCGGTTTCCAGACGCCGGACCATGGGGTCGTAGTCTTCAACGGTCTCGACGTGACCAAGTGGGGCCCCGAGAAGCGAGCCCGTGCCGGCCTCGTGCGCACCTTCCAGCTGAGCCGCGAATTCGCCGGACTGTCGACGATCGAGAACCTCCTCGTCTCACCGCTTCGGCAACGTGCGGAGTCGACCGCGGGCGTGGTGTTCGGCCGGCGGTACTGGGGCGGCGAGGAGGACTCGAACCGCGACCGCGCGTGGGCCCTGCTCGACCTGTTCGAGATGCGTGACAAGGCGAACGAGCTCGCCGGGAATCTCTCAGGTGGCCAGAAGCGGATGGTGGAACTGATGCGGGCGCTCATGACCGATCCGACGATGCTGCTGCTCGACGAGCCGGTGGCCGGCCTGAGCCGGCGCTGGGCCGGCCTGCTCGAGGACGCAGTGGTGGAGCTGAGGCGCACCGGCCTCTCGCTCGTCCTCATCGAGCACGAGCTTGGCGTCGTCGAGCGTCTCTCTGACACCGTCATCGTTATGGCCGCGGGCAAGGTCCTCACCGAGGGCACGATGTCCGAGGTGCGACGCCGTGAGGACGTGCAGGCGGCCTATGTCATCGGATGATGCGGTCGTGCTCGTCGTCGACGACGTCGTCGCGGGCTACGGCGAAGAGCCCGTCGTGAAAGGAGTCAGCCTGACCGTCTCGCGCGGCGAGGTCTGCGCGATCGTGGGTCCGAACGGCGCCGGGAAGAGCACCCTGTTGAAGGCCATCCTCGGGCTTGTGCGAGTGCGGCAGGGCTCCGTGCGCCTGTACGGAGTCGACATCACGAACCATCCGCTCGAGGCCCTCGCCCGCCAGGGTGTCGGCTACGTGCCGCAGAGCGACGACGTCTTCGACACGCTACGCGTGAGCGAGAACCTCGAGCTCGGAGGAGTGATCCTCGAGCGCCGGCTCAGGGCCGAGCGAGTCGAGGTCGTTCTCGAGATCTTCCCGCAGCTCAAGAAGAACCTCCGTCAATATGCGGGAACCTTGAGCGGGGGAGAGCGCAAGATGGTCGCGGTGGCCCGCGTCCTTGTCGCCGATCCGCTCGCCCTGCTCCTCGACGAGCCGACCGCTGGGCTCGCTCCCGAGCTCTCGCGAATCGTGCTCGAGCAGCAGGTGGGCCTGCTCGCCGGGCTCGGCAAGGCCGTTCTGATCGTCGAGCAGAAGGCCCAGGCGGCCCTGAAGGTCGCCCACTCCGCGTCGGTGCTCGTCGGTGGGCGCGTCGCACGCACGGGCACCGGCGAGCAGGTGCTCGCCGACGACGCCGTCGCCGCGCTCTTCCTCGGCGGACATGCCGAGGACGAGCGGGAGCGCGACGTCGCGCGCTCCGCCCCCGACGGTGCGGGTCCGTCGCGCTCCCGTTGACCACCGGGCCCCGCGGATCGTCCAGCTCTCCGGCTTCGCTCGTGACGTCGGCTACCGACGAGGCCGTCGCTCACAGCGCGTCGAGGTGCGCCGGCACGAGGGGCGGCGTCGTCGTCCGCCATAGTCTCTCGGAGGCCGGCGATCGGCACCGCACGAGTGGGGAACGAGGTCGACCGTCGTGCGACAAGCGCCCCGCTGAGGACGTACTCTCGACGGATCGGTGGCAACGCGCCGCCCTGGCTCTCGATCGGCCGGCGGACCGGGTCGCGGTTGCGGGACGACCGGTCGCGCGTCCGGTCGGCGCGGCCGTTGTCGGGCGCGGCGCGCTCGTGCGCAGGCGGAGACTCGATACGAAAGGTGGATTGCGATCATGAGCCGCACCAGTTGGATCGGCCAGTCGATGACGCGGCGCGAGGACGACGAGCTCGTGCGGGGCGCAGCCCGCTTCGTCGACGACCTCGACGTGAAGGACGGCCTTCCTCCCGAGGAGCAGCTCCATATGGCCGTCGTCCGAAGCACGGTCGCCCACGCCCGCATACTCGAGATCGAGGTCGCGGACGCGCTCTCCGTCCCGGGCGTCTTCGCTGTCGTGACTGGATCGGAGCTCTCCGGAAGCGTCCACCCCCTTCCCGCCGGCGTCTCGCTCGAGGGAGTCGAGATCGCCGACGCTTCGATCGGCTTGCTCGCTCACGAACGCGTCCGCTATGTCGGTGAACCGCTTGCGGTCGTCCTCGCGTCCTCGAAGTCCGCTGCCGAGGACGCGGCTGAGCTCGTCGCTGTCGACTACGACCCGCTGACGCCCGTCGTCACGGTCGCGGACGCCCGCAACTGCGTCGCCGTCGTCCATCCGTCGGCGCCGGACAACGTGCTCGTGCGCTGGCACCATGGCCGAGGCGACGTCGACGCGGCCTTCGCCGGTGCGGCACGGCACACGACGTGCACGGCTCGCATCCCGCGACTGGCCGCTGCCCCGATCGAGGTCCGGTCGTGCGTGGCTGCCTACGACGAAGCGCTCGACATCGTCACCTTGTGGGCGTCAGCGCAGGATCCGTGGCGCCAGGCCGGGCATCTCGCGACCGCCCTCGGCCGTCCGCGCGACAAGATCCGCGCGGTCGTGCCCCATGTCGGGGGGGCGTTCGGGTCGAAGGGCGCGCTCGTGCCCGAGTACGGCGTCGCTGCGTGGTGCGCGATCCACTTCGGTCGGACGATCCGGTGGTTCGAGGACCGTAACGAAAACCTCCTCTCCTCCTACCAAGGGCGCGGGATGGAGGCAGAGATCGAGCTGGCCTTCGACACCGAGCACCGCATCACCGGGCTGCGGGTCTCTCTCGCCGCGGATGTCGGCTCGTACATGTACCCGAGCACCGCGAACGTGTCGGTGACGACGGCCTCGCTTATGACCGGGTGCTATGCCATCGACGCGGTCGACGTTCGCGTCACGGGTTTCGCCACGACGAAGGCCCCGACGGGCCCGTATCGCGGGGCAGGCCGCCCGGAGGCCGCATACTTTCTCGAGCGCGCCCTCGACGCTGCCGCGCGCGAGATCGGCGTCGACCCGGTGGAGCTTCGCCGACGAAACGTCGTCCCGAACGACGCGTTCCCCTACGAGAACGGCCTCAGCCTCACCTACGACTCGGGTGACTACATCGGCTCGCTAGACGCTGCCTGCGCGCTGCTCGACTACGACGCGGCTCGCGCGGATCAGCGCACTCGGCGGGCCGAGGGTCGCATTGTCGGGGTGGGGGTCGCGAACTACGTGGAACGAGCCGCGCCGGGTGGCTGGGAGAGCGCCGAGGCGACACTTCGTGCGGATGGCTCGCTCGTCGTTCGGATCGGCTCGTCGCCCCACGGCCAAGGGCACGAGACGACGTTCGCCCAGATAGCCGGCGACCGGTTCGAGGTGGACCCCCACCGCGTCGAGGTCGCTCACGGCGACAGCGCGGAAGGCCCGTGGGGGGTCGGCACCTTCGGCAGCCGTTCGGTGACCCTCGGCGGCTCGGCAGTGGTTCTCGCCTGCGACGAGCTACTCGACATGGCTCGCCCCATTGCCGCGTCGTTGCTCGGCAGTGCTGCGGACGACCTCGTCTACGGCGACGGAGCCTGGAGCACGCCTGCGGGCGAGCGCGTCGATCTGGCGGCCGTCGGGGCTGCGGCCGACAGTGCCGGGACGCTGCTTCGAGCCGCGAGCCGTTTCACCATCGATCGTCCGGTGTTCTCGTTCGGCACCTACGCTGCGGTAGTCGAGATCGACCCCGACACGGGCAAGGTCACGATCGAGCGCATCGTTGCCGTCGACGATGCGGGCGTGCTCATCAACCCGCTGCTCGCCGAAGGTCAGGTCATCGGCTCTTCGGTCCAAGGAATCGGGGCCGCCCTGTTCGAGGAGGTGGTCCACGACGACGAGGGCCAGCCACTCAGCTCGAGCTTCGCCAGCTACGGCCTGCCGAGCGCTCCCGACCTGCACCTCGAGTTCTCCTCGACGTTCCGCTGCACGCCGAGCCCGCTCAACCCGCTCGGCGCGAAGGGTCTGGGTGAGGCCGGCACGATCGGCGTTCCCGCCGCGGTGACCAACGCCGTGCTCGACGCACTCGCCCCCTATGGAGGCGGGGGGATCGACCCCCCGTTCAGCCCGGAGAAGGTGTGGCGCGTCATCACCGGCTGACGACCAATGCTCCTCGGTGGCGACGTCCGGCGGGAACGAGCCAGCCTTTAGGGCCAAAGCCACCACGTCCGACCCCGATCCGCAACCTGCGTGGAGGGATCGAGTCCGTCGACGTCGGCAAGCTGCTGCGCCGGTGAACCGACACCTACAGCGTGCTCAAGGCCAACCGGGCCACCACCTTCATCGACCGCCAGGGAGCCAGCAGCTTGCTGGAACGTCTTGATGCCGAAGGAGCTCCGGCGGCGGTGACAGGATCCTTCGCCGCCGTTCGGCGCTCGCCGGTCGCTGCGCCGGCTCTGTTGATGCTGTATGCCGACCAGCCCCAGCAGGTGGCGCGGTCGTTCGACCTGCTACCGGCAGACCAGGGTGCCAACGTCGTCCTGCTCGATCCGTACGACCCGGTGGTCTGGAAACGCAACGAGGTGATGGACTGCATGACCTTCGTCCCCGACTCGCAGGCAGCGGCAGACACCCTCACCGGGACGGGGCGCATGCCCGCCGAAGGACAGGCGCTCGTGGAGTGGATGCTCGGCAACGAGCCGGTGTGGCGCGTCGGGAGTCTCGACGCCGCGAGGTCGGAATGACGACCGCCGATCCCCGCTACGTCGCCTCCCGCAAGGTGCTACTCGATGCCCTCTTCGCGCTCGCACCACACGGCAAGGCCGTCATCGCGGCAGGAGCGCAGGCCATCTACCTCCACACCGGCGCCAACGACATGGGCATCGCCCTACGCCGACATCCGGGCGCTCACCGACGCCGAGCCGCTCTGGTTCGACCGCAACGGCGTGCCGCGTTACGCGCCGGTCCACCCGAGCTTGCTCGGCGTGTACGACCGCTTCGCCATCCTGGCCGAGATCCAGTGCCAGAGCTGCGGGAAGCGCCTGTTGATCGGCGAAGGCAAGCCGAAGCACAGCCTCGACCTCGTGCACGGCGAGCCAGAGTTCGTTGAGCATGGGGTCGAACACCTCGCCCGGCACTTCTTCTTCGGCGACCCGCCACGGCACGACTGCCCAGGGGCGGGCGAGACGATGGGCTGCATCGAGCGGCGCATCGTCGAGGTGTGGGAGCGAGAGAACTTCGAGTGGGTACGGCATCCCGAGCTCGAGATCACGCTCTACAACGATGACTCGTGAGCCGGGCGCCGAAGGAACGTGTAACCATGAGCCGCGACGGCGCGCCCAGGATCAACCTGCGGGTCGATGTCCGGCTCTCCCTCGACAACGTTGCGACGGCGATCGCTCTGGCGAACTACGAGGACGCGGAGACCATCTCCAAGGCAGGCATGGGGCGCCTGCTCAGATGGGCGCGCGATGGCATGCGCTTTCACGGCTTCGACCGCATCTGCATGGGCGACACCGAGGGGCTCGAGGAGGAGGTCGACGCCACCCATCGGCGCCTTGTCGAGCTGAGCATCTTCGCCGACCCCGATGGCGTTGCTTCGCCAAGCGAAGCTAACGACGGACCGGGCGCATCTTCGTAGAAGCCCAGACAGCCGGATGCTTGAGGACCTCTCGCCGCCCTACGACGTCGTGCTTGCCGACCCACCGTGGCGCTACTACGGCGCCACCGACAAGTGGGGCGCGGCGGCCAAGTCCTACCCGACCATGGCGACCGCGGAGATCGCCGATCTCGCCATCCGGAACCTGCTCGCAGATCGTGCGGTCGTGTTCGTCTGGACGACCTCGGCGAAGCTGCCGGAGGCCCTCGAGCTGTTGACGGCCTGGAAGCTCACGCATACCGCGGCGTCGCGTTCGTCTGGGCGATGACGACCAGGGGCGGCGTGCCGATCGGCGCCCAGGGCGTCCGGCCGTCGATCACGAAGCCCTTGACCGAGCTGGTCGTCGCCGGCAGCACCGTGGCCCGTGGCCGGCCCATCGCGCTCGCGAGCGAGGGCGTCTGCCAGACCGTCTTCGCTCCGAAGGCCGAGCACTCGCGCAAGCCGGAAGCCTTGCACGAGCGGATCTAGACCATGTACCCGATGGCTCGGAAGCTCGAGCTGTTCGCCCGCCGGCGGCGGCGGGGCTGGGACGCCTGTGGTGACGAGGTGGCGTCGGGGACGCTCCAGCCGCCGCCCTCATCCCTGACATGAGCACAACGACCTTCCCCGCCGGCCCGATGATGCGAGCCCTCGCGGCCACCGTCCGAGCGAACGTCCCCGTCCTCGTCTGGGGCCACCCCGGCGTCTGCAGGACGGCCAGTCTCGGTGCCTACGCCAGTGCTTGGGGCCACCACTTCGAGCCGATCACCGGCGCGAACCGCGAGGCGACCGACTTCCTCGGCCTCCCGATACAGAACGACGACAACGAGGTGGTCTACGCCAAGCTCGCCTGGATGTCTCGCCTGGTGGCGGCAGACAAGGCGCTGCTGTTCCTCGACGAGCTGACGACGGTGCCGCCGTCGGTCCAGAAGGCGATGCTGCGGATCTTGGAGGAGCACCAGGTGGGTGAGACCTACCTGCCCGACTCCGTCGCCATCGTCGCCGCGGCGAACCCGCCCTCGAGCGCTGTGGACGGCTACGACCTGCCGCCCGCTGTCGCGAACTGGCTGATGCACCTCGATTGGGTGCTCGACACCGCCGAGTGGCTCGACGGGCTGCTGACCGACTTCGCCTTCACCGTCACGCCACAGCTCGGCGCCCTACTCGGTGGTGGGAGCGACGCCGACAAGGCCCGCGTGAAGGCGACGGTCGCGGCGTTCCCACGCAACAGACCGGACCTGCTCCGCAAGATGCCAGCCGACCCGACCGAGGGCGGGCGCGGGTGGCCATCGCTTTGTTCGTGGACCAATTGCGCTACCGTGCTCGCCGAGCTGGACTGCTCCGACGACGAGGCGATGCGCCTCGTGCTCGTGGGCTGCGTCGGTGAGGCGACGGCGAACGAGTTCCTCGCCTGGCAGATCGCCCAGGACCTCTACGACCCCGAGGACGTGCTCGCGAACCCGTCCATCGTGGACTGGACGGAGCGCCCGGACCGGATCTTCGCCCTCACTTCTGCGCTCGTCGCCATCGGCCAGGTCCGTGGCGACAAGCGGACCTGGCGCAAGGTGATGGTCGCCCTCACGGCGTGCGCGAAGGCCGGGCGGTCCGATCTCGCCCACCCCGGCGCTCGCCAACTGCTCCAGCAGATCCCCGACGGGGCCGAGCTGCCCGACGGCACCGCCGACGCGTTCGCCGACCTCATAGTGAGGACCGGGCGGTGGGCGGCATGACCCGGTTCCTGCGGCGGGCGAGGGATGGCCAGCTCAGCGGACAAGCCGTCGACCGGGCCACTCTCATCGCCGCCATCGGGGGGACTCTGGGCTGGGTGTTCTACCGATCGCTGCCCGCATCGCTGGTGTGGCTGTGCATCGCTTGCATGCTGGCACTCCCGCTCGCGCTCCTGCCGAGCTATGTCTCGGGGCTGCAGCGAGATTGGCGGGCCGGGACGTCTGCGAAGCACCGCGCTCGTATCCTGTCAGCCCACGCCAGGGAGCTCGACGAGCTCACCGCCGAGCTGCGGGCAAAGGCTGCCGCCTTCGACGCCATCCGGCACAGGTTGGAGGCTGGCGACCGATGACCGGGCGAGCCTCGGTGGGCGGCCGAGCAGGGAGGCTGGTGGATGTCCGCACCGTGCGGCGCTCACAGCAGAAGCAGGCCGGGTTGCTGCCCACCTTCCGCTTCCGCTCCAAGCGGGTTCCGAACAAGCGCCACCATGCCGAGCGCGATGCGTGCAGGACGAGCGCGTGCGACGGCGAGCTGGAGTAGGAGCCGGAGATGGTGGATGGCTCATCTGCCCGGTGAGCGTACCGCCAGCCCGGCCGACAGCGCCCTGGCCGCGAGCTCGGCGTCGTAGGTGACGATCTCGTCGCTGCCGACCCTCAGCGCTACGGCGAGATGGATGGCGTCGTTGCACCGCAGTGGAGCGTGCGTCCCGGCAGCGAGCAGGTCACCACGGGTGAGATCGACCAGGCTCACTGTATCGAGCACAGAACGCACCGCATCGAGGTCGACATCACGGGGGTGCCGGCCGGCCGCACAGTGCATCTCGGTGTGGAGCAGCCACGACGAGACGATCCGCCGATCGCCTTCGCCAGCCAGCCCGTCGACGAGCGCGTCGGACTCTGCTTCCTCGATGACGAGCTTCATCGCTGCCGAGGTATCGAGGTAGACGGTCTGCACCGCTGGTCACCAGCTTCCGCGGAGCTGGTCCACGATCTCGTCGCTGGGCTTCCCGCCACGGCGGCGCGCGATCGTCGCCAAGCTGGAGGGCGGGAAACGGGCAACCCGGACCTGCCCTCGAGACACGAGCTCAGTGAACACGTCCAGATCGGGCGGGACGATGACGGCGGCGATCTGGCCGTTGTTCGTCACCTGGATGGTCTCCCCGCTCGCCACGAGCCGCAGGATCTCACCGCTCTGGTTGCGCATCTCCCGATGCGTGATGCTCCTCACGTAGCACAGCGTAGCACCCGCGAAGAGCTGGCGGAGATGCTCCAGCGCCTTGTCCGTCACCTCAGCGCAGATCTCCTCTCGGAGAAGCGTCTCGAAGGTCTCGGCGAGCGGCTGAGTTTCGGTGTCGACGAGGAGTCGGTAGACGTCGTGCGCGTCCTTGTCGACGAGCCGATGCGGCGACGTTGCCGCGCGCTCCGCGATCTTGTGGGCCTTTGCCACGAGCAGGGCTGCGGCTCCGGCGACCTTCGTATCGCTCCTGCGCGCGTCGGCAGCGTCGAGCGCCCGGATCTCCATGACCTCGTTGCCGACCAGGGCTGCTTCGAGGCCTCGTGCTCTGCGCAGCGCGTGGGGGCCATGCGGAGGGATCCGCGCGCTTCGGGCATTCTTCCCCCCGGGTCCCGCCAGCTTCTCGGGCACCATGAGATCAACGGGGATGCCCTCGGGGTTCACCCATGCCCCAGGCTGCCCGGCGGGTAGGAAGCCCGCGCTCCTCATCGCCTCATCAACCCGCTGGTTGCCATCAAGCGGGCGCGAGTCAAAGGCGAGATCGCTGTCCTTCGTGGCTTCCGCCAACGCGACGGGCGCGCTGTGCGCCCGGAGGTAGATGGCTTGCGCCCCCCACCACGATCACCGCATCTCGCTGAGCGTCGAGTGCCGTCAGGGCGTCCAGCAAGGCGGCGCGGGACTCGACGAGCAGATCGGTGTTATTGCCTCCAGGACGGCTCATTCTGTCCATCCAACCAAGAAGCTCTTCAGCCTCACTTGGGCTGCGGCCCGGACCGGTCATGAGGTCGACGGCGACCTGCGTGGGCGCTGCCAAGGCCACTCCTTGGGCGTTGGTCAGGCCGCGTTCGAAGACGACGTCGAAGCGCGGCTGGGCCAGCATCACGTTGGCCCCCACATCGGGGGACCGCAGCCCCCACGTGGCCGCGGCCATCTCGGCGTCATCCACGTAGGTCATGGCCGCACGAGCAGGAGCGTAGGCGGCCCATTCCGCAGCGGCGAGGCTGCCGGTGACCGCGTATCGGATGGCCGGACCGACGCCGGCGATCTTCTCGAGGAGCTGAGGGAGCCCGCGTGGCGCGATCCAACGGCTGACCTGGCCGCTGCGCGCAAAGCCGTAGTCGTCGCCCCACCGCCGGAGGAGCCGGACCCAGTCGGGAACGACGATGCGAGCGTCGGGCTGCCGATGGGCCAGGCCCTCGCGCTGAAGGTAATCGAGGACGCGGTAGGCGGCGCCGGTCGAGGTCCGGGCAACCTCGACCAGCTCCCGGACGCTCCAGGGGCGGCCGAAGTCGGCAAGGGCGCGGACGACCCTTGCCGCCGGCTCGCCCTTCAGGGTTCCGAGGGGTCGGCCGGGGCCCCGCCAGGGATCGCGGTCCGCGCCCCGGTCCGAGATGAAGAGACCGGGTGAGGGGATCTCGATGCGCACGTTGCCGGTTGCATCGACGTAGGAGAGCCCTTCCTCGACGAGCCTCGCGCGTACCGGTGGGGAGAGATAGCGAGCGGCGACGAGGCCCTGCGCGTTGGACCATTCGAGCGCGTAGGCCTCGAGCTGCCCGCGGATGGCACGGACGTCCCGTCCCTCGACGACGCGCTTCGCCTCCACGAGCAAGGTGGCGGCTTGGTCGTCGGGCGCGTCGATCTCGACGACAGCGTCGGGCCCGCGGCCGGCTTGGGTTGAGACGACTCGTGCCGACCAGCCAGCCGGCAGGCGCTCGGCGAGCAGCGCGACCCCGCGTCGGATCACCTCCGCTTCGGTCTCGGGAGCCTCGGGCGTGGCCAAAGCCGCCTCCTTTCGGTGTTCGGGAAAGGGCTGCCTTCCGCTGGCTTCAGAACGAGGTGCTTACGAGAACGGCCGTAAGGGGAGCTCGAACCTCGGCCACGGACGTTCGGTAAATATCGAATCTCCGCTGTCAGCGGAGGAGACGACTTTCGAGAACCGATGGACGAGCCACCGGGCGCGAGGTGCGGCTTCCCGCTGCCTACGTGGTTGCGCACGTCGAGCTCGCCTATGCGACGATGACCCATCGGTCCCAGGGACGGACGGTCGACACGGCGCACGTCCTCGTCACCCCGGCGACGACGCGGGATCTGCTCTATGTGGGCGCGACCCGTGGGAGAGCGGCGAATCGCCTCTACGTGGACACGGCCTTCGACCCCGATCCGGCCACCTCGCACGACGAGGCGACCAGCGAGCAATCCCTTCGGGAGGTCCTCCTCGGCGTGCTTGCGAACGAGGGGGCGGAGGCCTCGGCCCACGAGACGCTCCGCCGCGCGCAGCACCAGGCCGAGCACCTCGCAACCCTCGCCGCCGAGTACGCGACCCTTGCGGCAGCGGCCCAGGAGGAGCGCTTTGAGGCCCTGCTCGGGCGCTGCGGGCTCGGCGGGGCCGAGCTGGCGTCGGTCCGCCAGAGCGATGCATGAGGGCCGCTGTTGGCCGCGCTCCGTGAGGCGGAGGCGAGGGGCTCGACATCTCGGCAGGGCTTCCACGACTCGTGGCGGCCCGCTCGCTCGATGGCGCGAAGGGCATCGCAGCGGTCCTGCACGGCCGGGTGGACCGCTGAGCGCAGGCTGCTGCTGACCGTCGAGAGGCCGACGTCGTCGCCCGTCTCTTCCCCCGGGCGAGGGGGATCGAGGACCCCGATATGGCCCGAGCCCTCAGTCCGCGATGCGATGGGGAAGTCCGCTCGGCGGGTGGTCGTCCTCGATCGAGGACGGGTGTTGGCGTTGCCGGGACGGTCGAGCACGGGCGTCCGAGCCATCCGCGGGCTCCCCGAGGTCGTGCTCGAAGGCGTCAAGGAGATCGAAGAGCTCGTCACTCGCCCACTCCCGGTCACGCCGGCGGCCAACGCGAGTCTGAGCGAGAACGCCCGCAGCGTCCAATCGGTTCAGAGCGGCTCGCGCTGCGGTTGGCGTCACGCCATGTCGGCTCGCCACGGTCTCTGCGCTCACCATCGGCTGCGAGGGCAGGGAGAGAATGATCTTGCGAGCGACCGAGTCCGAGCGCGGCGAGCCGGCGCGCTCGATGAGGTCGTGCAGCAGTCGAGTGATCTGGGCGTGCAGGCGAACCGTGGCATCGCAGGCGGCAGTCACCTGATCCGCGAAGGACCCGATCCAGTCGTCGAAGCGGCCCTCGCGATGGTCGACGAGCCCGGGGATGTAGGAACTGGCGTTCGTGGCGAGCACGACGCTGATCGGGGGTACGAGGACGGGAGTGAGCTGACGACGTCTCAGGACGACGTGGATGAGGCAGCGCCCGGCGCGCCCGTTGCCGTCGCCGAAGGGATGGATCGTCTCGAGCTGCGCATGGGCGAGCGCCGCCTGAGCGACGGCGGGGACGTCGTCGCGATTCACGAACGCGATGAGGTCGTGCAACAGGCCGGGAACGAGCTCGAAAGGCGGCGGGACGAAGGTCGCATCACGCGGCGAGAGACCCCGGCCGCCGATCCAGTTCTGGTCATCTCGGATGCGCCCGGCGAAGCGCTCTTCGCTTGTTCCCTCGAGCAGGGTGCGATGGATGTCGAGGAACGCGTCGAGGGTGAACGCACCTGGCGCCGAGCCGAGCTCGACGGCGCGCTCCATTGCCCGAACGTTGCCGAGGACGGCACGAGCAACGGCAGGGGCAGCAGCGGGCTCGTACGCCGCGAGCGCGAGGCGCTTGTTCGATGCCTGGAGGCCTTCAATGAAAGAAGAGCCGAGGGCCTCGGCTCGGAGGAGCGGCGCTGCGAGCACCTCGAGGTCCTCTGCGGCAGAGCCCTGGATGATGTGCAGGGAGGCGGTTGCATCGCCCAGCGCTTCCACGGCGCGGGGCGAGAGCTTCTCGTCCCAATCGGCGATTGCATCGGGGACGAAGGCCTGGTAACGAAACGGGAGGCGGTCCTTTCGGCCACCGTAGCCGCCGCCCGGCCAGACCGGGTCGACCGTCCGTGGCATGGCGAATCCTTTCGCAGCTCACTCCCTTACGAAAGGAAGTGTAGCGATCCTTTCGTACTGCGACGGTGACGAAAGGATCGCCGGCCGCTCGGGCGATGCCATGCCCGTCAGTCCCGGCCGGATCGTGTGAGTACGGGCGACGGGCTGGCACGCCCCCTTACCCCGTCGGCGAGCGCCACCTCGAGACATCGCCAGAGGTCGGTGGCGTCTCGCTCCTCGCTGGGAAAGGGGTCGCCGCCGAACTGCTGTCCAGGTCGAGGACGTCGTCTGACATCAGGCCCGGCTCGCGGCGATCGCCAAGAGAAGGCGGTCGGCTGCTTCTCGTCGGTCGGTGCCGCCCAGGTTGTGGAGGTCCCAGACGGCCTGGAGGGGATTCACGAGCGGAGTGTCCCGCACCGTCCGCCAGGGGACGGCGAGGGAGGCGTCCTTGACCTCGCGCACGATGAGCGTGGCCTCGCCTGGCGCCGCCGCCGGAACGAAGCCAGCGGGCTCGAGATCGAGGGCGCTCGCGACGTAGACGATCGTGCACGAGGGGACGCGCCAGGCTGCGAGGAGGTCGGGAGCGAGGTCGGCCGACACGGCCAGGGCGACCTCGCGCCGCACTGCCTCGCCCAGTACCTGGCGGACCTGGTGTGCTGGTCGTCGAGGCCGTACCAGAGCCGTGTGGACCTGAGCGCCGGCCGGTGGTGCCGGAGGTAGAGGTCGGTGAGCACCTCGAGGTCGGCGCCGCCGCTGCGCAGTGCACCGGCGCGAGAGAGCATCGTCAGGATCTGCGAGACGCGGGCCTGGGAGACACTGAGGACGCGGGCGAGGTCCCACTGCGTCGGCGGCATCGGGGAGACCGCGAGCTCGCGGGCCGCCCAGGAGGTCGCCTCGTCCCATCGGCGGCTGTGCGCCCTGCCACCGGCTCCATCGTCGCGGTATAAGTCTTCTCGTTCCGAGGGGCCAGAAGACTTATATTCCGAGCTGCCGCCAGAGCGCCCGAGCGAGCTCCCCCATGCCGGCTCGACCGTCACGGGAGGCCGAACTAATGGCATACGAATGCCATGCAGGCCCTCTGCCGGGCCCAACAATTGCGTCCGAGGCCGTCGCAGGGCTTCTTGGTCTGTCTCAGGACCATTCGGCCATACCCCACCTGAGCTGGGACAATGTGGCTATCTCGGGCGCCGTTGGACGCACCGCAACGCTACTACCTGCGCTTTTAATCCCCGGGAGACGGCGATGGATCGCCATCAAGCACCCGCCCAAGATGCTCGGCCGCGCGCCTGTCCTCGGCGGCGACAGCATCCG
>Ga0307372_10007292_pt1 | contig 15902 bp, 16 predicted proteins | sample OX1MG_FD_202533 | JGI IMG/M metagenome (GOLD analysis project Ga0307372, IMG submission 202533) | Soil microbial communities from Risofladan, Vaasa, Finland - OX-1 | ecosystem: Environmental > Terrestrial > Soil > Coastal area > Acid sulfate soil | place: Finland: Risofladan, Vaasa | collected... | reverse complement strand
GCTTCGCCACGCCCTCGCGAGTCGTCGACGCATAGCTCGGGGCCGCCGTGGGTCGCTAGCCCTTCGACGTAGAGCTCTTCCATCTCCTCCTCCATGCCGGTTTATCCCGGCGCTTTCCCAAGATCATTCGTAATGCGTAGGTGTGCTGATTTAAATCAGATAGTTATGATGGTGCAGGATGGACAGGCTGAGAGCAAGTGGGATCTGGATGCGGAGGCGGCAAGGCGGAACCGGGCGACCGGCGGCTGGTGGCCACAACACCGCTGCACTGTGTGGTGCTGGCCGGCGCTGAAGGCTTGGGCGCTGTGGGCGGGGCTTGACGTCCAGGCTTCCTACAATGACGGCGTGCCGAATATCAGGATTTCGCGTGAGGTCGACGGCGAGCGGATCGAGGGTGTCACCCGGCCGGTCTTCATCCGTAACGGCAAGGACTACTTCCTGACCGACCTGGAGATCTACGCCGACGGCAGCATCTTCTGCTGGGAATGGGTCGATCTGGCCGGCTTGAAGGCCAAGCTCGCCTCCGGCTGGGTCGCCACCTCCTTCGAGGCTGGCGCGCGGGCGTCCGCGCACCATCTCGCGTCCTGGCAGTTCGCCGACCCGCAGTCCTGGATGAAGCCAGAGTGGCTGCTTGGCGAGGTGGCGGACGAGATCGACAAGCTCAACGAGCGTCCCGGCTCGACCGGCCGCTGCCTGCTGGCCCTGGACCACTACCTCCAGAGCCGCTCGGAAGAGGACCGGGCCGCGCTACGCGCCGCCTACGAGGCCATCCCTGAGCACCTTCGCCGGTACGCCCTCGGTGACATGGACTCCAAGGACTGGCCGCTTCGCGTCCTTGCCGCTGGCAAAGGCGGAAGGCTGGACTATCCCGACGGGAACGCGGTGACCGTGACCGGCCAGACGCACCAGCAGGCACTTGACTACTTCGCCGACCGGCAGCAAGAGCGGGAGAAATGGGAACGACGCACCTACCCTGACGGGCCAGAGGGAGCCGATTCGCCCACCGTCCACCTGAACCAGGTCTTCTACTCCAAGGGGTGGCCAGAAGACCCGGGTGTGCTGGCCCTGCGCAACGAGTACCCCGCAGCTGTGGTGATCGACTCGGTCAGCTACCCCACTATCGTCCACGCCTACTGGGCGCTCGCCGCCACAGACCCGGCCACAGCCGAGCAGATCCGCGCAGCGGACCGGCCCTACGACGCCAGGACACTCGCCGAGCAGGCCACCATCCGCCCGGACTGGCCGGTCATCCGGATCGCGGTCATGGCGCGGCTGCTGCGGGCCAAATTCGCCCAGCACCCCGAGCTGGCCGAGATCCTGCTCGCCACCGGCGACGGCCGGATCGAGCACACCGGCTTCGGCTCGAGCTACTGGAACGCCGAGCGTGGCCAGGGACGTAACTGGATGGGACGGCTGCTCGAGCTCATCCGCTCCGAGATCGCCGCCCAGCGGGCATCCAGCCCGGCCCAGCCGGCCCCGTGACTGGAACGTCCCCCGTTCCTGCACACCGGCTGAGGGGGCGCGATACCGCTACCGGCCGCTCTGGCAGCGGGCAGGATGGGACTCGTGGCAGACGGTAGGGGCGTGGGCCAGCTTCAGCAGGAGTTGTTCGCCGGGGCGGATGGCAGGGCCGGGGCGGAGCCGGTGCTGATGGCGCTGAACGCCGAGTTCTACGAGCTGATCTGGCGGGGGCAGAAGACGCATGAGTTCCGGCGCCGGTTCCTGGAGGGCCGCCCGGTCCGCTGGTTCGTGTACCTGAACGCTCCGGTGTCCCGGCTGGCCGCGGTGATCGATCTCGGCCCGGCCATCGTCGATGTCCCGGAGCGGATCGCCGCGATCGCCGAGGCAACCCGGCCGGGGAACGGCGCGAGCGTGCTGGCGTATGTCCGCGATCTTGGCCGTGCGTTCGCCATCCCCATCCTTGACGTCACCGAGTACCGGGGCCTGCGGGCCAGCGATCTGCAGGCGGAACTGGGCGGTTTTCACCCGCCGCAGGGGTACGTACGCCTTTGGCAGCACCCGCAACTGCTGGCCGTCTGCGAGAAGGTCGCCGCCGGTCCCCCGGTCCGGCAGTTGCAAGTGCGTCCCCGTTGATCGAGCGATTGTCAGGACTCGCTGGCGGGAGGTGACCGGGATGCCGCACTATCAGTCAGGCCCGGGTGAGGAGCCTTCGCCGCTGCGGCGGGCGAGGCTGGCCAGGAACTGGACGCTGGAAGATGTGGTCGAGGAGATCGGCCTGCGCACGCCCGGTGGCCATTCCGGGGTTACCCCGAGCATGGTGTCAGGCTGGGAACTCGGCCGGCACACGACCAGCATCGGCCATCGCAAGATGCTCTGCGAGATCTACCAGCAGACCGCGGACGTGTTATTCGCCCACCAGGACCAGGGACTGACCGCCAGCGCTGCGCCTCGGCTGGTGGCTGGGTTCGCGGACCTGCAGCGGGCGATGCTGGCCACGGTGACCGGCGCGCGCCAGTGCCTGATGGCGCTGGGATCCCGGTCCCGGGACGCCAGTTACCTCGATGCCATCGAGACCGCCCTGGCGCGGCGGCCCGCCCTGATCTGCTACCGGGTGCTGTTCGGCCCGCCTCGTCATCAGGTACTGCACGATCACCTGGTCCGGCTGCTGGAGCTGCGCGACCCTGATGACCGCAGCCTGGGCGTCAAGACGCTGCACCTCGGCCTGGTGGACGATGGTGGGGGGTCACCCGAACGGTTCTTCTGCGCGAGCGAGCAGATGGCGGTGGTACCGATCCCGTCTCTGACGTCCCATGAGGCGTTCGACAGCGGCGTGATCTTCGGCCCTGCCGTGGCCGCTCGCCTGCTCGATCACGGCCGGCAGGCGTACGCCGCGGCCCGCCGGGTCGAAACCCTCGGCGAGATCCGCGATCTTAAGGTTGCCCCGGGGGACAGGACGTCAGCATGACAGGGACGGAAGGAGCGGTCATCAACACCTTGCAAGCCGCGCGCGAGGACCACGACGCCGTGGTGAAGCTGACCCGCGAAATGGTGCGGATCCCCAGTCGCGGCGGGATCGACTCCTACGACCCGGTGCTCGAATGCATGGCAGCGTGGCTGGGCGGGCACGGCCTGGCATGCCGCCAGCTGGCCGAGCCGGAGGGCACCACGGTGGCACTGACATGCGAGGTGGACGGGGGCAAGCCTGGGCCGCGGTATGTGCTGGACGCCTGCCTGGATACTGCCCCGTTCGGCGATGAGACCGCATGGGCACACCCGCCGGTCTCGGGGGAGATCACGGCTGGGTGGCTGCATGGCCGCGGCTCATCGGATTCCAAGGCCGGCGCGGCGATCTTCGCCCACGTCGCCGCCCGGCTCCAGGACAGCAAGGGCGGGTTTAGTGGCAGCGTGGTGCTGCTGTTCGACGTCGATGAGCACACCGGCGGGTTTGGCGGCGCGCGGGCCTACTTCGAGGGCACCGGCGCTGCGGGCCGGGTTGACGGGGTGATGATCGGGTACCCAGGGCTGGGTCATGTGGTCACCGGCGGCAGAGGCGTGCTGCGCGCCCGCGTGCGCGTGCATGGCGTCGCCGGGCATTCCGGGTCCAGCCGCACTGGGGCCGGGGCGGTCGCCAAGGCCGCGCACCTGATCAGCGCACTGAACGAGCTGCCGCTGCCGGGCCCCGCCGGCCCCGATTTCCCGTTGCCGGCGAAACTCACCGTCACCGCGGTCAGCGGCGGCGAGGGATACTCGATGGTGCCGGACCTGTGCACCTTCAACGTCGATATCCGGCTCACCCCAGCCCTCGACGACGCGGCCGCCGCCACCCTGCTGCGCACAACCGCGGCGGGCGCTGACGCGGCATGGCCAGGGACCCCACCCACCGATATCGAGATCACCACCCGGTGGCCACCGTTCGCGCTGCCGGACAGCTCGCCGCTGCGCGGCGCGCTGCTTGAAGCAGCGGCCGAGGTGGGCCTGGCCCCTGCCGCGAAGGTCGCGGGGCCATCCAACATCGGCAACTACCTCGCCGGGCTGGGCATCCCCGCCACCGCCGGGTTCGGCGTCGACTACCGGGACCTGCACGGCACCGACGAGCGCATCCGCCTGGACTCGATACCGCTCGTCCAGGCCACCTACCACCAGGCACTGCTCAGCCTGCTGCAGCCAGCCTGACCTGCCGCGACGTCACTGCCGTCAGCAGCGCGACAGCAAGCACACGGCAACCAGCCGCCAGCGCATGCGCTGGCCCGGGCCTCACCCCCCGGGTGATGGTTGCGGTATCGGCCAGCACCGCGGCCACCCGCACCACCGGACAGCCGTGGTTTGCCCGTTCATCGAGGAGCGCTCGTGATCGTTTCGCTGCTGCGGGAACGCCGCCCAGGCGAACTGCGCGCCCTGCTGCTCCCCGACGACGCCGCCCGGCTGGCCCAGATCTGCGACCTGCAGGTGGAGACCGGAACAGGCTGTGGCCTGGGCATCCCCGACGGCGCCTACGCACAGGCCGGGGCGCGCATCACCAGCATGCGGGCCGCCTGGGGCAGCGCGGACTTCCTGCTCAAGCTCAAGGCCCCCACCGTTGCCGAGGTGCGGCGGATCAGACGCGGGGCTTCGGTCGCGGCGCTGTTCCACGCCGAAGGCACCCCCGATATCGTCGCCGCGCTCTTGGCCAGGGACATCTGCGCCTACTCGTTCGAGTACTTCCAGAACGACCGCGGGTCGTTCCCCCTCATGGCCGCCACCGGGGAGATCGCCGGCCAGATGGCGGTCATCTACGCCGCCTACCACCTGCAATCCCACCTGGACGGCAGCGGCGTGTCCCTGCCCGCGTGCACCTGCGCTCCCCGCGCCCGCGTGGCGGTCATCGGCTACGGGAACGCAGGACGGGCCGCCGCGATAACGGCGCTGGCGCTGGGTGCCGACGTCACCGTCTACACCCGGCACGGCATCCCCGATGGTGACCCCGGCGACGCGGCATCGCCGGCGTTCCGGCTTCTGGACGATCCCGCCACCGCCGACGGCCTGGCGGACGCCGATGTCATCGTCGGCGCGATCCGCGTCTCCACCTTCGACACTCCCCCGATCGTGACGGCGGACATTGTCAGCCGCATGCGTGCGGGCTCGGTGATCGTCGATGTCACGGCGGGGTTTGGCGCGGGCTACATCCAGACCTCCGCCCAGTTGACCTCGTTAGCAGACCCCTACCACCTGGTCGGCGGTATCAAGCACATCAAGATACGCACCCTGCCGCTCGGCGTGCACCAGGCCGCCGCGGCCCAGATCAGCCACACCTACGCGCCGTACATCTGCCGTCTGATCGCCAGCCTGGCGCAAGGATCGGACGACCCGGTCGGCCAGCGAGGCAAGATCATCGCCGGCGGAAAGATCCTCAACTGCCAGGTCCGCCGGCACTATGAAGGTGGCTTCCGCAAATGAGCGCCTATGCCCGCCGGGCACCGTTTTACGCGCGCGAGTTCGCGGTGCGCGACGACTTCACGCTCCTGGGGCGTCTGCTCGCGGACAGTGATGGCTCGGTGATCGACATCCCGTCGGGAGCGGGGCGGCTGCTGCCCGTGCACCAGGCCCATGGCCGTGACGTGATCATGGTCGACATCGAGCCCGCGATGGTCGGGCAATGCCGAGCGCGCGCAGCGGCGCGGAATCTCGGCTCACGCGTCACGGCCATGCAAGGCGATATCACTACCTGGCGTACGCCCAGGCCCGCGGCCCGGCTTGTTGTGGCCCGGGGCGGCCTTCAGATGCTCCCCTCACAAGCTGCTGTCACCCAGGCCCTGACGGCCAGCGCGGCCAATCTGGACGACCGGGGAATCCTCTACCTCGACGTGGCCATGCCCTGGACGGCGGCACCGGCCGTAACGAGGCACCTGCCGCCATTCATGAGATTCGCCAGGAAGCCGCACCTGGCGGGATCCAGCTACATCAAAACGGGAGACACCCGGATACGGCGGACCTATACAAGCAGGCTGCTGAACGACCGCGTCACTGTCCATCTCAAGTACGAGATGGACCGGGGCGCCAGCGGCGGATGGCAGGACTTCGAAACCGATGCCTCCTGGTGCAGGGTCGACGCCGCTGGCGTGCTGAGCACGCTGAAAGACAACGGCCTGAAGGTCGTCAGCCTGCTCGGCGACTACGCCGGCACGGCATACACCGCGCAGTCCGCGCGGTTCATCTGCCTCGCGATTGCCACCTGAGGGGACAGCATGGAGATCGTGTACCCGCCGACCGGGATCGTCCACATCACCGCCTCGATACCCGATCTCATCGCAGACCGGATGGAACCAGGGACGCGGATACAGGTCGCCTGCGCCATGCAGCCCAAAGCGGCCCCGCACTTCGGCACCGGGATCGTGCTCATGAGCGCGTTCGCACTGGCCCGGCTCTTCCAGGACGCCTTCGCCGCGCCCGCAACCGTCCTGCTCGACATGCTCGACAACGCTCCCGCGCAGCGAGTTGTCATCAACGACGTCGAGTACACCCTGTGCCTGTCCCACGCCTGGCACGGTGGCCAGAGCGCAGCGGACGCCAACACCGAGCCGGTCAGGCGGCTCGCGGCATGGGCGTCGCGGCAGGCCGGAATACCGTTCCGCCTGCGCCGGTATCGCGAGATACAGGCCCAGCCGACATTCAGGCAAGGCCTCGCACGCATACTGTCCAGCCCTGACGTGTTCGAGCCGCTGTTCAGCCCGTCGGAACACCGGCTGCGCATCCGTCCCATGTGCCCGCGCTGCGGCCTGGTCGACAAGACGGCGCGCACCGTCCAGATCACGCACGACGGCGGAGCGGCCCTGCTGTTCACCTGCGGCTACCACGGCATCCAGGCGGCCCGCTTGGACGATCCCGCAGCCGTCATCGACACCAACACGCCGATCCGCACCGTGCTGCGATCCCTGTGCTTCTCCCGCGACCGGCACCAGCATGGCATCGAGACGATCGTGCTGAACGGAGGCGACTGGTCCGGGGCGTGGATGCAGCGTGTCTACTTCGACGGCCTCCACCAGCTCGGCTGCAGCGGCAGCAGCGTGCCGTTCAATATCTTCACGCCCCAGATACTCGACGACTCCGGCGCGAAACTCTCCAAGACCATCTACCTGGCCGCAGGCACATACGCAGACGTCCCGCCCACCTGGACCTCGATGCAGGCCTTCGAGGACCGATTCGGACCCGCCGGCCTGACCATGCTGTGGGACGAGGTCAGCACCTGGGCCCAAAGCCCGGAGAAGTTCTTCCGGAACTACTCGGTGCGCTACCTCGAGCACTCGTTCGGCGAATCGCGAGAACGCATGCCCACGGCAACGGGCAGCCGCTGAGTCCTGCTCAGACGGCGCAGACGGGTCCGGGGCCCCACAACCAGCGTCGTCGGACGACTGAGCACAGCCAGCCAGCCAGCCAACAGACGAACGCGTGGACTGGCTCCACATCAGCAGTCAGCCGAGCCGCCCGCTTGCGTTTAGAAGTCTGATTTAAATAAGATGTCTCAGAGCGCTGCCAGGCCGGCCGTGCGCACAAGCTTCGCCCAGAACGAAGGCCCGCACGATGACCACCGAACCCGAGGGAACCGTGACCTGGGCGCTGGCCTACGCCAGCCACGGCTGGCCGGTGTTCCCCTGCCAGCCGGGCGGCAAAGAGCCCGCCACCCGGCACGGGTTCCGTGACGCCACTACTGATCCGGGCCAGGTCCGGCGGTGGTGGGAACGCCTGCCCGCCGCCAACCTCGCCATCGCCACGGGCCTGCCAGGGCCCGACGTCCTGTGGACGTCGACGTGCGCGGCCCGGCGGGAAGCGGTTTCGCCGCCTACCACAGACTCAAGCGCGAAGGGCTGCTCAGCGGCGCGGGCGCGGTCGCCGCCACTCCGGGCGGCGGCCTGCACGTCTATTTCGCCGGCAGCGACCAGGGATCTGGCCGGCTTGCGGGCCACCATCTGGACTTCAAAGGCCAGCGGAGGGTACGTCCTGGCGCCGCCGTCCCAGGTCAACGGCAGGCCCTATCGCGTCGTCTCCCGCCAGGCAGCGTCCGGCGTGCTGGACTGGGCGACCGCCGTCGGCCTGCTGGACCCCAGGCGGCACAAGCCAACCCCGCCAAGCCGTTTAGCGCCCGGTGACCTGGGTCACCTGGCCGCGTGGGTCGAGCGGCTGGGTGAGGGGAACCGCAACAGCGGGCTGTTCTGGGCGGCGTGCCGGGCCCTGGAGGCGGGTGAGCCCGGCGGGCTCGATGACCTCGCCGCCGCAGCCGCCAGCGCCGGGCTCGATGACCGCGAGATCGCCCGGACCATCGCCTCAGCCAGGCGGACTATCCAGCGCCCGTCGGCAGCAGGCCGGACGGAAAGCCACCCGGTGCCCGCCCGGCCGGGCCCCGGCAGAGGGGTCTACGCCGAACTGGACGGCATCCCGCAGGCAGCCGGCCAGGCCCGCGCGCTGGTCCGTGATCTGCTCGTCTCCGAGTTGGTGAGCAATAAGGTGGCGCATAGCCGATCGGGCCGGCCGGGCGGGACTCTGGCCATCGCGGTCGAGACGGCCCTCCGGCCGGGGAACGTGGATATACAGGTCCGCGACGACGGCGGGCTGGACGCCCCGGCCCCGGCCGCGCCTGGCCCTGACAACGAGCATGGCAGGGGCCTGGCCATTGTCACGGCGCTGGCGGCCGAGTGGAGCACCCAGACCGGCCCTGCCGGCCGCTCCACCTGGTGCCGTCTGAACACCAGCCCTCGCCCGAACGCCGTTGACCGCAGCCCGGAACGGGAGGCGGGCTGTTGACCGGATCACCCGCACGGATCAGCAGACCGAGCCGGGAGACCATCATGAAACCGGTAGCTGGCTTCCGCCTCCACTGCCCGCCCCCGGCCGCCGTCGGTACTAGCGGCCCGGGCCCACCTCACGCCTGGGCGGCGGGCCGGTGAGACGCCGCCGCTCATGGGAACAGGTGGGCGAGCCGCTGTTCGGGGAGGACTGGTGGGCTGAGGATCAGCGGCTGTGGTCACGGCTCCGGAGGCGCAGGGCAATGACCCGTCACCCTGCACGCGCTGCCCGCAGGCCTGGCCCGGCTGTGTCGCTGCGTAGGCGAGCCAGGTGCCGTTGGCGATGGTGGCCCAGCGGTTGGCGGTGGTGGCGCCGATCCCGATGAGCTCGCCGAGCATGGCGGGCGGGATCTCGGCGACCAGCTGGGCGCGGGCGGTGCTGCGTATAGCCGCGGGGCTGATTCCCAGAGCCCGCAGCCGGCTGGCGAGGATGAGCGGCCCGACCGGGCGGCCGGCGTGTCGCCCAGGGAACAGCCAGCGGCCTTCGATCTGGCCGGCCACGCCGTTGGTGCGGCGGGCCGGGAGCTGGGTGATCAGGGTGGCGAACGGCTCGTGAATGGGCACGGGGGTGCCGCCGAGGATGGCCAGCACGGTGCCGTCGCCGCTGCGACGGATATCGTCACGCGCGAGCCGGGCGATGCGGGTGAGTGGCTGGCCGTAGAGAACGAGGAGAACGGCGGCTACCCGGTCGCCGGCCAGGATCGTGTCGTTGGTGACCAGGCGGCGGGCGATGGCCCAGCGTTCCTCGTGGTCCAGCGGGAGGCGCAGGACCTTGGGCGGGGCTGGCGGGATGGTGACCGTCCGGGGCAGGTGGCGGCGGTCGCGGGCCCAGGACAGGAACCCGCGGGCCAGCCAGCAGGTCCCGGTGGGCTGGGCGAACCAGCGGTCCACGTCCGCCTGGGTGAGGGTGGCCAGGGTGTGCCCGTCGCGGTGGACGGTCTCGAGCAGGGCCAGCACGGCGCGCAGGGCGCGGCGGGCGTTGTTGAGGCTGTGCGCTGTCGACGCCCCGGTCTCGGCCCGGCGGCGCAGCCGGGGCAGCACCTGCCAGCGCAGCCAGGTCCGCACGATCTTGGCGTCACCGGCGTCGATCCGGGCGGCTGCCACGAGCCCGGCCGCGAAGCCGCCGAGCCGCTCAACGCGCCGGCCGGTCGTGGTGTCCGGCAGCGCCCCGGCAGCGACGAGCAGGGCGCGCCTGATGGATCCCTACGTAAGAAAACCTTGGCCATCGCCCAGATCTTGCGGGAATTCGTTACCGACCCGCACAGTCGCCGCACGGCTACGACCCGATAAACGCCACCGGCTACCCGAGTGGGAAGCTGTACCCGGCGCCGGCAATCTCCGGGCTGTCAGGCTCAATGCGACCTCACTGCCGGGACTGTTCCGGTAGAACGCTGCGTGTGCCGCATCGCCAGCCCCTGTCCGCCCGCCAGCTCAATGTCCTTAAGTGGATCGCGGATGGATGCCCGGACCGTGACTGGCCCGATGAGAGCCACAAGAACTCGGCGCGCGCCTTGGAGTCGCGCGGCCTGGCCCGCGTACGGCGGAAGGGGAAGCTCTGGCATGCCGTCTTGTCCGCCGACGGCCGACACTACCTCGAGCGCGGCCGCTACCCGGAGCCGCCCGCAGCTGGCCTCGGATCCTCCCGCAGCCTGGCAGCCTCTGGGAGGACAGCGGAGGAGGCATCGCTAGTCACCGCTCGGCAAGCTATCCGGCAAGCCACTACCAGCCAGGAACGCCGCTCGCTTGGTGCCGCCCGTGCTCGCGCCGCTCAGCGAGCGGCGCACCCATCTCTGCTGAAGGACATCCCCATGCGCTACAAGATCGTCGTCAGCCGCGTGCAGACCGCCGAACGCCATGTCCGGGGGGTCAGCGAGGAAGACGCTACCCGGAAAGTCCAAGAAGAGCTGGAGCGGCCCTACGGGTTCCTCGGCGGCTGGACCACGATCGGAACAGACATGGACATCGTCACCGTCGAGAGCGCCCTCGGAGACACGGCCCCGGCGCAAATCAGCCAGGACGGCAGCTTCCTGCTATCGGTCAAGGCAGCGTCCAAGTATCTCGGCTTGTCCACCGCTGTGCTGTACGAGCTGATCAACCGCGGGGAAATCGCCCACGTCATGATCGGCTCCCGCCGGTACGTCAGCCGCGACCAGATCAGCGCCTTCGTCCAGGCCAACACGCATACCGGCTACTACCCGAAGCGATAAACCAGGGCCTGGCGTCTCCCGATCCACCGGTGCCCAGAACGCCTAGCCATCAGCACGCCGCTTATCTTCCTTGGATTGGCGCCGCGTACGCAATGTCGCGAGCGGACGACGCAGGTGCCGGAACCAGGGCAGGCGCTCCGCTGGTGACTCTTCGGGGCGCACCGCGTTCCTGGCGCCGACCCTCCGCTCAGCAAAGTACTGGGCACGCACAGAGCCATCCTTTGCCCGCCCGGCGGCGGCGATCTGATCGTTAGTCCATTTGGGCGACCACCGGATCTGGCTGGCGTCGATCCAGTAGTGCGAGCGGCAGGGGAAGCCCCAGTTCCCGATGGATGGTGTGAGGGAGACGGTGTCACCGTCGTAAAAGAGCTGCCAGTCCGCGGGTGTGATGGGAGTAACGACCTTGTTGCCGCATCCGCATGCGCACAGGTGCACGGCGGTGCGGTGGGGGATCGAGATGTACAGGATGCCTTCGGCGAACTGCGTGGGGACGTACTCGACGAACTCGTGGATGAGCGTGGTGTGCCTCATGACGGCTGGTCGTCGTTCAGGAGTTGGTTGGCGGCGATGGTGTAGGCGGTGAACAGCTCGTGCTCGTCGTCCGCGTAGAAGCCGTAGAGCTTCTTCCACTTGATCACCGCGAAGACCGCGTTGAGCATGTTCAGGTCCGCGATCTGGATGTTGTGGTCGTATTCATCGCCGCCGTCGGCGAAGGTGATGCGCTTGTTCGCCCAGACATGCTCACGGTGACCGGGGGTGCTGGTGGTCGCCGTCACGATCCCGCGCAGCGTGTCGCCGGTCCTCCGGACGCCCATCCCGGTGTCGATGAACGGGAGCGCGTGCTGCTCCAGTTTCTCGACGATGAACTTCTTGCCCGGCCCTGGGTCCATGGTCAGGAACACGAACGCCATGTCCTGGAGCTCGCCGATGTTCGACTCGTCGACGTGGTAGGGGTGGGCGATGATCCCGCGGCGCATGGCGTCGTACCGGTCCCGGTGGTACTCGGCCTTGTTGCGCATGGCGTCCAGCTCTTCGACCGATGCGGCGCCTGGCGCACGGAAGGCGTTGTGCGCGTAGAACGTGTCGCCGTCGAACAGGTGGATCTCGCCGACAGGCGTCTTGGCGAGCTGATCCAGGACGTAAGCGCCGGTCCCGCCGACCCCGACGATGGCAACCCTGGGCAGCGCGAGCTTGCCGGTGACCAGGCCGATCTGGGCGCGGCTGGACGCCGAGTCCAGGTACCGGAACACCGACTCATCCTCGGTCATCTTGACCGGCAGGAGCGACCGGGCCGTGACTTTCGGGTCGATGGCTTGAGCCCAACCGCTGATCATGTTCGCGTAGGCGGTCATCTTCGCGTAGTAGTCCGGGTAGCCGTCTGGTGGCTTGCTTGAGAACGTGCAGTCCGCTGTGATGCCGTCGGCCAGGCGGTTCTCGCCGATGCTGTTAATGATCTTCGAGAGCCGATTGCCGTGGTTGTCGCAGGGGATGCCGCCAGCGAACGAGACAACGTGGGTGGCCGGCTTAATCGTGGCGGTGCCGCTGGTCGACAGCTCGGAGATGAGCGTGCCGAACGCGACCTCCCCTGCAGAGGTCGCGAACGGCACGCGCTTGACCAGCAGGTAGCCGGAGCGGATCTCGATGTCGTAACCCTCCTGGTGGAGGCGCTGGAGATCGGGACTAGGCCTTGCCAGTAGGGACGACATCGAAGGTCGTGCCCTCCTTCTTCACCTCGACGGTCTCACCCTCGACGAGGATGCCTTCGTGCCGGGGTCCCATCGCCTTCCTGAAGGTGACCGTGTAGGTGGTGTCCGGGCCGGGCGGCACCGGGTAGGCGATGGCGACGACCTCGGCATAGGACACGACCTCGTGTGGCACGACGGCCAGTTCGCCGTTGATCACGATGGCGTACTCCGTGCCGCGCGATTCGTCCTCGCGTTCTGCTACGGCGGCTTCACTCATCTGCGGTTCCTGCTTCCTGTGCTCGTGGCCCGTGCCGGGCCTGTGTACGTCTGACCGCGTGTTCGCGGACATGCGTACACACTAGCATGGCCTCGCCACGGCCGGGGTTCCTGTCTGTCAGCGGGTGCAACCGAGCCTGTGCCGCTCGGCGTACATGTTGTACGCTCGTCAGCGAACATGACGGGCAGACCTTCTGAGACAACCCTCGGCCAGCAGATCCGCGATGCTCGCGTGGCCGTAGGGCTGTCGTTGCGTGCACTGGCCAGGCAGCTGGAGGTGGCGCCGTCGTACATGAACGACATCGAGAACGACCGGCGCGTGCCGTCCGAAGCCGTGCTCAGGCGGATCGCATCCGAACTCGGCCTTGATGCAGACCTGCTGCTGGCCGCGGCAGGCCGGGTCGGAGAAGGCGCCCGGGAGTACATCAGGGCCAATCCCACCGCCGGGGTGCTCTTCCGTCGGGTGTCTGACGCCGGCCTGGACGAGCAGGACCTCAAGAAGTTGCTGAAGCAGGCAGAGAAGATGATCAGCAAGCGCGATGAGAACGCGGGCGAGTAGCGGCATGCAGTGGTACTACGGCCCCGAGGGTGACCAGCGGATCTGGTACGAGTCCGACGAGATCGAGACCATCGCCGAAGATGAGCTGCGCCGCGCCGGGCTGATACCCTCACCCGACCATCCGGTGACAGACCTAGAGCGGCTGATCGAAGGACATCTCAAGGCCCAACTGGACCAATACGCAAAGCTGCCAGATGGTGTCCTCGGGCTCACGCAGTTCGACGCGCGCCGCCGCCCCGAAGTCTCGATCAGCAGCGCGCTTACCGAAGCGGCCGAGGAAGACCCGCCACGCCCAGGACAGATCGGCCGATGGCGCGCCACGCTAGCTCATGAAGCCAGCCATATCTTCTTGCACCGCTACCTCTTCGACCCCAACATGGCGCCGCTGCCCAGCCGACAGCCCAGCGATACCCCGGCGGACTGTGGCGCTGTCATGCGCTGCCTCCATCGCGACGTCGTTCCGGTAAGCACCCAGGACTGGGGGCGTATCAGCCGGCGGCGGGACTGGCGTGAGGTCCAGGCCAACCGCAGCATGGCCGCCTTGCTGATGCCGGGCAGGATATTCAAGGACGTCGCCTTCGAGCAGATGATCCAGCTCGGTTTGAGCGGCCTGCCATCCAGCCCGGACCTCGCTGACACCCTCGCAGCGGCGATCGCCGACGTCTTCCAGGTCTCGAAGCAAGCCGCACTGATCCGCCTCGGCACCTTGCGAATCGTGTAAACCGGCTGAGCCGTGCCGGTGCGGTAGATGGTCCGGGCGTGCCAGCGAGCCGATGACCGCGCGCCGTGGCGACGAGAGCCAAACTAGTGATCTTGCCACTCAAAGTGCCATTCGCCTGGCTCCGGAACCGCTGACTATCCGGCGAAACCCGCCTCTGACCTGCAGAGCCCCCTTACGGAATCGAACCGTAGACCTTCTCCTTACCATGGAGACGCTCTGCCGACTGAGCTAAGGGGGCACACGGCTGGCCTGCGCTTCGTTCGGCCGACCGATCGGGTGTGATCAAACGGCCCGGGCGGGTTCTCCACCGGACTGGCACATCCGCGCGACGTGAGCATACACGCCCACCCGCCCGCTGCCGAATCGCCGGCGCGGGCCGCGCCCAGCGCCCGGGCACGCCCCCTGCCTGGTCAGCCCGCCGCGGTCAAGGCGCGGTATCAGACCGCCCCCAAGGCGCCGAACGCAGCCACCACATGCGGCCACGCGGGTGACAGCGGGTCGATGAGGTCGACATGGCTGGCGCCCGGCAGTTCCACCAAGGTCGTGTCGTCCCCAGCAGCACGCCCGCGAGCCGCGTAGCCGCGGCTCATCTCCATCGGGACCACGTCGTCCAGGGAGCCGTGCACGAGCCGGACCGGGCAGCCCAGCGGCAGCAGCCCGGCCGGGTCGGCGTCGCGGTACCGCTGCGGATGCTCGCCGGGACCGCCACCCATGAGGGCGGCAGCCGCGCCATCACCCATCCCCTGCTCATAACACTCGGCCAGGCCGGTCACGCCAGCGAGCACCACCACTCCCGGGCGCACGGCCGGGGAGTGTGCCAGGGCGAGCTGGCGTCCAGCAGATGCCGGCTGGCCGCCCACAGCGCCAGATGCCCTCCGGCGGAATGACCGGCCAGCAGCACCGGCCCGTCGGCGATCACGCCCGTGCCCGCCGCCTCCCGCACCAGCGCGGGTACGCGGTCGACCGCTGTGGCGACGTCGTCGAAGGTGCCGGGCCAGCCGCCGCCGGGCTGCCCGGTCCGCCGGAACTCCGGCACGCAGACCGCATAACCGGCTGCCGCCAGCGCCGTGCCCATCGGCCCGGTGTGCGCCCTGTCATGCGTCGACCGCCAGAACCCGCCGTGCAGGAACACCACGAGCGGAGCCGGCGCCCCCTCCCCACGCGCCCCGTTCCTGTCCAGCGCCTCCCGCGCGCCGCGTCCCCACGCGCCGCCTGCCCGCGCAGCCCCTCCCCGCGCAGCCCCTCCGGCAGCCGCACATCGGCGACGTCCCCAGGGCCGCTGCCATACGACACGACCAGGTCCGGCGGCGGCGCGGGCCGGGTGATCACATCATCCGGCGGCGTCCACGCAGCCTCCATTTTTCCTCCATGCTCTCTGGTCCCTGAAGTTTCGCACTTTTGAGGGTCAGCGGCTGCCCGGGAGCGGCGCGGATCGGGCGGTTCGCGACACGTCCCGGCTTGCGGGGTTTAGTGCGTGATCTTGGAGGGTGAAGGCGGAAGCATCGGCGGTGATCATGTCCGCCTCTTGCCGAGGGAACCCGCCGATGCTTCCGTCATTGAACCTACCCGCTTCGCTGCTGGAGATCTTGTCCGTGCTGCGGCCGTGTTTCACCGCGCCGGGGTTCGTCACGTTCTGCGGGCTGGTCGCCGGGCTGGCCGGGCGGGTACGCCGCCGTACCG
>Ga0307372_10007291_pt1 | contig 15902 bp, 7 predicted proteins | sample OX1MG_FD_202533 | JGI IMG/M metagenome (GOLD analysis project Ga0307372, IMG submission 202533) | Soil microbial communities from Risofladan, Vaasa, Finland - OX-1 | ecosystem: Environmental > Terrestrial > Soil > Coastal area > Acid sulfate soil | place: Finland: Risofladan, Vaasa | collected... | reverse complement strand
CCCGTCTCCCGCTCCAAACCTCCTTGTTCGAACTCTGGCAAAAGAAAAAGCGCGCCAAACGGTTCGCGATATGCGATCTCGCTGATCTCTCCGTTTCGCACCGTGAGCCGCTCGAACACGGCCGAGTTGTAGAGCTTGCGCGTGCGGCCGTTGGCCGACCGGTACGCCTTTCCGCAATTGGTGGCGAACTTGAAGGCGATGCTGAGCACCTCCTGCCATTCGGCCAGTGTCGCCTCGACGCTCTTCAGCCGCTCCTCGACTTCTCGGATGTCGCTTGCAATCCGCTGCTGCTCGCTGCGCAGCAAAGCGACGTCGACCGCGCCGGCGTAGTAGGCCTCGAGTAGCTTCCGCCGCTCCGTCTCGACCTTGGCCAGCTTGCGAGTGAGGAACTCGCGTTCAGAAGCGTTGCGGTCCTGGCGGGCGATGATCTCCGCCTCCATCGATGAGCGCAGACGCTTGGCCCATTCGGGCGGCAGCTGCACGCGTTGGTAGAGCTCTTCGACCTGCCGCTCCAGCTTTTCGGCGGCGACGTAGGCCTCTTTGCAGCCAGTCGGACGCCGGCGGTCTTTCTGGCCGAGACAGAAGAAGTAGAGGTAGCGGCCCTTCGAACGTTGAAGAGAAAGACCCCGGCCGCAGACTGCGCAGTAGAGGAAGCCTTTGAGGTAGTGCGCGTGGCGGACCTCGCGGGTCCAGCGGCCGGAACGGCTGGCGAACAGGTCCTGGACCTTGTAGAAGGTTCTGGAGTCCACCAGGGCCTCGTGGAGCCCCTGGTACTCGACTCCCTGCCACTCCACCAGTCCGGCATAGAACTTGTTGGTCAGCAGCCAGGTCAAGCCGTGCATGGTGATGGGCATCGCCGGGTAGTCCTTGCGCCCGCGGTTGGTCAGACCTCGACCTCGCAGCTCTTCCAACAGCGCCTCAAGGGTGTAGTCCCCGGTCGCGTAAAGGTTGAAGGCGAGCTGGACCAGGTCTGCCCGCTCGGGATCCGGAGCCACGTACGAGACGCGCCGGCCGCCCGCCCATTCGCGCACGTTGATGTAGCCGAGCGGTGCGCGGTGAGTCCAGCCGCCCATCTCGACCTTCTGCTTCATGCCTTTCTTGACCTCGGCCGACAGGTTGGCGGAGTAGAACTCGGCCATCAGTGCGTGGATGCCTTCGACCAGTCGTCCTGAGGCGGTCTCCTCCAGTTGTTCCTGGACCGAGACCAGGCGCACGCCGCGCTGACGCAATGCGGCCCGCACCGCCAGGTGATGCGCGGCATCGCGGGCAAAGCGATCCAGCTTGTGGACCACGACCACGTCGACGTCGCCCTGCTCGAAGATCCGTGCCAGCATGGCCTTGAACTGCGGCCGTTCGCTGGAGCGCTTGGATGCGGAGTCGCGATCGGCGTACTCGTCGGCAACCGTCCAGCCCTGGTCTCGGATGTGCTGCAGGCATGCCTCGCGCTGCGCCGGCAGCGAGAAACCTTCCTCGGTGAAGTCGCGCTGGGCCTGCTCCTCCGTGGAGACGCGGAGATAGATCACACAACGCGGCGAAGGCGATGTCATAGACTCGCTCATGTCTTGACCCTCCATTTCAGGGTTGAGGCCACGGGGTCGGCCGTTCACGCGGCGCGACCCCACCTCTTTCGCCGCCGATTGTAGATCCCTACCGGGCGGTCTGCCGGCCTAGACACCACCGCGGTGGAGAGAGCGATGCTCGGCTCTGCCGTCCGCTGCAGCGCGTATGCCTCCATTGCGGAAACGATCAACGCTCGTGCCAGGCGGCGCAACGATTCGGTGGCTTCATCGGACGGTGGGGGTCCAACGTTGGACCCCTGTGGACTGCACGCGGAGCCAGCTCTAGTGGGGTCAAGCGCTTGACCCCTCCCGTCCGACAACCGCGGTGCATCCGTAGTCATGCCACCTGCCCGCCACCAGGCCGGCGCTCCCACCACGCCGGCTTGCCGATGCAATCGGCGATGGCTCGCTCGTTGGGCTGCATGGGGGGCAGTCGCTTGAGCGGGATTCGCCTTCCGAGCCTGGTCACGCTCAGCGGTGGCGGCTCGGCGGCACGGTTCTCCACCTTCAGCCAGATCACGCCCAGCGGACCCCACCAGCGCAGGCGATCCGAGGTGGTGGTCCAGAAGCTGCAGCAGCTATCGCTGCCGAAGTGGGGGCGTCCCTGCCAGATCGTGTACTGGAGCTTGTCCTCGCGATCGTCGGTGGGCACAACGAAGAGCACGTGATGCTGCTCGGCGTTGCGAAAGTGCTCGAAGTAGCCGACGTAGGAGGCGATCTTCTGGCGCATCCGGCCCATCGATTCGGTCGCCCGATCCCACTCCAGGTCAAAGAGGATTCGTCCTCTCTCGGCGAGATAGACCCCGCAGCCGTCAGGCGTCGGCGTGGGCCATTTGTACTCGCGCGCCTTCTCGCGGCGCTCAGCCCGGACCTGCTCCTCGCCATGCCAGAGCAGCAGCCCCTCGTTGGCCAGCTGCCGGCTCCGGCTGACCAGAGAGACGAAGAACTGGTTGGCCTCCAGGTCGTGGAGGGCGTGCCAGCAGTGGTCGCGGGCGTCGTGGCTGCGCTCGACGTAGTCGCGCGGATCGTCGCCGTGCCAGTCGGCGAGCACCCTGGCCCCCCGCGCCGAGATCAGGCACAGGGAATGACGACGTCTGACGCCGGGGGTTTCGATGACTTTCCAGATGTAGATGAGGCCGAGATGCTTGAGGTGTTGGAGCCGGATCTGGCAGGAGCGGAGGCTGGGGAAGAAGAGTTCCTTGACCTGGAGCGTGTTCAGGTAGCGGTAGTCGTGGAGAAATTGCAGGATGACCAGGTCACGTTGGGTGAGTGATCGGTGGAGTCGACTGAGTTGAGCCTGGGTTGGACGAGCGTCGGCCTGAGGAGGAAGGTCTCGGAGGATGATCGGATGAGTTGAGAGGAGAGACCGTCCTGGTTCGTCGGGAGGTTCAGATTGAACTCGGAAGGCGGGGTCCTCGTCTTTCGCTTCCTGAAGCGCAGGCCCCAACGAACCCCCAGAAGCGAAAGACGAAGCGAAATCGGGCACTTCCTCCGCCTCTTCCCCGGGAGCGTCCTCAATCTCCTCGTCGACGTGGCCCGACTTGTCTTTGGGTTCCTCATCGTCGTCGCCCAGCCACTCGGAATGAGATGGCCTCATACTTGCCACCGTTCCCGGGTCTGAGCTCCATCCGCGCGGTAAGGCCTGAGCCGTCGACCGCACGCATAGCGCACGCTGGGGGCACGCCGAGCTTGGAAGATGGTCGTGGAGGGGGCCGGAGTCCGGCCCCTCCTGCAAGACCGCAGGACTCTCGGTCGCTTGCCTCCGAGCGCCGTCCAAGGGAGCTCGAGAGTGGAGGTGGAGGGCGAAATCGCCTTCGGCCGACCCCGGTCTGGCCGCTCAGCTTTGCGCCGAGGGCCCTGGGTCAAAAACCATGGGCGTCCCGACAAATGCTTCTATAGATACTCAATGTGGACGATTTGCGTCCTTTGCCTTGAATCTGCAAGCTGAAAATGCGATCGCGACAGGTGAAGTCCACGCTGATCAAGCTCGACGCTGCGGCCAAACGTCTCGGCTGCCACGTCGAGACGCTCAGGCTGCGCATCAGGACTGGCAGGCTGAAGGCAGTTCGCGGGCCGCACGGCGCCTACTTCATCTCGACTCGCTCCTTACGGGGCCTTCGCGTGCGCAAGCCTCCGCCGTGGATGCGGCGCCGCCCAACCGCTGAAGAGCGCGAGGCAGGCTGGGAGACGGCGGCGAAGGGACTACGGCGGCAGCCGCGCGCGTTCGATGAACTCCTGCCGTTCCTTGCCGCGCTGAAAGCAAGGCCTTCGCTGAACCCGCGCGCCCATCGCCTTCTCTGCGCCCATGGCCTCCGCGGACTTGGCTTCGACGTCGCACCCATCGCAGTGGAGCTGGGTGTGTCCGAGCGCCATGCCCGGCGCCTGATGCGAAAGGACCTCGTCGGCCCGATCACTGGGGCTGCCCGGCGCTGGGCGCAGATTGAGGCTCGCCGCTTGGTCGGCGAGATGCGCGCCGACCTACAGGCTGCGGGCTTTCGATTTCATCGATGGGTTATGCGCGGTGAGCGTGTGGCTGGACCACCCACGCATCCCGATCGTCCACGGCCAGCCTTCAAGGTAAAGACTCTGACCCGCGACGAAAAGATCTCGCTGCGAGGGGCTGGTCTTTCCGATGAGCAGATCTGGGCGATCGGCGTTGTCGGCATGGGCTCCGACGAGCTAAATGAACTGCAACTGCATGGGGCTCCCTTACGCGGCGTTGCCACCACGTAGGCTGCGGCCATTGCCAAGAAGAAGTCGAGGTCGTGCCGCGCTCCGAATCGGACGCCGAACAAGTGCCCAACACCCGCTCGAGGACCGAGACGAAGACCGGCGCCAGTACCCCAGCGCTACCCGATGAGGGCCGACTTCATCGCGGACTTCGCTTCTTGGATCGCCTGTGGATTGCTGTTCGCGGTGAATAGCGCGCCCCGCCTCCAGCGACCCGTGGGTACGGGCGGACTTGAGAATCCTCATGCCTTACCAATCCCTGGCGGCGCATCTGGACACGTGAAATCGCACGCTGTCCGTACGGCGTGCGCACGCCGATGCCGGGCCGGCAGCGTCAAGCTGCCTTCAGTAGGCTCCCGATCTCTACCATTGCTCGCCACGGCTTCCAGAAAGCCTCTGCAGCGGCCAGGTCGCTGGGGTCTCCTGCCATCCAGCGCTGGACGCGATAGGGAGAGGTCGCGTACGGCGGTGGCACGTTCGCCGCGAGGTCCGCAATCTCGAGCAGTGCTCTGGCGGGGATGGCCTGTCTGACGAGCTTGCGGAGGCAGCTCGTGTAACTCCACTCCCGCCTACCGGAGGGTTTGGTTTGTCCCTTTACGGGCGGTTAACACTACGATGCCTGATCAGCGTGCAAAGAGGCGCTCGCGGATCGGGAATATCCGTGGACCCAGCACGCGTGCGCGAGGCTCGAGTTGCGGCCGGTCTTAGTCTGGCGGAACTCGCCGGCGACGATGTCTCTCGCACCTTCATGCATCTCGTCGAGCAAGGACGATCGCGTCCCTCGAAAGCAGTTCTGGCGCTGATTGCGCGCCGGACCCGAAAGCCGATCCGGTACTTCTTGCCGCCTGGCGCGGACGCGGCCCGATCGAGCAAGGATCTAGCGGACGAGCTATCCGGAGTGGCTGCTCGCCTACGCCGCTTTGTGGCCATCAACAGACTGACAAACGTCGAGCGTGAGGCGATGAAGCTAGTCGAGATGTCTCTGCGCCAAGGAGCATCCCTGGCCAAGGCAATTCAAACGGATGCGCCACGAAAGGAGTGAGGCCTCAGATACCTGTTTTGCTCTGATAGGGATCGCGGCTCGAATCCGGCTTGGCGCTGTGCCCACCAGGTGGCGACTCGACGCGACGATCCGACGAAGCAATGCCGACCGAATGTTAAGTGTTAGTCGCTTGACAAGTGGGGGCCTGCCTTCTATGGTCCAGACGACCTGGAAATGGAGAGTACCAGGCTGTTTGGGGAGGATCGAGGCCTGTCCTATCTCAACGGGCCTGAGCGCTCAGAGCGCGACTCTGGCGTTGCCGCGAATCTCAGCGCGTTCGAGCGGCGCACCTTGGAGCTGTTCGCAGCCGGCCTGCCCCGCCGAGAGATCGCGCAACTGCTCAATCGGGCCCCAAAGACGATCAGCAACAGCCTGACTGCGTCCAGGGACAAGCTCGGCGCCCGCTCGCTTGCCGAAGCGGCGGCTCTCATGGCCGCCGAAGCAGTTTCGGTGGCTATGAAGGCGAACGCCTAGCAGTCGGCGTCCCGGAAGTCAAGGGAACCGTTCCCTGTTCTTTTAGCCGGTCCGTATCTATCGTCGCGCCAATGGTGATCAGACGACGGCCCACAACAGGCCAAGCACGCTTCTGAGGTGCCGTCAGCGGAACCGGTTGTCCGCGAAAGGCTCGAAAGAGCTTTTGCTGAGCGAAGGAGTCCAAGCCATGAATGAACTCTCGCGATCGGCGCAGCGCTTCGCGCAGCTTGTGATGAAGGCCGCCTTGTGGCCGAGCCGGATCAAGGCGCTTGCGATCGCGACCGCAGTGATCTCCGCCTTCGCGTTTCAGCCCCTCACGCCAGCCCAGGCGGCAGCGCTTTGGAACCAGAGCGCCCACACCGCGCGTATTCCGACGGTGCAGGGGCCTCCGCGAGCCGGCAACGACCCGGCATATCAACCGCCGCCCAAGCACGGAACCTCCTACGTGGCACCGATAGTGACAGGTCAGCCGGCGTCTTCGAAGAATTCGTCGGGTACCGAGAAGCTGAATCTACGGACGCGGAACTCGAGGACTTTTTCCAGCGGCGGACGCCAGCTGACCACGCTCGTCTATTCAGACTCTGTCAATTACCAGGACCAAAGCGGGACCTGGCAGGCGATCGACGACTCTTTGGTCAAGAGCGGGCTCGCCCACTACGCCTACCAGAACAAGGCCAACCGCTACACCGTGTACCTGCCTGCCGACATCGCAAGCGCCCCGATCCGGATTGCGCTCGGTTCGAGCTGGCTCACCTTCAGCCTACAGGGGGCCAAAGGCGCCGGCTCGATGTCGGGGTCGACAGCGACCTACCGCAGTGTGCTGCCCGGGGTGACTGTGGTCGTCGAGGCGCAGGCCGACATGGTCGAAGAGAGCCTGGTGTTGCAGGGTCCGGCTTCGCAATCTCAGTTCAGCTACCAGGTGCAGATGAGCCCGGGACTGAAGCTGAACCCGGCCGGCAGCGGCTTCTCGGTTGTCGACTCCTCCGGCCAAACCGTCTTCGGATTGACGGCGCCCGCCATGTACGACAGCGCCAAGAGCGGCGGTGCCCGCTCGTCAGCGATCAGCTTGAGCGCGACCAAGGACAGCAAGGGCACGACGGTGGCGCTCAAGGCTGACGCGGCATGGCTCGGCAGCGGCGCCCGGAAGTGGCCGGTGACCATCGATCCGACCTTCATCATCGGCGATCTGAAGGACTGCTACATCAACGCTGGCTCGCCGACCACCAACTTCTGCGGCGGAGCGGTGCTCAATGCGGGCTACGACGGCACCAATGCGTCGCGGGCGCTGCTCCAGTTCAACCTTTCGGCGATCCCGTCGACCGACGCCGTGGTCAGCGCCAAGCTCCTGCTCTATCTCGGCTCGGCGTCAACCGGCAATTCCACCTCGCTCAGCGTCTACCAGCTGACCCGAACCTGGACCACGGGCGCGACCTGGAACACCTACGACGGCACGAACAGCTGGACGGCTCCGGGCGGCGACTTCTCGGGCACGGCGGCGGCGACGACGAGCGGCATCGCGGCGACCGGCGTCTGGTACAGCTGGTCTCCGACGGCGCTGGTCCAGGGCTGGGTCAGCGGGACGATCGCCAACGACGGCCTGATCGTCAAGGAACCCATTGAGAACTTGACCAATGTGCTCTCCTTCAACTCGGCGACCGCGGCCAACCCGCCATATCTCCAGGTCGTCCACCAGCAGGGTGGTTCGACGCCAGGCAGCTATTCGACCACGGTCCAGGCTGACAGCCCGGTGAGTTACTGGCGGATGGACGAGACCTCTGGCTCGACCATGGTCGATGCGCAGAACTCGGACTCGGGTACGTACCAGGGCGGGTTCACGCTGGCCCAGCCGCCACTGATCCAGCCGGCGAGCGGGACCTCGGTCAGCTTCAACGGCAGCACCGGGTACGCCACAGCGTCGACCTTGACTGCGCTGCAGGGCGACAACACGCGCAGCGTGGAACTGTGGTTCCAGACCACCAACAACGGCGGCGAGCCGCTGTTCGACAGCGGCAACTCCGGCGGCGCCAACTACACCATGTTCAACCTTCAACTGACGGGGTCGAACACGGTCAGCAACAACCCGCCCCCGCCGAACACGCCAGGGCTCTATCTACTGACTTACGGCCAAGACGTTTACATACCGGGGCTGTACCTGGCGGACGGCAAGCGTCACCACGTGGTGGTCGAGCTGAGCGGAAACAACTTGTGGATCTACGTCGACAACACCACGCCTGCCGGCTTCATGAATGTCGCGGGCTGGAACACCCGCTACCTGGTTGCGCAGCCCTTCCATCTGCCCAACACGCCGAACACGACCGGCAATCCGATCCTGATCGGCACGACCCGCTTCAATGCCGGCGGCGCCAGCAACTTCTTCCAGGGCCAGTTCGACGAGGCCGCCGTCTACTCGACCGCGCTGAGCGCAACCCAGGTCCAGAACCACTGGCAGGCCGGCAACGGCCTTCCCTGGACACCCACAAGCGTGACGGCGACCGCCGGCCAGAACCAGGTCGCCCTGTCGTGGACCGCGCCGACGTTCAACGGCGGCGGCATAACCGGCTACGTGGTCACACCGCAGGTCGGCGGCAATCTGCGGACGCCGGTCACGTTCAACTCTTCGGCCACCACCGAGACGATCTCCAACCTCTCGAGCGGAACGAGCTACGCATTCACGGTCAATGCCTTCAACAGTCTGGGCATTGGTATCCCCTCCAACCTGTCGAGTGCTGTGTCTCCCATCGGAGGCGCACTTCCCATTTATGAGGACACCGTGCTGGCCGACTCGCCGGTCGGCTTTTGGCCCCTGGGCGAGACCAGCTTCAATGTCGCCACCGATCTCACTCAGACCTACAACGGGCAGGACTTCGGTAGCTACAGCCAGGGCGATGCGGGCCCTGTGATCAGGTTCCCCAGCAAGGCCACCAATTTCAGCGGCAGCAATGCCTACGTGCGCCTCGACCACACCACGCTCCTGGAGCCGGCGGCGGTCACGGTGGAGGCCTGGATCAAACCGGCCTCGATTCCGGTTTTCGACACAATCGTTGCCCTCTCGCCTCAACCAGGGAACAACGAGAACTCGACTGCCAACGGTTATAACCTGACATTCGACGGCTCTCTCAACGGCGGTAACGGCAAGGTCTTCTTCGATGGTGTGACGTCGGCGACCGCACTTCCCCTTGGAGTGTGGTCTTACGTTGTAGGCACCGCCGACAGCACCGCCGTCCGGATCTACATCAACGGCAAGCAGTCGGTTGCGGGCGGCGGATCGGCTATCAATTACGGAGGCACGCCGAACTTCGACGCCCTCATCACGCGCTTTGGTTTCCCGGGCGACATCAGTGACGTGGCCATCTACCCAGCCGCGCTCTCAGCCGCTCAGATTGGTGCTCATTACGCGGTAGCCGGCTACACGCCCGGACCGGTGTCCAACCTGGTTGCCACGGCGAGCACGAACTCGGCCAGCCTGACCTGGACCGCGCCCAGCTATGTTGGCACCAGCCCGATCACCTCCTACACCGTGACCCCAGTCGTGGACGGCAAGTCGAGCACGCCGATCTCGATCAGTGGCAACGGGACCGGTGCCAACATCCCCAACCTACCTGCTGGCGCCAGCTACACCTTCCAGGTCCAGGCCAACAATGCCAGTGGCGCGGGCGTGATCGTCACGTCATCCGCGGTCACCATCAACTCGCCGAGCGCTGGACCAGGCGGCTTCGGCACCTACCTCTTCTTGCGAGGCGGACCGAGCAACGGCCAGGCATTTGCGAACTACGGCTTCGTCAGCCGCAACAATGCTCCGGCGCTCGCAACCTGGACGATCGAGGAGCGCCTGTGGGGCATCTCGTCCCAGTCAACCACAGGCAGCCACATGGCTTTGGGATATCTCGGCGGCACGACGAGCAACCCCACCGACCAGAATCCCGTCGCTGGCCTCAACTTCAACATCGGAGGTGCACCCCTCCAGACCTATTTCGTCTGGCCCGGCGGATCTTGTGCCATCCCCAGCGACCCCGGTGGAGTCCCATTGGCCTTTGACGGCGCGACCACGACCCCAGCCCATGTCGCTCTCTCGTACGACGGCACGACGGTCTACGGCTTCATCAATGGCACTCTGGTCTGCAGCCAGGCCACGAGTGCGGCGGCGCTCCCGGCCGGACCGTTCGGCTTCATGGATAACGATGGGCTGGCACAGGGCTACTTCGATGAGATCCGAGTCAGCAGCGTAGCTCGCTACACGGCCAACTTCACGCCGCCCACGCAGAGGTTTGCTCCCGACGGCAGCACCAACGTCCTCTGGCACTTCGACGACTACGGGATCACGAAGCTGCCCGTGGTCGACATCCCCTCCAACGTGTCCGGCTATCCGATCAACATCATCCCCTCGACCTACCGCGACGCATCAGGCAACCTCAACCACGCCAACACGGTCTGGCACAGTGGGGCCTCGAGCGTCAATGCGGACTACTTCGAAAGGGCCTATTCGCTCGGCCAGGGAGTGACCGCGGACGAGCTGACCGGTGGCGAATCGAAATGGCTGTGCCCGTGCACCATCAGCTCGACCGCGCGCCCGGTCAACGACGCGACCGGCGAGTTCTACCACACCTTCACCGACTTCCACGTCCCCGGGCGCATCGATCTCGACTTCACGCGCACGTACTCGTCTCTCCGGACGGCCACGCTGGGGCCGACCGGCTACGGCTGGACGGACAACTACAGCCAGTACCTGAGCTTCGACGGATCTGGCAACGCCACCGTCCATGAGGGCAACGGCAGCGCCCTGGTGTTCACGTTCACCGCGCCGAGCACCTACACCGGTCCGCCGAGCGAGCACGTGACCCTGGTCAAGAACGGAGACAGCACCTTCACCTTGACCGATGCCGGCCAGAACCAGACCGTCTTCAACCCCGCGGCCGGCAACCTGAGCACCCTGAAGAAGCTCGTCGACCGCCACAGCCTGACCGCCTACACCTTGACCATGGCCTACAACGCCGACGGCACGCTGGCCACGGTCACCGACCCCAATGGCCGCACGCTCACGTTCACCTACCAGACCATCGGGACCAGCAAGCTGATCCAGACCATCACCCAGAACGATTCCCCCGCGCGCTCGGTCTCATTCCAGTACGGCACCAACTCGGGCGATCCGACCACCTACCTCAGCCTGACCCAGGTCACCGACGTGGCCGGCGGATTCACCAAGTTCACCTACGACTCCAACCACTACCTGCTGACCATGACCGACCCCAACAACGGGGTCACCACCAACACCTACGACTCGACCACCCACCGGATCACCAAGCAGCAGGAGCCGATCACGACCCGGGCCACCACCTTCTCCTACTCGGGCGGCATCACCACCATCACCGACCCCAAGGGCAACGTGACCCAGGAGGAGTACCTGAACGGGATGCTCCTCTCGCGGACCGTCGGGTACGGAACCGCTCAGGCGGCGACCTGGACCTACGCCTTCGACCCCGCGGCGGTGGGCCTCACGGCGGCCATCGGGCCCAACGGAGAGACGGTTACAACGGTGCGGGATGCGAATGCCAATGTGCTGAGCGAAACCGATGGGCTCGGGCGAACCACCGGCTACACCTACAACTCGTTCAGCGAGCCGCTCACGATCCTGGATCCAACCGCGGTAACGACGACCAATGTCTACAACTCGGCGGGCGACCTGACCTCGACCTCCAGACCGTTGGTCGGCACCGGCCAGACGCAGACGACCACCTACAACCGCACTGACTCATCCCATCCAGGCGACGCCACGTCCATGGTGGATGCCGACAACAACACCTGGACCTACACGTATGACGCCAACGGCAACCGCAGCAGCGTGAAGGACCCGCTGGGCAACCTGACCACGTACGTCTTCAACGCCGACAGCTGGATGACCTCATCCGTTGCGCCCAAGGGCAATGTGAGCCGGCAGGACACCTTCGTGCGCACGCCGGTCAACGGATCGTGGGGCACGGCGACCGACGGCAACCTGTGGAACTTGCAGGCGGGGAGTGCGACCTACTCGACCACCGGCACCCAGGGCAAGATCGTATCCTCGTCGTCCGACTCTTTCGAGAGCCTCGGCGCTGCCCTGCCGCTGACCGGCGGCGAGGACCTCGTCCGCTGGCAGGTGGGCAACTCAAAAGACACCGCCGGCGCGATAATCCGCATGTCGGCAACCGCTACCACGTATTACGGCGTCCGCTATGACGGTGCCGGGCACATTGAGCTCTTCGGCAAGTGGGGCGGAACCCTTCATACCAACCTTGGCGGAGTCCGCGTCTCGTATACGCCAGGCACAAATAAGCAGTGGTTCAGGTTCCGGGTTCAAGGCAGCACCCTTTACTACAAGGTGTGGGCCGATGGCAACACGGAGCCTACGAACTGGACCGGTCAGACCACCGACACCAATGTGGCCGGACCCGGGTTGGTCGGCCTCTACGGCAACGCCTCGAGCAGGTCGACTGGCGTCCTCTTCGACCAGTTCTCGGGCAGCGCCCTTCAGTCCGACGCTACGACCACTTACACGTACAACTCATTCGGCCAGCGCACCGGCCTGACCGACCCGCTCAGCCACACGACGACTTGGCACTACGACCCGAACCAGAACCTGGACAAGGTCACCGACGCCGACGGCAACATCACCACCAACGTCTACGACGCCGACAACGAGCTCACCCAGGTCAAGCGGGCGGATTCACCGCAGACGACCCTGGTCACCGATTACAACCCGGATGGCACGGTGCTCGACCAGAAGGACGGCAAGGGCAACGCCATCCAGACCTATGGGTACGACAGCCTGGCCCACGTGACCACGGTCACCGACGCCTTGAACAACGTGACGACCTATGTCTACGACCCCTACGGCGACATGCTCAGCAAGCAAGATCCGGGCGGCAACTGCAGCGCCCAGCCGGCGACAGGCTGCACGACCTACACCTACGACGCGGCCAACCAGCTGGCCGCGATCAGCTACAGCGACGGCGTCACGCCCAACGTTTCCAACATCACCTATGACGGCGACGGGCAGAGGACGGCCATGACCGATGGCACCGGGACCAGTAGCTGGGGCTGGGACAGCCTGCATCGCATGGTCAGCTACACAAACGGCGCCGGCGTCCAGGTGCAGTGGCAGTACAACCTGCGCAATCTGACTACGACGATCATCTACCCGGGCTCGCTGAACGTAACACGGGGATATGACGCCGCTGGGAGATGGACCTCGGTCCAGGACTGGAACAGCAACACCACAACATTCGGTTACGACCCCGATTCCAACCTGACCACCGAGACCTTCCCGGCTGCCTCGGGCGTGGTCGACACATTCACCTTCAACGCGGCCGACCAGATGGCCGCAGTTGCCTCAAACAAGGGTGGAAGCACGCTCTTCTCGGCGAACTACACGCGCGACCTGGCAAACCAACTTGCAAGCGACTCGTCCGCAGCTTCCGGTACCGGTTCGTACAAATACACCCCGCTGAACGAGGTCTGCTACGCCGGCTCGAGCAACAGCAATGCCTGCTCCTCGCCTCCTAGCGGAAGCATTCCGTACGCATACGACGCGGCTGACAATCTGACCCAGAAAGGCAGTGTCCAGCAGGCGTTCAACAACGCCGATGAGCTCTGCTGGACTGCCTCGACATCCAGTGCATGCTCGACTCCGCCAACTGGAGCGACCACCTACCAGTACGACAATCGTGGCAACCGGACTGGCGTCACTCCCAGCGGCGGCCAGGCGCAGACGCTGACCTACGACCAGGCCAACCGGCTCACGAAGTTTGCCGCCGCGACAACCACCAGCTACGGCTACAACGCCGACGGCCTGCGCATGTGCAAGGTGTCAGGAAGTTCCTCACAACCCTGCCAGGCAACCGGCAATACGCCTTTTGTTTGGGACGTCGCCGGCTCGCTCGCACTCTTGCTCAAGGATGGGACCACTGCGTACATCTATGGCCCGCAGGGTCTCCCGCTCGAGCAGGTTAATGGAAGCACAACGTACTGGTACCACCACGATCAGATCGGGTCGACGCGGCTCATCACTGACTCGACCGGCACCTCCCAAGCCACGTATACCTACGATCCGTACGGCGGCCTTGTGTCTAGCACGGGAGCGATCATCAACCCATTCCGTTTCGGCGGCCAGTATCAGGATCCGGAGTCGGCCATCTATTACCTCCGAACTAGGTACTACGACCCTACCACCGGTCAACTCATTTCCGCCGATCCTGCGATTCGTGAAACCAAAGCGCCGTACAACTACGTACATGACAATCCACTTAATGGCAATGATCCGACGGGCCTCTGTTGGCCCGTATGCACCGCCCTCATTGGAGCAGGTGTCGGCTTACTGGCCTACGCTGTTGGTACCGCCGTTACCGGCCAGACTCCGACTTGGCAGGGGGCGGCGGCAGCAGCTGTCACTGGTGCGCTCGTAGGCGTAGCAGGTCCAGTCGCGGTTGGTGCCGCTGCATTCTTTGTGGGCGACGGACTAGCTGCTTCAGTGATTGGCGGCGTAGCTATCAGCGCGCTTGGTGGTGGATTCAATGAATTGCTCTACAACACCCTGTCAGGGCGACCCACGACAATGCGCCAAATCGAGGTATCGATGGCAGTCGGAGCTCTCTTCGGCCTCGCAGGCGGTGTTGGCGATTACGGGGCCTCGTCTGAATCCGGAGGACTTGGCTATGGTGTTGCGGGCGATGCGACAGTTGGGGGAGCATTCGACGCTTGCGTAGGAGCCATCTCGACCGTGGCTGGTACAGTGCTTGGGCTATGACGATCCGGCCGCTGCCGTTCGCTCGGTGGATAGTTCCACTGCTCTTAATCGCGGTAGGTGCGCTGTTCGTGTGGGCCGCATTTCATGACCCAACGGCTACTGGATTAGGCGACAGGTGGCCGGGTATCGCACTCGCGGCTATTGCGGTTGCCATCGCGGTCCTTGGCTGGAGTGTCTACATCCAGATCAACGATTCTGAAATTACCGCTGGAACCCTAGTGACGGCTCGTCGATACGACCGGCGAGCCGTCGCCCGCATAGTCGCAAGTCGTTCACCGGCGACAAAGCTTACAAGATTTGTTAGAAGCGATGGCTCAGTAATATTCGTGACTAGCGGATACATTTGGGGCTATGACCGCATGAAGTTGATTGCCGATTACCTCGGTGTGCCCCTCGATTGGTGATTGTGTTGCGAATGAATTTATTACGTCTGGACCGTTTTGGCAACCGTGATGGTGTCTGATCGCTTGCTATCGGCGGCGCTTACCTGGCGGCCACCTTCACGGACCAAACGCACGACCTCAGCACGGAACTCAGGCGGGTACTCGGGGGTGCCCTTTCGGGCCATAGTGGGCCTCCTTGTGGGGCTCGTGGTCCCAAGTTTCAAGGTGTCCACGAAAGCGGGTCAACTCCATCCTACGACAACGCTATGGCCGAGTCCGTCAACGCGCTCTACAAGACCGAGGTCGTCCGCAAGCAAGGACCGTGGCGGTCATTCGAGCAGCTCGAGCTGGCAACCGCCCGCTGGGTCGAGTGGTACAACAAGCGGCGTCTTCACAGCTCCATCGACAACCTGCCGCCGGCGGAGTTCCAAGAGCGCTACTACGGCGCGCTGGGCCAGGCGGCGGCGTGATTCCGACGACGCCAGCGCTCCTTGCCAGATGCCACAGGACTCGGGCTGCGCGCGCCGACCGTCCTAGGGCTTCTCAGGGCTTCGGTTTTTCGCCGACCCCGGCAAATCCGGGTTATTCGACGCCTATCGCGACAACCGGGTCGTCACCATTGACGAGTCAAGCCCGGGCCACCCCGCTCACTCAGTTCCTATCCGCCGAGTCTCCAGGAAACCCAGGGCGATTCACCCGTCGGCACGTCGCGTCCCCGTCCCACCTACCCAGGCACCACCGCCGTAGCCGGCCCTCACAGGAGGCCGGTGGCGGTCGACGAAGTCTGGCAGGGATCTAGCGCATACGACTACAACCTGACGTGAAAGCGATGGATAAGCGCGATTCAGACTAGCGGCATATCAGCGACACCGAACAATCCCGTCAGTCGCTGGCGGACCTCGGTCAGGTTCGAACAGCGGAACGTGTGGTGCTCCAGT
>Ga0307372_10007290_pt1 | contig 15903 bp, 12 predicted proteins | sample OX1MG_FD_202533 | JGI IMG/M metagenome (GOLD analysis project Ga0307372, IMG submission 202533) | Soil microbial communities from Risofladan, Vaasa, Finland - OX-1 | ecosystem: Environmental > Terrestrial > Soil > Coastal area > Acid sulfate soil | place: Finland: Risofladan, Vaasa | collected... | reverse complement strand
CTAGCATGATCATGATATGGACCGCGCCAGCGTTGTAATCATCGGCGGCGGCGTGGTGGGATGCGCGATTGCGCGCGCCGCGGCCGCCAAGTGGAAAGACGTGTTTCTTCTCGAGCAGATGCCGAAGCTCGGCATGGGCGCGAGTTCGCGAAATAGCGGCGTAATTCACTCCGGGCTTTACTACACTCCAGGATCGCTCAAAGCGCGGCTGTGCGTTCGCGGAAACCCGCTGACGTATGAATTTTGCGCCGCGCATGGGGTTCCTCATCGCAATACGGGCAAGCTGGTCGTGGCCACATCGCACGGGCAGGAGCCAAAACTCACGGAGCTGATCGAGCGCGGTCGCGCGAACGGCGTCGAAGGGTTGCGCATCATTGACGCCGCGGCGATTCGCGCGCGCGAGCCGCACATCGCCGGGACGGCGGCGATCGAAGTGCCTTCGACGGGAATTGTGGCCAGCGAGGAGTTGGTGAAGGCCTACGCGCGCATCGCCGTGGAGCACGGCGCGGACATTGTCACGCACGCGAAAGTCGAAACGATCGCGCCGCACGGCGATTTGGTCCGCGTGACCAGTTCGGCGGGAGAAGTCGAAACGCGATGCTTGGTGAACGGCGCGGGATTATTCGCCGATGACGTGGCGGCGCGGATGGGCTCGGAGATGGCGAAGCACCGAATTTATCCTGTGCGCGGCGAATATTGCGAGATTGTCCGCGCTCGCAGCGATCTGGTCCGCGGGCTGGTCTATCCGCTGCCGCATCCCGAGGGATTGAGCCTCGGCGTGCATTTGACCAAGACGCTCTGGGGCGGCGTGCTGGTGGGCCCGACGGCCCATTACATCACGGACAAAAATGATTACGAAAGTAACCGTCCCCCCATCGAGGATTTTGTGCGCATGGCGCAGCCCATGCTTCCGGAGCTTCGCGCGGAGGATCTGATGCCCGCATATACCGGGATTCGCGCGAAGCTCGCGCCTCCCGGAAGCCATCACGCCACTGATTTCATTATTGCGCGCGATCCGCAATTCGCGAATGTGGTGCAGTTGATCGGGATGGAGTCGCCCGCGCTAACGTCTGCGGGAGCGATTGCCGAGCGCGTGATGGAATTGATGAGTGAAATTTTGAACTGAAGATAATCGCAGACGAGAAGCATCGCCCGCCGTCCGCGCGGGAAACACATCAGTGCGCGAGTGAAGACGCGAAAACCAGCCGGATGCCGCGCGATTCGAGTTGCGGCAACGATTCCGCCAGAACCGCAAGAGTGACGGGATGCGGGTGGCCGATGGCGATGGCCGAGCCGTCCTTCGCGGCGTCCCGTGCGGCAAGATCGAGCTGGCGCAAAATTGCCTCGCGCGTCTGAACGTCGTCGAGAAAGACGTTGCGCGACGCGGCACGAACGCCGGCCTGGCGCGCAACGGCGTAAGCGACAGTGGCGGCGGTCGTGCGGCTATCAATGAAAAACAGATTGCGCTGGCGTAGAACGCCCATCACGTCGGCCATCAGCTTGGGATCAGTGGTCGCGCGCGAGCCTTCGTGATTGTTTACTCCGGCGGCGTGAGGAACGGCTTCGAGCATCCGCTCGACCAGGCGATCAACTTCGGCCGCGTTCATGCCCACGCGCAGCTCCACGGGTTCGGGTTTGGCGGCGTTTCCCTCGAATTCCATCGGCAGGTGCAGCATCACCTGATCCCCGCGGCGGTACGCACGCTCCGCGATTTCGGCGGAGTGCGGCTGGTCGGGGAGAATCGATAGCGTCAGCCGGTAAGGAAGTTTCAGGAGCGCATCGGCGGGCGCAACATCCTCGCCGAGGTCGTCGATGATAATCGCCAGGCGCGGGCCGTTCGCTGCTCCCGGGCGGAAGGCCGTCGCGGAGGCATCGAGCGTAGTGATGTGAATGGATTGCGTGCGGCGTCCATGGAGAAAATAATCGAAGCGGACCATGCCGGGCGAACTCGCGCGATCCACACGAGAGAGATGCTCGCGCGCGGCGACGCGCTCCAGAGCCGCCTCCACGGCTGGGCGCTCCGCGGCGGTGGGAAGGTAAATAAAAATATCGTCGGCAACCAGGCGGGCGCGCCCGGTATTGAACTTGCCCAGCTCGGGACGGGCGGCGATTTCCGCGTCGCGCCCGGCCGCGTTTCGCGCTGCGGCGGTAAGATCGCGCGTGATCGCGCGAACCTCGGAACGGCGCGGAGATTCTTTCTGGCAGCCGGCAAGCAAAAGCGAGAGAACGAAAAAGAGAACGAGGCGCGGGGAATGCGAAGAATAATCTCTCTCGCGGAATCGAGTTGGCCGGCGCGTCACCGCCACGCGGAGGTCAGGCGGCCTTCGGCGCCGCGGCGGTGGCCTGCAGGATTTCGATGGCCCGCTTTACCACGGGATCATCGGCGGTCGGAAGCTGGCCCGGCGGCGGCGGCGCGAGCTGGTCCTCATTGAGCTGTGCCACATCGTCCACGGCCTTGGGATTCACTTGCACCGTGGGCTCAACGCCGTCCTTGGGAATCGATTTCCCATCGGGAGTGAAATAGTTGGCAACCGTAAGAATGAGCGCGGCGCCGTCATCCAGCGTGATCAGGTTCTGCTGCGAAGCCGTGCCGAACGTGGCTTCGCCCACCGTGTCGCCCCGATGATTATCCGCAATGGCCGCGGCGAGAATTTCCGCCGGTCCCGCGGTACCGTTTGAGATCAGCACGGTCATGGGCCCTTTCCACGCGACTTGGGAAGGCTCGGCGGAAAAAGTTTGCGTGGCGATCGTCTGGCCGCGCAGCGTTGTAATTGTTCCGGAAGAAAGGAAAAGCCTGGCCGTGTCGATGCCTTCGCGCGCGGGACCCGAAGCGCAATCGCGCAAGTCGAGGATCAGATCTTTCGCGCCTTGGCGCTGGAATTCGGCGAGCTTCCGGCGAATTTGCTTTGCCGTGCTGGGCTCGAATGCAGGCACGCGAATGTAGGCGATACCCTTCTGCATTTCTTCCTGAAGGATGCGCGGAACCTGCAGCTTCGCGTAGGTCATGGTCACGGTGAAGGGTTCGCGCGTGCCCCGGCGAATCACGTCCACTTTCACGGTCTGGCCCGGCTCGCCCGTCAGCAGCACTTGCGCCTGTCCGATGGACATCTCCGTGGTCGAAAAGCCCGCGATGGAATCGAATAGATCGCCGTCGCGCAGACCGGCTTTTTGCGCGGGACTGTCGGGAAGCATGGAAACGACGATGATGTACCCGAAGCGCTTCGACAGGAACACGCCGACCTGCCCCTTGGATTTGTCCGCAAGTTTCTGCTTGTAGTCGGTGTATTCACGGGGGCTCAAGTAGCTGGACTGTGGGTCGAGCGCATCGAGAAGCCCGTGCAGCGCGCCGGAAGTAACCTGGTGAATGTCCGGCTGATCGACGTAGTCGTCCTGAATGCGTTGCAGAACTTCGCTATAAACGGTCAGCGAGACGTAGCTTTTATCCCCGCCGCTCTTGCCCTTCACGTAGCCCACCGCGACATACGCGAAAACCAGCACCGACAGGACAATCACAACCTTCTTCCAAAATGAACTCATTTGTTCTTCCCATGCCCGGCGCTTTGCCGTTTCCCCGGCAAACAGCCCACTCGAGCGAGATCAGATTATAGCATCCCGGGCCGCGTTATGAGCGTCCTCGAATGCTGCGATCAGAATGCTTCGATGCCCGTGCCTTCGGCGCGGATGGCTGGGAGAAAGTCTTCGACTTGAGCAGGCTCGTGCGGCGGCTATTGCGTTTGCCAAGTTTCTGGTTAACGAAGTTGCGTCCCATGGGGCCCAGTGTACAGCAGAGGCAATGGCGCAGACGAGCTTCTATTCGGCGCTGGGATCCGACTCGTCGCTCGACGCGGCGGTGATATAGGTTTGCGAAATCCGGTCTTGCCAGGTGAGCCGGTCTTCGTCCCAGAGCGCCCAGAGGAAACCGAGCATGAGCGTTCCCGCCGAGAGCAAATAGCCGAAGCTGCGCCATAGGAGTTGCCGGGAGTCGGGGAAGGTACCGTCCAGCGCCACCACCGAAAGGCCGCACGCGTGCATCCCGGGAGTCGAGCCGGAAAACAGCGTGAACAGGACGAAATAAATTGCGTAGATCAAAAAGAATGTCGCCGCATAGACCGCAAAATCAATGCGCACAAAACTGAGATGTCCGCCCATCGAGCGAAACAGCCCGAGGAAGCCAATGAAAACCGCGAAAATAATGGCGGCGTCGATCGATCCGGCGATGCGCCGGGTGGCGAGTTCCGCGACCCTCAGAGACGCGGCGCCGGGATGAAGGCGATAATTTTCGACCACCGAGAAATCGAGTTGCGGCTGTGAAACATGAATTTCGACGCGCTGCGTGGGGCGAAGACGCGCAATCGTCCGCGGAGCGACGGCCGTGGCCACGGCGTTGGCGGAATCGCCGTGGTTGAACGGGAGAGCGGGCTGGGCTTCACCCTCGTGTGATGGATGCCTTCGCGAACGGTAGACTTCCAGACGCTGGGCAACCTCGCGGCGCCATTGTGGTTCTTCAGACGTGGTGGAATCGCGCGCTTGAGATGCCGCAGCGGGTTGAGCCCGCGCGACGGGAGATTCACAGAACGGACACACGTCCACGTCTTGATTGCTGACCGCGCCGCATTGCGAGCAGACTTGAATCACCGGTTCGTTTTGCGCTGCGGACCGGAATCCCTGCGGAACGGAAGTATCGTAGCAGAATGATGCGAGCGATGCGGAGGGAAATCGAGTGGCGCGTGTCGCGAATACGATAACCGGGCGCGGCGCTGCGGCCGCATGGATGCTCCCCGGTCGCGGCACGCATTCCGTAAATGACGGCGTGATCTCAAATCTGCGGAAGCGGACGCCTTGACGCCACACGGGAATCCTCACTTCGGTTATGAAGCCGGCGCTACAAAAGCCGCCGAGCGTGTTAGTCTCCTAACTTCCTCTTGGACGATGCGCAATTGGATCGACAGCCGCTCCCTGCCACACAAAACAAAACGCCGGATGGCGGCGCTCTTGCTGCTCGCGATGGCTCTGCCTCTCGCTCCGTTGGCGCGCGGGCAGACGCAGCCGCGCACGCAGACGCGGCTTCAAACCCGCGGCGGTGTGATGACGCTCGAGGCCGATACGCAAAAACAGGTAGGAAAGGTTTTTTATGCGGACGGTCGCGTGGACATTTTGTACCAGGGCGTCCGGCTGCGCGCCGATCACGTACAGTACAACGAAGCGACGAAGATCGTTGCGGCGCGCGGACACGTACAATTCGACTACCAGACGCAGCACATGGATGCCGATGACGCCACGTACAACATCGCCACGGATCGCGGTTCGTTTCGCAACGTGCGCGGAACGGTGCGGGCGCAGCATCTTCCGAATCCCAACGTGCTCGTCAGCCCGAACCCGCTCTCTTTTGCGGCCGCCACGGTGGAACGCACCGGCCCGAACACGTTTGTCGTGACCCACGCGTGGGTCACCGTGTGTCGGCCGGCCCGCCCCCAATGGAAATTTTACGCGCCAAGGGCCGTGATCCGCCTGCAAAAATCGGTCACGCTCGACGATGCCTCGTTCCGCCTGTTTTATGTCCCCATTATTTATCTTCCCCGCGCGTCGGTCCCCATCGGCCGGAAGCTGCGCCAATCAGGATTTTTGATTCCAGATGCAACCACCTCGACAACCAAAGGGTACGTATTCGGAGACTCCTTCTACTGGGCGCCCACGGAATGGATGGACGCGACCATTGGCGCGCAATACTTGAGCAAGCGCGGCTCCAGCGAAAATGCCGAGCTGCGCATGAAGCCGTGGCGAAACGTGACGCTCAATGCCACCTATTATGGCGTCATTGACCGCGGAATACCCGGCCCTGGCGGCACCCTGATGAAGCAAGGAGGCCACGAGGACCGCATCTTTTTCGACGCGATGCTGCCCGGCGGATGGCGCGCCGTGGCCGACTTGGATCAATTGTCGTCGCTGACCTTCCGCCTCGCCTTTGCGCAGACGTTCGCGCAGGCCGTGAATTCGGAGGTACGCAACACGGCGTTTCTGACCAAGAACACGGACGGCTTCAGCGTGAGCCTTGCGTCCATGAGCTACAAAAACTTTTTGAGCGCGCAGCCGGACACGGCCATCGATATACGAACGGCGCCGGAGGTTCACGTGAGTTCGGTGGATCGCGCCCCGTGGAAGCGCTGGCCATTTTATTTCGGCTTCGACGCTTTTGCCGACGCGATGCATCGCGAAACAAACGTCCCTCCGCAATTCAGCACTCCCTCTTTCGTTTCGCGCATGGAATTCGCTCCCAATGTCACGCTACCCTTGCATTGGGGGTCGTGGCTCGGCGTCACGCCATCCTTTACGCTGCTCTCCATGCGCTACGGCGGGCAATTGCAGAATGGGGTTTTCGTGGATCAGCCGCTGACGCGGACGGCCGAGGAATTTTCCCTCGATGTGCGGCCTCCGGCCTTTGACCGCGTCTGGAGCGACGGCGCGACGAAATGGAAGCATGTCATCGAGCCGAAGGTCGAGTATCACTACGTGAGCGGCGTGAACGATTTCGCGCGCTTTTTGCGTTTCGACGAAAACGACACGCTCACGGATACCAATGACGTCCAATACGGCGTGACCCAGCGATTGTTCCGCCGCGCAGGCGATGGCAATGGCCAGGAGCTACTCAGCTGGGACCTGAAGCAAAAATATTATTTCGACCCGACCTTCGGTGGCGCGCTGATCCCGGGGGCGCGCAACGTCTTTCAGGCGCTCGATTCGCTGACGCCCTTCGCCTTCGCCGACAGCCTGCACCACTTTTCGCCCGTCATCAGCGATCTGCGCATCGAGCCGGGAGGCCGTTTCGACACGGAGTTTCGCGCGGATTTCGATCCGGAGCGCGGGCAGCTTACCGCCATTGGCACGCTGCTGAAGATTCGGCCCTACAAGGAATCCTTTATCACCCTCGCGCATTTCTCGGCGATAAACATTCCGGCGATTTCCCCGTCGAATCCGGGCGTGTATGAACCCTATTCGAACCAGCTGCGCGCGCTCGTTGGCTATGGCAATTCCACGGGCAAGGGATGGAGCACGGAATTCGGACTCAGTTACGACATCAGCCAAGCGCTTTTTCAGAACCAGATGGCGCAGATTTCCTACAACGGCTCATGCTGCGGAATCGGATTTGAATATCGCCGCCTGGCGCTGGGGCCCGTGCGAAACGAGAATGAGTTCGGACTCGTATTTCGTATCGCGAATATCGCCTCGGTCGGAAACCTCCGAAAACAGGAAAGTATTTTCTGATGGCTGGCACTCTGTGAGTGGCGAACTTACTTACTTGACGATTGCCGAAGCGGCAGCGCTCCTGCGGAAAAAAAAGCTGTCGCCCGTCGAGCTGGCGCAAACCGCGCTCGAACAAATCGAAACGCTCAATCCGCGCCTGAATGCCTTCATCACCGTGACCGCCGATCGCGCCTTGCGCGACGCTCGCGCCGCCGAACGCGAAATCGCGCGCGGAAAATATCGCGGCCCGCTGCATGGCATCCCCATCACGCTGAAAGACAACATCTGCACCGCGGGCGTGCGCACCACGGCGGGCTCGAGGATTCTCGGAAATTTCATTCCGCCAACCGACGCGGAAGTGGTGCGCAAGCTTTCGCGCGACGGCGCGGTGCTGCTCGGGAAAACGAATCTGCACGAATTCGCGTACGGAATCACCACGGAGAATCCCCATTTCGGCCCGGCGCGCAATCCCTGGAACACCGCATGCATACCCGGCGGATCGAGCGGAGGGTCGGCGGCGGCCGTGGCCACGGGAATGGGATTTGCGTCGGTGGGCACGGACACCGGCGGATCGATTCGCATTCCTTCCGCGCTGTGCGGAATCGTGGGCCTGAAGCCGAATTTCGCGCGCGTGAGCTGCCAGGGGATTGTGCCCCTGGCGGTCACGCTCGATCACGCGGGGCCGCTGGCGCGAACCGTGAGCGACGCGGCCATCCTGCTCGATGCGATTTGCGAAGGCGAAGAAACGAAGAGCGCATTTTACCAAGCGGCGCGGAAAGGATGGAGCGAGCGCGGCGCCAAGAAACGTTTGCGCCTGGGCTGGCCGCGCGATTATTTTTTCGACCGCGTGGACGCGGAAATACGCCGCGCCATCGAAGCGGCCGTGAAGGTTTTCGAGCGCCTCGGCGCGCTCGTCGAGGAAGTGGCTCTGCCCCGCGTCGCGGAATCGGCCGAGCCGAGCACGCAGATCGCTCTGGCCGAGGCGCTCGAGTATCACGAGAGCCAGGGATATTTTCCCGCGCGCGCCGCCGAGTATGGCGAGGATGTGCGCGGCCGGCTCGAGATGGCCAGCGCCGTCCGCGCGGTCGATTATTTGAAAGCGCAAAAAGTCCGCGAGCAGGTGCGCGCGGATTTTCGCGCGGCGTTCGCGCGCGTGGATGCCATCGTCGCGCCCACCACGCCGATTCCCGCGCCGCGCCTCGGTGAAAATACCGTGAAGATCGCGGGCGAATCGCAGTCCGTCCGCGGGGCCCTGGTGCGCATGAACCGTCCCGCGAATTTCACCGGATTCCCCGTAATTTCCGTCCCTTGCGGATTCACTCGCGGCGGATTGCCCATCGGAATGGCGCTGCATGGCGCCGAATGGGGCGAGGCGCAGTTGCTGCGCATTGCCGCCGCGTATGAGCAGGCCACGGAATGGCACAAGCGGCGACCGGCGCTTCCGGCGTCTGTCTAAACTGCACGGGCACGACCGGATTCATCGTTCTCCGCGGACATTCGGGGCGAGATCGCGATAAGCAACTGCTGAACGTGTCGCGCGCTGGAAATCCGGGCGAGAGGTGCCGCGTGCGCTGCCATTTGCCGTGCAATATGCGAAAATCGCAACATCGAACGAGACGCATCGTCTGCCGGGGCATCCAATGATGGAACTGAAAGCGTAGGCATATCGGATGAACGTAACGGTATTTACGGCGCTGCTCGCTGGACTGGTCTCGTTTCTGTCTCCGTGCGTTCTGCCGCTCGTGCCGGGATACATCTCGATGCTTTCGGGCATTGGCGTCGAGCAGCTCCAGCAGGGCAAAGGCTCGCGCGCCGGATTGATTCGCTCGGCGCTCGCGTTTGTGATCGGATTTTCGATTGTGTTTATCAGCTTTGGCGCGTCGGCGAGCGCCGTGGGAACGTTCCTGCTGCGCAATCGCAACGACCTGGCGCCTTTCGCTGGCGCGTTCGTTCTGCTGTTTGGCTTGCATTTAATCGGGGCGCTCGCCAGGATTTCCGTGCGCGTGGGCCTGGTGATTGGCGCTTTGCTTGTGGCCGCGGGGATCGCGATGGCATTCCTGGTGCGCGCGGACTCTTTCAATTTCCTCCAGCCGATTCACCTGTTTGCCATTGCATTGATTTTTCTGCTGGGGCCGGCGCTGACGCGATGGCTGAATCGTGACGTCCACTTCCGCAATGTCGGCGGCCAGCCGGGCATCGTCAGCGGATTTTTGATGGGCTTCGCTTTCGCGTTTGGATGGACCCCGTGCATCGGCCCGATTCTGGCGACCGTGCTCACAATGGCCGCGACGCAGGACACCGTGATGAAGGGCGTCTTTTTGCTGGCCGCGTATTCCGCGGGACTCGCCATTCCCTTTTTGCTGACGGCCATCGGAATTGGGCAATTCCTGAAATTCTACCAGCGGTTTCGGCGGCACATTCACGTTGTGGAAGTGCTGAGCGGCGTGTTGCTGCTGGCCATCGGCGCGCTGATTTTTATGAACCGGCTCACATGGCTTTCAGGTAAACTGACGTTTCTGAATCGTTTTTCTTTATAATGGGAGTTTCGGAATGAATCGAACGATTTTCAGATGGGGTGTCGCCGCAATTCTCTTTGCGGCGTTTTCGATCGCGTTTTCCGGCTGCAAGGGAATGGGAACAAAGGTGGGCAACGGCGCGAAGACCAAATTCGTGTCGAACCCCGGGTTGCCGAACGAGCCGGACGTGACCTTCCCCGAATTGCAGGGCGGCAATTTGCCGCTGACGAGCTTGAAAGGCAAAGTCGTGCTCGTCAATTTCTGGGCCACGTGGTGCGAGCCGTGCCGCGTCGAGATTCCGTGGATGATCGGGTTCCAGCAGAAGTACGCCAGCCAGGGATTTACGATTCTGGGCGTGGCGATGGACGACGACGGGAAAAAAGCCGTCGAGCCGTTCGTACAGAATACACAATTCGATGTGGATGGCACGAAGACGACGATGAGCTATCCGATCATAATTGGAAATGAAGACATCGCGGAAAAATTCGGCGGGCTGATCGGGCTGCCCACGAGCGTGCTGATTTCGCGCGACGGCAAAATCGTCAAGCGCTTCATCGGATTGGTGAATCACGACCAATTGCGGTCGGAAATCGAAAAGCAACTGGCGGCGCATTCGTGAGCGAATCGTTCTTTGCGGTTTGCCGGAGCAGTCTGGCAAAATCATGATGGACGAGCGCGAATTCCAGAAGAAATGCGAAGAGGCTTTCGAGCGTCTCGAGAAGAGACTGTTGGAAGTGGGCGACGAGCGCGGATTTGAAGTCGAGGGCGGAACCGGAAAAATCGAAATTTTATTCGAGGATGATGACGAGACGCGGTTCGTGATCAGCCCCAATTCGCCGGTGCGGCAAATCTGGATCTCGGCGCTGACCACGAGTTTCAAACTCGGCTGGTCGGAATCGGCGAACGCATTCGTGCTCGAAAAAACGGGCGAGACGCTCAATCAAGTGATGAGCAGGATTTTGAGCCAGCAACTGGGCGCGGCGGTGACCTTGTGAATATGCATCATGCGAACATGGATGAATTGAATTGGAAATTTTCGCGCCGTATTTTTTCCGCTGCGGCGCTGATTTGTTTTGCATTTCTCGCGTGCGCGGCCTTGGCGCAGGCGCAGAGCGCCTTGCCGTCGGCTTCGGCGGTGGCGAGTCCGCGCGCCTATGTGTCGATCGAGCCCGTGCCGCGCGGCAGCGCGTTTGAAGTTGGCGTGGTCGTGGGAATCATGCCGGGATTTCACGTGAACGCGCACAAAGTGCCGGGAAATTATTCGATTCCGACGAATCTGACGGCGAAGCTGCCGGCGGGAATTAAAGAAGTGGAGACGATGTATCCCGCGGGCGTGAACATGAAGCTTTCGTTCTCCGATACGCCGCTTTCCGTTTACACCGGGCGTTTCACGGTGCGCGTGCGAATGTCGGCGGAAGCGAATGCGCCACTCGGAAAAATGAGCCTGCCATTTACGCTGCAGTACCAAGCCTGCAACGATCGCGTGTGCCTGCCGCCGGTGCGAATTCCGGTGATCGCGAAGATTGACGTGGCGCCCGCGGGGACAAAGACGCGCGCGCTGCGGCCGGATATTTTTGCGCGCAAACTAAAGTAACTTACCTCAAATCCCACGAAGAGAAATTTCGCGAGAGAATGCGTGGCGTGCCTTGCGTAAGCGCGCGCGCAAACCTTCAGCGCGCGGAAGCGAACTCATTCCGGCGCGACGAAAGGCAGCGCGCGGCGCAGGCGCGCGATTACGCGGGGCTTGCCGAGCACGACCATGGTTTCGAAAAGTGGCGGGGCTACGGCGCGTCCGACGATGGCGACACGCGTGGCGTTGATGAGCAGGCCGGCTTTGACGCCTTCGGCTTCGGCAAGAGCGCGCAGGGCGTGGTCGCAAGTATCGTGGTTCCACTCCGGCAACGCTTCGAGCGAATCGGCGAGTTTGCCGAGCCAATCCGGCAGTTTGGGGTCCTTCCAGAATTTTTTGCGCGCTTCGAGATCGTAATCGAAATCGTCGGTAAAAAATGCGCGCGACCACGTGGGGAAATCGCCCAGCAGGTGCGTGCGCGGCCGAAGTAGATCCACCGTATGCGCGAACCATTCGGCCTCGGCGCCGTCCCAGGAATTGTTCCAAAGGCCGGCACGACCAAGCTCGGCTTTAACATACGGAAGCAGTTCGCCGATGGGAAGCTTCTGCAGATATTGCGAATTAAACCATTCGAGCTTGTCGCGGTCGAAGATGGCGTTGGTGCGGCTGACGCCAGAGAGCGAAAAGCGGCTGACCAAATCCGTGGTGCGCAGAAATTCTTCATCCGTGCCCGTGGACCAGCCGAGGAGCGCGAGGAAATTGCGAAACGCTTCGGGAAGAAATCCTTCCTCGGCGTAGGAACTGACGCTCGTTGCGCCGTGACGCTTCGAGAGGCGCGTGCGATCCGGGCCGAGGATCAAGGGGACGTGAGCGAAGATCGGCGCCGTTGCGCCCAGGGCTTCGTAAAGCAACGCCTGCTTGGGCGTATTCGAGAGATGATCGGCGCCGCGAATGATGTGCGTGATGCGCATGTCGATGTCGTCTACGACGACGCTAAGCTGATAGGTTGGCAGGCCGGAGGAGCGCAATAAAACAAAATCCTCGATTTCGGCGTTCTGAACTTCGCGCGCGCCGAAGACGGCATCCTCGAAATGCGTGACGCCGGAGCGCGGAGACGCAAAACGAATGGCGCGCGGCAGGTTTTGACGATCTTTTTCCGCGCGTTCGGCGGGAGACAAATCCCGGCAAGGACACGCAGGAACGCGCGCGGCTTTTTCGGCGCCTTCCTCGCCTTCGACAATCGCGTCAGCGCCCGCATACTGGACGGCTTTGCAATAGCATGGAAACGCGGCGCCACTTGCGAGTAGACGCTCGGCGGCGGCGCGATACATTGCGAGGCGTTGCGATTGGAAATAGGGACCCTCGTCCCACGAAACGCCGAGCCAGCGAAGGCCTTCGAGAATGCCGTCGACAAGCTCGGGTTTATTGCGCTCGACGTCGGTGTCTTCGATGCGAAGCAGCAGCGCGCCGCCTTCGCGCCGCGCGAAGAGCCAGTTGAATAGAGCCGTGCGCGCGCCGCCGACGTGGAGATAACCCGTGGGCGAAGGCGCGAAGCGAACGCGAGGCTTTGAATCAGAAGGCATTGTTGGCGAGATTCCCTTTCGATTTTGGAGAACGTCCATCTTAGCGGAACGCCAGTGCAAAATCGAGCGTGCGCGAGCGGCTTGCGAGGCGCGCGGCGCGGGCGGGTTTTGCGGCGCAAAAGAGGCGCGGAAATAAAGCGTATTCTGTACCGATTAGAAATGGGGCCGGCTGTTTGTTTTGTGTAAGTTACGGGCGTTTCTAATAATTTGTTGTGCCGATTAGAAATTGGCGTTTGGGGTTCGGAATCTGGGGTGTGACTGAGGGATTCTCTCCGCGGGACGCTGTGTACGGCGTACTGCGTTGCCGATTGCATCCGCCGCTAACCTCGAAATACGGTAGCACGAACGCGAAAAATTGTCAGGAGCGGCTGGTGTGAAAATCGCCGCGCGGCGAAATGGCAAGCCTCGGAGCAAACGTCTGTAGGGGCGGGTTTTCAAACCCGCCCGGTCGGGTCTAAAGACCCGACCCTACGGAAGCGTCATTCGTGGCGGAGGGCGACCATGGGATCGACGCGCATGGCCCGCCGCGCGGGGATGTAGCAGGCAAACAGGGCCACGAGTGTCAGAAGAAGCGCGACGCCGATGAATGTTGTTGGATCTGTCGGCTTGATTTCGAACAGCAGGCTCTGCAACACGCGCCCCAGCGCCAGCGCACCGCCAATTCCTATCGCGACGCCCGCGCCCGCCAAGAGCATTCCCTCGCGAATCACGATCCCCAGCACATCGCCCGGCTGCGCGCCCAGCGCCATCCGCACGCCGATCTCATGCGTGCGCTGGATTACGGAATAGGAGATCACGCCATAGATTCCAATGATTGCCAAGAGCAATCCGAGGACCCCGAATGCTCCGAGCAAGGCCGTTTGGAACCTCGGTTCTGCTGCGGAATCGGCGATGATCTGATCCACTGTTTCAATCTTCGTGATTGGCGCGTCCTTGTCGACGGATCGCACGACGCGCTCCATCGCCGGGACCATTGCCATGGGATTCGTGGAAGTCCGCACAATGATTTCCCACTGATTGTTTGCGAACCAGAACGGCGTGTAATATACCGCCCGGCCGGAGACGAACTCCTTCACAGCGTGGTCTCGGACGTCATTTACCACGCCGATGATCTCCATCCACTCGTGATGCCCGTTTTTGTCCTCGCTAGTGCTGAATCGCTTCCCCAACGGATTTCCCGGTATGTATTTCGCGGCAAAACTTTGGCTGACGATGGCCACAGGCGGGGAACCCCTTAAGTCTCCCGGTCCGAAATCACGGCCTTTCAGAAGGCGGATGCCAAGTGCGGCAAAGAGGCCCGGCGTCACGGGGCGACCCTCGATGTCACCTGATACGAGCTGATTGCCCTGCCGACCTTCGATGAATAGCCCCGTGCCTGGCCCCTCACCCGGGTAATGGAAACTCGTTGTCACTGAGCCTCCCTCAAGTGGCCCGCTTTCGGAGAGCGCCGCTCGCTGAACTCCCGGGAGCGAACGAATCCCATCGAGAACGTTCTTGGTGGCCAGCGCGGCGCACTCATGCGTCACCGTACTTTGTTCGGCAGTGGAATCGGCGTGCCGCTTTCGTGTGTGCTCACTCGCCTTCTTGCCGCCGAGCTGTTTGGCTTTAGCCCGGCCCTTGTCGTTACATGCCAAATCGGGGAGTTGCACCCGCATCGTGAGGACGTGGTCCGCTCGGACGCCGGTGTTCACGCGCGTGAGCCTGTAGAAACTGCGCGCCATGAGCGCTCCACCCACCACAACAATTACGGCAAGCGCGACTTCCAGAACGACGAGCGCACTTCGGAGCCGATGCGACCGCCTGGTGGCGACCCCCGCAAACGAACCGCTGAGACCACCTTTCAACGTGCCGCCCATCCGACGGGACGATGCATGCAAGGCCGGGACCAGGCCGACCAAAACAGACGCGAGAAGCGAAAGCCCCATCGTGAACCACAGCACGTTGCCATCGAGCCGGATGTGATCCGCTCGCGGCGTGTACGGCGGGGCAATCGCCCGCAGAAGGCGAATTCCCCACAGGGAAAAGAACAGGCTGAGCGCGCCGCCCGCTGTCGCGAGCAGCAGACTTTCCGAGAGCAGTTGCCGGACGATTCGCAGGCGAGTCGCGCCGAGCGCCCTGCGAATCGCCAGTTCTTTCTGGCGCGTCCATGCGCGGGCTACCAGAAGCGATGTCACGTTTACACACGCCATCAACAGCACAAATCCCACCGCACCCAAAAGAATCAACAGACCCATCTGCACTCTAGGGTCGATCCGACCGTTGACGCCAGCAGTTACGATCATCCCGTAGCCCTCTAAACTCTTGGGATGTTCCTTGGGATACTCTGCCGCCAGCCGGATCGAGATGGCTTTCAGTTGGGCCTTGGCTTGACTGAGCGTTACACCCTTTTTGAGCCGCGCGACGAAGCTACTGGAGCGCCCCAGGTTCTCTGGATCGGATGGTGAATAAACGAAGGGCATCCACAGGCCCTGGGTGTTGCCTGTCCCCAGCCAACTGACGCCGAGATTGAATCCCTTGGGCATCACGCCGATGACGGTGAATGGCTTGCGATCCACAAAAACGCTGCGCCCGACGATGCGCGAATCGCCGCCAAACTCGTCCATCCAGAGGGGGTAGCTTAGGACGGCGGCTAGGACGTGGCCGGACTGCGTGTCTTCTGGAAGGATGGGTCTTCCGAGCAAAGGCTTGACTCCCAGGAGAGAGAAGAAATCATCCGACACGTAGCTACTGGGAGCCTCGACGGCCGTAGCCCCGCCCGAAACCAGGGTGTCCTCCCCCCGGTAGATGGCGGTGCGTTCAAAGGCGGTGGAGTGTTTTTGAATCGAGCGGATATCGGGAATGGAAAGCAAATCCACCGTTACTAGTCTCGAAGACTCCGCGTAGAGAAGCGGTTCAAGCAAAATTCCGTTCACGGCGCTGAAAATCGCGGTGTTGGCGCCGATGCCGAGGGCGAGAGTGAGGATGGCGACGGCGGTGAAGCCGGGGGATTTGCGCA
>Ga0307372_10007289_pt1 | contig 15904 bp, 15 predicted proteins | sample OX1MG_FD_202533 | JGI IMG/M metagenome (GOLD analysis project Ga0307372, IMG submission 202533) | Soil microbial communities from Risofladan, Vaasa, Finland - OX-1 | ecosystem: Environmental > Terrestrial > Soil > Coastal area > Acid sulfate soil | place: Finland: Risofladan, Vaasa | collected... | reverse complement strand
GGACGCCGGGATGCAGTTCGAGCGTCACCCGGAGTTGAATTCCGGGTGGATTGACTTCACCAAGGACATGAAATACACCCGCCGTGGACGCTCCACCGGGCCGCACGGGCAGTTCCAGGATTCCGGCAACATGAATTCCGCGGACGGGGGCGTGCTGGAAAAAGATGAGGTCGCAGAATTGGTGCGATATGCCCGGCAACATTACGTGGATGTGGTCCCGGAGATTTCAACGCTGACCCACAGCTATTACCTGTTGACCCGGCACCGTGAACTGGCGGAGATTCAAATTGCCGAGTGGCCCGACACCTACTGTCCGATGGAACCCGCGACCTATAAGTTAGTGTTTGACGTGATGGACGAATACATCGAGGTCATGAAACCCCGGATGGTCCACATCGGTCACGACGAATGGCGCATCCCGTGGGGACTCTGTCCGAGCTGCAGGGGAAAGGACCCGACCATCCTCTTCGCCCAAGACGTCAACAAGATCTATTCGCACTTGAAAAGGCGCAACATTGAAGTGGCCATGTGGGGCGACCACCTGATTGAACGGGTCCGCGGAAAAGGCTTCCAGCAGGCTCGAAGCCCCAAGGGCTATTCCTACCAGATGCCCGGGGCGCTCTCTCCGCAGCAGGTCCGGGAGATGATTCCCAAAGACATTCTGATCTTCAACTGGTTCTGGAATGACACGAAAAGAGGGCGCGGCGAAGACAATGATATCGAGCTGGAGGACCTGGGCTTCTACCAGGTGTATGGAAACCTGACTCCGGAGATTCCGGATTACGGCCGGCGAAGCCAGCGGAAAAGCGTTCTTGGAGGAGCTCCATCCAATTGGGCGGCAACAACCGAGTTCAACTTTGGCAAAGACATGATGTATGACATCCTGGGCTGCGCCAACCTCGTCTGGTCTGCACACCCATTGGACGCCAGGGACATATCAGAGAAAGTCCAGATGGCCATCCCCCGCCTTCGGCGAAGAGTCGCCACGGAACTGTGCCCCAGTGACGATGACCCGACGGTCCCCGTCGATATCAGTGCTCATCTGAATACACCGGCAGGCGACAGCAACTTCCCTGGCATTGACTTCGGCATGTTGCGGAGCGGCGAGGTTCGCGTGGGCACGAAGATGTTCAATCTGGCGAATCCGGACGAACACAACGGCAAAAACGCGATCGTCGTTTTCTCCGGAGCACAAGCGACTGAATCAGGGGCCGTAGCCGCCATCCCCATCCAGGCGGACATCAGCAGCGTCCTGTTCCTTCACGCGTCTTCCCGGCCCGCACAGAATTTCCCGGCATCTCGTGAAACCTGGGATTATGCCGGCACCGCAGACCTGCTCGGCTGTTACCTGTTCATCTACGAAGACGGGCTTGTGGAAACAGCCCCCATCCGGTATGGCGTAAACATCCTTGAGGTCGGCTGGGGGAAAGACTCTGTCACTCGCAACATCGCTTATGAAGCCGATCTGGTCGATTGCGGAAAGCAGCCGGCTGGTCCCATGACGTTTTTCGCGTTCGAATGGGTCAACCCGCGTTTCGGCAAGCCGGTCAGGGAAATCCGGCTGGAGGGAATTTCAGGATTCAGGAATTTCAGGGACAAAACAATTGCGGACAATTCCATCATTCTGCTGGCCGCCAGCGTGGTCCAGAAAAGGCCGCCGTCGAAGCAGCGAGCACGCAGAAGCCCCTGGAGCGGACCGGGCAGCACATCTTTGTGATGAATTGGAAGTGAATGAGCCGCCTGACACTCTGGAGCGGGATGACTGCAACAAGAGTTTGTTTCAACAGGCTTGCAGCACGTCACGACCTGACACAATCTGGAATGGGTTCAGCCCTTTTGAGCGAGTGGGGAAAGGATCGGCCCCGATTCAAGAATTGCTTCCAGGATCTCAAAAGACGCCCGATGGTCAAAGATCTTAGGGATGCCAAGCCGTGCAGTCGCTGCGCAGCGGCGGAGGCGTATCAGCTCGGACATGTTGGGCCCTTCCCGGAACCAGCTCGGTTGAGTTGTGAAGTTGCCTCGCGGGTTTAAACTTTCCCCCCGTTCAGGGTCCTCTACACAACGACCTAAGTGCTTGCGCATGGGCGGATTAACAGGCCGTCAGGGCATGGCTTCCGCCGTGCCGCAAGGCGTGCCGGAGCACCCTCCAGGGCTTCAGCCCCTGCGGCCCTCAGCGGCTACCGGTTGGAATACCGGCCCCCAACGGCATGGCTGAAGCCATGCCCTGACGCGTTGGATGGAATCTACTTATTGCGCCGTGTATAGCTTTTGCGCCTTCATTTGGGGTTGCTCCACTTCCAGTTGCGAATCTCCGGCATGTCTTCGCCGTACTGGTCGATGTACTGCTTGTGCTCGATCAGCTTTTCCTTGAGCTGCTGCTTCAGGTAGATGCCCTTGTCGCCGGTCTGCGGCAGGCGGTCGATGGTGTCCATCACCAGGTGAAAACGGTCCAAATCGTTCAGCACCGTCATATCGAAGGGCGTGGTGATGGTGCCCTCTTCCTTGTAGCCGCGGACGTGGATGTTGTCGTGGTTGGTGCGCCGGTAGGTCAGCCGGTGGATCAACCAGGGGTAGGCATGGAAGGCGAAGATGACCGGCTTGTCTTTGGTGAAGAGCTCGTCGAAATCTTTGTCGCTCAACCCGTGCGGATGCTCGGTTTGCGGCTGCAGCTTCATGAGATCGACGACGTTGACCACCCGGATTTTCAGCTCGGGCAGATGCTCGCGCATGATGGAGACGGCGGCGAGCGTCTCCAGCGTGGGCACGTCGCCACAACAGGCCATGACCGCGTCGGGCGCAACGCCCTGGTCGTTGCTGGCCCACTGCTAGATGCCGATGCCCGCGGTGCAGTGCTTGACGGCAGCGTCCATCGCAAGCCACTGGGGCGCCGGATGTTTGCCCGCAACCACCACGTTGACGTAATGGCGGCTGCGCAGGCAGTGGTCCATCACCGACAGCAGGCAGTTGGCATCCGGGGGCAGGTAAACCCGCACGACATCCGCCTTCTTGTTCACAACGTGGTCGATGAAACCGGGGTCCTGGTGGGTGAAGCCGTTGTGGTCCTGGCGCCAGACGTGCGAGGCCAGCAGGTAATTTAACGAGGCGATCTTCCGCCGCCAGGGCAGGTGCGAGGTCACTTTCAGCCATTTGGCGTGCTGGTTGAACATCGAATCGATGATGTGGATGAACGCCTCATAGCAATTGAAGAGTCCGTGCCGCCCGGTCAGCAGATAGCCCTCCAGCCAGCCCTCGCATTGGTGTTCGCTGAGCATCGAGTCCAGCACGCGTCCGGCGGGCGCGAGAAATTGGTCGTTTGGCAGGGTCGCCGCGTCCCACTGTCGTTGGGTCACTTCAAAGAGGGCTTCCAGGCCGTTCGAGAGCGTCTCGTCGGGACCAAAAACCCGGAAATTCCGTTGCTCGTTGTTCAATTTTGACACATCGCGCAGGAAGCGCCCGAAGACGTGCATGTCACCCACGCCGCCCACGCCGGGATCGGGCACTTCCTCCGCGTAGTCGCGGAAATCCGGCATCCGCAGGTCGCGCAGCAACATGCCGCCGTTGGCGTGAGGGTTTGCGCCCATGCGCCGTTCGCCCTTGGGCGCCAGTTCGGCCAGCTCGGATTTCAGGCGGCCCTGCTCATCGAAGAGTTCCTCCGGCCGATAGCTCTTGAGCCAGTCTTCCAACTGCTGGAGATGTTCGGGATGGGCCCTGGGATGGAGCGGCACCTGGTGCGCACGGAAGGTGCCTTCGACTTCGAAACCATCCACCACCTTCGGCCCCGTCCAGCCCTTGGGTGAATTGAGGACGATCATCGGCCAGCGTGGACGCGCGATGTTGCCGTGGACGCGGGCATCCTGCTGGATCTTCCTGATCTGCTCCACCGCCGTGTCGAGCGTCGCGGCCATGGCCTCATGCATCAGGTCAGGATCGTGACCCTCGACGAAGTAGGGCATCCAGCCGTAGCCGCGGAACAACTGCTCCAATTCCTCGCGCGTGATCCGCGCCAGGACGGTCGGGTTGGAAATCTTGTAGCCGTTGAGATGCAGGACCGGCAGGACCGCGCCATCGGTGGACGGATTGAGAAATTTATTGGAATGCCACGCCGTGGCCAGCGGCCCGGTTTCCGCCTCGCCATCGCCGACCACGCAGGCGACGATGAGATCGGGATTGTCGAACACCGCTCCGAAGGAATGGCTGAGCGAATAGCCCAGCTCACCGCCCTCGTGGATGGAGCCCGGGCACTCCGGCGACACGTGGCTGGGAATGCCTCCGGGAAACGAAAACTGAATAAAGAGCTTCCGAAGCCCGGCCTCATCCTGGCTGATGTTGGGATAGATCTCGCTGTAAGTGCCCTCAAGATAAGTGTTGCCCACGACGGCGGGACCGCCGTGCCCTGGGCCGGAGACGTAAATCATATCGAGGTCAAATTTTTTGATCACCCGGTTCAAGTGCACGTAAATGAAGTTCTGTCCCGGGGTCGTGCCCCAATGTCCCAGCAGCATGTGCTTGACATCCGCGAGCGTCAGCGGCCGCTTCAGCAGCGGATTATCATAGAGATAAATCTGGCCGACCGAGAGATAGTTGGCGGCGCGCCAGTAGGCATCCATCTTGCGAAGCCGTTCCGGGGAGAGAGTTTTTGTCTTCATGGTTCGATTCTCCTTTTTTCAGCCAAGGCCGAACCCGCGGCAAACCATCCTGGCAATTATGAGTGCCTCGTCCGTATGAATGACGCGACCCGTGGCCCGGCTGGCGTCCGTGAAAATCACCCCCGCGTGAAGAATGCTTCGAACCCCCAAACCTTCCGCGATCTGGACGAACATCGGGGCGTTCTCGATATAGACTACCTGCCGGGGTGGGGCCTGCGCAATATCCAGCGCAAACCGGAAGATGTCCGCGCCGGGCTTGCGGATGTGGACGAAGCGGGCTGAATTTCGGATTCATGCGCCTGGCAGGTGGCCCCGGCATCGAAAGCCAAATGCACACTTTAACCACGGGACGCTGGACGCCATCACTCGACAGACCCCAACAGCAGACTTTGAAACAGGCATGGCCCCAAAGGGTAACCCACTTGGGAAATCGGCCTTGGGGAACTGACGCTAAGTTATTGAATTGATTGGTGGGCCTGGGTAGAGTTGAACTACCGACCTCACCCTTATCAGTTGGCGACTAGGCCATTACGCTACATTGTGACAGAGTGAGACTAGCCGCTATTCATGCGCCTTCTGCGAGGGTCACGCGGTTAAGTGGACTGTGATGGATTGCGACAGTTTTTGATCGAGGGTCACACCAAAAACCACACCAAATTTTCTGCCCTGTTTTGGTGCAACTAAGCTTTCGATTTTGCCCCCCGGAGGGGTCTAAAGTTGACGGGGTACGGCTCTACCACCCACTGATCCCCTCGCGGAAATTTTTCGATTTTTGAATCCGGCAGAACGTCACGGCGCTTTCCAGATGACGTGATGCTTTTTGTCATTGCCGAACATGACGATCGAGGCGGCCGAGGTCTGCTGCGTCTGACCCGTGGTGGGGACAACCGTGCTCGCGCTTCCCAAACTCATGCTGTAACCTTGACCGTCCCGAAGTCCAATGTAGGAATTCTTTGATTGGGAAACTCCTAAACCCATAAAAGAGTCGACGGCTACGACGGGTTGAGTTGTTGGCGCTTTGAACCATCCAAGATAGCCCAGATCAACCCACGACCTTTTACCGTTGGTTCCAATTGAAACAACGGGAGTATTCTCTTTCCCGTCCTGTGGCGGCTCCAGATTGGGTGCGACAGTGATGGAAGCCCCTTCAGCAAATGTGGTCAGTCGTATCCGTACGTTTCCTGCGCCGTCCACCACATCGAACTCGTGTGCCGTGATCTTCTGCGGCGCGGGACGAGTTGCAGCGACAGCCACAAGCCCGGCCACTACCACCAGTGCGGCCAACCCAAAGTGTTTGAGCCGCCGGTTGCTCCGCTCAAGTTTTTCCAGCCGCCGTCCAAGTTCTGTATCATTCATCGCAGATCCCTCCATCTCTAATCTTTAGGCTTCTCGCAATAAGAAGGGGAAGGCTACCACTTCCGGCGCGTCCTGGGGTAACAGCACGCCACGGTGAGCCGCTTCAGAGAGAAGTCTAATGGGAAATTTCACCCTTCGATAGAACATAGCAAGCTGCGCCCCTTATGTCCCCAACACCGGACGTGGCACATGAGAAGGCGAAGGGGTCGCCGGGAACGGTCTGCGGCTTACCATTACTATGGCGAGCCGCGCTCAAGCGCGTCACATACACAACCGTTTGGCCTTCCTGAACTTCGCGGGACCTTCCGAACGCCTGGACCACTGCGAACCCGATAACTATACCGACCGCCAGCGTGAGAATCGCTTTTACCATGTTTTCGACCTCTATCTTGGATTGTGCAGTACCAAAGGAATCTGGCCGCCGCACTTTGGAAATATTGAGAGTTTTGCTTCAGAAGCGCAAGGGGCATGTACATCCCATGCAAGGCAAATCACAGAGACGGTGTGGCCGCCTAATCCGAAGTAAAGAGCAGCGTCCTAATTTCGCGTTCAACTCTTTCGGACAGATTAGTTAATTCGGAGATTCTCTCTTCGGGCACAGGCTTGAGTCCATCCCTGGAACAACAAACAATTTCGAGTCCTTGAATTCCGGCGGGGTTGATGCGTCCCGCCTCCAAAATCGTATGTGCCACTAATGGGAGCAATTCCCCCGTCCCCATTTTCTTCTGATAGAAACGTTCGAGAAAGTATACGGCTGGGTTTGCAACATGCCCAGAAACCACTTTATCAAGCACCTGCCAACAAGCGGCTCGTTTCTGCACTTTGATGTGATAAATCGTATTCAAGTCCCTCGCTACTACAAGGATTACTTCGCCGGCTGCGGGGGCTGTTTCTATTAGCTCAAGCCTCTTCAATTCGTCTGCGAAAATTCTTGTCGCCAGACTCTCCAATGCTGTGGGGTTCTGAATCTCATTGTCGGGAAGCCGGACAACTTGCTTCGCCACTTCTATGGCCGGTTCAACCCCGCTCCAACAAGCCATCACCCCACGGGAGTCGTCACGAATGATTTTGCTGACTTCGGAACTTGTGGTCGGACCATCAGGTAGGATAGTATTCCTTTTTCTGTCACTGCCCAAGACTATCCCGTCCGTACCTACCAAGGCTACCTGAAGAGTCATCGGCACCTCCTCCGATGAATAACAATACCAGCGAAAGAGACCGTTTGAAATTAACTTGCTACTTGATTCGTTAGCGCCTTGCATCTGAGTATGTCCAATACAGATTCATAAAGGGCCGCCTGCCGGCGGGCGGCCTTTTTCATTTTTAGTCCAGCCCCTTCCACCAGGAGCATTGTGCGGCCCCCTCGGCCTGCCGGGCGGGGGATTCAGGGTGAAGTGGGATAGCTCGTGGCGACTCTCTCTTCCTTCCCGATGGGTTTACCGCAATCGGGACACACGTCCGGGGCGGCCACGTCAACGATCTCGACGCGGATTCCTTCGCCTTCGCCCGACTCTTTAGCGCGCTGGTACAATTTGTCGGTGATCGTGAAAAAATCCGTCAGGGTGTTGCGGTACTCTCTGGCGAATGCGACGACACCCGCGCCGCTCCCCTCGCGTTCGGCTGCGGCCAGGCCAGCGCGGGGAGCCCTTCCGGATTTGGGACTGCTTCTGTTGGAGCAGCGCGAGGCAACGGTCCTTTTTGATGCCAATGCGGCAACCAACGCCCGAGTCCGCCAAGCCCGGTGGAGATTTACCCATGAGCTTGATGCCCTTGGGACGAAGGTGCTTATCGCCGACATCCCGACTATGGACGGCGTGAATGGCCCCGACGATCTTCTGGCAACCGAGGGGGGCGACCAGGCGCTGGCCAAGGTTTCAGATTTGGCTCGGCTGCTTCCTGAATATGCTGTTCGCGAAGCCACACGCATCCTCGACACATGGCCTCAAAAATTCGCAACAACCGAAGAGATGATAGAATCTCGCAAGACCTTGCTCGAAGCCCTCGCAAGAATCCCAAGCTCAGAAGATCGCGACGCTTTGTTGAGACCAGCTGCCAAACTGTTAAAGGAACCGTTGGGATCTATTCAAGGCGCCGTAGCGGCCCGTGTTGCGCACTTGCAGAAGTCACAAAGGGAATGGCAGGAGGCTCTGCGCGTCGTGGCACATGAAGCTGAGCTCGCGAGCCGCAAAGTGAACCCTGGGGAGCTGATCGGTGCGCTCCAGCTCTTTTTTTCTAAGCGGAAACGCTCGCCTGACGGCACGCCATTTGTCGAGGCGCTCTTCACATTGAATAGTTATGTTTTTGATGTTTTTGATACGACTCCTTACCTTTCATACGATAGCGCCGTGCCCGGGTGCGGGAAGTCGGTCTCTCTCGAGCATCACGAGGCAGTTTGCAACCGCGCCTACCTTGGAGTGGCGCCCACGACGGCTACCCTCTTCCGCAAGATCGATAGAGACGCACCGACTTGGATTCTTGACGAGGCCGCGGTTCTTCAAGCAAAGAACGGCGACATGGCACCAGTGATGGCAATCCTCAACGCGGATTATAAGAAAGGCGCCGTCGTGCCGCGCTGCGAAGGTGAAAATGGCCATTACACCCTGCGAGATTTCAATGTGTACTGCCCAAAAGTATTTGCACGCATCGGGGCATTGAAAGGGGCTTTACGTGACAGGTGTATCCAGGTACACATGGAGAAGGCGCCTGGGAAGGTCCCGAAGACGAGATCTAAATTTCTCAAAAAGGAAGCCGCATCGCTCAAGAAGGATTTGGAGGCTTACGCGGTCAAATTTCGCTCGGAGCTACAGAAACTCTACGATGAAGAGCCCGAAGACGGGTACTGGCCGCAGCTGCAGGGGCGTGAAGAGGAGTTGTGGCTGCCCCTGCTGATGCACGCCAAGCTTGCAGGGCCGCAATACGAGGAGAGAGCTCTAGCCGCAGCGGTGAAATTTTCACAGGCAAAGCAGGCTAACGCGGTTGACGATGAAAAGAGCTTTGCTCTGGCGCAAGAACTGGTCGAAGTTCTTAAGGAATATGCCGAGGATCGGTTTTCTCCCGGTGATCTGGTCTCTGATCTGGAAAACAAGGAATGCTGGGGGGAAGCCTTAGCCAAACTTAACGAGCGGAAGGCGAAAACCGGGTTCGTGGGGAGGTTTTTGAGTCCCTTTCGCCTTTCCTCCCGTAAGAGGACGAACAAGGGCACTTCCTATAATCGCGAGGAGACAATCGAAGTCATTATGCGCCATACCCCGACGGCATCTGCCACATCTGCCACCGAGGCAGAAAATCCGCGGCCTCCAGAGGTGGCAGGTGCGAATTCGCCCTATGCCACTTCGGAGCATGGGAATGCTTCCGAGCCTGTCCAATCGTCACTGGCCGAAGGATCGCCGGACGACATGCCGCCAGGTGAGAACACGCCTTCGCATATGGAGGAGCTTCAAAAGACAGAACAACAACCTGAATCTGCTGTGGATGATTTTGTCGACGAGGCCTTATGGACATCTCACAAGAAATCGTGAATTTTGAGGCAATGGGCGGGCGGCTCTATTTTAGCGGAGACGAGTTGCGAGTCCGTTACCCTCCTGAAATTGGGGGAAAGGTCAAACCATACCTGGAAAACCTACGGCTATATGGGGAAGAGGTTGCCAGGGTTCTTCGTGAACGATCTTCAGGCATTCCAGCACCAGATCTATGTCCACCACTGCCGGATGGTGTACGATTGGTCCGGTACACCCCAAAGGCCCCGTTAGTAGCAATCCAACCATGCAGCATTGTGACCGACGTTGAGAAATTCATTCGAGCCTATCTCAGAGATATGGATTGCCGGCTCAGCCATCCGGAAAATTATACCTGTGAATCACTCCCCATGATCCTAGCGAAGCTTGCCGAAGTAGGTCTGGAATTGGAGGTAGGAAGAGACGCACAGCGGGCATGAGGGGTGACGACACCGAGTTATTCTGTCAGATGTCAATGCTGTAAGAGCATCGTTTATTCCTTATCGAACACACCACAAAGGAGAAAACAATATGGCAACGCCAAGAAATTTGGAGCGTGAAGAACGCATTCTTCAATTACATCGCCAAGGATTAACCAACGCTGAGATCGCCCGCAAGCTCAATGTCTCGCGGCCTACAGTCAGCCGTATCGTCGGCCCTAGCCCCGGACGATTGACGGTGGAGGAGATTAAACAAAGGATCGAGATGGTTGAACTGGAAGCATCCTTGCTTGCGGAGTGTGCATATTGGTTCTCGAAGGTTCCTACTCCATGGGGGCAATCTTTCGGGCAGAGAATTCGGGCCATCTTGTCGCGCTGGCCCACGCCCCTGGTGCAGGAGCTTTACAGGAACGAAAAATTCGAATTGCACACAGGGTATCGACGCGATCCGCAGCGATGATGCACCAGAAATTGAAATCAAGCGTCGACTCCAGCCATTATTCGATCTACTTTGCCGACTCAACGCTTGTTTCCAAGTATTCAAAAGACACCATGTTGGCAGAGATCTTGCGGGGCCGGCAATCCCTGCAGTGGCTGCAGAGGAGTCCGAGCACGTGATGTGTGATGTACCTCAGGCAGAACAGCCACCGCAAACGGCTGCGAAGACAGCCTCGGAGAACCCGTTGGACGGAGTTGAACCGCCGCCGCCAGCCTTTTCAGGGCTGGCAAAGACGGTTAACCAATTGATTTCACAGAACCTCAGGGAGTACGAAGGAACTCTAAGGAACCCCAAGGAACCGTTATTGTTCCTTTATTGTTCCTTCGAAATAAAGCGTCGGATTTTCTAAATTCACTTCGCGGATGGATTGGCTACGACGCTCCCCACACACTCAGAGAGATCTGAGAAACGAATTCCAATGTCCAGAGCATTTAGGCGGAACGAAACCCCATTCTCGTCGCCAGAGGCCGAAAGGCACTTCCGTTCCTCCGCCAAGAGTCGAGTTGCTGAAGTAGCTGCAGCCACTGCAGAGCCTGCTGCATAATGATGGTAATTACCGATGACAATTGTCGTGGGCCATTAAGTTTCCGATTTTGAGCGAAGAACCAGGAGTGACGGCGCAGACAGGTCTAAGGTCGCTGATCGCGGGCACAGCCGGGGACACAAGCTCAGGAGCCACAAGTTAGCCCGAACTGAGATACTTCCGCCATTAGGCCGTTATACGTCCAAGTACCGAAGAATATCCAAGATCGCCCGGTGGGATCAATTACGGGTACAGATCCGCTCGCCCTAGGTCTGCGAGTCAAGGAGCGAGGCTGGAGTGCGCCCGAATTCGTCCCGCGCGAATGGCCTTGAGGAAGGAGGCGTGGTCGCGCTCGGCCTGGTCCGCATAGGCGATGGCAAACGTCGCTATCGCTTCATCGAAGGCTTCGGTCTTTCCCAAGTAGCCTGCAGTTCCTGACGGATCGCCTGTCCGGGCATGCGCGCGGGCGAGCACCCATCCGCAAAGTTCCACATATTCGAACCAATCCTGCTTCGACATCCCCTCGATATCAATCTTCATCCGCATGTCGCGAAGCTGGCGAAAATAGAAATCATGACCTTGGTCATCGCCGGTCCAGCCAAGAAATGCATCGCTGGCGGATTGAAGCATTCGCTGGCCGGTGACGACTCGCTCCCCTTGATTCGCATATTTACTCTTGCCCGCGTAAGGTTCAAGCACGGATCGGCGGGCTTCCTTGAATTGCAATAACAAGGGATCGTGGGGCCCCGCCATCAGCAACGCAACCGCGCAGCGTGTTCCGACGCTGCCCACCCCGACGACCTTCCGCGCAACGTCGACAAGCTCGTATCGATCAAGAACAATGCGACGCTCTTCAGGTAATGTCGCACGATACCGGTGAAGCATTTGCCGAACACGGTTCCCAATTGCTGCAATTTCGCGTGAGTGATAGATAAGGGGAGGGTGATCGATTATTCGAGGATGGCCATGCTGCACCGAGGTGATTTTCGGGAATTCGCGTCCTGGCGTGTCACGGTTGGCTTTAGCTTGCAGCTTCTGCCATCGCCTTCTGGCTTTGGGTGTTGCTGCGTTTTGGACAAAAAGTTCTATGCTCAGATGCGAGTACCACACCTCAAGAGAGGTCATCTGGGCATATTCATGCATGTGTTTTCGGTAGGATTCAACCGAGGTGCGCGCCGCGTCCAAGCAGTGGCGTTCCCCAACACTCGCCTGGCGCATCGCAAGCACGACGCTCGCCGCCAAACGCTTAACATCCCATTCCCACGGCGCTGGAAGCGTCTCGTCGAAATCATTGATGTCGAAGACCATCTGCCGTTCCGGAGATCCAAAACCGCCAAAATTGACGACATGACAATCCCCGCACGCCTGCACTCGGATTCCCGTAACCGGACTGGAGGCGAGATCATCAGCCATCAGCGCGGCAGCGCCCCGGAAAAAGGCGAAGGGCGATTCGCTCATTCTGGCATAACGAATCGGGAGGAGGGTGGTTAATCTTCCGCGGTCTGATTCTTTCAGTAACTCGGCGGGATCCGGCCGGTTTTTACCGGGAGTCCACCGGGAATGCGATGATCGCGGCACCTTCTCGCGCAACTTCTTGCCTGCGGCCGCGCGGCTCCTAATCGTCACGCGAAGTTTGTCTGATTTATCGATTCTCACAGTTTCTCGCTGAAATTGTCATCTGAAGGGAGGGAATTGTCAATATAGCACCGTTCCTCATGGCCCGGTTGCCTGCGCATTGCGCGAAGCGTAGAATGGAGGCGTTCGAATGCGAACTGGCGATTGGAAAGATTGGCTCATTTTGCGGGCAATTCTGTGTAGCGGGTGTGGCGGCGCTTCCAAACCGGAAATAAGCGTCTCAGGAGGAATCGTTCCCCCGCCCGTGCCGAGGGGTCGGTGAAGCAAGTCAAGTCGAGCTGGGTGCTTTTTGCCTTATTTGTTTTGGGGACGGTCGGCGCTGTCTCGGCGCTTCCGCAGACATCTCCACCTCCCAACCCATCTGCTACCCCTTCCGAGTCCTGGGTGATTCAATTTTTGAATCAGACCATCAAATGGTATCGCCAGTTGCCCGCTGAACAGCGCATCGCCACCGAACCTGATGACCAGATTGCGATCTACAACAACCGCCAGATTGCAGATCAAGTGGTTCGGTTCGCCTTCGATTTTGCTCGCGCGCGAGCGGACGCCCTCACCAAGCAAGCGGCTTCGAAGCAGCCTCAGAATGCTGGTGGAGTTCCCACGCAATACCAGGCGCTTCGGGCGATGCAGGCGAAACTCGACAAGCAGTTGCAGGACACGCAGGCTGAATTGGACTCGGACAGGCAAAAGCTGGCGACTGCCACTGGAAGGAAACGCCAGGAGCTTGCATCCCAGGTGTCGGAATTGCAGGCCGAACTGGAGCTTGACGCAGCTCACCGTGAAGCCGTTCGCAGCATGGTGGAATTCGTCAGCGGAACGGGCGCCATCGGCTCTGGCGCAACCGGCCTCTGGGCGCAAATCGAAGCTCTGGCAGCTTCGGTCCCCGCAGCGACTTCGAATCCGGCAACCACCCGCCAGGCCGGCGCATCGTCTTCGAACCCCGTTCCCAGTGTAAGCTCAAATGCGGCGTACAACGGGCCGGATGTTTCCGGCTCATGGGATATAACAGCGGACATTTTTACTCAATCCTCCTACATTCACACGATCGATTCCCTCATCCAGCAGACGGAAGCGCTCTCAAAAGCCGCGAAGGATATCCGCGCGCCGCTGATCACACAGCTCAGAGCCTTGTCCCAAAATGGCGATCAGCTTGCCGCTCAGGCGGACACCGCGAGTCCGGACCAACTTGCCCAGGAAAAGAAGCAGCTCGATGATCTCGCCGCGCAGTTCAAGCAGATCACCGCTGCCGCCATCCCTCTGAGCAAGCAGGCCGTATTGCTCGGCCTGTACCAGAGAAGCCTTGCAAACTGGCGCGACACGCTGGAGAGCCGCTACACGGCCGATTGGAGGAGTCTGGGAGTTCGGGTGGGATCCCTCCTTCTGATCCTTCTGATCGTGTTCGGGTCTGCGGAAATCTGGCGGCGGGCTGTCTACCGGTACATCCATGAGCCACGGAAGAGGCATCAATTCCTACTCCTCCGAAGATTCGTCCTCTGGTTCGTGATCGCGCTGATCATCGCGTTCACGCTCGTCGGCCGGCTCACTTCCATCGTGACGTTTGCCGGCCTGCTCACTGCCGGCGTCGCCGTCGCTCTCCAGAGCGTGATCCTTTCGTTTGTGGGCTATTTCTTCCTCATCGGGAAATTTGGCGTCCGCGTCGGCGACCGCGTGCAAATCGGCGGCGTCACGGGCGAGGTCATCGATATCGGGCTGGTCCGGCTTCATCTCATGGAGCTGGGGGGCGGCGGGTTCGGCACTCCCACAGGCCGCGTGGTCGCGTTCTCGAACTCCATTGTGTTTCAGCCCTCCTCGGGCCTGTTCAAACAGGTTCCCGGCACCAGTTTTATCTGGCATGATGTGACGCTCGGCGTGCCGCGCGCCGCCGATTTCAACTTGGTCAAGGAGAAATTGCTGGGAGCTGTCACCGGCGTCCTAGCAGACTACCGGGGCGAACTGGAACGCCAGTACCGGGAAATGCAAAGGACCGTTCTCTCCATTCCCGCCGACGGCTTACAGCCAAAAATCCAGTTGCACGTCCTGTCGTCCTCCACTCAGGTGGTGATTCGCTTCCCGGTGGACCTCCGACACGATGCCGAAATTGATGAGCGAGTCTTGCATGCCCTCCTGACGGCTGTGGAAAGCGATCCCACGCTGAAGCTCCCTGGCCCGGAAACTCCAGAGATCCGCCTCCGAACCGATCTCACCGCCGCCGATGTTGCAGGTTAGAGTGGCTTCTTTGTCCCATCCCAATTCTGTTAACGGTCACAGAGTCGCAATGCAAATTTCATCGTGATGAAGCCTTTTCACAGGATTTTCCGCGTCTCCCCTCGTAATAGTTCTGAGAGCGTCATTGCCCAGTCGGAAACAATCCACTTGACGGTAAGTCGGCAAACCGTCCTTGTGACCTGGAATTTGATTGCGGCAAGCCAAAAGTACGGTAAGGCCGTTTCTCGGCAATGTGCCAGGAGTTTTGCTATCTGCAGCTACGGAATACGGGAGGAGTCAACGCTTATGGGGATCGTTGACTTTCAGTTACTTAGCCCGTTTTGAGCTGCCACAAAAGTGTAAGATTGTGTCTTTATGGGTTTCATCGCCAACCCGCGCCGTGATGCCAGCCCGACAATCGCCGGATTTGTATTCCAGGTTAACGTCACAATCCTCCGCTGGTTGGGGTTGCCTGAGGGCGAGCATCTCGAGCTTGAGTGCGGCGAAGATATCGATATTGTACAGAATGGGGCCGATGGGGACATTGCCGCAGAGACGCGCTTGCTCGAACAGATCAAGGCGCGGAGCGCAAGGTCTCTAACGCTGAAAAGCACAGAAGCCTTGCAGGCGCTTGCGAATTTTTGCGTCCACCGAGTTGCTAATCCGACTTCCAACCTGAAATTCCGCTACATCACCACAGCGAGCAGCGGTGTTGAACAGTGTTGGGCTCGCCCTGAGTCCGGGATTGAAACCTGGATGGCGTTGCGGCGTGGCCGATATGACGACGCAACCCAGCGCGAAGCCATCGCGGCACTTCGCAGTCTCCTAACATCTTGTGCATGTCCCGATAAAGTTTCTGCGGAGGTGTGGCAAGCCCTGCAACAGGTTCTCGCATCCGATGACGACACGTGTCTGACTCAGGTAATTCTTGCGTTTGAATGGGGTATAGGCTACGGAGATTATGCGCAGAGCGAAAACGAAATCCGCGCAACGTTAGCCCGCGATGGTCAGGCAATGACACCGGAAGAAACGAACCAGGTCTACGAACATCTCTTCGCGTTCGTCTTCCGGCTTTTATGCAAGTCCGGGAAAAAGCTTCTCACCAT
>Ga0307372_10007284_pt1 | contig 15911 bp, 13 predicted proteins | sample OX1MG_FD_202533 | JGI IMG/M metagenome (GOLD analysis project Ga0307372, IMG submission 202533) | Soil microbial communities from Risofladan, Vaasa, Finland - OX-1 | ecosystem: Environmental > Terrestrial > Soil > Coastal area > Acid sulfate soil | place: Finland: Risofladan, Vaasa | collected... | reverse complement strand
GTTATTTGAGCTTGGATATGGCTGGCGTGCGCGGATTGGATTCTTGAGTCCCGGCATTGTCGACGAGTCGCTTTCTCGTCAGTTCTACCGGATGGCTCCTGATGGCGTTACCCTGGTTCGGACGAGTATTGGCTTGGAAGCGATCACTGTCGATGCGCAACACGCCGCGTTGGCTCGCGTCGAGTCTGCAGCGAAAGAGTTGATGAATGAGGCTCCGGATTGCATCGTTCTCGGGGGGTCTCCGACCGTTGTGGTTGATGGATTTGGCACTGATGATGTCTGGATTCGACGTATCTCTGAAATTACGGGAGTACCTACAACAGCTGCTCAGACCGCTGCTATTGAGGGTATGAGAATACTTGGAATGAGGCGCATTGTGGTGACGACCCCATTTCCTGACCCCATCAACGCGCTGTTGAAGGAGTTCCTCGAGCAGTCTGGTTTTGAGGTGGCGAAGTTAACAAGTCTCGGTGTCGACTATCGCAGCCTCACCCATCAACCGCTTGCCGCTGGCTACGAATTGGCCAAAAAGACCTTTAGCGAGGTTGGTGGTGCCGACGGAATCTACTTTCCGGGCGCGCCATTTCCAGTGGTGGATATCATCGAGCGCCTTGAGCAAGAGTTGCACACCACGGTTGTCTCCTCCGGTCAGGCAACATTATGGAAAGGTATGCAGCTTTCCGGAGAACCAGACCTCAGAGTAGCCGGGTTCGGAAAGTTACTACGTCACGAATATCCTTAGGAGCCACCCACAAAGACGTTCAGCGCTCATTGCAGATGGTGTAGAGAAACGAGGGGACATATGAATATGGAAATGCTGATGGAACGCGGTTATGGATGGAACGCGCGAATTGGATTCCTCAGTCCGGGTGTCGTGGACGAATCAATTTCGAGACAGTTCTACCGGATGGCCCCTGACGGAGTCACGATGGTTAGGACAAGTCTTGGAGTCAAGGCAGTAACTCCAGGCGAGATCAATGATGCATTGAGCAGAGCTGAGGTAGCTGCAAAGGAGCTCATGAAAGAGGCCCCTGATTGCGTTATTATCGGCGGATCACCCACGGTTGTAATCGGTGGTATCGGGTCGGACAAAGAACTTATCGACCACATTCAGAGTGTTACCAACGTCCCGACGAGTGCAGCGCAGACGGCGGCGATCGAAGCGATGCGAAGACTCGGCATCGTGCGGCTCGCCGTCGCGAGCCCGTTTCCCGAGCCGTTCAATTCGATGCTCGAGGCGTTCCTTGACGGGTCTGGAATCGAAGTTGTCTCGCTTGAGGTCCTCGATGTTGACTACCGAAGCATTACCCGAACTCCTCTAAAGGCTGGATACGAGACCGCAATTCGCGCCTTTGCAGCAGCCGATCGGCCAGATGGAATTTACTTTCCGGGAGCACCGTTTCCCGTCGTGGATCTTATTGATCCCCTCGAACAAGAGTTGGGGACAACCGTTATCTCGAGCATGCAAGCCACGTTGTGGAAGGGTTTGCAACTATGTGGAGTCGTTCAGCAGCCGATTGAAGGCTACGGGCGCCTGCTGCGAGATCTCGACATTTAATGAGATTTGAAACAGCGATGATCTAGGTTGGGCCTCGGATCAGGGCCTCTCCTGTGGGAATCTTGCAGGTTCCTTTGATTGCGTGGCAAGAATACGGAGACTCCAAGGGTCGATTTCTCATCAACCTCGATATTTGTTCCCATATCCAGCCACAGCTGACTGAGGTACGGATGAGTTCCTCGCACATATGACATCTTCAGAGCTCATCTTCATGAGATCCGATGTACGAGTCTCGAACGTTCGCAAAGCTAAAACGCCTCATTGCCAGGTGTCACGATGGTAATAATTGCCAATAAACCATGGCATCAGCTCTTCCAGTTCTGTCCGAATTATTAATTTTGGTGGTTTGAACTACAGACATGTTTTCTGGCACGAAATGTTCAATGGTGAAAATATCTGGTAAGCACTGGGGTACTTGAGACTGCGCTAGATTGACATTACTATTGCGCCGCAACAATGAATTACGTGGATTTTTCAAGCATTGAAAATGTAAAAATGGCCCTGCTGGAGAGACTTGCGGGGAAGAAATAACGTCAAGATGGGGGAAAGTATTTTGATGAAAGCAAGAACGCTAACGGCTATTGCAGGGGCTGCGATCTGTCTCGGATCGTTACCTTTGGGAGTGGCGTCCGCAAGTAGCAGATCAAAGACAACCCACTCTGCAGCGAAACAAAATCAGGTAATGAACGTTGGTACTGCTGGTGCGACGGGTATTTATGACCCGCTGTACGTTGGTATCCTCACTCACGCATTTTCGCGTGTTGGCCTTACCGTCAACTGGGAGGACCTGACGCCGACGTCGTGCACAGACGCGCTCTTGTCGGGGAATATCGACATTGGTTTCTGCGGTCCCGACTTGGTCGCAGGAATTCTCAGCGATCGCGCGGCATCAATAATTTCTACTGACGGCCTTACTGATTTCTCTATCGTCGGTTCGAAGGGTCTGACCTCCCTGAGCCAGCTTCAGGGCAAGAATGTTGCGGTTACCACACCAGGTGGAGCAATAGATCAGGCGGTTCGAGGTGCGCTCAAGAATGCCGGTCTTACGCCCGGCGTGAATGTTCAGATCGTCTACCTTTCAACGAACTCTGCTGCGCTCGCAGCGGTCGAAGCTGGGACCGCGTCCGGTGCAGGTGTGTCGCCTCCAACGATCTTCCAAGCGACCGCCGCCGGATTGAGTGTCTTGGCAAATATCTCGAAGTACGTTCCGCCAGCAGATGACGGGGTCAATATTCAATATGCACAGAGACACAAGGCCCAGGTGGTCGCCTTCTTGAAGGCGTTTGCGGCGTCGTCGAAACTGGCATCCAAGAATCGGTTCTATGCAGAGGCCGGGCTGGAGCGCTACGTCGGAACAACCTCTCCATATCAGCTTGATGGCACCTGGAATGCCTATCGCAAGGTCTGGACGCTCAAGCCCTATCCGCTTAGCGGGATTCGATCGACTTTGTCCACACTTGCGCACGATAACCCGCCGCTTGCAGGGGCGAGTACGGCCAAGCCAGGATACTTCGTGAACAACACCTACGTGAAGCTGGCATTGAAGTAAGGACGCGCGCAGGGTCGTACGCCCTGCGCTTATTGATGCGAAGAGGTAGAGGGTGTAGAGATATACCCTCTACCTCTTTCACGTTACGTGTATCTGATACCACGATTGATTAGAGACCCGGGTGCCGAGGTTTTCCTCGTACAGATGCTGTTTGCATCGGGTAGCACCTTTGAGAAATCCTGGACAGAAGTTCGAGGTACCGACTGATTTCGAGACTCAGTGTGCTTTCGACGCGCGTTATCACGACGCAGCTGTTGTCCAGTCAGATCTCATCTCAACGAGTGGAATCACCACCTTTGGTAAAGCCAAAGCAGCCCCTCCGTGCGCACGATGTAGCCAATGGTTCAAAGTAGCCAATGGTTCGAATCTTGTCAGTAACGAGAGCCACTCGTATATTCTCGCAGCGCTCTCGTGACCTGATTTGCGCGACAGCGCACATCGGACTGATTGTATTTACGTAAAATTTTCAGACACTAGAGTAAACGAGGGACGCGACAGAGGGGACAGTCTGCACGTCGCCAAGGTTCATACGATTCGTACAAGGGGGTTCCATGGAGTACGGGCAAGAGGTTCTAGGTGAGCCTGGTTTGACGGGGTCTCCTTTTGAGCTGCAAACTCCAGACCCTTTTTCGGCAGAGAATGACGCTCCCAAAGATACCTTCCACAGTTCTTTCGGACGCTTGCCGGAAAAATACTTGCGCGTGATCCTCGGTCTTCTTGGTGCAGTCGTGATCCTCGGCGCTTGGCAGATCTGTGCGGATTTGAAGATCGTGAATCCGGCATTCACCAGTAGGCCGAGCGCGATTGCAATAGCTGCAAAGCATTATTTTGACGGCGGCGGTGGCATTTACGCGCTCAAGATAAGTTTTATCGAATTCGGCCTCGGCTTCGCGATATCTCTGGTCATTGGGTTGATCATCGGGATCGTAATGGGGTGGTGGCGTTGGCTTGACTATCTATTCGATCCGCTTGTCAATTTTGGCTACGCGACACCAAGAATCGCGCTCGTGCCATTGCTCGTGGTTTGGTTTGGTATAGGAACCGCTTCAAAGGTCGCTGTTGTGTTCCTTTCGGCGGTCTTCCCCATCATGATTAATACCATCTCAGGCGTGAAAACCAGCGATGCCTCCCTGTTACGCGTCGCCCAAGCATTCAAGGCAAGTAATTTTCAGATATTCCGAACGGTAGTTCTTCCAGGTGCAGTTCCTTCGATAGTGACAGGGATCCGTCTTGGAATAGGCCAGGGACTTATTGGAATGGTCGTAGGAGAACTCATCGCCTCGACGGCGGGACTCGGTTATACGATTGAGACCGCTGGCAATAATTTCCAGTCCGCACTGATGTTCGTCGCTGTCGCGGTCGTTGCTGGCATCGGTGTCATTTTGACCCAGTCACTCCGTGTTGTTGAACGACGGTTAGACCGATGGCGCCCCCGTGTTGGGAATTAAAGGTTGGGCAGCCAGAGATAGTTTCACTCTGCACTTGGGAGATTGCTCTGGAATGAAGCGGTGAAGATCAATATGGCCCTTGTACAGGAGACGTGAATGGTTAAATTGCGGGATCGTAAAGTGAATGTGACAAAGAAGAATCCAGGTGCTTTTGCGGGTACCAGCGCGGAGCGACTTGAGTTCCTTGGTGTCGGTATTGCCTACACGGCGAGTCGCGATTCCAAGCGTTTTCAGGCAATCGCGAATGTTTCGTTTACCGTTGAGGAAAACGAGTTCGTCTGTGTGGTTGGTCCGAGCGGATGTGGGAAGTCGAGTCTTATGCTTGCTGCCGCTGGGCTTGTTCCAATATCTTCTGGCGCGATCAAAATAGGCGATACGCGAGTCGATGGACCTGGACGCGATCGAGCTGTAGTTTTCCAATCCGCCTCATTGTTGCCTTGGCGGTCGGTGCTTGAGAACGTTATCTATGGTCTTGAGATTATGAAAGTTGACAAGTCCGATGCGAGCCGTAGGGGTATGGACATCATCAAGCTCGTAGGTCTGGAGGGATTCGAAGGTCACTATCCTCACGAGTTGTCGGGAGGAATGCAGCAGCGCGTGAATCTCGCTCGCGCGCTGGTTGTCGATCCGGGCATCTTGTTGATGGACGAACCTTTTGCTTCACTCGACGCCCAGACGCGTGAGGTGATGCAGGCTGAACTTCTCCGCATTTGGGGTGAAATGCGCAAATCCGTGCTGTTCATCACCCACCAGATCGAAGAGGCAATCTTTCTCGGAGACCGCGTTATCGTGCTGTCAAAAGGTCCAGGAACTGTTGTTTCAAAGATAATCGACGTTGATTTTGAGCGACCGAGAGCGGAAACGATCAAGAGATCGCCGAAATTCATCGAAATCGTGGATGAGATCTGGAACTGTATCCGTTATTCCTCTGGTTGAGCTGACGGTGTCGCGGTCTACTTCTGCGATCCACACGTCCGTGGCAAAGGGGAAGCAATGAGAACATGAACGGGCTGTCGCGTCAGTACATGCCAAAGAGCACCGACCGATCGGTACACAGCAAGCACGATTTCGAACGCGTCGCGCGGAGCCTTCACAACCAACCGCGCGAGACGCTCGGATTTATGAAACCATCAGAAAAGCTTGCAGAGCTTCTTGGGCTGACCAGTTGAGACCGCCACAAATTACTGACCATTGACAGCGGTCCATGTCATCTCAAGATCCCGGGTCAGGCACTGACTGCTCGAGACTTTGGTAGCGATGGCCAGTTGAACGGTGGTGAGTCTGACGGGACAGCTGCGTCTCAGACAGCAGGTCCGCGCGGGGCACCCCTCGACCCGCGCTCGGGTAAAAGCGACGGCTCAAGTCCGCGAACGACTGCCCCTCGGAAAATCAGTCGTGATCGCTCTTGGCATACGAGGTCGCCCGGGCGAGGGAGCCGAGAAGTTCGGGAACTCTCGACCAAATGTCGCGAAATGCATCCACCAACTCCGGTGCAGAACTCACCGGTGAGGCCGAATCAGCCCCATTGCATTTAAGGGCAATGAAGGCATCATCAAAACTGGAGGCTTCACCCGTTGCAAGAAGCCCCAGTACGGCGGCGCCAAGTGCGCTTCCTTCGGCCTCACTCACGATGTACAGCGGCCGATCGAGCGCTGCTGCCATCAGCTCCGCCCACAGCGGGGAGCGGAACGCGCCACCGGTCGCTCGGATGCAGCGGATGGGGTATCGCGAGTCAAGACGGTCGAGTATGAGGCGCATCTGCATGCAGACCCCCTCCATACCAGCTCGCACCTGATGTGCCAAGGTGTGGTCTTGCCGCAGACCTATAAGCGCGCCAGCAAGGTGAGGATCCCAGAGAGGCGAGCGCTCGGGGAGGAGGAAGGGAAGCATCACAAGACCGTCGCTACCCGCGTTCACTCCTGCGGCGAGTTCGAGCGCAACTCCCTCGGAGTCTGCTGGGACCGAAGAGTCGGGACCGATGGTGCGCCCCGCCCAGCGCAGGACATTGGCGCCATTCGATGTGGCACCTCCCACCACCCACAGCGGATCCGCCAGCGCATAACAAAACAGGGACCCATATCGGTCAGGACTTGAGCCATCCACGGCCACGCGCAGTGCCCCGCTCGTTCCGAGCGAGAGCCCAGCAACTCCAGGCTCAATTGCCCCTGAGCCGAGGTTGGCAAGCGGACCGTCGCCAGCCCCTACGCAAATCGGCGTTCCAACGGGGAGCCCAACAGCACCGGCCACCTCCGCTGCAAGTCGCACGGTCGAAGTCGTCGGGAGGATATCGGGAAGCAGGCTCGGTTGTAGCCCACAAAGATCGAGAGCGAGAGGGCTCCATGACCTGGTCGCCAGGTCGAGCAAACCGGTGCCGGACGCGGATGACAGCTCGGTAACGAAACTGCCACTGAGCCAGAGCAGCAGATAGTCCTTGAGTCCGACCCAGAGGCGCGCTTTGCTCCAGACGTCCCGGTCGTGGCGCGCGAACCACAAGAGCTTGGCAAAGGGCGTCATCGGATGGAGCGCTGTGCCGGTCGATTCTTGAAGGTCGAGCGTCTTTTCGTTCCGCACCAAGCCAGCTATCTCGTCTCCGGCCCGACCGTCGGCCCATGTGACAAGCGGGGTCAACGGCTGCCGGTCACCATCAAGTGCCATCAGTCCATGCATTGCGGCACTGAGCGACACGGCGAGCACCTTCGCGCCGTCGATGGACTGAACAGACTCAGCCAATGCCGAGACAGCTGCCTCGCGAATGACCATCGGGTCCTGGGTGTGCTGCAGCGGACCTGGGTGGAGCAACGGATAATGACGGACTACCACCGACCGCCTCTGCGAGCCCAAGGCAAACGCGACCGCTTTGGTACTGGTTGTACCGACGTCAAGGCCAATGATTACCTCGCGCATCGACACCGATCCGAACCGGCAGACGTCTGACACACCCCAGTGACCATCGCCGTCAGCCCCTCTTTCGCCCTACGCTAGTCCGAACCTGCAGACTCCGCGTCCCCGCATCATCTCTGTGAGCTGGAGATCTGACTGGCTCGCCAAGAACCTGCCCTTGCCTCCAAGCGGGTTCTTCGCCATGCGCACGCCCTCACAGATGTCAGCGAAGAATCTTCACCGATGACCGAGATGGAACTCCCCCTCCATGATCTGTCCACCACCGGTCTCCCCGGTCGTTGTCAGCGGATGCCGAGGTGTCTCTCTCGCCGAACTCTTCTCGAGTTCTCGTTCATCTCTCTTGATGCACTGGTCAGTAGGATGAGCACAACTGAGCTGTGGGGGTGGGGCGAATGCTTTACGTATTCGGATTCGAGAAGTTGTGCGTCGCAATCAGCGATCTGTTTTTCCTCGATCCAGCCCCAGACCCTGGGCAGGGGGATGGCCCCGAGCGGGGTGTCCGGTTGGAGATCCGTCTTCTCGAGCTGGGAGCTGCAGAGGGATCAATCTACGCTGCGAGGCCGATCAACATCGGCCGGGCACTCTGGCGCGGCGATCTCCTCGAGACGGTCGATGGTCCGTACGGTTCGTTTGACCGGACACACCAACACCTCACATTCAAAGGCTGGGAGCCGGGTCATAGAATGTACGACGGGGACCTTTCCAACGACCCGCTTGGTTTCCTCACAAGAGCCCTGTCAGATCCCCAGTCATTATTGGTCCATGCCGAGTTCGAGCCAAACGATATCGGCGAACGTGACTTCGAGGATCTTCGGGCGTCCGTCCCAGAGATCATGGACGTCATCGATCGAACGCTGAAGCGGATCTTCGCCGGGGAACTCGCCGCGGCGCCCGCTGGCGAGATCACCCAGGCACGGATCGGCTGGCTCTGAGCAACTGATCCGCGTAGCGCGTCAAGCAAGATGACCCAGGCATCAGCGCGGACGGCGATTCGCGGACTTCCTCAGAGAGGGCCGGGTATAGCGCAGCGGGCCCCCCATCTGGGGGGCCCGCCAACTTCATCTGCTTTTTGAACTCACATGCTGGCGGTGGTGCCCGTAGGTGAGCTAGAGACCCACGCTGGTGACACAAACGCCAACTGATTAGTTCTTCGGTATGCCCATCCTCTTGTCAAAACCGCTGGTCCAAAGCTCATTGATGAATTGATCCGTGTAGGCCTTCGAGGGCGTGACGTTGACAAGCTGCGGATCTGTAGCTGAGTAGATGATCCTGGACTCCTGCCAGTCGAGCAGTTTCATGTAGCCATTGTCGGGTCGAAAACCCTGAAGGTCATATTGCACCTGCTGAGTTTCGCCTGCCACAGTCGCACCCTGTACCGCGACACCTGCCTTGATCGCGATGCTGGGGTGCTTGAGGAAGGTGTGGTTTCCCTCGGTGAGCGCTGCAACGACGGCCAGCACCGTGTTGGGATCTTGCTTCGCGAATGTCTTTGTGGTCGTGACATCTCCAGTCAGAAGGTCCGCGTTCTTGACCGTCGTGAAGTTCAACAAGATGCTGGCTCCCGCCGCAAGAAGCTGAGGAGCCTCCGCTCGGTCGTTGAGCGATGCGCCCACGCTACCCGAGACCAGCGCGGCACGACGCGCCGAGTCTCCTCCGATCGCGGTGATCGTCACCTGTTTTGACGTGAGATGGAGCGACTTCAGCGCGATAAGCGCCTCGCCATAGGTCGTAGAGGCAAAGGAACTGACCGCAATGGCGTGACCGATCAACTGCTGCGCGGTGGTGATGCCTTTCGCTCCGTACAGGTTGTCGGTGATGTTTGTCTGCCCAACGAAGACCGACTCGAGAGGTGTACTTGTCAGCTGTGAGGCGAGGACCGCCCCGGTTCCGGTGTTCAGCGCAATCTTGATCTGCCCGGAAATAAGTGCATCGATCTCCGTCGTGTCTGAGGTGAACTGCTGTATCCTCACGACCACGCCATACTTCTGGAAGAGGTTCTCGAATCGCGCGATATCGACATCGTGAGAGGTCGCCGATACATTCCAACCAACTTGGATACTCCGTAGCTCGGGCCTCGGCAGACCGACCGAGTCCAGCTTGACCGTTGTCTTATGTTTCGTAGCGGGTCGGACAGCCGCCGACACGGACCCGCAGGTCAGGAGCAGTCCGCTCGCCGCCAACCCTGATGCAATCGGTACCAGGAACCTCGTCAATCGCATGAATTCCCCCCTTGGCATCGCGCCCCCCGGCGCTCGCAGCTCATCTGAACCGCGGTCAAGAACATAGGGGAGAATTCACCACATCGCAACAAATCGAAATATATATTTCCGTTCGACTTCATTCTGATGAACCGCCCGCGAGTAGTCGCGATCGCCGATCCTCACATCTGCCTGTCTCGTCAACGAGACGGCCGGCCCGTCGAACCATTTGAGCTACATGGCAAGCGCCCGCCCCATGGGCACCGCGTAAAGGCGATGGTGCAGAATGGGCGCGTCTGCGGTACTCGCGCAGCGCCACCAGGAAAACCGCATCCCCCTGACTCTTGCTAACGTGGCTCTTCAAACGAGACGTTCAAATGGGACATCACTTTGGGGGAAGAATGACGGAAACCGCTGACCACTCGCACGTCGCCAGCAACGGACGTGCCGAGCTGAGCCTCGATGAACTCGCCAACCTACACGGCGGGCTGGCCCATTTCATGCTGGAGATCTCGGACCGAGCTACCCGCTGCTACCAGGCCGGCAGGGCGCGCAATCGTCGGGTCGCCCGCCACCAGCTCGGTGAGCTGACCAAGACCCTGCGCCTCGCCGTTCTCACGCGTCCCCAGTACGACGACGCGATCGAACTCTTCATCACAGACGACCTCGCGAAGGTTCGCACGGTCATCGACTCCGAGGACTGGGACCACTTCGACGAGGTATGGGAGGGACTCACGATCGCGGTCAACAAGAGTCACGAAGAGTTCGACCACGGCTACCTCGTCTGGAAGGTGCCCGAGAGCGCTCCCTCGGACCTCGACCTTTCACCGCGGAGCTGAACGATCCTTGGCCACCTTTCAATCGACTACCGGCTCTTGCTGACCGGCTCGAATGAGCGGGGAGCCCGATGAGACTCGTGGTCGACGGGGTGCTCTGTGCCGGTCACGCAGTCTGCGAAGAGGTCGCACCCGATCTGTTCGAGGTTGGCTCGGACGGCATCGCCCGCGTGCTCGTCGAGGTGGTTCCTACTGAGGCCTTCGAACGCGCCCGCCTCGCCGTCCTCCGCTGCCCCGCGGAGGCCATCCGGCTCGAGTCCTGATCGGACCAGACCTCGCTCGCGGCTCTGCTCGCGAACGCGGGGGCAAGGTCAAGAGGTGTCCGTCGCGCATCAGCATTCGCGGCCCGTCCGTGGTGACTCTGTCAGCGCCTTGTAGCCAAAGGCCCTTCCACAATATCGCCGGCCACGCCAAAACGACGATCGAGACGGGCCTGTGTTCCCGGCGAGCTATCACTCGAATCGACTCAGCGCGGGTGTGCACCCGCGAGACAGATGCCTTAGGATCTGTCGCGCGCGGTCAGACCCATTGGCGCATTTCAACAAAAATGTCCTTGGCAGATGAACGTTTCTCGTGGAAACTATGGACGAAGCGGACTCCGGGTGGCATCGATCGGGTTCTTTGACCAAGCAAGATGAACGCCGAAAGATCGGCTGACTAGGGGGAGATTGATGGACGCCGTACGTACCACATCGCTTGCGCTGCCAGACGACGTCGTCGGCATGAAGTTCACCGACACACTCGAGATCGACCAACGAACGAGACTCCTCTACCTCGGTGACAACTGGAGCGGTGGGATCGACGTGTTCGACCTTTCGTCGGGAGCGGCCATCTACCTCGAGACGATCAAGATCCGGGGAACCATCTACGGGATCTGTGTAGCTCACAAGGTCGGAAAACTGTTCGTCGGGATTCTGCCGAGCGCGGTCGCGGTGATCGACATCCGCCCCGAGTCACCCGAGCGGCACACAGTCATCACCCGAATCGACACTGGCGGTCGCGGACACTCTGACCTCGTCGACTTCGATCCAGTTCACCAGAAGGTGTACATCGCGAACCGCAACGATGGCTTCCTCCTCGCGATCGATGCACTGACTGACACCGTTGTCGCAAAGATCGACGGCCTCGGCGGCGGTCTCGAGCAGCCGCGGTTCAACCCCAACGATGAGATGGTCTACCTCGCCGGCAACGCCGACAACGTCCTTTACCAGATCGACCCCACCAGCGATCGACTCGTCGCCACCCACAAGATCGGCGTTCCGTGCAGCCCGAACGGCCTTGCAATCAACCCGGGCACAAATCAGGGGCTGTTCGCCGGCTCGGACCGGACCTCTCCAAACACGGTCATCTGGGACTTTGGCACACAGGCCGTAGCCGAGGTGATCGAGGGCTGTGGATGCGGGGACGGCGCGGTCTACATCCCGAGCATCGACCGCTACCTGCTTGCCGCATCGGGCTTTCCCGAGGGCCCCGTGATCGGGATCTTCAGTGGCAGTCCGGCCTCACTGCTCGCCACGGTGCCGAGTCACCGGCGGTCGAGCTGGGTCGCGTATGACGAGACGGGCGGCGTCGCGTACGCGCCAACGGTGATCTCGGGCAAGCCCGGGCTCCTCAGCTTCAGCCTCGCGGATGTACCGGGCGCCGCACCGACGGGCTGACCCGTTCGACTCAGCTGCCCTCTCTCGATCGTCACCCACAGGCTCTCGGGAGCGGGGCGGGTCCCTCCCACACGAGAACCTCGCTCGCAAGATGCTCGCACTCGACAGATTCTGCTCTCGGACACGTGCCCCTTCGAACGGGACCAACACGCATGGATCGCTAAGCAACCCAGGTTCAGGGCGCGACTGTGACGACAACAGGCGCTCCACCCGGACTCTGAGCAGCGGTCGCCACCGACCACCTCATCCGACATGACCTCGCTAGGTGACCAGTCCGGGGAAGAGCTCGGACACGGTTCCGCCGAGGAACTGGGCCCTGTCGCTACGGTTCAGAGTTTCACAGGCTGCGACCGCGCACTCGACGAGCGAGCGGTATCCCTCGCCTTTGGTATGGGGAAAACTTGAACCCCAATACAGCCGTCGTGCCCCAAAAAGATCTACCAACTTCGCCAAGAACGCCCTGCCATCGGTATCCAAGAGATTATTCACCGTGACCATCAGCGACAGATTCTTGAAGCTCGCAAGTTCTAGAGCCGGCTGCACCGCTGGCCAGGGAGCACCTGATTTGAGATCCGGACTGCCACATGCATCGAGAATGAAGCGTGTCCCGGGCAGTTGACCAAGCAGGTCCCGCAGTCGACCTGCGTTGTCGCTGAGCGCACCGCGCATCAGGTGGACGCGCACGGGCTTTCCAATCTTTCCGGCGAGCTCTGCAATCTCAAATGCCTTTGGATCTTCGAGTGAACCTCCAGCGCCGGGTCCAGAGACAAACAGACGGACCGCAGCGATCGCATCGGCTGCGAAAAGACGGGCGACCACTTCAACGGGCTCTCGATCTTTATCGAGGTCGACGGCTCCGACTGCGACAAACCGGTCAGGTCGGCCACGCGCACAGTCGACGAGGTAGCGATTGTCGCCGGCATAGGCGAGGAACGGTTGGGTCAAGATGGCACGATCTACTCCGGCGAGATCCATCACCTGTTCATAGTCTTCGAGTGTCACGGGTGCGGCCTTTTGCCACGAGTGGTCACGCGCTCTATTCCCAGGAAGTTCCACAGCATCTTGCCGCTTGGGATAACGCTCAAAGTCGGCAGACATGACGTGAACATGACCATCAATGAGCACAGGCGCCTGCCACCTTTCGCACCTCGTGGATCTCCAACCGTGACACTTTAGTGCCAAGGGTCACTTTTGCGGCCGTGGTTCGAGATGGCGATTTGGACGCTCGCGGGCGGTGGTCTCACAACCTCTCGCCGGTGAACCTGGCCACTGGCGCGCGGGGCCCGATCATCAGACAGCACCGGTTGATTCCAAGCGTCAGATCGATCTAGCGTGACTCATCGACGATCGAGCGGCATTTTGAGGAGATCATGATTCATACCCGGCGTCTCGGTCAGGAACTTGTCGTATCGGCAATCGGCCTCGGTTGCATGGGAATGAGTCAAAACTACGGCCCGACCGACGACTCCGAGTCCATCGCAACGATTCACAGGGCGCTTGATCTGGGGATCAATTTTCTCGATACCGCGGATATCTACGGAGACGGCGAGAATGAAAAACTCGTCGGCAAGGCAATTGCGTCGCGTCGCGAGGAGGTCATCCTTGCGACAAAATTCGGCCGTACCCGAGACGAGGACGGCTCCCTCGGACCTTCGAACGGCACCCCTGAATACATTCACCAGGCCTGTGATTCCTCTCTCGCGAGGTTGGGAGTCGACTACATCGACCTGTTTTATCAACACCGCGTGGATCCCTCGGTACCGATTGAAGAGACCTGGGGCGCACTGAGCGAATTGGTCGCCGCGGGCAAAGTTCGTTATCTCGGCATTTCGGGGGCCTCGTCGGCGACCATCCGCCGGGCAAACCAGATACACGCGATTGCAGCATCACAGAACGAATACTCGCTCTTTACGCGAGAGGTCGAGGACGATCTCTTGAGCACACTCCGGGAGCTCAACATCGGACTCGTCTGCTACAGCCCATTGGGTCGCGGATTTCTCTCGGCCGCGATCAACTCTCCAAACCAGTTCGGTGCGGCCGATAGTCGTCGCAACCATCCGCGTTTCCAGGGAGACAACTTCCGCATGAATCGCGAGGTGGTCGACCGGCTCAGTCAATTTGCCTCCGAAAAGGGGCTGACCGCCTCGCAACTCGCGATTGCCTGGCTGTTGGCACAGGGAGATGACATTGTGCCCGTCCCTGGCACCAAACGTCGTATCTACCTTGAGGAAAACGCCAAGGCTGATTTAGCCGCGTTGACAGAAGATGATGTGAGATCGATCGAGTCGTTGGCTCCAAAGGGATTCGCGTCCGGGCCAGCCGCCAGCGCTCCGCAGATGTCGACGTTGAATCTCTGAGTCCTCAGATTCACAGATCGGGGATCATCCCCGTCGGTTCGATCTCGGCTCTTCGTTCAGCCCCTACTCAAGAGTTCACGAACCAGCGGCTCAAAGTGCTCAAGCGGCTCACTCCGATAGTCAACGTCGAACGCCGTCTGGTCGTACTTGGCGCAGAACTCGGACGTATATTCAAAGTAAGGCGAGTCGCGTAAGGCCTCCCGGGCATTGCGGTCACCACCGATATGGTGCCAGAAGTAGTAGCCCTGAAAGATCCCGTGATGCTCGATCATCCAGTGATTCGCCTGAGAGACATAGGGCTCCACGATGGCCGCTCCCATTGCGGAATGATTGAGCGGAGTCAGGGTATCGCCGATGTCATGTAACAGAGCACACAAGAGGTACTCGTCGTCTCGGCCGTCGCGTTGCGCGCGCGTCGCGGTCTGGAGCGAGTGCTCAAGTCGATCGACGGGAAAGCCACTGAAGTCATTGCGTAAGAAGCAGAACTGCTCCAGAACGCGATCCGCCAAATGGCTCGCGGCAATGTTGCCACTCGACTTGATCAGCGCCCAGTCTTCGGCAGTCGACTCCTCAAAGGACCGAAAGGACGTCTTTGCCTGAAGATTCATCGTCGGACCCCTATCTATAGACCAACACACGCTATCGAATGTCGCCTGCCGGCAGAACCAATACTGGCATGAGTCCGAACGGATGTCCGAGTTCTCGGGTCACCAAGCTCAGTGCTCTCTGGCGCGACGGGCAAACGGGCAAACGGGCAAACGGGCAAACGGGCAAGTACGACTCGCTGCAGACTGGCTAGTAGCCACCGAGCGCGAGCGAGGCGACCGGAAGTGCCACTGCCACAGCGCGAGAACGACAGATCAGAGTCTCCATCGAGAGCCTTCCCGGGTCGACCGTCGTCTCTTGTTCCGAGGCAAGTGCGTCGAGGATGAACTTGCGAACCTGACGGCCGTCGAGACCGGCAAGGTTGGCCGCGACATCCTCCAGCGCGCTGTCGACTGCGAGCAGACCGCAGGCGGGAAATTGGCTACCGAGGTGTAAAAGCGTGTCCGCGAGGAGCTCTTGAATGACCGGTACGGTGAGTGAGGGAAAGCTCAGGACAAGATCTGCTCGCGACATGACAGCGTCATCGAGCGCCCCGGGAACGTTGGTCGTGCCAACCACCACCGTTCCTGCGAGTTCGCGCGCCACCCAGTCGAGCGCAGAGAGCAGAGCCGCCGTGCCGCGGAAGACGTCGGCCGGGTTGATCTCGACCGACGACCTGGAGCGGGAGACCCCGAGTGCCTCCATCTCGTCAAGGACAACGACCAATGGCCCGCTTTGCGCAAGTGAGGGAAGCACCTCTTGAAAGAGCTGGATGATGTTGCGCTGCGTACGCCCGAGCAGTTCGCTCGTGAGAACGTGAC
>Ga0307372_10007281_pt1 | contig 15920 bp, 12 predicted proteins | sample OX1MG_FD_202533 | JGI IMG/M metagenome (GOLD analysis project Ga0307372, IMG submission 202533) | Soil microbial communities from Risofladan, Vaasa, Finland - OX-1 | ecosystem: Environmental > Terrestrial > Soil > Coastal area > Acid sulfate soil | place: Finland: Risofladan, Vaasa | collected... | reverse complement strand
CCGATCTGGACGGGAGTGACCGTTGCGCTCTCGACCGTCGTCACGTTCCCTCTCCCTTCCCGCACCCGGAGGTGGGTCGTTCCCCGCCCCGGTGCGGGCTTGTCATCGCCGCGCCAGGCGACGCGGTCCAGCCACTTTCACGCTCTCCCCTCCCTGGTCCTACGGGGACCGGGGTTCGGGCGGCACTCATCATTCCAGACCGGAGGCCTCACGGTACAACTCAGCGCGTAGGCTGGCGGACATGGCCGCCGCCCCTCCGCACGCACCGAGCCCTCCCAGCGACCTGCCGCGGACGCTTGGCGAATTGCGGGAGTCGGGGTGGGGATCCATTCCGGTGTCCGACGAGCTCCGCCGGAACGCCTCCGCACGGATCGCGGCCGGCGAGCCTCTCATCTCCGGTGTCCTCGGCTTTGAGGACACCGTCGTCCCCCAGCTCGAGAACGCCCTGATGGCCGGTCACGACGTGATCCTCCTGGGCGAACGGGGCCAGGCGAAGACCCGCATCATCCGGTCGCTGGTGGAGCTGCTCGACGAATGGATGCCCGTGGTGGCCGGATCGGAGATCAACGACGACCCGACCCGACCCACCTCCCTGTTCGCCCGCCTCCGGGTGGCCGAGGAGGGCGAGGACACCCCGATCGCCTGGGTGCACCGCTCGGAGCGCTACGGGGAGAAGCTGGCCACCCCCGACACGTCCATCGCCGACCTCATCGGCGAGGTGGACCCGATCAAGATCGCCGAGGGCCGGTACCTCTCCGACGAACAGGCGTTGCACTACGGCCTGGTGCCTCGGGTCAACCGGGGGATCTTCGCCATCAACGAGCTGCCGGACCTCTCCGAGCGGATTCAGGTCGGCCTGCTCAACGTGCTGGAGGAGCGGGACGTGCAGATCCGGGGGCACCGGATCCGCCTCCCGATCGACATCGTCCTGCTCGCCACCGCGAACCCCGAGGACTACACCAACCGGGGCCGCATCATCACCCCGCTGAAGGACCGGTTCGGGGCGCAGATCCGCACCCACTACCCGCCCGATGCCGCCACCGAGGCCGTCATCATGCGGGCCGAGGCCGAGCTGCCCGCCGGCGGGCTGCCGGTGGCCGTGCCCGACTACCTCCAAGAGGTCATCGCCGAGATCAGCCAGCTGGCGAGGCGCAGCCCGCACCTGAACCAGCGGAGCGGCGTCTCGGTCCGGCTCACCATCGCGAATTACGAGACCCTTGTCGCCAATGCGCTGCGCCGGGCTCTGCGCAACGGGGAACCGGTGGCGGTGCCCAGGGTGAGCGACCTTGCGGCGCTGGTCCCCTCCACCCAGGGGAAGATCGAGGTGGAGGCGCTCGAGGAGGGCCACGAGAGCGAGGTGGTGGCCCAGCTGGTCTCCTCGGCCGTCCTCTCCGTCTTCCGGCGCCGGGTCACGCTCGAGGACCCGGCGGCAGTCGTGGCGGCCTTCGACGCCGAGGCGGTGGTGCACGCCGGTGACGACCTCGCGGCCGCGCAGTACCTGTCGGTGCTGCACGAGATGCCCGCGCTCGAGCGGCCCACCCGCGATCTGGCCGGGCCGGAAGGGGCGGAGTCCCCGGCCCTCCTGGCCAGCGCGCTCGAGTTCCTACTGGAGGGGCTGCACCTCACGAAACGGCTGAACAAGGACGCCTCCGGGGCCCGGGCCCTCTACCGGAGCCGTCGATCGTGACCGGCTCCGCGGGGTCCTAGGGAGGGGGTGGGCGATGACGGCACGGTACGACTACCGGCGGTGGGACGGTTCGCAGGAGCTGGGCGACCTCGACCCTGACGATCTCCTGGCGGAGCTGAGCGAGGACCTGCTGGCGGGTGGCGACCTCAACGACTCGTTGCGGCGGCTCCTTCGGGCCGGGATGCAGACGCCCGACGGGGAGCGGGTCCCGGGGCTGCGGGACATGCTCGAGAAGCTGCGCCGGCGCCGGGCCGAGATGCTCGAGCAGGGCGACCCCGACGGCCGGCTCCAGCGGATCGCCGACGCGCTCGACGGGATAGAGGGGCTCGAGCGGACCGCTGTCGACCGGCTCGAGGAGGAGGCGCGGGCCTCGGGGGACGAGCGGCGCCAACAGGTGACCGACGAGGTCACGGCGGAACGCCGGATCGCGCTCGATCTCCTCCCCGGAGACGTGGCAGGCCGGGTGCGGGAGCTGCAGCACTACGACTTCGTCTCCTCGGAGGCCCGTGAGCAGTTTGAGGAGCTGGTGGACCAGCTCCGGCGCGAGGTCGCCGACACCTACTTCGAGGGCGCCTCGGAGGCGCTCGGGTCGATGGACCCCGAGCGCATGGCCCACATGCGGGATGCGCTCGACGCGCTGAACCGCATGCTCGAGCAGCGCGAGCGCGGTGAGCCGATCGATCCGTCGTTCGAGCAGTTCATGGAGCAGTACGGGGACATGTTCCCCGGGGCCGAGTCCCTCGACGAGCTGCTCGAGCAGCTGGCGCAGCGGATGGCGGCGGCCGAGGCCATGTGGAACTCCATGTCGCCCGAGCAGCGTGACCAGCTCCGCCAGATGGCCGAGAGCCTGATGGAGGACATGGACCTCCGCTGGCAGGTGGAGCGGCTCGGTGGCAACCTTCAGAGGGCGTTCCCCGACGCCGGCTGGCAGCAGTCCTACGGGTTCACCGGCGAGGGCCCCCTGGGCATGTCGGAGGCCACCGACCTCGCGTCCCAGCTGGGCGAGCTCGAGCGGATGGAGGAGATGCTCCAGTCGGCGAGCTCGCCGAGCGCCCTGTCGGAGATCGATCTCGACCAGGCCCGCCGCCACCTCGGCGACGACACGGCGCGGGCGCTCGAGCGCCTGGCCAAGTTGACCAAGACCCTGCAGGATGCCGGGCTCATCGAGCAGCGCGGGGGGCGGACCGAGCTGACGCCCAAAGGGGTGCGCCGCCTCGGGCAGCGGGCGCTGAGCGACCTGTTCTCCCAGATGTCCAAGGACCGGGTCGGCGACCACAAGGCCACCTGGTCGGGGACCGGCCACGACCGGGAGGAGACGACCAAGCCCTACGAGTTCGGCGACCCCCTCAACCTGCACCTCTCGTCCACGGTGCACAACGCGGTGCGGCGGTCGGGCTCGGGCGTCCCGGTGCGCCTGTTGCCCGAGGATTTCGAAGTGGTCGAGACCGAGGCCCTAGCGCGCTCGGCCACCGTGCTCCTGGTCGACCTTTCGATGTCGATGCCCATGCGCGACAATTTCGTGCCCGCGAAGAAGATGGCCATGGCGCTGCAGACCCTTATCACCAGCCGGTTCCCCCGTGACTACCTGGGCATCGTCGGGTTCTCGGAGGTGGCGCGGGAGATCAAGCCCGACGATCTGCCCACGGCGATGTGGGACTACGTGTACGGCACCAACCTCCAGCACGCGTTGGCGTTCGGGCGCAAGCTGCTGGCACACCAGCACGGCACCAAGCAGATCATCGTCGTGACCGACGGGGAGCCCACTGCGCACATCGACGCCAACGGCGAGGTCTTCTTCAACTACCCGCCGGTCCCCGAGACGCTGCAACGCACCATGGCCGAGGTCATCCGTTGCACGAGGAGCGGGATCGTGATCAACACGTTCGCCCTCGACCTCGAGCGCACGCAGTTCCCCTTCGTGGAGCAGATCTCACGCGTGAACGGCGGGCGGACCTTCTACACGACGCCCGATTCCCTGGGGGGCTACGTGCTGGTCGACTTCCTCCGGCACCGCCGGGTCCTCCGCCCGGCGGGCTGACAGACCCAGGGGGCGGCGCCGGGGCCTCGAGCCCCAGCCGGCGGCCCTGCGACTGTCTGGCGGCCTGACAGCCGTTGCGGCTGATGGCGAGCCGGCCGGACCCGAGCACGCCTCCGACCCGAGCCCACCTCCGACCAGGCTCCTCTTGCGTTCTTCCCGTCGATGGGGGAAGATAACACCGTTGTAGTTACACCGGTGCCACATGGGTGGCGAGGGGAGGCGGACCGTTGGACCTCGTGTCATTGTTAAACGGTCGCCAGGAGCGGAGCTGGCAGGTCCAGGCCAACTGCATGGGCGTCGACCCGGACCTCTTCTTCCCCGAGCGGGGTGCGTCCACGCGGGAGGCCAAGGAGGTCTGCCGCGGCTGCGTCGTTCGCGAGGACTGCCTCGAGTACGCGTTGGCGAACGGCGAGAAGTTCGGTATCTGGGGGGGCATGAGCGAGCGCGAAAGGCGCCGGCTGCGGCGGGCGCGCGCCATGCAGCGCCGCGCCGCCATGGTCAGCGCGTCCTGAGCGAGGAGTCGATCAGCCGCGCCTCGATGGTGACGGCAGGACCGATGTTGAGCTCGGGCCAACGGTGGCTCGGCGTTCGGGCCAGGACGGCATCGGGGATCAGACCGACCAATTCGGCCCGTTCGATCCATCCGCCCACTGCCCGTAGCCGGGTCGCCACGTCGTCGAAGACCTGAGCGGGCCCGAAGGCGGCGGGGTCGATGAGGTTGCACGACACCTGTGCAGCACCGTCGAGATCGAACGCGAGCGCCCGGACCCGCTCCCCCCTGACGGCGCGGGCGACCTCCCTGGCAACGGCGATGTCGGCCCCGGCGATCCAGAGGTTGTAGGCGACCAGCGGACCACGGGCTCCGACAGCGGTCGCTCCGGCCGTCGGGTGGGGTCGCCGAGGACCCGAGTCGGGCCGCATCGTCACGAACGCGTGGCGCCGGACGTCGGGCAGGCTGCGCCCTGGGCGGCCCGGAATCGGCCCGTACAGGAAGCAGGGGAGCGAAAGCTCCCGCCCTGCCCAGCCGGCGAACCTGTCGCGTGCCCGTACCGCCCGATCCAGGTCGGCCGCTCCGCCGGTCGCCGGCGCCGGGAGGGGCACGAACGGCACCACGTCGATCACCCCGAAACGAGGATGGATGCCCCGGTGGGGACCCAGGTCGAGCAGAGCGACCGCCGAGACGGCCAGGGTCCTGGCTGCTGCCTCGACGGCAGGCGCCGGACCACCCAGGGTCATGACCGACCGATGATGCCAAGGGTCACGGTGGAGATGGAGAAGGACGTCCCCGCACGATGCGGCAAGCGCGCCGAGAACCGTCTCGTCACGCCCCTCGCTCACGTTGACGACGCACTCGAGCAGTCCGGGATCAGAGGGCACGGCTCTCACCGCGACCAGAGATGAGCACCGCCCATCCCTGGTCGCCTCTCAACCGGGTGTGACGAGCGAGGCCGAACGGCGCCGGCGGAGGATGCGTCGCCGCTCACGCTCCGAGCAGGCGCCCCACACGCCGTGATCCACCCGGTTTTCGAGGGCATACTCGAGGCATGCATCTGCCACCGCGCATTCGGCGCAGATGCGCTGTGCAGCATGAACCCCCTGGCCGTCGTTCGGGAAGAACACGGCAGGTGGGAGGTCACGGCACTTGCCTCTGGACATCCAGATCTCAGCGTTCACCGGTCAACCCCCTTCTATCGGAAAGTGTAGCCTGTCGATCGTGCCGATCGGCCGACCCATCCCCTCCCCGGCCCCGCCCCGATAAAGCCGGGGACCTCCCTGATCGAGCGCGGGACCGTTGACCCGTTCCCCGCCTCCTCCGGACCCAGTCGATCCCTACGACCCGGTCCCGCCCCCGTCGCCCTACGACCCGGTCCCGCCCCCGTCGCCCCGCCCCTCTCCGCACTGGGGCCAGAACCACCCCGGACCCGGCTCTCCGTGGACACCCGTCCCTCGCCAAGTGGTCGTGCAAACCCTCACCCGGCAGAACTGGAGGTGGGTGGTGGCGGCCACCGCCGCCATCGCCGCCCTCGTCGGTGCCGTGGTGGGTCTGGCCGTCGGGTACGGCGCCCAGAAGACGGTGGTGGAGAGGTTCTTCCCAAATCAGAGCGTCCTGAGCAAGCCGACCGACGTGCAGTCCGTGCTGTCCCGGGTGGAGCCGGCGGTCGTCTCGATCGACACGACGGCGTTCTCGGAGGCCACCGGTTCGAGCGGCGGCCAGGTGCAGGGCGCCGGCACCGGGATGATCCTCAGCCCGACCGGTGAGGTGCTCACCAACGACCACGTGGTGGCCGGGGCGACCGTCGTCACCGTCACCCTGTTCGGACAGACCCGGGCGCTGGCGGCCCATGTCATCGGGACCGACCCTTCGCAGGACCTCGCCCTGGTGCAGATCGACAACGCCAGCGGCTTGCCGACGGTGCAGTTGGGGGACTCCACGACCGTGCAGGTGGGGGACGACGTCCTGGCGATCGGGAACGCCCTCGCGCTCGCCGGAGGGCCGACGGTGACCCAGGGAATCGTGTCGGCGAAGGGGCGATCGCTCAGTGCCCGGAGCGAGGTGACCGGCCGGACGGAGATGCTGAACGGGCTGCTGCAGACCGACGCTGCCATCAACCCGGGCAATTCGGGAGGTCCCCTGGTCGACTCCCGAGCCCAAGTGGTGGGCATGAACACCGCGGTGGCCGAGAGCGGCCAGGGAAATGCACCAGCCCAGGCCATCGGGTTCGCCATCGCCATCGACAGCATCAAGCCGGTGCTGGCCCAGCTGGCGTCGGGCGGCAGCGGCGGGGCCGGCGGAGGGACGGCACCGAACACCGCCCCGGCCACCTCCTATCTCGGGGTGGTCGTCCGGACGGTGACCTCATCGGTCGCCCGTCAGCTGCGATTGACGGCCAAGTCCGGGGCGGTCGTGGTGGGACTGGCGCCGGGTGGGCCGGCCGCCGCGGCCGGGATGAAGGTGGACGACGTCATCGTCTCCGTCGCCGGGCAGGCGGTGCGGTCGGTGCCCGATCTGGTCGGCGCGTTGCGGGGCCACCCGTCCGGCACCGGCGTGGTGATCGAAACCCTCCGCGGCCCGGTGCTACGGACCGTGCACGTGACCCTGGGCAGCCAGAGCCCATGACCGGCCCGGCTCCTGAGCGCGCCGGCCGCCGAGGGTGAACGGGTGGCCGGGACGGCGGGCCGCCCGCCGGCAGGTACGCTGAACCCCCGTTCCCGAAGCGCAGTTCGTTGGAGGTGGCATGTCCCCCGAGGTAGAGGACACCGAGGTCGACCCGGGCGAGCCGGTCGAGCCGGTGGGCCACGTACGCGTCGTCTACCTCGGCCCGGTCGCCCCCCATTGGGAGGTGCAGTCCGACTTCGGTGACCCTGCGGTCATCGACGCGTTCCGGGACCGGGCCATGGCCCGGCTGGTGCTGCTGCCCCCGCACGATCCCCAGTTCCGGCGAAACCGCGAGCGGGTGGTCCGTGACGCGGAGCGGGAGAACCTCGCGCTCGACTGGGACCTCGGGTTCCCCGAGGAGAGCCCCGCCTGACCCCAGGACGGGCGACCGCCGCCGGCCCCGCCTTCCGGGCGGGATCATCCGTCGGAGGAGTCGCCCTCCGGCAGGTCCTCGCCGGGGAGGCTGATCCGTTCGAGCCACAGACCCGGCGCGTCGACCTCGGCGGGGGTGGGGAGATTGCGGGGAGCGGACCACAGCTGCTGCAGACCCTCCTCGCCGGCCCGATCGACCACCCCACGGACGAAGGCCGCCCCCCGCTCCACTTCGTCGCCTCCGAGGTCCAATCCGAAGAGGGCACCGGCGGCCTGCTCGCCCGTGCTGTCCTGTACCCGATACCGGTGCCAGGCCTCCACCAGGGACGAGGCGGACCCGGTGAGGGAGAGGGCGACCTTGGCCGTGACGTGGTCGACGTAGCCGGTGATCGCCGTCGTCAGCGCGGTGAGCTGGCTCGACGTGGCGCGCCGGTCGGGGGTGAGGAGATCGGCCATCAACGACTCGGGGTCGGCCAGCAGGTTCTGCAGCGTCTCGGGGTCTCCCGGCATGATTCCCAGCCGGTCGCCGATCCCCTGCTGGGCGGCGAGCGCCTGGTCCGTCGCCGTCTCGATCAGCTTGCGGAGCCGGGCGGCGACCTGGGGTCGCTGCATGACGGCATGGGTGGTGAGCTCCCGGACGCAGACCCACAGCCGCGTCTCGTCGGTCGGAAGGCTCCAGTCCTCGGCAAAGGCGGCCACGTTGTCGGGCACGATCAGCAGTTCCGGGGAGTCCGGCCACGGCAACGGGAGCGCGTACTGCCCCAAGGCCCGCTTGGCCAGGTGCCCGGCGGCGGACCCCAGCTGCATGCCCAGCAGCACGGGACCCATGGTGGCCGCGAACTTGCCGAGGAGGTCCTGCAGCCCGCCGCCCTCGTCGCCGCCGAGCATCCCGGCGGGCAGCCCGACCGCCCCGCCCTGGGCGTCGACCAGTTTCCCCACGAGCGGCCTCCACGCCTCGAGCGACCGCAAGGCCCACACCCCCCGGGTCACCGGCTCGAACACCGGGGCCGGGTGCCCTTGTGCCGCGGTGGGCAAGCCGGTGGCCTCGGTGACGTGAAGCTCGGCCACCCTCGCCAGCTCCTCGAGCTCGATCCTCCGGATGGGGTCGATGTTCGGCTCGGGGACCCCGTCGGTGGCCACGCCCTGTGCCAGGGCACGGGCGGCGTCGAGCCACGGTGTGCTGCCGGCGCCCTGGGCGCTGCCGATGACCTTCAGGAGATCACCCAGCAGTCCCTGAAGTGGATTTCCCTCGTTGGCGGGATCGTTCATACCCACGCTCCCATGCTACGGGGAGGAGCTGAGATCGACTTCGACGACGGCCGTCGTACCGCCTCGCCGCACGCCGACCTGCACCGATTCGCCGGCGGTGCACACGTAGAGGCGCTGGCTCAGCTCGGCCATGGACCGGACCGGCGCATCGTCGACCGAAACGATCACGTCACCGGGTCGCAGGAGCCCGGCGGCTGCGCCGTGGGGATCCACGTTCACGACCAGCGCACCGACGGAGCCGGCGACCGCGGAAGGCGCCGGCGCGTCGTGCGCGGTCACGTCGAGCCAGCCGTGCCGCACCTGTCCCCATCGGGCAAGGTCCCCGGTGACGCCGAGCAGGAGCCCCGCGGGGACGAACCCGCTCGTGGCCGCACCCGTGACCTTGCCGGCCGGGGCGGTCACCGTCCCCTGAAGCATGCCGATGATCCCGCCGTCGGGCCGCAACAGCACCTCGCCGGGTAGGGGAGCCAGGTTGGCCGTGGAGACACCGATCGCCGCCATCGCGTGCGATCCCCTGACCGGCACCGTGGTCCCGACCGACTCGATGGTGGCGCGCCCCCAGGCGATCCCGGGGGTGGCCCCGCCGGCGGCCGGCGTGATGGCGACGACCATGGCGGCATGGCCGACCCCGACGGTGGTGTCGTCGACGAACCGGGGGACCGGAAGGTCATGGCCGACCCGCAGCAGCGCCACGTCGGCCGTGCGGTCGAGGGCGACGACCGTCGCCCGCAGGGCCCGGCCGCCGACGGAGGTCGCCACGACGCCGGTGGCGCCGAGGACGGCGTCGGCCGTGGTCGCCACCAAGCCCCCGCCCGCCACCGCGATCCCCCCTCCGCTCCGGACACCGCTCGACGTGGTGACCCTGAGCGACACGAGGCCCCGTTCGGCCCCCTGAGCGGCAACCGGAACGACGGCACTGCCCGGCGAGGTGGTGAGGACCACCGAGGTGTTCGGGATCCCGCCCGCCGCCGGGCCCCCACCCCCTTCCCCTGAGCCGACGGTGTTGAGCAGCACGATCCCGGCGAAGACCGCGGCGGCTGCTCCGGTGCCGACCAGGGCCATGGCCGTCGCTCGCCGCCGGCCCGATACGGCGTGGATGGTTCCCGCCGCCCCGCCGGCCGATCCCGGTCCGGCCGAGGATGGACCGACCTGCTCCGGGTCTCCGTTCGTGGAGGTCAGGGACGAGAGCTCGGAGGGATGGCGCCAGAGCCGGTCCTCGGGAGGGAGCCAACCGAGAGGGGCCGGATCCTCCGTGCCATCGTCACCGGGCTCGCTCCGCTCCCTGTCCTCCGCTGCGCCCTCCCAGTCGTCGCCCGGTCCTTCCCCGGTCGGGTACGGGCCTCTTGAGGTCACCGTTGGAGGTTACCGAGCGACGGCCTCCCGTTCAGGTCGCCTCGCCGGGCCGTACCATGAGGCGGATGTCCCGCGACCTCGCCATCGACCTGGGCACCGCCAACACCCTCGTCTATGCGAAGGGGCGGGGGATCGTGCTGAACGAGCCAACGGTGGTGGCGCTCGACACGCGGACCCGCGACGTTCTGGCCATCGGCGAGGACGCCTGGCAGATGATCGGCCGGACCCCCGGTTACATCGTGGCCGTCCGGCCGATGCGCCAGGGGGCGATCACCGACTTCGATATCACGGAGCGGATGATCCAGGTCCTGCTCCGCCGGGTCGGCGTCGGTCGGATCAACCGACCCAAGGTGCTGATCTGCGTCCCCTCGGCCATCACCGGGGTGGAGCGCCGGGCGGTGAAGGAGGCGACGCGGCGCGCCGGCGCCGCATCGAGCTACCTGATCGAGCAGCCGATGGCCGCGGCGATCGGAGCCGGACTTCCGATCCACGAGCCGATGGGGTCGATGGTGGTCGACGTCGGAGGCGGTACGGCCGAGATGGCCGTGATCTCCCTGGGCGGGGTGGTGGCCATGCGGGCCATCCGCTGCGGCGGCTTCGACATGGACGCGGCCGTGCAGGCCTACGTGCGCAACCGGCACGGGATCGCGATCGGTGAGCGCACGGCGGAGGCGGTGAAGCTGGCCATCGGCTCGGCCTACCCCTACGAGGGGGAGCAGCACGCCGAGATCAGAGGACGCGAGGTCGTCACCGGCATGCCGAAGACGATCGTGCTCAGTCCGGCCGAGGTCCGCGGCGCGGTGGAGGAACAGGTGACCCAGATCGTCGATTCGGCGGTCAGCTGCCTCGGGGACGCACCGCCCGAACTGGCTCAGGACATCATCTTTCAGGGAATCCACCTCGTCGGCGGCGGATCGCTGCTTCGCGGTATGACCCAGCGATTGGCCGACGGGACGGCCGTGCCGGTCCACCTGGTCGACACCCCGCTCGAATGCGTGGCTCTCGGCGCCGGTCGCTGTCTGGAGTCGTTCGACGAGCTGCGCTCGTTCTTCTCCACCGCCGTGGGGTGAGGCGCCGATCGACGTGCTCGACGTGCTCGACGTGCTCGACGTGCTCGACGTGCTCGACGTGCTCGACGGCTCAGTCGTCGAGCAGCGTCTCGGCCACCTGACGAACCTGCCAGTCCCGGTCGTGGAGGCATCGGCGCAGGCCCTCCTCGCCCTCGGGCCCGAAGGCGGCGAGGGCCACGGCGGCCCGCCGCCGGACCGACGGCTTGTCGTCGAGGGCGAGGAGGATGCTCGGGAGTCCCTCGGGGTCGCCGAGAGCGCCGAGGGCGGCGACCGCGGCCTCCCGGCAACGCGCGTCGGCGTGTCCCACAGCGACGGCGGACAGCGCCCTGACGGCTCCGCCGCCGCCGCCCCGTTCCCCGATGGCCCAACAGGCGGCGTCGACGACCAGGACGTCAGGATCGGCCAGGGCCCTCACCAGCCCGGCGCCCACCTCGGGGTACGACCCCACCCCGGTCGCCTCCCCAGCGGACCGGGCCGCCCGGCGGCGAACCGCCGGAGCCGGGTCGGCCAGGCCGGCGACGACGTCGGCAGCGCGGGCGCGGGCCATCCGGGTGAGGGCGGAGAGGGCGGCGGCCCGCACGGCCGGGTCAGGATCGTCCAAGTGGGCCCGGGCCAAAGGCTCGTCACGACGGTGCCCGGCGACGACGACCGCCCGCCGCCGGTCGGGCGGTCCGGGGGTCACCGTCGGTTCGATCGCGACCGGGGCGCCGGTGACCGTCCGGTCGCCGGATTCCGTGGCACGATCGTCGGGCACCCCCGCGAGTATGACCGAGGCCGCCGAACCACTCCGACCCCGCCGCCAACGGTGGCCCCTCGTGCTCGCCTTGGTCGTCGCCTGTGTCGCGGTGCTGGTGGTGGTGGCCAGCCGGATCGAGCTGCCGTACTACGCGATAGCGCCGGGACAGGCCTCTTCCGTCGGTCCCCGGGTGCACGTGCCCCCGGACCTCTCGCACCCCGTCCGGGGGAAGGTCCTGCTGACCGACGTCCTGCTGTCCCGGGTGAGCCTCCTCGACTACCTCCCGTACCGTTGGAGCTCCGACACCGAGGTGGTCCCGGCGGCCCAGGTGCTCGGGCCTGCCACTCCGCCCGACCAGCTGGTCTCGCAGGGCTACCTCGAGATGGCCCAGTCCCAGTCCGCCGCCAAGGCCGCGGCCCTGCGGCGGCTCGGCTACGAGGTGCCCGCCCAGGACGGCGGGACCCTCGTGGTCGCGGTGCAGCAGGGCTCTCCCGCGGCGCCCGCCCTCCGGGTCGCCGAGATCGTGAAGGCGGTCGGATCGACACCCACGCCGGACTCGTGCGCTTTCGTCGGGGCTCTGCACGGGTACTCGCCCGGCGGCCGGGTCACGCTGTCGGTGGAGCAATCGACGGTGACCGCCAAAGCAGTGCTCCTCCCGGGCAAGGTCGTGCAGGAGTCCGTGCGCCTCGGCCGCGCGCCCCCGGGTGTGGGGCCGTCGGGCTGTCCGGGGATCTCGGGCCCGAGCAAGGCCTTCCTCGGGGTGGAGGTCGAGACCCAGCAGGACTTCAGCTTCCCCATCGCCGTCTCGGTGGACACGTCGGACATCGGTGGGCCCTCGGCCGGACTGGCCATGACCCTCGGGATCATCGACAAGCTGTACGGCGGGAACCTGACCGGCGGCGCCACCGTCGCGGCGACCGGGACCATCGACCCTTCGGGCAACGTCGGTGACGTCGGGGGGGTCGCGCAGAAGACCGTCGCCGTCGAGCGGGCCGGCGCCCGGGTCTTCCTGGTCCCGCCTCAGGAGTACAAGGTCGCCCGGGCCAAGGCGACCCCGTCGCTCCGGGTGTTCTCCGTTTCGACGCTGACGCAGGCACTGAAGGTGCTCTCGGGCCTGGGTGGCCACGTGCCCCCCGCCCCCGGCACGGCCACCTCGCAGTCCCCCTGAAGCCACGGTTCCGGGACGCCCACGTCGTAGGCTCTGGGGCATGCCCGACGACCGCCCGACCATCTCATCGTCTCGCCTGAGCGCGGGCGATGTCGCGCGGCACGCCTTCGGCAACGTCCGGCGGGGTTTCGATCCCCACGAAGTCCGGGCCTTCCTCGAGTCGGTGTCGCGCGAGCTGCTGGCATGGGAGCAACGGGAGCACGAGTTGCGGGCCGAGTTGGCCGAGGCGGAGGAACGGGCGAGGCACCCGGTGCTCGAGGAGTCGATGATCTCGGCCGCGCTCGGTCAGCAGAGCGCCAAAGTGCTCCGGAGCGCCCACGAGGAGGCCGCCCGCATCGTCGCCGCGGCCGAGGAGGCGGCGGCCACCATGGCGCACCAGGCCCAGCGGCAGGCCACCGAGGTACAGGTGGGAGCCGAGGCCGTCGCAGCCGAACGGATCGCCGAGGCCGAGCTCGCGACGGGGTCGATCCGCCAGGACATCGACCGCGTCGCCGCCGGGATGATGGAGGAGGCTCGCGCCGAGAGCGAGGAGGTGCTGGCCCGGGCCCGCGAGCAGGGCCGGGCGCTCGTTGAGCGGGCCCAGCTCGCGCGGCGCGAGGTGCTCGCCGACCTGGTGCAGCGCCGTCGTGAGCTGCACATTCAGATCGAGCAGTTCCGTGCGGCGCGAGACGAGCTCGCCGCCGCGGTTCTCGGCGTGCGCGGCTCGGTCGACGGCATCGTCGCCGACCTGGCCCGTGTTGACGAGGACGCACGGACCGCCGCCGCCCGGGTGGCTCGGCAACCCCCGCCGGACCTGGGTGCCCTCACGGTCGACGAATTGGACCGGCTGACCGAGGAAGGCGGGGCCGGGCCGGGCGAGCCGGTGGAGGCCGCGGTCGCCGAGGAGCCCGCCGCCGAGGGAGCGGTGGCCGGGGAGGCCGCAGCAATGGGCGCCGCGGTGGGCGCCGCAATGGGCGCCATTGCCGAAGGTGGGGCCGAGACGCCGGCGGCCGGGATCCCGGCGGTGGCGGAGGAAGGTCACGAGGTCCCCGAGGACCAGGGCGGGGCGATGCCCGGCGACTCGGAACAGGTCGCCGATCTGGCCAGTGCAGAGGCCCGCGAGACCGCCTCGGTGGAGGACCTGTTCGCCCGGATCAGGGCCGGCCACGACGACGAACCGGCGGGCCCGGTCCCGCCGGCCACCGGCGTGGCGGAGCCGATCGAAGGGGGAGTCGCGACCGGTGAGGCGCCCACCGAGGTGCCGACCGAGGACGGGTCCGAGGGGACGCCGGCCATGTCCGGCCGCAGGGCCCGGCGCTCCGGCAGCGAGTGGTTGGGTACCTCGGGAAGGGACGGGGTCGACGACGAGGTGGTCGACGAGCAGGCGGTCGACGAGGTGGTCGACGAGCAGGCGGTCGACGAGCAGGCAGTCGACGAGCAGGCGGTCGGAGGCGAAGGGGGCGCGGTAGAGGTGGAGGGCGAAGTCGACGGTGACGACGCAGTGCTGCTTCGTCAGCGAGCGGACCTGCTCGATCCGGTCACCGTGCGGCTGACCCGTCGGCTCAAGCGAGCCCTGCAGGACGATCAGAACCGCTTGCTGGCCAGGATCCGGAGCGGTTCGGGGCGTTGGACCGACGACGTGCTGATCCCCGAGCACGAACAGCAGGCGCAGCTGGTGGAGGCCTCCAACCGGCTCCTGAAGGAGGCTTACGCAGCCGGTGCCACCTTCGCCCGCGAGCGGGTCCAGCCCGGCGGACGGCCAGCCCGCCCGAGCCGGGCCGCCGACAAGCTGGCGGCCGCGGACGCGCAGGCCCGGGCCGAGGAGATCTCGGCGACCGTGGTGAGCCAGCTCCGCCGGCGGCTGTCGGCGGGCGGCGGTGACGCCCCGGCGGGAGGTCCCGACGACGACGCCGCCGAGCGGGTGGGGGCGGCCTACCGGGAATGGCGGGGCGAGCGGATCGAGCGCCTGGTGGGCGACGCCGCCGTCGGGGCGTTCTCCGCCGGGGTCCTCTCGGCGGTGGGCTCGGGTGGCTCCCTGCGCTGGTTGCCTGCCGACAGGGAGGCGGCCTGCCCCGATTGCGACGACAATTCCCTGGCCGATGCCGTCACCGTCGGTGGCGAGTTCCCCACCGGGCATGCCCATCCCCCGGCCCACCCCGGTTGCCGGTGCCTGGTGGCCCCGACTCCGGCGTGATGCCAGCCGGCACGTAGGCTGCTCTCCCGGTGCGAACTCCCCAGGATCTTCCCCCCTCCCGCGCCCGAGGCGTCCGGCCGCGAGGCCGGTGGTGGATCGCCGTCGCCGTCGCCGTCCTCATCGCCCTCTTCGCCTCGCTGAAGTCGCTGGCCACCCTCTACACCGACAGCCTCTGGTTCTCGTCGGTGAAGCAGCACGCCGTCTGGTCGACCCTGGTGGCGGTGAAGGTCGGGCTCTTCGCCTCCTTCGGTGCCGCGTTCTTCGCCGTCCTGTGGGTCAACCTGCTCGTGTGCGATCGACTGGCCGGTCCGGTCACCTTGACGAGCGAGCCCGAGGACGAGCTGGTCCGCCGCTACCGCACCGCCATCCGCCCGTACTCCGGACGGATCTACGCGGGGATCGCTCTGGTGGTCGCCCTCATCGCGGCGTCGGGGACCATCGGCGAATGGCAGAACTGGATCCTCTTCCGTCACGGGGGCAATTTCGGTGTGACCGACCCCCAATTCCACCGCGACATCGGGTTCTTCGTGTTCAAGCTGCCGTTCCTGTCCTTCGTCGTGAACTGGTCGCTGGCCTCCCTGGTGGTGATCTTCGTCATCACCGCGATCTTCCACTACCTGAACGGTGGCATCCGGCCGCAACGGGTGAGCCCGAGAGTGCGGCCCGTCGTGAAGGCGCACCTCTCGGTCCTCCTGGCCCTGATCGCCCTGGCCAAAGCGGCCGGCTATCTCCTGGCGCGGTACCAGCTGGACCTCTCCCACAACGGCTACGTGGAGGGAGCCGGCTACACCGACGTCAACGCCCGCCTGCCGGCCCTGTCGTTGCTGTTCTGGATCTCGCTCGGGGCGGCGGCCGTGCTCCTCTACAACATCCGCCGACGGGGATGGACCCTGCCGG
>Ga0307372_10007278_pt1 | contig 15923 bp, 13 predicted proteins | sample OX1MG_FD_202533 | JGI IMG/M metagenome (GOLD analysis project Ga0307372, IMG submission 202533) | Soil microbial communities from Risofladan, Vaasa, Finland - OX-1 | ecosystem: Environmental > Terrestrial > Soil > Coastal area > Acid sulfate soil | place: Finland: Risofladan, Vaasa | collected... | reverse complement strand
GCAGAGGCTGCAGGCGCAGCGAATCGTGCCGGTCGAGCTCTCGATGGCCGAAGTGCGGCGGTACTACGAGGAATTCTCGAACGGCGTGCTGTGGCCGCTGTTCCACTACCTGCTCGATCGGATTCCGGTCGGCGCGAACGGCTGGACGACGTACCAGCAGGTGAACGCGAAGTTCGCCGACGCGATCGTGCGGCACTACCAGCCGGGCACCATGATCTGGGTACACGACTACCAGCTGATGCTCGTCCCCCGCCTGGTCCGCGAGCGGCTGCCGGACGCCCGGATCGGCTTCTTCCTGCACATCCCGTTTCCGTCGCCCGACGTGTTCCGGATCCTGCCCTGGCGTGAAGACATCATGCGGGGTCTGCTCGGCGCCGACCTGATTGGCTTTCACACCTTCTCGTACCAGCGCCACTTCGCCGATGCGCTGCTCCAGCTGCTCGGGCTCGAGTGCAGCGTCGACCGGACCGTGGTCGACGGCCGCGAGGTCCGGCTCGGCGTGTTTCCCATGGGGGTCGACGTCGGCGCGTTCGAACGGCTCGCCGCCGACCCCGGCGCGCAGGCCGAAGCGGAGGCGATCCGCGCCGAGGCGGGCGGACGGCAGATCCTGCTGGGGGTGGATCGGCTCGACTACACGAAGGGGATTCCGCGCCGGCTGCTGGCGATCGAGCGGCTGCTGGAGGCCGGGCCGGCCTGGCGCGACCACCTCCGCTTCATCCAGCTCGCCGTCCCGTCGCGGACGAAGATCGAGATGTACAAGGGCTTCCGCCGCGAGGTCGAAGAGACGGTCGGCCGGATCAACGGCACGTACGGCACCGTCGGGTCGGTCCCGATCCACTACCTGTACCGGTCGGTCTCGCCGCGGCGCCTCGTCGCCATGTACCGGGCGGCCGACGTGATGGTGGTGACGCCGGTGCGCGACGGCATGAACCTGGTGGCGAAGGAATTCGTCGCGTCCCGCACGGACGGCGACGGCGTGCTGGTGCTGAGCGAGCTGGCCGGTGCGGCGGCGGAGCTCGGCGAGGCGCTGCTCGTCAACCCGTACGACGTGGATGGCATGGCCGCCACGCTCGAGCACGCGCTGACGATGGATGCCGCCGAGCGGAGCACGCGCATGCGCAACCTGCGCGGGCGCGTGGTGGCGCAGGACATCCACCGCTGGACCGCCAGCTTCCTCGAGGCGCTTCGCGAGATCGCGCCCGTGGCGCCGGCCCGCACCCTGCGGCCCACGAGTCCGGAAGGGGTGGAGGCGCTGGCCGAACGGCTCCGGCACGCCACGCATCTCGTCCTGCTGCTCGATTACGACGGCGCGCTCGTGCGCAGGCCGAACGCGCCCGGCCTCGCCCCGCCCGATCAGGCGCTCATGCAGCTGCTCGCCCGGCTCGCCGCCAGGCCGGCGACTGCCGTCCACCTGATGAGCGGCCGTCGCCGGGAGACGCTCGAGGGCTGGTTCGGCCGGCTGCCGGTGGGGTTGTGGGCCGAGCACGGGCTCTGGTTCCGGCCCGGCCTCGGCGGGCCCTGGCGGTGTCTGGAGGAGGTCTCGTCGGAATGGGTGGCGCGCGTCCGGCCGATGCTGGAACAGTACACGCGCAGCACGCCCGGCTCGCTCATCGAGGAGCGGAGCGCCTCGATCGCCTGGCACCACGGGATGGCCGATCCGGAATCCGGATCGATCCAGGCGCGGGGGCTCCGGGCGGCGCTGGGACAGGCGGTCGCGAACCTGCCGGTGGAAATCGTCGAGGACGGCCGGGCGATCGAGCTCCGTCCCTACGGCATCCACCGCGGACGGATCGTCGAGCGGATTCTCGCGGCGGCGCCGCCTCCGGCCACGATGGTGGCCGCCGGCAGCGCCCGGGTGGACGAAGAGGCGTTCTGCGTGCTCCCCGCGTCCGGCGTGGCGATTCACGTCGGCGCCGGGGCGAGCAAGGCGGCATACCGGCTCGCGGATCACGTCGCGATGCGGGCCCTCCTGCGCCGCCTGCTCGGGGACGCCGGGGAGCCGTGACCGACAGCCGCGGCGAGCCCCGCGGCTGTCAGCCCTGGTAGCGCTTCTCGCCGGCCGGCGTCATGGACAACCCGCCGGTGTGCACGAACAGGACCCGGCGTCCGCGGGGGATGCGGCCCTGCTCGACCATCTGCGTCAGGCCCCAGAACGCCTTGGCCGTGTAGATCGTGTCGACGAAGTAGCCTTCCACCGACGCCATCAGCCGGATGGCCGCGTCGCTGCCGGCGGTCGGGACGCCGTAGCCTTCCTCGGCGAAGCCGAAGACGACCTCGTGCGGCGGCACGTCGGCCGCGGTCAGGTCGAGGCCGAAATGGGCCGCCGATTCCAGGAAGAGCTCCGCCGGCGGCTTCGCGCGGGCGACGTCCTGCACCGCATGCCGCGACTGCACGGCGATCGGCTCCACCCGCCCCGGCGCGCCGCCGAGCGCCATCCCGAGCAGCAGGCCGGTCGTGGTCGATCCGGTGCCGTAGGCGACGACCACGTGATCGAAGTCGAATCGGCCGCCGCGCTGCCGCGCGATCTCGGCGACCGCGTTCATGTAGCCCGGTTCGGCCTGCGGCATCGTGCCGCCGGGCGGAATCCAGTAGCCGCCCGTCTCGGCGACCACCCGCTCCGCCAGCGCCTGCAGCCGCGCCATGTCCTCCGGATCGGGGTGGGCGAAATCGATCGGGGAGAAGTGAAGCGTGGCGCCGAGGTAGTCGAGCAGCAGCAGGTTGCCGCTCCAGGTCGACCGGGCCGGCTCGCGGCCGCCGACGATGCAGTGGATGGCGAAGCCGGCCCGCCGGGCGGCGACCGCCGTCATCATGGTGTGATTCGACGTGAGCGGCCCGATCGTGACGAGCGTCGTCAATCCGCGGGCGCGTGCGTCGGCCAGGATGAATTCCAGCTTGCGCGTCTTGTTGCCGCCGAGCGCCAGCCCTGAGCAGTCGTCGCGCTTCATCCAGAGGTCGACGCCGAGCCGGTCGCTCAGGCGGTCGAGGCGGACCAGCGGCGTCGGGAAGAGCCCGATCGAAAGACGGGGGAGCGCGGCGATGAACCGTTCGAGCGTGTCGAGCGTGCGTGCCATGAGCGGGATTCTACATGGAACCGCCGCGAAACCAGGAGTCCGGGCGACGCCCCTCCGTCAGTGCACGTCGGGCGGTTGCGCGGCCGGCTTCCGCCCGAGCCGCTGCGCCGAGTCGGCCATCAGACGGTTGACGGCTGCGTACTCGAGGCTGCCGTCCACGAACGCGTCGTAGCGCCCCTCGTCGCGCAGCATGACGGCGATCCGTTCGAGGAGGCCCAGCGTCGCCCGCATCGGTCCCGACCCGACGCTGACGCGGGCGACGCCCAGCCGCGCCAGCTCGGCGACCGGCGGCGCCCCGGCGCCCGCCAGGATGTTCACCGGGGCGCCGATCGCCCGGACCAGCCGCTCGATCGTGCCGGCGTCGCGGACGCCCGGGACGAACAGGCAGTCGGCCCCCGCGTCGCGGTAGGCGCGGGCGCGGCGCACGGACTCGTCGAACCGCCCGGCCGGATCGCCGACGGCGTCGAGAAAGACGTCCGTGCGCGCGTTGATGACCAGCGGGATCGCCCTGGCGACCGCCAGGTCGCGGATCGCCCGGATCTTTTCCGTCTGCAGACCGACCGCTTCGAGCCTGCCGCGCAGGCCCGGGACCGCGTCTTCCAGATTGAGCCCGACAGCGCCGGCGTCGAGGAGCGCCTCGACCGTCTGCACGACCTCGGCGACCGATCCGCCGTAGCCGTGCTCGATGTCGGCGGTGACCGGGACGTCGACGGCGGCGGCGATCCGGGCGATCACGGCGATCATGTCGTCCCGCGGGATGTACGCGCCGTCCGGGTAGCCGCGCGCGGCCGCGATGCCGGCGCTGGTGGTCGCCAGCGCGGGAAAACCGGCCGCTTCGAATACCCGGGCGCTCGCGGCGTCCCACGCGTTCGGCAGGACGAGGATGGGCGGTCCGGCGTGCCGCCGGAGCAGGTCGTGTGCTTTCTGAAGCTGGCTTGGAGGCATGAAGGGTATGCTTTCGCTGCCGGCCCGCGATCAGCGGGGCGACGGCCGGCCGAGGAACCGCAGCGCGCCGCCGAACGGGTCCGTGCCCACCTTCCAGCGCGCCGTCACCTTCATCGTCTTCAGGTCGATGACGGCGATGTCGCCCTGGCCGCGGTTCATGACGAACAGCGTCGTGCTGTCGGGTGAGAAGATCGGGAAGGCCGGCCCGTTGCCCGTTGGAACGGTCGCCAGCATCCGCCTGCCGCGCGCGTCGAGGATCGCGACGTTCCGGGAGCCGCTGTGGGTGGACGCGACGTACCGGCCGTCCGGGGACACCGCCACGCGGCCGATCCCCCGGCCGCCCGTCCGGAGGACGCGCTCGATCCGGTTGGTCATCGAGGAGGCCACGGCGACGCCGCCGTCGGCGTCCCCGTTGAACCAGACGTCGCCGTTCGGCGCGAAGCCGACGCCGGCCGGCCCGCCGTCGACCCGGATCGTGGCGATTCTCCGGTTGTCGCCCGTGTCGAGCACTACGACCCGGTTGTCCGCGCGGAACGGCGCGTAGAGCCAGTCGGTGCCCGGCTGGATCGCGAACGCGCCGGCCCCCTGGAGGCCGAGATCGACCGGCCGGCTCTGCTTCGTGCGCAGGTCGATGTCGACGAGCGCCGGTCCCGGCGCCAGCCGGAGGCCGACGTACAGCTTCGTGCCGTCGCTCGTCAGGGCGAGTCCGCTCGGAAGCGCGGAGGTCGTCGTGCGCCCGTCGGGCCCCTTGACCGGCGGCCGCCTGAACGAGGGGCTGTCGAGGCGGCCGGCGATGGTGAACGTGCGGGCGTCGATCACGTCGACGAGGCCGAGTGTCGGGATCGAGACGTAAATCGTGCGGCCGTCGGGCGAGACGGCGGCCGCGTGCGGATCGGCCGGCATCGCCAGCGCGTGCAGAATCCGTCCCGTATCCGGGGCGACTTCGTACACCGTGCGATCGGCATGGCTGAGCGCGATGATCGAGTAGCGAGGGGCGGCCGCGGCCGGCGCCGACAGCAGGGCTGCCGCGGCGAGGGCACAGACCACGGCGGCGAACGTGCGCATGAGAGTTCTCCTCGCTGGTGTGGCACGCCGCCACGCGCGACCCGCACGGACGGGCGGCCGCGCGCGAACGGCGATCGGAAGCATAGCAGACGCAACGCCGGCGTCGTAGCGCCGGGCGTCAGCCCGGCCTGGGCTCGGGGCGTCGGAGGGGCAACGTCTCCCATCGCCCTGCTCCCCGGGTCTGTAATAGGATGGAGCCTCCTATGACCGAGCGTGATCGCAGCGATATCCTGCTCGATGGCGACAGCCGGGCGCCGGCCCGGGCGATGCTGCGGGCCTGCGGCCTGACGGACGAGGACCTGCACCGCCCGCTGGTCGGCATCGCCAATACCTGGACCGAAATCGGTCCGTGCAACCTGCACCTGCGCCGGCTGGCCGAGCGCGTGAAGGAAGGCGTGCGCGCCGCCGGCGGCACGCCGCTCGAGTTCAACACGATCGCCATCTCCGACGGCATCTCGATGGGCACCGAGGGGATGCGCGCGTCGCTCGTCAGCCGCGAGGTCATCGCCGACTCCATCGAGCTCGTCGTCCGCGGTCACCTGCTGGACGGCCTCGTGGCGCTCGTCGGGTGCGACAAGACCATTCCAGGCGGCGCGATGGCGCTCCTCCGGCTCGACGTGCCGGGACTCGTGCTCTACGGCGGCTCGATCGCGCCGGGCCGCTTCGAGGAGCACGACGTGACCATCCAGGACGTCTTCGAAGCGGTCGGCGCCCGATCGGCCGGCCGGTTGAGCGCGATCGCACTCAGGGATCTCGAGGTGCACGCCTGCCCGGGCGCCGGCGCGTGCGGCGGCCAGTTCACCGCGAACACCATGGCGACCGTCTGCGAGTTCCTCGGCCTGTCGCCGATGGGGAGCGCCAGCGTGCCGGCAACCGATCCCAGGAAGGATCAGGTGGCGCGCGAGGCCGGCGCGCTCGTGATGGATCTGCTCCGGCGCGGGGTCCGCCCGCGCACGATCGTCACCGCCCGCGCCCTCGAGAATGCCATCGCAGCGGTGGCCGCCACGGGCGGCTCTACCAATGCCGTCCTGCATCTGCTCGCCATCGCGCACGAGGCGGGGGTGGCGCTGGAGATCGACGCCTTCGATGCGATCAGCCGCCGCACGCCGCTTGTGGCCGACCTCAAGCCGGCCGGCCGCTACGTGGCGACCGATCTGTACCGCGCGGGCGGGACCGCCGTGGTGGCGCGCCGGCTGCTCGACGCCGGCCTGCTGCATGCCGACGAGCGGACGGTGAGCGGCCGCACGATTGGCGACGAAGCGCGGCGTGCACCGGAAACCGCGGGCCAGCTCGTGGTGCGCCAGGTCGACGCGCCGCTGGCGCCGCACGGCGGGCTCGTGATTCTGCGGGGCAACCTGGCGCCGGCCGGCTGCGTGGTGAAGGTCGCCGGACAGAAGGTGCTGCAGCATCGCGGGCCGGCGCGCGTGTTCGAAGGGGAGGAGACGGCGTTCGCGGCCGTGAAGGCAGGCCGCATCGCGGCCGGAGACGTGGTCGTGATCAGGTACGAAGGCCCACGCGGAGGACCGGGGATGCGCGAGATGCTGGCGGTGACGGCGGCGCTCGTCGGCGCCGGGCTGGGCGAGTCGGTCGCGCTGGTGACCGATGGCCGGTTCTCCGGCGCCACCCATGGCCTGATGGCAGGGCACGTGGCGCCGGAGGCGGCGCTCGGCGGGCCGATCGCGGCGCTGCGCGACGGCGACCCGGTCGTGTTCGACGTGCCGGCGCGGACGCTGACCGTCGAACTGGACGACACGACGCTGCAGGAGCGGCGACGCAGCTGGCGCCCGCCGGAGCCCCGATTCCGAACCGGGGCGCTGGCGAAGTACGCACAACTGGTGTCCTCGGCATCAACCGGTGCCGTGACCAGCTGATCCCGAATCGAGGCGCACGCCGGCCTCGAAAAACGCTACTGCTGAGACGGCTGCGCCACCCGCTCCGCCGGGCTGATACCCAGCGAAGGTGTCTGCGGCTCGGCCGCGCGGGCCCTGCCCGTGGCCGACTCGGCCGGCTCGGCCGCATCGGCGAACACCAGCAGGTCCGACACGTGGCAGTGGCGCTCCATCTGATGGCGGAGCGGCAGGTCCATCCGGACCTCGTACCGGTTTCTCCGCCCTTCCCGGATCCGGCGCAGGTACGCGTGCTGTTCGAGTTCAGCGACGATGCGCTGGACCGCACGCTCCGTGATGCCGATCCGTTGAGCCACGTCCCTGATCCGCGCCTCGGGGTCGCGGGACAGGCACATGAGCACGTACGCGTGGTTGGTGAAGAACGTCCAGGCGGCGGTGGCGTGTGCGGGCTCTATCGCAATCATAGCTCAACAATAGCATTAGTTGAGCTTGAATGCGAATCGAAATATCCCCTGCGGCGACACATACTTAGCGCACGCAGACGAGGCAGGATCCCACCGGGCGAGCACGGCCGCCCGGCTGAGGCGTGGCCTGACATCCAGTGACATACCGGTCTCGAAATCCGTGAGATAAATGAGGACCGGACCGCCGGCCGGTACGCATCGAACCGGGCCGGTGTTGCCGATGCGGCTTCAGTACTCCGAAGAAAGGCTCCTGAGCATCATGGACATCCCGAAGGACAGGAACGGTAAGGTCGGTCGTCGCGGCTTCCTGCGGGGATCGGGACTGGCGGCCGCTGCGCTCGGGGCAGGGCTGCTGACCTCGTCTTCCCGCTCGCAGGCCGGAGCGGCGACGCCGGGCGCGCCGAAGGACGCCCCGCCGGCCGATGCGAATCTGACGACGTACAAGGACGCGCAGGGGCGGGCGTACCGGATCTGCCCGATGTGCGGCGGCACCATGTACCGTCAGGGACGGGTCTGGACCTGTTCGAATTGCGGCTACAGCTATACCGAATAGCGAACCGCCAGCGCGCCTCGCGTCCCGTGACAATCAGAGACGTAACCCGTCCCCGATAACAGCCACATAGCGCCGGCCGGTGTCGAGCAGAAAGAGCAGCACCCCGAGGATGAGCACGGCAATGAACGCCACGCCGGTCCGCGCGTACCCGATGCCCCAGCGGAGTTCGTCCGGATAGACGGCGTAGCGGCGGGGGATCGAGTGGGCGCCGGCCCAGAAGAGCGTGAGCACGAAGCCATAGCCGCCGACGAGGAGCAGCGGCACGATGAGGAATCGCGCCAGGCGGCTGTCCGGGATGCCGCTCAGTTCCACCCCCAGGTGACTCGCGAACCCCAGCAGCATGAGGACGACGCCCATCACGTAGTAGGTGTGAAAGTGCGCGGGCACCCAGAGCGTGTTGTGGAGGACGGAGTTGACCGAGATCGTGGAATCGATGACCGCGCCCACCCCGCCGATCGCCCACCCCATCAGTCCCAGGAACATGAGCGCCGAGGCGACCGTCCAGCGCATCCGCGCCCCGTACACCAGCAGGAGCCCGTCGAAGATCGAGACGACCGCCGCCGGGACGGCGCTGAAGTAGGACACCACCTGGCCGGTCACCTGCAGCGCCTGCGGCTGGGCATAGTCCATGTACAGATGGTTCAGGTAGGAGAAGAGCACCAGGACCAGCGCGGCGTTCCAGGCGAGGACGATCAGCCGGTTCATCTTCCACGGGCGGCCGGCGAATGCCGGCAGCAGCTCATAGACGATGCCCACGCCGAGATACATGGTGGCGTAGGCGGTCATCTGGATGAAGAAGAACGTCAGGTTCTTCATCAGCAGCGCATTGGCGACGAAGTCCTTCACCCGCCACTGGATCACGTAGAACGCGAACACGGCGAACGCATCGACGAAGCCGGCCACGGCCGGGATCAGGGCCACCAGGGCGATGAGCACGAGCGGAGGGACATCAGGCCCCTGCGAGCCGGCGCGGCCCGACAGGTGACGCCAGCCGAGCGCGACGCGCAGGGGATACCGCTTCAGAATGGCGGCAATCGTGGCGAGCGACCAGAGGAGCCAGACGCCGCAGAGGATCGCCATGGCGACGAAGAAGGCGGCGGTGGCCGCTGCCGACCAGGTGCCCTGCGACTCGAACGGCAACGGGTAGAGGAAGTACCAGCCGGCGCCGAACAGCCATTCCGTCGTCGTGACGACGAGCAGCGCCAGCGCGACCAGCGTGCCGGCGAGGGCCAGCCAGGATGCCCATACGGGGGGGCGGATGTACCTGGCGAGCAGATAGCTGGCGGCCGCCAGCGCGGTGTCGAGCCACAGCCCGACCATGCCGACGCCATGCAGCGTCAGCACGGCATAGAACAGCTCGGGGCGCATCGTGAAGAACAGCAGGCGGGACTGGTACAGGCGCAGGAACTCGCCGTCCAGGGCGAAGGCGAGGAACAGCAGGCCGGCGAGCGCCATCCAGACGAACGTGACGCGCCGAAGCCTCCGAACGTCCCCCGAGGTCTGCACACCGGCGTCGGCCATCGCGGAGCCCATCTCCCCGTGCCTGATCGATTTGGCGCCGCCACCGGCGCAGGTCACCCGCGTGCCGCGTGGAATCCCGGGCGGGGGCGCGAGTGCTGCGCCACTTTGGGGACCACGTTGAACTCACCGCGCATCAGATGGTGTCCCATGCCGCACAGCTCGAGGCAGAACACCCAGTACGTGCCCGGGGTCGTGAACCGCAGGCGCAGGCGGTTGACGTAGCCCGGCATCGCCTGGACCTCTCCCAGCAGCCGGCCCGACGGAGAGAACACCCCGAACCCGTGGTTCACGTCGAAGCTCGTCACCCGGAACTCGACGAGCGAGCCGGACGGCACCTCGATCGGATTCGCGTATGTCGAGTTCTGCCAGTCGTCCTGGGTCCTGATCGGCCGGGTCGACAGGCCCCACGAGTATTGCATGCCGACTGCATAGATGATGAGATTCGCCGGCTGCGTGTGCCTCGGATACGGAAGGCGCCCGACCGTCAGCACCAGGGCGACGAGCAGGCCGGCGATCAGCGTGCCGAGGAACCAGCCCCGCAGGCGGTTCACCGCGGCGGCGTCCGGCTCGTGCGGGCGGCGGGTGCTCAGGGCGACCCACACGAACACCGCCACCACCACGGTGCTGATCGCCGCGAACAGGAAGAAGGCCCTGATCTGCACGGCCTCTGATCAGCGGCTCACAGCGTCTTCAGGTACGCGATCAGATTGTCGATCTCGGTCTTCGAGAGCTTCGAGCCCAGGGCCGGCATGGCCATCGGCGTGGCGTCCGGGATCCCCTTTTCGATCACCTTGCGGACATTGTCGACGGTCGCCGGCGTCTCGCCGTCCGGCAGGAGCTTGTTCTTCAGGATGCCCTTCAGGCCCGGACCGATCTTGAGGTCCGTCGAGTCGGCCACGTGACAGAGCGTGCAGTTGGCCTGGAACACCTGCTTGCCGGCCTTCTCCTCGGGAGAGAGCGGCGGAAGGCTCTCGGCCCGGAGCATCACCGTGGCCGGCCCGGCCAGGCCGAGCATCAGCATGAACAGCCAGATCAGCGCAGTTGATGAACGTCCCCGCATTACGCCTCCTGAGACCTGCTCGACGAACGCCGTGAGAGCGGCCGTTCCGCGGCCGGCCGCATGCCGGCGGGCGCCTCGCGTCCCGCATGCCGAACGAAGCCGGTCGCCTCCCGCAGGAAGCGACCGGCTCATGAACTGTCCAGGTGCGGCCCGTGCGCCGCCGGTCCCGAATTGTACTCCGTGCCGGCGCTGCCGCCTGCCGCGGTCCCGTGTTACTGGTGCGTGAACGTGAAATCCTGGGTCGTCTTCCCGCCCGCCCGCACCGTCACCTTCTGTTCGTGCGCACCGAACGTCGCCGTCCAGGCTTCGATCGTGTACTCGCCGGGCGGCAGGTTCTTGATCGTGAACGTGCCGTTGGTGCCGGTCACGTCATAGAACGGGTTGCTGACGACGCCGATGTACGCCGACATCCAGGGGTGCTCGTTGCACTTGAGCGGAATCATGATTTCCGGATGCGCGAACGTCTTGTAGATCGGCGCGGCGCCGGGCGGCTGCGACTCGTTCCATTCGGCGTTGACCTTGGACATGACGTGGACGTTGTGGGTCGTGAAGTCGCTGTTCAGCACCTTCAGCGGCTGGCCGACCATGATGCCGAGGACGTGGGGCACGAAGACGCACCCCTGCTGATCCAGGACGACCGGCGTGCTCGGGGCCTTGAACTGACCCGTCGCGCCGGCCTTGACGTACACGAAGACGTTGGGCAGGGTCCGGTTCGTGTTGACCTCGCCGTCCTGGATGAAGACCTTGCGCCCCTGGTTCTCCCGGACGCACTCCGGGTCCTTGGCCATGTTGACGCGCTGGGACGGCGGCGGCGTCCCCTCGAACAGAATCCGGCCCGTGAGCGTGCCCGCGGCGCCGCCGGACGGCTGCGCGCGCCGGCCGGCCGCGGCCGCAACCGGCGCACCGGTGGCCTGCAGGCCCCAGGCGGCGACCAGCGCCGCAATCAGCGTGACGATCCAGATGCGTGGCTTGAGCTTCATGGTAGTCGTGCCCTCCGCAAAGATGTTCGACATGAATCTCCGTCGATGGCCTGCGCTCAGAAGATGAACCAGACCCTGGCGTAGACGGTGTTGTTGTTGGACGCGTTGCGGCCCGCGCCGTCATAGTTGATGCTGCGACCGTTGAAGTTGAAATAGCCCGTGTATTGTATCGTCAGGTCCACGTTCTGGACCGGCCACCAGGCGAACTGCGCGGTGTAGCCGTCGGTCTTGGGGCTGCCATTCGCGCTGCCATCCACCGGATCCGCCGCATAGAGCATCGGGTCGGCCGTGCCCCAGGTGTTGAAGTAGCCGAAGGTCGCGCCGTACTCGTTGCCCCAGTGGTACGTGCCGTCCAGCCGGTACGTATTCAGGGTGTGGTTCGGGAACGCCGCGCCTCCGAGCCCATAGGTGGCGTCGAGCTGCGAGCGCTCGTGAATGTAGGTGGTGTGGACGGAGATCGTGTTGTTCGCGAGCGTCGGCAGAATCCGTTCGTACTGGCCGTCGAAGGCGACGTCCGTATAGTGGTCCTCGGGCCCGGCGATGGACTCCGGTGTCGAATCGACGTGCAGGCCGTACGTGCCGACCTCGAGGTAGTTGTTGCCCATGGTCTGCTGCCAGGCCGCGCGCCAGTACGGTGCCACGCCGCGGACGTTGTAGGGGAAGCCGGCACCGTCCGTCGGCTGATCGGCGCCGAGGTGCGCCGTGCGGTACGCGGTGAAATCCCCGTAGAGATGGTCGTTCCACATGCCGTAGAAGCCGATGCCGCCCACGTCGTTGTCCAGCGTGTTGTCGACGAGCGTGGCCGCCATCTGCCCGGGCGCCGCGTCGGAGCCGATCCACGGGAACCCCCACATCGGCGTGTTGTTCCAGAGGTCCTCTCCCGTCGGCGCGGTCGAGAAGTCGACGCCGTACACCAGCGACTTGCCGCCGACCGTCGTCCGGTTCGCGTAGCGCGCGTCGAACATGTCCAGGCTGATGTGATCGGCGCGCGGATCGTAGGTGATCTGCGTGAAGGTGCCGACGTGGCTGGCAATCGCGCCGGAGAAGTACAGCCCGATCTCCTGGGGAATCGAGAAGCTGCCGTTCTGGGTCCCCGGAACCGCCGTGGCCGTCGACGTGAACGAGAGCGGAATGGCCACGGCCACCGGCAGCTCGCGGTTGATCGACAGGCCGACCTGCTGGTGCGAGGCCTTGGCCGTGACCTGCGGCAGCCCGGTCAGCGTATAGCCGTTGAGCTTGAACGCCCGTCCGAACGGGGTGAGCTCCGGCGGGATGGTATGGCACGAGCTGCAGGGCAGCCCGGTCTGCCTTGCGAAGCTGGTGATGGCGAAAGCGCTGCGGCTCGGCAGCATCGCAATCGCGGTCACCGCCGCAGCAAGGGCAACGATCCTGATCTTATGACAGCGTTCGGCCGACCTCATTGTGGGCACCTCCAGCACGGACATCCTCACCAGCGCGTGCAACCAGGCAGCGCAGCCGTCAGGCCAGGGGCGTCGTGGAGCCGAAGAGGCAGGATGAGAGCCAGCGTCCCGAGTGCCCCGTTGACCCGAAGGATTCCCGCGCAGCCGCGCATGCTCATGACTTCGATCTTTCCTGACTTATCAAGCCGGAACCTCATGTGCAAGAAGGGCGCCAGACCGCGTCCCGGCTGCCGGCCCCCGCTTCGGCGCGACGCGGGCGATCTGCCGCAAGTGCTGCAGCTGGAAGAATTCTCGGACAGTACGGTGGGAGCTACGCTGTGCGAGATATTCCTCACTGGCGACATGAATTTCTCGTTGTTCAGGCCGCTGCCAGCCGGCGGAAGCGCCGGGACGACCGGGAGGCGAGACGCCGTGCTGCGTGGCAGGAATCTGGCACCGCCTGCCGCTGAAGAGTGTGCGCCAGCCGCCCATTCCTGACAAGACATCGCGTGACAACTCAGCAGGGCCGGGGTGTCGCGGCTCGCCGATCCACGGCCGCGGCTGCGCCTGCGACACGCGGCTGCCGGGACCTCTCCCCCCGATTTGCTGCCGACATCGCCTCGTCCGCCCGGTTGCGCCGGCGTGGCGCGCTCGATCTCGCGGCGCGGCGAGAGACGCTGACACCTGAGCAATCCGCCCGGGGAATATGCCGCGACGCGTCGTGGAAGTACACGCAGCACGGCGCCGATCGCCTCGTCTCGCGACGCTGCAGGCGGCGTCCGGCGGTCGCGCTACGGCTGAGTGCACGGATGTTGCAGCCACCGGTCGCAACCGGGGTCGGCACCTCGATGATGTTGATCGACGTAATGCGACTCAAGGAGGAATCATCCATGTCTCTCTTCAGTCCGAAGCAGCAGGGCGTCTGGCTGGCCGGCGCGTTGACGGTCGCCGGGATCGTCGGCGCCGCCTCCAGCGCCTCGGCGATTCCGGCGTTCGCGCGGAAGTACCAGACCAGCTGCCAGACGTGCCACATCATGTTTCCGAAGCTGAACGCCTTCGGCGAGGCGTTCCGGCTGGCCGGCTACCGGATGCCCGGCGAGACGCCGGGGATGGTGAAGATCCCGCCGATCCCGCTCGGCGCCCCGGCCTACAAGCAGCTCTGGCCGAAGGCGGTCTGGCCCGGCGCGATCGACAGCGTGCCGCCGTTCGCCATGAACATCCAGTTCGCCGACCACAACGAGTCGGACCTCAACCCGAACGGCTCGGTCACGAACATCTTGAACGACTTCCAGTTCCCGACGGAAGCGAACATCTTCGCGGGCGGCACGCTCGGCGACCACGTGTCGTATCTGAGCGAGGTGACCTTCGGGCAGAACCCCGACGGCTCGGTGGACGTCGAGCTCGAACATGCGAGTCTCAACTTCGACTCGCCCTTCGGCCCCCACGACCTGTTTCACTTCCGGATCGGCAAGATCTCGCCGAACCTGACGGACGGCTTCAACGAGATGTGGATCTCGACCGACTCGCCGATCAATTCGGTCTTCGCCTACGACCCGATCGGCGCGCAGGGCGGCGTGGGGCTGGCGCCGGACAGCATCAGCCCGACGCCCATCTCGCTCCCGACGCTGGTGCGGGGCATCGAGGCGTACGGCATCATCGATCACCGGATCCTGTACGTGGCCGGCGTCGCCAGCGGCATTTCGCCCGGCGTGAACCGGTTCGACGGCAACAACGCCAAGGACGTCTACGCCCGGCTCGACTACAAGATCGGCGGCATGGGGCTCGACGGCTACGAGAAGGGGAATCCGCCGGTCGACTCCTGGCAGGACAACTCCCTGCGGCTCGGGCTCTTCGTCTACCGGGGCGACGGCGCCGGCATCGACTTCGCGTCGAGCGATCTGCTCGGCGCGCCGATCAACATCCAGGACACCAAGTACCTGCGGACCGGCCTCTATGGCAGCTGGTTCATCGGGAACCTGAACGTGTTCGGCGTCTACATGCACGGCACGGACACGCTGCGGCTGCTGCAGCCGGCCAACGATACGTTCATCTCCCAGCTCTCGCCCGGATACGACGCGTGGTTCACGCAGGGCGACTACATGATCCTGCCGTGGCTCCAGGGCACCTTCCGGTACGAGGACCTGAAGCCCGGCGACCCGACGGTGCCGAGCCTGAGGACCGCGGTGCTGAATGCCAGCATGCTGATCCGCGCCAACGTGAAGTTCATGCTCGAGTACGTGCGCGACCTGCGTCAGGGACAGAACCACTCCTTCGACGCCATCGTCCGATTCGCGTTCTAGCGGAGTGGTTCGACGCGGCAAGGGCCGCACGCGTGTTCACAGCCGGCACGTCCGGCGGAGGTCATCATGAAACGTCGTCTTACTCGTGTGACAGGATTCACGGCGGTCGCGGCCCTGGCGGCTGCGCTCGTCATCGGTTCGAGCCCCGCGGCCTCGGCGGCCGGCGGCGGGACCATCACCGGCAAGGTCATGGCCGATGGCCACGCGTCGGACGCGGACACGGTCGTCTATCTGGCGCATGTCGCCGGCACCTTCCCGGGCGGCAACGCGGAGATGGACCAGCACAAGCTGAAGTTCGAGCCGCACGTGCTGCCGATCGTCGAAGGGACGACCGTGAGGTTCAGGAACAGCGACCCGGTGCCGCACAACGTCTTCTCGCCGAACTTCGAGAAGTACAACCTCGGCACCTGGAAGCAGGGGCAGAGCAAGACCTACACCTTCAAACATCCGTGCAAGACGTTTCCCTGCGTCTACGACCAGCTCTGCCTCCTGCATCCGGAGATGAGCGCGTACATCGTCGTACTGCAGAATCCGTATTTCGCGGTGACCGATGAGGCGGGGATGTACACGATCAAGGACGTGCCGGCTGGCAGCTACCAGCTGGAAGTCTGGCACGACGGCAAGCTGAAGGCGGCGGGGAAGCCGGTGACCGTGGTCGACGGCAAGACGCTGACCGTCAACTTCACGATGCAAAGCTGAACGGACTCGCGACGTGGC